>ERZ802822.182-NODE-182-length-47823-cov-35.842374_pt1 | contig 47823 bp, 60 predicted proteins | sample MGYA00345649_ERZ802822 | MGnify/ENA primary metagenome ERZ802822 (study PRJEB30503, sample SAMEA104212359) | marine metagenome | biome: Westerlies Biome; feature: [SRF] surface water layer (ENVO:00010504) within the epipelagic zone...; material: water...
GTAAAGGCGCATTGCCATCACAGCAAAAACCACCGAAATTAGGAATGGCGTGCCTCAGCGCTAAGGCGTCGGTTGATGGATCGTTTGTGGATGAAAGGCATCTGCAAGGCACTACTGAATCCATCGTCATGCTGACAACCGATCAAAGATGAACCTTTCTTGCCCAACGGTGGCGTCTTATCGGTTCACGAAGACAACTGCCAATCGTTGAACTTTTCGTGATTTGCAGCAACTGATCAGCCTCATCAGAGTTGTCATTGCGGATCAAGTCGGATCAACGAAGGATGCAATTAGACGATTTTGCGAATTGCACAATCAACTCCGTTGCCATGGTCGCAATCACAACAGCTTTGCTCGCAAGTACGGCCTCTGATCACCAGGTTTCTAATCATGCGTCCCATGGATGGGCGGTTTTACCTATCGCACCTTGCTCAGCGCGTTTGTAGAACGAATACAGCGAAACACTCACTCATGGAAATTCATACCGCCCATGCTCAACCGATGGGGAGCTTGATTTTCGAAGGTCATCACAAACCATTTCATGCCTTGGCCTGCCCTCTCAATCCTCTAGCAGTGCGGATTGCAAAGAAAAAGTAATCAGCTCCTGCCGCACCAATTATTCAGCATTCATCCGCCTTGTGCGGATTTTTTTTGCACCTTCACTGCTCTATTTCTATTGCGGTCAAGATTGATCCAATTGGCAACTATCGTTGTCAGCATTGATTGGCTGCTCATGCCGCCTGCCCTGCCAAGCCTGAACGTTTGGATCACACCGCTCAAGCGCAGCGTTCAACCTTTGCTGGTTGTTTGCATGGTGTTGCTTCTGAACCTTGGATTAACCGGATGTGGACCATCCGATCAACCTCCACGCGGTGTTTTGCTGAAAGCGCTGGGGCTGCAAATTCAATTAACCCAAACAGCGATTGCGCGTTCCCTGGAGTTAGACCCCGTTGGGTTGCCTGAAGTGAGTCGTGTTCGCGTGGAAGATCAGGAGTCGATCCGCCTCGGTGAGCAACGTGGAATTCATCTCACCGGGCGCTTCGATTGGAGGCTTCCCGCTGATTCAGTGCGAGTTGATAGTCCTTTTGAGCTCTTCTTAGAGCGAGGTGAACGCGGCCAAAGTTGGCGTCTAGCCCAGCCGGTTGGCTCGAGTGATGGAACGTCTCAAGATTGGATCACCCATCCTTTGCCGATCGATTCGCTCTGATTCTGGGCTTGAAAGGATTCAGGTTTCTGCTTTTCGAGCCGTCCTGGCGCTCAGGCTGATCAGCGTGGCGCCCAAGACGCACAAGGCTCCAAGCACTACGGCGCCCGTTATCGGTTCGGCAAAAAACAGCACGCCCCACAGTGAGGCAAACACCACTTGGACGTAATTAATGGAGGTGGCGCGGGCTGCAGGTAGGGCGGATAGGCCTTCGGTTAACCAAATCTGCCCGATCTGAGTGCACAACCCAACCCCGATCAGCCAGACCCACTCGGTTGGATTGGGCCACAGCGCGGCCTGCCCCCAGAGCAAGGGCAGGGTTGCTGGCACCGACACCAAGGGGAAGTAAAAGACGATGACTAGAGGGTGCTCTTGAACCGATAGCTGGCGCACACTCACGTAAGCCAGTGCCGTCAGTAACGCTCCGCCTAGGCCAATCAGAGCCGCCATGGCGGGCAGGCTTCCCATCGTGCCCCCTACCCATTCCGGCTGAACCACCAACGTGACCCCCAGCAGGCCTAACAACACAGCGATGCCGATCCGGCGTCGGATGGTCTCGCCTAAAAGCAGCCATGCCGCCAGTGCCGTCAGAGTTGGATAGGTGTACTGCAGCAGGGTTGCTGCTGCGAGTGGAAGCCGAGCGAGGGCCTCAAAGAAACACAACAAGGCTGCAGTCCCTAAGCCCCCACGGATCAACAACAATCCACGCTGTTCTCCCCAGGGCGAGACCTTGAGACGACGCAACATCGCCAGGGTGATGGCAATGCTGATCAAGGAGCGCACCAGCACGACCTCTGCGACTGGAAGCCTTCCCCCCAGGTGTTTCACGCAAACGGTCATCAAGCTGAACGCCAACGCACAGGCGATCAGGGCTCCGCAGGCTCGCCATTCCTTAGCGGACTGGCTGCCTCTTATCGCGCCTAACAGCCCTTGCATGGTGGTTTCGGCGACACCTGCCAACCATGGCGCATCATGCTTAACAGCCAGCGCATCGCGCTGAACAGCCAGAACGGCATCGGAGCTCGCAGAATGGCGTCATGGCGATGCCCCGTCTCCACCCCCGCACCATCGACGCCGTTAAGGAGCGTGCCGACATCGTTGATGTTGTGGGCGAGCACGTGGTGCTCAAAAAAAAGGGACGGGAATTCGTTGGCGTTTGCCCGTTTCATGACGACAGCAAGCCGTCGATGACGGTATCGCCGCAGAAGCAGTTTTATTACTGCTTCTCCTGCGGAGCGGGTGGCAATTCCATCAAGTTTTTGATGGAGTTTCAGCGCCAGAGCTTCAGCGATGTTGTTCTTGATTTGGCGCGCCGGTATCAACTGCCGGTGGAAACGGTTGATGGTCCTCAACAGGAGCGTCTCCGTCAACAACTTTCGAGGCGTGATCAGCTGCATCGTGCGTTGGCCCTCGCTTCAGGCTGGTTTCGTAGTCAGCTGAAGAGTGCCTCGGGCGCCGATGCACTCGCTTATCTGCGCGATCAGCGTGGCTTGAGCGAAGCCACGATGGAGACCTTCGAGCTCGGCTATGCCCCTGATCAGTGGGACGGTTTGCTCAAGCATCTCCAACACGTAGAGGGGTTATCGCCAGAGCTGCTTGAGTCAGCTGGTCTGGTTGTCCCAAGGAAAGGCGGCAACGGGTTTTATGACCGCTTCCGTGGCCGGGTGATCGTTCCGATTCGCGATCGGCAGGGACGGGTCATTGGCTTTGGCGGTCGAAGTCTCGATGGCAGCGATCCCAAGTACCTGAACTCCCCTGAAACAGAGGTCTTTGAAAAAGGCAAGCACCTCTTTGGTCTCGATCAGGCGGCCAACGCGATCCGCAAGGACGATCGAGCTGTGGTGGTGGAGGGCTATTTCGATGTGATTGCTTTGCATGCTGCAGGAGTCACCAACGCTGTGGCGTCACTTGGTACCGCCCTCAGCAGTCAACAGATCACCCAACTGTGCCGGTGCAGTGATGGCAAGCGCATCGTTCTCAATTTTGATGCCGATCGTGCGGGGATCCGAGCTGCGAACAGGGCGATCGGTGAGGTGGAGCAGCTTGCGCTTCAAGGACAGTTGGAGCTGCGCGTGCTTCACACCCCTTCTGGGAAGGATCCAGATGAGTACTTAAAGGACCATGGAGCTGGGGACTATCGCGCCCTGCTCGACCAGGCACCGCTTTGGCTCGATTGGCAGATCGAACAGGTGCTTGAAGACCGTGATTTGACCAAGGCTGATCAGTTCCAACAAGCTGTTAGCGGTTTGGTGGAGCTGTTAGGCAAGCTGCCTCAATCAGCGATTCGCACGCACTACCTCCAGCAAGTTGCGGAGCGGTTAAGCGGTGGTCAAGGCCGTTTGGCCTTGCAGCTGGAGCAGGATTTGCGCCAACAGGTGCAAGGTCAGCGCTGGCATGGACGTTCAGCCCGGCATGAAAAGGCTGGTGAAGTCAGCCAACGAGAGCGATGTGAAGCCGAGATCCTGCGTATTTACTTGCATTGTCCGATTCATCGCTCCCAGGTGCGTTGCGAATTACGCCAACGGGAGTTGGAAGACTTCGCCCTTCAGCACCATCGTCTGTTGTGGTCTGCGATTACCGATCTTGAGGAGGGCAACATTGGTTCCGGTCGGCTGGAGGCGATCAGTCGGGGGAAGGATCCCGGTCATGAGTTGGCCGATCTTGATCTTCCTCGCTTGCTCACCGATCAGCTGCTGTTGGAAAATAGTGCGTTGGTGGCCAGGTTGACGCCGCTTTTGGAACCCGCGGAGCTGCAGCGTTTGGCGTTGGCGCGACCCATGGATGTTTTACGAGGCACTGCGGCCATGTTGGAGCGACAGAAGAGCCATAAACGTTGCCGTCACTTGCTGGAGGCTTGGGGTGGTCAACGGTTAGAGACTCTGGAACGGTGCATTGCTTCGCTGATTGCCAATGAGCAAGAGCAGACATCGACGGCAGTGGAAGTGGATATGGAAGGTCGTATTCATGACATGTTTGAAAAGTTGAATGCGGATGCGCTTCGATTGCAAGAGCTGTATTACTCCGAGAGGAAGCATATTCAGCATCTTGATCAACAACGCTGTGCTGGTTATGAGGTTGCTGCTGCTACTTCCCCTGAATCTATTCCTCCTGCGGCTTGATGAATTGGTGCTAGCCCAATTACCTGTAGATCTTGATGTCGCGACAATAGTGGGCCTCACTCTTGTATCAGCACATGCAGGCCGTTTTGAAAATGTGTCATTTGATTCGATGAGGTGTTCAAAATGAAGTCCAGAGCTATATATCCGTCCGATTGGCTTGGTAGATAATGCCGCAGTGTTTTTTTAGAGCTAGTCCTTGAGGGTGTTCTTCAAGACCAATGAAAACTGTGCTCGCCACACTTGTCGTTGCCCTTGCCGCACCCATTGCTATTACAGCTGCTCCTGGGGTGCCTGACTCAGTCATGAGTGAAATCACTGAGAATTGCAACGAAGCAGTTGCTGGAAATAGTCAAGCAACTGCATCCGATGAAAACTGCATCGCTAGAGCTGTGGAGGCTTACCAGAAAACTCAGCGATAGGGCGAAGCTTAGAAAGCTGTTTCATTCCCCAGGGGATAACTCTACTCTCTCCTGTTCAAAATCGAATCGAAGTTTTTCCCCTGCTTTTAGCAGGGTTTTGTTTGACATTTTGTTTCTGCCCGTCCACCACGCAAAGCCAACGATGCTGCCAGTTTTCGGGATCAGATTAAATCTTTTATAAGGGTATACTCGTCTCTTAAGTAAATCAATTGATGCATGATTGTTTGATCTTATGCTTCGTTGGTTCGAGGATTTGGCAAGATCACCGCAAGGTCATCGTGATGGCTAACAGTGAGCATCGGCACTGCCCCGCACGGATGGTTTGCGATGGTGATGGAACACCCTTTCGGGTTCTTCAAGTGTGGAGCACTCTCAAGATTCTTTGGCTGCGGTGATTGAGCCCGAAGGACCAAGTGTTGATAGCGATTACTGAGACGGGCCAACAGTGTTTTGTGTAGAAAGCAGTCATCGACGCCATCACAGCTCAATCGTCTTCGAGAAGGGCTTGCAATCGTCCTGGAGATCTGTATCACTGATAATGAGTGAACAGCTCTTCTCAGCGATGTCTGAATTTTTTGAAGCGATCTGGCATGGAGAAGGAATCGGCGATGGTGGCGATCTCGATGAAGCCCTTCAGGCCTTCGTGGTTGTGAAGCCTGAAAATAACGATTGGATCGAGGCATGTGCTGTTGAGGGGGCTAATCCTCATATCGAGCGTTTCGCCTCCTTCGATTCCTATCTTGATAATCAGGATGCTCTTGAAGTGATTACGGTGACTCCTCAGATGATTGTTGTTGCGATTGAGCAGTTGCCCGTTTGATGGCTGACTCCACGCTTGACTTCTCGACCTACACGCCAGTGAATCACCTCTGGCCCGCTTTTGTGGAACGATTGGGATCTGAGAAAGCACAGCAAGCAGTGCGTCAGGCTCTTGATCTTCAAGGTATGAGTGGGAATGCCGGCAGTCTTCCCGTTCTGTTTGTTGAAACCTGTGGCTTGGCTCTCGCTCATACAGATCTTGTGCGAGAACAGACAGGTCTTAACAGCCACGGATATCGCATGGTTTTATTACTCAGTCGACGTGAATTAGAAGTGCAGTTATTGCAAGATTCGTTGTGAATTCATATTGATGATTTGGCGCAAGCATGAGTCTCGGTGTTTGTTTAGGCCCGCACGACCGGCACGTCGCTCAGGCGAGTTGTGGCGGCCCGACCCAGTCGTTCGCGTCGCATGGCCCAGCTCGGATCCAGACCGCAGGCAGCCCATTGCACGGTGCCTCGCCCATAGCGGTGATTGAGACGATCGACCGTTGCCATCAAGCTCTCCCGTTTCTGCTGCTCTTCCTCCGTGCAGGGCACCCATAGATGCTGTTGAAGTTGATCGATCCCCTGCAGGTGTTGCATCAGAACACCTGCCTTCGCCAGCGGTCGGTGCGGTTGGAAAATTCGTTCCACTAGGGGTAATGCAGCTTCTAACAACACACGCGTGTCGTTGCTGGGTAGATCAAGGCTGGTGCTGGCAGCTCGGCTGTAAAAGCCTGGAATGAAAGGGCTTGTGCGCGTATAAATCGTGAGAGCCGCTGTGCGTTGCTGCTGTTTTCGCAGCTTTTCAGCCGCTCGCACCACATAGGTCGCGATTGCTTCGCGGAGCTCTTCCAGGCTGGTAATTGGATGACTGAAGCTGCGGCTTACGCAGGTCTCCTGCTTCGCAGAGGGTTGGAGATCAAGCGGTAGGCAGGCATGGCCTTGCAGTTCTCTTTGGAGTCGAACTCCCACCACACCGGCCTTAGCGCGCAGGCATCCGCTGGGCATATCACGCAGCTCCCGTGCGTTCACCACTCCTCGCATTCGGCACCAGACAGCGAGTTTGCGGCCGATGCCCCAGACGTCTTCAATCGAAATCGTTTCGAGCCAGCGATCGGGATCACGACACAAGTCAAGATCAAAGAGTCCAGCGTGGGCCGGCACCACTTTCGCGAGGCGGTTGGCGAGCTTGGCTTGTCCTTTGCTGGCTCCAAGACCAATGGCAATGGGTAAACCGAGGTTGCGTCGAGCCAAGGTTCGCAACTGCTGGGCCCATGGACGCAGATTTCCGTCCGACGGGCGGCTGAGCCGGGCAAAAGCCTCATCAATGGAGTAGATCTCCAGATCCTCAACCTGGCCTTCCAACAAACTCATCAGCCGTTGACTCATGTCGGCGTAGAGGGCGTAATTCGAGCTGCGAATCACAACATTGTTCTGTTCGAGATGCCGCTTCGCTTTGAAATAGGGGGTGCCCATGGCGATGCCAAGAGCTCGTGCTTCAGCGCTACGGGCCACGATGCAGCCATCATTATTGGAGAGCACCACCACTGGTCGGCCGATCAGGGCCGGATCCAGGCTCTGCTCGCATGAGGCATAAAAATTGTTGGCATCAATGAGAGCCGTGACCTGGGTCATCGCGATGATGTGAGCGCTAGAGAGGATGGATGACGTGAATGGCGACGCCCCAGATCTGCACATCTCCGCAACGATGGAGATCTAAATGGGGATAGTCAGGGTTGGCCGCTTCCAGGCGTAGATGGCCGCGATAGCGAGCGAGGCGTTTGAGAGTGAAGGATCCATCCAGGACGGCCACCACCACTCGGCCAGGACGAGGGTCGAGGCTGCGATCAACCACCAAGAGATCGCCATGGTGAATGCCCGCGCCAGTCATGGAGTCGCCGCTCACCCGCAGAAAAAAGGTGCTGCTTGGATGGCGAATCAGTTGTTCATTGAGGTCGATCCCCACCTCGATGTAGTCGTCAGCAGGGGAGGGAAACCCTGCTGCAACCTGGTCGCTCGCCAGAGGAAGGCTGAGCCCTTGACGCTGGAGTCGCAGAGGCTGGGGTAGCTGAAGCGAGATCCGATCCACTTTCACGGAAGCGCACGTTCACACTTGCTTAATAGTACAAGCGTTCTACTTTTTTCTGCTGCTTCTCGGTGTGCGCGGTGTGCGTTGTCAGGACTGCGAGCAGGTCGTCCCTGGCTTCGAGCAGGCGAATCATTGCAGTTCAATGAAAACCGTTCGCAATCCAATCCGAAAGGAGCCCAAGTTGCAGGTAACTCTCACTTGCTGAAGATTGAGCGGGCATCGCCTCGCCCTTGCTCGATGGGCACAGCAATCTTTGACTGATCCCTGAGTAGCAATGCTTTGCAGCGGATGCCGGGCCTACGGGCGCCAATCTCAAAAGCAGGGGCTCTTGTTCTTTGCCCAACTGCAAGGAGGCGATACTCGCTGCTTCAGTGGCAGCTTCTAGAGCACAATCTTTCGATTAGTTGATTTGCATTCAAGCTTGAGTTTTTCTTCTGACTGCCAGACTTCAAGAACATCAGGAAAGTGTTCTTCAATGCATAAATCACAAATTCCATGGCTGAAATTAAGATTAGTGCGCTTAGATAAATATCGATCTAGATGCATCCAATGCCCATCGGTGTCTTTTGCTTTTCTGCAGTAAGAACAGGTTGAGATAATATTTCCATCGTCTACAAGTGAACAATAAGATTCAATTAATTTAATTGATCTTTTTCTTAGTTCTAGGAAGGCAACTGCTTGCCTGGACAGGGATTCCATGATGCTAAGTTGTGAATCGCTAAGTCCATGTGGCTCTCGATCAATAACGCAGAGTGTCCCAATTCTGTGATTTTCATCATTCTGCAAAGGAAAGCCCGCATAGAGTCTGATCTTCGGTTCTCCTTTAACCAAGGGATTGTCAAAGAATCGTTCATCTTGTAATGCGTCTTCAACGATTAAAGGTTCAGAGGAGTGAATTGCATGGGCGCAGAATGACCAATCGCGCACAGTTTCTTGAGCCTCAATGCCAACCTTGGCTTTAAACCATTGCCGATCTGAATCAACCAGGCTTAAGAGAGCAATTGGAGTGCCACATGTTAGAGAAGCTATTTTCGTTATATCGTCATAATTCTCTTCAGGCTTTGTGCCAAGAATTCTATATTCGCTAAGTGCTTTTAGCCTTTCCGATTCGTTTATGGGAATATCAGGCTTTTTCAAGTGAAACACTTGTGCTTTTTAAAAGTTTGAATGCAAATAGCGGGATGCGCATAAAGGAGAATAAAAGTTAATTTGAAATTGTTTAAGCTTTCAGCTGTTTCGGCTTTTTGGTGGTGGGGTGGCATCAAAAAGGATCTGCTCTAAGCGCGTGTCTCTGAATCGACGCGCTTGCAATCAACGCGACTGTCAGCTATTGCGCTCTCTTCAAGGTGCTGCCTAATGGTCTTTGCGGAAACATCGTTGAAGCTTGGATCCCGCATCGATCAAAATGGCTCCCTCTGTAGCTGCTGTTGATGGCCGACTCTCCCTATCTCCTGGCAATTGCGCTGTTTACACAGAATGGGACACGAGCTATGCCCCTCGGAGGACGCTCCCTGCCGAAGGATGCAACGCAAGATGAGGCGGGTGTTCCTGCGCAGATAGCCCGTGAGCTGGCTTTGGAACTCCTGCTTCGCGTCTGGCAACGCAGTGATCAGGGGCCTTTGCAACGCCAAGCGGGGTCAGGAAGTTTGCTGATCGCTGAATTAGGCATGGAGCATTTGCCTGAGGATTTGCCGCGTCTCAAAGCGGACTGGCTCACCACAGGGGATAAGGCAGCCTTTCGGCGAGGACTGTTGGCGATTAGCTCACGGTGTTGGAGTGTGAGCGTCGCGAAATTCGAGCCAATTGCGTTCACTGCACTTGAGGCGTCGCAGATGGAAGCCTGAACGGGCAGCCAAAACGGTCTCAGGATGGAATCGCTGTGATGAGATCTGCCAATCCAGCTGCAATGGAGTGCTGCTGATCGCCACCGAAGTGAACACCGTCGAGGGGAGAGGTTTCAGCAACTGTTTGTATATCGAAAAAGAACACCGACTCTTGTTCCGCAAGGTTGCGATAAAGGGAGGGAAGCAACAGGGACTTTTCCGTGGCACCTTTGAAGCCCCAAGCAAGAGATTGTGGTGTGGTTTGAATCACTCCGGGAGTGACTAAAACAATCATGGGGGGCTGATTAAGAATCTGTTGGAGGAGATTGGGCCAGCGTGTTTCAAATGGCAAGCGCCCACTCCCATCAGGCGCCATTCCCCAGGTATTGGAGTCTCCAAAACACAAAATACTTTTTGGCTCCATGATGTTTTGGTTCAGTAGTAGGCCAACAATGAAGTCTCTTGTCTAGGCACGGTGATAAGGACTTCCTTGCTGGATGGCTTGGGCTCTGAACAATTGCTCGATTAAGAGAAGTCTTGCAAGCTCATGGGGGAATGTCATCGGTGAGAGGCTGAGCTTCCAATGGGCCAGGGCTTTCAGCTCAGCTGTTAAGCCATCAGCACCACCAATCACGAATGCAAGTCGCTGCGATCCAAGGTTGCTGAGCCGCTCAGCGAAGCTGATTGACGTCAGGGTTTCACCCTGTTCCATCAACATCACAGGCCATTCATCGCTTCGGAGCGTTTGACGAATCGATTCAGCTTCTTTTTCGGGATTGCCATCACGCAACTCAACGATCTTGAGTCCAGGCAGGCGTTTGAGATAGAGCTCGATTCCTTCCTGCACCCAGGCCTTTCGAACTTTTCCGATGGTGATAATGCGGCAGCGAGATGGATTCATCCCAGGGGATCCCAACGCAGGCAGGACTCAGATTGAGTCTTCGTCATCTTCCAAAAGAAGTTGGCCAAACGCCACATACAGCGATTCTTCTTCGCTTCCATCGGCCACCTTCGGACGAGAGGGACGGGTTGTTTTTCCCTGGCCGCCGCGAAGCGGTTGTCTGGACAGGGTCTGGGATGAAGGAGGCGTCTGAGCCGTTGCTTTCGCTTTGTTCTGAGTTGCAACGTGGCGCTCAGCATCCTTGAGCCGTGCCATCAAATGTTCAGGAACAGTGCCATCACTGCTCGCTTTCATCAGTTCCTGAAAAAGGCGTTCAGGATTGTCTTCGGTTTCAATCCGATGGCGCTTTTCGGTCGCCTTCAAAGGGTGATCGGTGTTCTGTTGGGGAGGCGCGATCGGCTCAGGCAAGGAGCGGCCCAACTCCTTGAGGCGCTCCAAGCTACGGGGATCAAAACTCATGAGCAGCCCAGGGTTTCGCGAGTGTCTCGACCGGTCACAGGGTTAACCCCTTCGGCGTTGGCACACAGCACCTTGAGCGCATCAGCTCGCAGAGGCACATTGGTGAAATCAGCGCCTTCAACGGTGACGTTGATGAAGCGTGTATTGAAAGCAAACGCATCCTCAAGCACCGCATTGGTGAGGTTGGTTCCATCAAAGACAGCTGAATCAAGCGTGGCATCACGAAGATTGCTGTTGCTCAGATTGGCGTCTTGGAGCTTGGCCCCGTAGAGGCTTGCACCCTGCAGATCACTCCCAGAGAGATCGGCTTCTCGAAGGTTGGTGAGGTTAAACGTCACACCTTGCATTTCCCGGTTTGAAAAATCGGCTCCAATCAACACCTGCTTGGCATAATCCATGGCCGCAAATGCAGGTTGTATCGGCAAGGCCAGCATGACCCAAAGAACCATCAGCGGAGCCAATAAGCGCAAACGCATCGGGAGTGAGACAACTGCTGTTCAGCCTAGGACTTTTAGATCCGCTTGTTCTTTTCGCATTCAATTGCCTGTTCCAAGAAGTTCAGGCGATCTTCTCTGGCGCCCCAAAGCTCAATCAAGACTGGTGGATTATTGATTGGCATCACAGAGAATCGTTGCTCCCTATAAATTTGTTTGAAGATGGAATCAACTTCATCGCGATAGGGGAGATCGATCGGACGAATCCCATCATTTTCCATAGCAACTGGCCACTCACTTGTGATCGGTAAAAAGATCAGTAGATCAAGATTCTGAAGTGAGTCGCGAACTCTTGCTGCTAATGATTCAACAAATTTATCATTGATGTCGGTCGTTCTATGATTTGCAGTGTATTGCGAATAAGCAATGTAATCAACTGGGCATCGATCGAAAATAACGCAGTCACTATCTTGCTGATAGCTCATTAGTCTGCTGATGTTGTAGTACATCTGGATCCCATTATGTAGTCTCGTGCTTTCTTGGCGAAAGCGAATGTCATAGCCCTCATCATGCAACGCTCGAAACGGTTCTTCTTCGCGAATGTAGCGATGATGGCGATTAGTCCAGTCGTTTACGAATGTGCTTTTCCCTTGTGAATGTGTGCCACTAATAGCGATGCGCATACAACGATTTAGATTTTAAAGTTTATAGCTTTAAGTCTCGCCCCTGAACCATGTTGATCGGGGGAATGGTTGAGAGCACATCGTCATGTCGTGTCTTGTTGCCACACTCTCAAGTGCGAGGAGCTCAAGCAGAGCGCTACGTCAAAGAGATTTTGCTGCGTCATGGATGGCGCTTGCTGGAACACAACTGGAGCTGTCGGTATGGAGAAATTGACCTGCTCTTGACGAAGCAGTCTTTCCCGAATCGTCGACTTTTGGTTGTTGAGGTGAAGGCGCGTCGCCGTTCAGGGTTGGATGGCTGGGGCCTTGCTGCGTTTCATCCAGCCAAACGGAGGCGTTTGGCCCGCACTGTGCGCTGCTGGCAGGCCGCTAACCCCTGGAGTGAGGACAGTTATTTCGAAGTCGTGCTGGCGCTCGTGGCACTTCCAGTGCAAAGGCATTGTGTGCGCTGGTTTCGCATCGACGAGCTCGATCGCGTGAGCCGGTGATCACCTTGGTGAGGATTCAGTGATCAGGGCCTGGATGAACGCAATCGCAGCCCTTTGTCCCTGCCGTGGGTTGTTGATGACGAGCCCCGAGACCAATCGCAGTGGGCGGATAAAACTCCATTCACCAGGAATCATGTGGATCAGCATGTGTTGGATGATCTGAATTGGATTGCGACCGCGCTCTTGTCGATCCCGTCTTAGCCGTCGAATCATGCGCAGCAGTAAGGGTGCTTCGAGATAGAACAGCGCCGTGATCAAGCCATCGTCCAGTAGGTCTTGCGGTCCATAGGCGCCTTCGAGCAAGACAAGTTGGTAGCTCTGGTTCAGGGGTTTGCGAGCAACATCACGCGTGCTCATGTCGTAGGTGCGCAAGCTGCTTGCTGTGTGATGCGTGACCTGATCCAGCTCAGCTCGCAACGCGTGGATGTCGATGGCCTCCAGCGTGTCAAATCCGAAGCGTGGGTGAGGTTGTCCATGCTGCTTGTAGTAGTTGTCGCAGCAGATCACGAGCACTTCAATCTCGATCGCGCCCAGTGCTTCTGCTAGCGCAAGGGTGAACCTGGTTTTCCCAACTGCGGAAGGGCCAGTGATGCAAACCACAGGAACCTTTGCCATCACGCTGTTGCTCGAGTCGTTCAATCCTGCATAGGGCACAGTGAAGCAACGCTTTGAATGTCATGACCTTTTCAGGGCACAAGGCCCGCAAGCGTTTCGGCCAGCACTGGCTGATCAATGAGCGAGTGCTGGATCGAATCGTTGAGGCCGCCGAACTCCAGGACGGGGATCGCGTCCTGGAGGTGGGTCCTGGTCGCGGGGCTCTGACCGAACGTCTCTTGGCCTCCCCGGCAGCGGCCATCCATGCGGTGGAGCTTGACCGTGACCTCGTCGCTGGGCTTCAGCAGACCTTTGGAAGCCATCCAAAGTTTTCCCTGCAGGAGGGAGACGTGTTGTCCGTTCCCTTGGAACTGTCTGGTGGGGTATCTGCCAACAAAGTTGTGGCCAATATTCCGTACAACATCACAGGCCCCTTGCTGGATCGTTTGATCGGTCGTCTCGACCGTCCTGTTGATCCCCCCTATCAACGACTGGTTTTGCTGGTTCAGCATGAGGTTGCTCAACGCATTCGTGCTCGCTCTGGGCACAGCAATTTCAGTGCCTTGAGTGTGCGCATGCAGTTGTTAGGACGGTGCAGCCACGTATGCCCTGTGCCCCCGCGCTGCTTTCAACCACCCCCCAAAGTGCAGTCGGAGGTGATCTGCATCGACCCTTTCCCTGCGGAGCTGCGTCCTACTGCTGCATTAGCCCGTGGGGTGGAGCGTCTACTGAAAATGGCTTTCTTGAGTCGCCGCAAAATGCTCCGCAACACCCTGGCCCCGGTGTGCTCTCTAGATCACTTGCAATCCTTGGCAGAAGAGGCCGGCATCAGCCTTCAACAACGACCCCAGGACGTGGCACCAGAAGCCTGGGTTGCCCTAGCGAAGGGTTTGAATCAATTCGACTCTGCTGCTTGATCGGATGACCGCCACCGTTCGCGTCACCGCTCCCGCCAAAATCAATCTCCATCTTGAGGTGCTCGGTCAGCGATCCGATGGGTTTCACGAATTGGCGATGGTGATGCAAAGCATCGACCTCGCTGATCAGTTGGACTGCTCCAACAGCGCTGATGGATTAATTCAACTGAGCTGTGATCAGCCCGGACTCAGTTGCGGCAGCGACAATTTGGTGATGCGTGCCGCCGAACTGCTCCGACAGCGGTCTGGTTTCAATGAGCTTGGCGCTCATCTGCATCTGCGCAAACGCATTCCCATTGGCGCTGGTCTTGCCGGAGGTTCGAGTGATGGTGCTGCAGCTCTGCTGGCGCTGAATACGCTCTGGGGGCTCGGACACACCGAGGATTCTTTACGAGCCATGGCTGCTGAACTTGGCTCCGACATGCCGTTTTGTCTTGCCGGTGGGATTCAGCTCTGCTTCGGTCGAGGCGAATGTCTTGAAACCGTCCATGAGGCAGCGCAATCTTTAGGTGTGGTGTTGGTGAAAGATCCCAGCGTCAGCGTTTCGACGCCCTGGGCCTATGGCGAGTGCCGTCGTCTCAAAGGCGAGCACTATTTGAGTGGTGAAGAGGCTTTTGCGCAACGGCGGCAGGATCTGCGTGCAGCGTCGTGGTTGCACCCTCTGCGAGCGGCTGAGCCACCTCCGCTTCGCAATGATTTGCAGAATGTGGTGGCACCTCAAACGGCCTCTGTGCGAACGGCCCTGCGTTTGCTCCAGGATCTTCCCGGGCAACTGAGAACAGCGATGAGTGGTTCTGGTCCTAGCTGCTTCGCCCTGTTCCCCAATCGACTTGATGCCGATAAGGCTTTGGATGCAGCCCGTGATTCCTTCGCGCAGGCAGGTTTTGACGCGTGGAGTTGTTCATTCGTGGGTCATGGCGCCAAGCTGATGGCATGAGCACGAATGGCATGAGTGGTAGTGAGATCCAGACGCCAGAGGCGCCTTCAAAGCGCAAGAAGGGGCCGATCAGTTTCCTTTCGGGCTCTCTCACAAGTTTGTTGATGAGCTGGCTCAGTCTCAAATTGAGCACAGGGATGGTGACCTATTTCGCAAACCGTCCATCCACGTTTAGTTCTCCCACCGCTCAAAGCATTGCCTCTGCCTTGAAGACGTTGTTGATCGGCATGTGTTTTCTAGGCACATTCAGTTGTGCCTTTATTGGGATTGGGCTGTTCCTTGTGTTTCTTCGCAGTCTTTTCACAGGCAAAGAAGCTGATGCTGTCTAGCCTCAGATCACTGTCCTGAACTGCCATAGGCAGTTATTGGTGATGACTCCCCACGATCTTGGTCAGCTGATCCTGCTGCTCTCTCCGGGGTTACTTCTCTCCGTGCTCCTGCTCACGACGTTTGCTGCAGGGGGCTGATTATTTCGTTGCTGAGATAGCTTGGCCACTCACGCCGGCTTGGCCGGGATTGCAGCAACGCCGTGGCAGGGACTCTTCTCTTCAACGCACTTCGTGAGGCCATCGACGAGGAGATGGCCCGAGATCCCCACGTTTGCGTGATGGGTGAAGACGTCGGCCAATACGGCGGCTCTTACAAAGTCACCAAGGATCTTTACGAGAAATACGGAGAATTACGCGTCCTCGACACGCCGATTGCTGAAAACAGTTTTACGGGGATGGCTGTTGGTGCAGCGATGACGGGCTTAAGGCCAATCGTGGAAGGCATGAACATGGGCTTCTTGCTTTTGGCGTTCAATCAGATCTCCAACAACATGGGGATGCTGCGCTACACCAGTGGCGGCAATTTCACCATTCCCACCGTGGTGCGTGGTCCAGGTGGCGTGGGTCGTCAGCTAGGGGCTGAACATAGTCAGCGCCTTGAGGCCTATTTTCATGCCGTTCCTGGCATCAAGATCGTTGCTTGCAGCACGCCCACCAATGCCAAGGGGCTGATGAAGGCTGCGATTCGCGACAACAACCCAGTGCTCTTTTTTGAGCACGTGTTGCTGTACAACCTCACAGAAGAGCTTCCAGAAGGGGATTACACCTGCGCTCTTGATCAAGCCGATCTGGTGAAAGAGGGCAGTGACGTCACGATCCTGACCTACTCACGCATGCGTCACCATTGCTTGAAAGCTGTCGAGCAGCTTGAAGCGGATGGCATCAGTGTTGAGTTGATCGACTTGATCAGCCTCAAGCCCTTCGATATGGAAACGATCGCCCGCTCGATCCGTAAAACCCATCGGGTGATTGTGGTTGAGGAGTGCATGAAGACCGGCGGGATTGGTGCAGAACTGATTGCCTTGATCACCGAGCATTGCTTCGACGATCTCGATGCCCGGCCCATTCGCTTGTCCAGCCAGGACATTCCCACGCCTTACAACGGCAATCTTGAAAATCTGACGATTATTCAGCCCCACCAAATTGTGGAAACGGCTCAGGCCATCGTGCGCACGGGGCTCTGATTCATGGCCCGTCAACAGGGGTGGTTCGCCCTCATCCTCGCTCTAGCTATCGCTGCTGGATCCGTTCTCACAAGCTTCCCTCTTCAGTTGGGGCTTGATCTGCGCGGAGGTAGCCAGCTCACCCTGGAAGTGCAGCCAGCGGGTGAGATCACCAAAGTGAAAGCTGAGCAGCTTGAAGCCGTGAAGGCCGTGCTGGATCGACGCGTCAATGGTTTAGGTGTCGCCGAATCCACCCTCCAGACCGTGGGCGATAACCAACTGGTCTTGCAGCTTCCAGGAGTGACCGATCCATCCAGAGCAGCGCGGGTGCTTGGCAGTACAGCGTTGCTGGAGTTTCGGTCACAGAAGCCTGGTTCAGAAGACGAATTACGCAGCTTGATTCAACTCAGAGCACAGTTGAAAAGCGTGCTGGCGTTGAACGAAAGCAAGGATCCATCAGAGGCAGCCGATCAAGACGATGGACCTACTCGTGAGCAGTTGGCGAAGGCCCAAAAAGAGTTGGGTCTGGAAGGCACTGCTGATTCTGAGCAAGAGCAGTTGGAACAGCTACTCGCTCGTGCCAACGAACAAATTGTGGAACGGTTCGATCCGGCGGAGCTCACCGGTAAGGATCTCGTCACCGCCGGGCGCCAACAGCAGCAAAACGGCAACAGCTGGGAAGTGACGCTCACCTTCAATCGAGAGGGGGGTGACAAATTTGCAGAGCTCACCCGTTCGATCGCAGGCACCGGGCGTCTGCTCGGCATCGTGTTGGATGGTCGTCCCATCAGCGAAGCCAGCGTGGGTGACCAATTCAAAGCCGCTGGTATTACCGGTGGTTCTGCTGTGATCACAGGCAATTTCAGCGCTGAGGAAGCCCGGGACCTTGAGGTGCAGCTGCGTGGGGGCTCCCTGCCTCTTCCTGTTGAAATTCTTGAGGTGCGCACGATCGGTCCCAGTCTTGGTGCTGAAAATGTGCGTCGCAGCCTGATTGCCGCACTTGCGGGCCTGGTGTTGGTGGCCATTTTCATGCTGCTCGTCTATCGACTTGCAGGGGTGGTGGCTGTGTTGGCCCTCAGTCTTTATGCCTTGTTCAACCTGGCGTCCTACGCGCTGATACCGGTCACCCTCACGCTGCCTGGAACGGCAGGGTTCATTCTCAGTATTGGTATGGCGGTGGATGCCAACGTGTTGATTTTTGAGCGCATCAAAGACGAATTACGCCGAGGCAACACCTTGATCCGCTCGATCGAAACTGGGTTCTCTCAAGCCTTCTCCTCGATCGTTGATGGTCACATCACCACGCTGATTAGTTGCGCTGCGTTGTTCTTCCTCGGGACGGGTCTGGTGAAAGGTTTTGCGGCAACGCTGGGAATCGGTGTTCTGCTCAGCCTGTTCACGGCACTGACATGTACGCGCACGCTTTTGCGCTTCTTGATGGGCTATCAATCGCTGCGCCGCCCAACCAATTTTCTGCCCGCAGGGCAGCTGCCTTCCTCCGCTGCTTGAGCCATGGCTGTGTCCTCCCCAACTGGTCAAGAACGCCCTTTGCGTTTTCCTCTGAGCCGTCAACGGCGAAAAGTTTGGTTGATCTCCGTGATTGTGCTGTTGATCAGCACGCTTGGTTTAGTGCTGAGCTGGACCAATCCTCAGATTCGCTCTCCTTTAAGGCCTGGACTCGATTTCACAGGTGGAACCCAAATCCAGCTTGAGCGCGTGTGCGGAGATCGTTGCCAAGACATCAGGGCAATCGATATCCAGCAGAAGCTTGAAAGCCTCGCTTTAACTTCTGAAGCAAGCGATCAAGACTCCGACACCCTGCCTAATCTCGCTGCAGTTCGGGTTCAGCTGCTCGACAGGGGTGAATCGGTGGTCTTGCGCATGCCAGCGTTGTCCGCTTCACAGGGGCAGGCCGTAATTGAGGCTGTCGAGCCCATTGCTGGTCCCTTTGAAGTGGGTGGCCAATCGGTCGACACCATTGGTCCAAGCCTTGGGGGGCAATTGCTGCGCAGCAGCTTGATCTCTTTGCTGGTGGCGTTTGCTGGCATCGCTGTTTACATCAGCGTCCGCTACGACGGGCGTTATGCCGTTTTGGCACTCGTGGCCTTAGGCCATGACGTGTTGATTGTTTGTGGTTGCTTCGCCTGGCTTGGATTGATGAGCGGGTTGGAAGTCGACAGTTTGTTTGCCGTTTCACTCCTCACCATCGCCGGCTATTCGGTGAATGACACCGTGGTGGTGTTTGATCGCATCCGCGAACGCCAACGTGAAGACAGTGACCTACCCCTGGATGCTCAGGTGGATCGTGCCGTTTCCGCGACTCTTACCCGCACTCTGTACACCAGTGGCACCACCTTGCTACCTCTCTTGGGTCTGATTCTGTTTGGTGGATCCACCTTGTTTTGGTTTGCAGTGGCGCTTGCGATTGGCGTGATTGTGGGCAGCTGGTCGAGTATTGCTCTGGCCCCTTCCCTTCTCAGTATTTGGCCCAGACAACGCACGGCGGGTGCCTGATTTGGCCATCACTCCAAGCTCTCCATCCCAACGCTGGGTGCCCCTGCTGTTGGGCGTTCTGGCCCTGTTGGATTTACGCGTGGAGCTTCGGCTCCTGTTGGATCACATCACGTTGACCAGTCTGATTTTTGCGATTCGGCACCATCTCCTGGCGGTGGTGGTCATTCTTCTTCTTCCCTCCATTTGGCGTCACTACGGACCCGTGCGTCGGTCTGAGCTCTGACTCCTAAGTTGGATGTCCGCCTCGAATGCATGATGTCGCTTGATCTCGACGCCAAGAAAACCCTCCTTAGGAAAATCCCCCATGGCTTGTTCATCTGTGGTGTTGCAGAAGGGGATCAAGTCAACGGGTTCACCGCTAGTTGGGTGACTCAGGGATCGTTCGATCCCCCCCTTGTGGTGATGGCTGTTCGTGCCGACAGCACCAGCAACGGCATGATTCAACGCACGCGCCGCTTCTCCCTCAACGTATTGGCAGCCGATCAGAAGGATCTGGCCGCTGTGTTTTTCAAGCCTCAGCAAGCGGTTGGCGGACGCTTTGATGCAGCACCATTCACAACGGGCGAGCTCGGTTTACCGATCCTTAAGGACGCCCTCGGTGCCGTGGAGTGTGAGCTCGTGGGTGAACTTGCCCATGGCGATCACACCGTGTTTCTGGGGGAAGTGAAATCAGCGATTCTCCACCGTGATGCTGCTGCCCTCGAGCTCAGCAGCACGGGATGGCAATACGGGGGGTAACTCCCAGCGATCCATGATTTGCCTGATCACCACTTGCTGCATGATCACTTGAAGCACCACCACCAGCGGTAACGCGAGCAGCACGCCTGGCAGTCCGAGCAGGGCTCCCAGGCTTAATTGGGCGGTCAAGGCCACTGTTGGCAAGAGATTCACCGTCCGACTGAGCAGCACAGGCGTCAAGACAAAAGCTTCGAGGTTTTGCAGTGCAAGCCGCAAGACCAACACCTGCACCATCAGGGTTGGGGAGATCAGAAGGGCAATCCCCATCGGCAAAAGCGTTGCGGCTGTAGGCCCAATCGTGGGGACAAAGGTGAGCAAGCCACACACCAAGCCGCTGAGCAGGGCCAAAGGCACACCAAGGATGGCGAGTCCTGTCCAGGTGAGGAGAAACACCGCGGTTGCTGAAATGGTCATGCCGGCAAGCCATCCGCCAAGAGCGTCACGGCAGCGATCCAGCAATTCCGTGACCTGAGCCCGTGCAGGGCGTGGACTCACGGCGATCAGCATCTGCCGATGAGAATTGGGATCCAGCGCGAGCAGAATCGCCAGCAGACTCATCAGGAGCACCTGAATCAAGCCATTTGCAGCACCACCGGCATAACCAAGAAGCTGTGCTCCAACGGGCTGAATCCCTGTCCAGCTAAGCGATTCAGAGGGACTGATGTTCAGCTCTGCCAGGCTTGGTTGCGTGGCGATGATCGATTTGATTTTGTCGATCAGATTGGGTAACAGGGCGGTGAGTTGTTCAAATTGACCCAGCAGTTCTGGGAGGAGGAGCTGAACCACCAAGGTTCCGCCGAGGAACAGGATCACCAGAACCAGCAACAGCGCAACGGGCCGTTTGAGCCTGAAGCGTTGTATCAACTTCTGAATCGGAACGTCGAGTGCCACGGCCAACACGACGGCTCCGAACAGAATCAGCAGCACCCAGCGCAGCTGCCACAACAGCAGTGTGAGCAGGATGGATGTGAGGGCAATCAGCAGGGTGCGAGCGTTCATGAGGCCAGTTTCTGTCGCTTCCAGGGGTCAAGAAGATCGTTTACGACGACTTCGCGAATCAGCACCTGCAATACAACCGCTAAAGGGAGAGCAAGCAACAGGCCAAGAGGACCGAACAGAACGGTGAATACAAATTGAGCGGCAAGGGTGAGCCCAGGAAGCAAATTGACCTGGCGCTGCATCACCGAAGGCGTGATGACATAGCTCTCAAGGTTCTGAATCACGATGTACAGCCCCAAGACAGCCAATGCTTTCCATGGGGCATCGAGGAGAGCAACGGACATCGGAAAGACGGTGCTGAGCGTGGGTCCCACATTCGGAATCACGTTGAGTAAGCCTGCCAGCAAGGCATTGGCCATCACCAGCTTCACGCCCAAAAGTGAGAGTCCGATTCCTGCCAAAACAGCAACACAAACGGAACTGATCAACACGCCGATCATCCAGCTGCTGAGAGCTTCGCCGCACATGTTGAGGATGGCGCGAGCTCGCTTTCGATAAAAGGACGGCAACAACTGAATGCCAACGTTCTTGTAGGCATGCGGTTGGACCGCCACCATCAAGGTGACGGCAAAGACGAAGAGAAGCTGCAGCACACCACTGCCGACATTGCCTGCCAAGCCAAGAAGGCTCAGAAATCCTCCAGTCACGCTGGAGGCAATGGCTGGCCCGCCTGGACTCTCAGCTAAGCCTTTAGGAAAGAGCAGTTGGCTCCAATTGCTGGAACTTCCACTGCCGTACACCATTGAGTTAACCGACGAAAAAGCCTGCACCAAAAGTTCTTTCAGGGCTTTTGCGGCAGATGGAAGCTGAAGAATCAGTTGTTGAAACTGGCTCGTAAAGGGCGGCACGATCACGGTTAAGCCAACCGCAACCATCACCACGAGACCCAACAAACAGACCAACAGTGCCAAGGGTCTAGGAAGGTTCCAACGCTGACGAAGGGATCCAACAAGGGTGCAAAGAGCCATTGCCAAAACAATGGCGGCAAACAAGTGAATCAGGACTTCACGCAGACTCCAGAACAACAGCCCCGTTGCCAGAACAGCGCAAAGTCCAAGCCAGTGTTGAAGCTTCACCCGTTCTCGTTATCACTCGCTGCAGCTTCGCCTGAATCCTGGGAATAACCAAGACCTGAGGAATCTGCATATCTCTGTGCAAAGCGCATGAAACGCTCAAAATCCTGCTCGCTTTTCCAGGTGTAGGTGGCTTCCAAGGCGCTTGGTTTGCCGTTCACAAACTTTCCATTGACCTCCCGCGTGACGAGTGTGCCCTCCTCGTCGATCATGAACATCCCTGTGATCGCCTCCATCACTTCAGGAGCCAGTGCCTCGGGTTGTTCAAACACGAAGATGGCCTGTCCAGTGCGTCCGTCACGACTGCGTGTGACGCGGATGTCGGGAACGACGGGTTCATCCACGCCGCTCAGAAACTGGATCACTGCCTTGCTTCCGTCTGCCATGAATGCTGCTCCAATACCTGAGCGGGATCTTAAGGGGCTTCGATCGGTAGAACGCGACCGGTGTTCAGCAGTTCGATTGCCGCATTCTGCGGATTGCGCCCACTGAGATCAATATTGGATGTTTCGCGGGCTTGTTTGAGTTCGTGGTCGTAGCAGCGGTCGTAGTAGTCGAGCATCGCCCTGCAAGCATCGCGCCAGCGACGATCTCTGATCGCTTCTAAGGCTGCTTGTGTCCTTTGAGGACCGAGTCTGCGCTGGATGCGTTCCGTGGCTTGTCGTAGCTGATCGGGGTCTTGGCAGGCATACACGTCTACGAGTTGATCAATCCGTTCATCAAGACTGCGGCGAATTTCGAGCACCGGTGCTTGCTGCATCTGCTCAAACAGTGCTTTGGGGATGCGGCAACAGCCCACAGAAGAGCTCTCGGCTTCGAGCCAAATTTGTGGGGCTTGTCGTTTTCCATAGCCATCCAAAGCTTCAGCCAGTTCATTTTCGTAATGCTCAGTGCTGGGCTGATTGGGTTGACCAAGACCACCGAAACTGCTTCCGCGGTGATGAGCCAGCCCCTCCAAATCCACCACAGCCACATTCAAAGCTTGCAAGGCGATTAGAAGATCTGTCTTACCCGTGCCCGTTTGTCCCCCAAGCAGCCGGACTGGCCAGGGGCGCTCAAATTGCTCGAGCACCCAGCGTCGATACACCTTGTATCCACCTTCGAGAACAAGGGTGGGATGGTCTTGGAGAGACGCGAGCCACGCCATGCTGTTGGAGCGCATCCCTCCACGCCAGCAGTAGAGCCGAAGTGGCTGGTCGGGGCCTCCAGCTGCCTTCGTAAGTGCTTTGGAAAGATCGACAAGGGCAGGCCCGGTGAAGCTCAGGCCCAGCTCGATGGCTTGTTTTCTGCCCTTTTGCTTGTAGGTGCGACCCACGATGGCTCTCTGTTCATCGTCAAACAGCGGGATGTTGATTGCTCCAGGCCAATGGCCCTGTGCAAATTCTGATGGAGTGCGCACATCAACCAGCGTTCCGCTCGCTGCCCGAAACTGATCGATTCCGCTCACGTATGTGGATCCCATCCCTGACATAGTGGAATATCGCCGAGCCAGTTAGAGCCGGTCGTTCGTCATGCTTTCTGGTCTTTCTTCTTCATCCGATCTCAGCGTTGATCAGCTACTAGAGAAATTCTCCAGTGGCTCATCACGACAAAAACGCTCCTTGATCCCAGCAGTCGAGAAAGCGGCTGATCAGCTGGCTGCAATGGGTGCGGCTGCTTTGGCTTCCTTTGACCGTGAAGGAGACGAGTGGGCTGCGGGTTGGATTTTGCAGGCCTTGCATCGTCATCAACCGTCGGCCCTGAGCCCTCTTTTCAATGCTTCAGGGGGATGGTTTGCTGCTTGTTCGGAATCCGATCTGGACTACTCCCCCCTTCAGCAGGCTCTTCTCGAAGAACGGTTTGAAGAGGCTGATCGCCTCACGAGTGCCTTTCTTCGCCAGCTGGCCGGTGAGCAGGCTGAACGGCGCGGCTATGTCTACTTCAGCGAAGTGTTGTCGATGAGAGGGCTGGATCTTGTCACGATGGATCGTCTGTGGATCGCCTACTCCCAAGGCCGGTTTGGGTTCACAGTGCAGGCCCGTTTGCTGGCCACTCTCAATGGGCGTTACGACAAGCTTTGGCCTCGGATTGGCTGGAAACAGGAGGGAGTCTGGACGCGTTATCCGAATGCTTTTGATTGGTCATTGACGGCTCCAGAGGGCCATATGCCGCTGGTCAACCAGCTTCGAGGGGTTCGACTGATCGATGCCTTGCTCAACCATCCGTCCCTGGTCGCTCGTCAATGAGTTACTGCCCTAGTGGCATGGGTCTGGTAGAGGGGTATGGTCAAAACAGAATGCTTCGGTCCTGATGTCATCGCGGCTTGGATCGACTTCAGGGTCGTTCAGTTTCAATCTCAGTCCCTCGTTCCAACGAACGCGCTGGGCTGACTTCATTCTTCCTTCAACGCTCCAACTCTCTCCGTTGTTGGAGTTACTGCTCGACCCTGTGGACTGTGTTGAGACAACCGGTCGGCTTCAGCTCGGTCTTCAGGAAGCGCTTGTTAATGCTGTACGTCATGGGAACTCTGGTGATCCCAACAAGTGTTTGCGTGTGCGCCGCATCCTCACCCCTCAATGGATGATTTGGCAGATTCAGGATGAAGGTGAAGGAGTCCCCACCCATGCACGTCTCGGGGAACTTCCTGACTGCATCGAAGCGAATCAAGGCCGTGGACTGTTTTTGATTTATCAGTGTTTTGACGATGTGCGCTGGAGTCGCCGTGGGAATCGTGTCCAGCTGGCAAGCCGCCGGCCCGACTCTCGAGTGGTGTCCTTTAACGGTGCGGACAGCCAGGGTCTTTCAGTTCCCGTCTGATCCAGCGGAGTGCTTGCTCGGTGAGCTCTTCAATATCGTGACGCTCTCCTCCCTGGATGAGTTGCGAGAGAGCAGCAGCCATCAGTTCAGCGCTACGACGGTCAGCATTGGTTTTCAAACGATGCCAGTCACGGTCGCCAAGACTCAAGCAACGATGAAGTTCCTTGGCGAGTTCAGGGGCGGGTTCTGGCCAGCGCGCTTCAGCCGTTGACATTGTCTTCTGACGATCGGTTGCCTTTATCCTGATGCTTCACGTCTGACGTTGTGACGTGCACAGTGAACGCTTTCATGGCATCAGGTTTCCGTCGCAAACAGTTGCGGCCCTTACACGCCCTGGCCACGTTGATTCACTTTCAGCCAAGGCGTTGGGAAGGGAACGATGTTCGCTCTAGGCGACGATTGCAACGTCGAGGCTTACTTCAACAACTCGTTGAAGGCCAAAATGAATTTAAGTGGATCTTTAAACCAACATCAGCCCCAATCTTTTGGCGTTCACTGCGTTGGGGTGGCCCCGGCCTTTTGGTTGGATTTGTGTTGGCGAAACTGTCAACGTGAAGCCTCAACAAATACCTGGATCTAGCAAACGAGAGACTTGTGATGCACAATTACAAGCGATTCAGGCACGGTATTAGACGTTTCAGTGGAATCAGGCAGTTCACTGGAATAAGTTGGAACGGCTTGACCCTTTAACCAAGATTGATGCAGTGCGTGGCGGCGCGTATCTTCCTGGAGAACGAGTCGATCGGCAGCATCTTGGGGTGTTTCGCCATGCAAAAGAGCAGTACGGATACAGATTCCAAAACCATGAGCCTCCACCTGCACTTTCCCTTCCATTAGGACCAACTGAAATGTCCAGCCTTGAAGCCAGCGGACATGAAAAGGGTTGATCATCAAAGCCCTCGGCAAGGGTTCCTGCACCCTATGGGGCGCTGGTAGACATCAATGCATGTATGTCAGGGAATCACTTCAAGGCTTGCTGGCCGTCCAAACCCTCACCATGAAATGGGATTCAGCTGAAATCCCTGTGAAGCCAGCATTACTGAGGCGTGATTCGATGTCATCTGAAATGAAATCTCTATAAAAAGGCTCATGAAAGATCCGCCGGAAGTTATCCATCGCCACGCTGTACTGCGGCGAATCTTTGAGTTGAATCGAGTCGGCAAGAACAAAAACTCCACCGGGCTCTAGCACTCGATAAGCATCATTGAGAACAGCCTGGCGCGCTTCAGGAGGAAGCTCATGCATCAGGAAAACGCAGGTCACAGCCTGCATGCTTTCATCACCAAAGGGCATGGATTCGCCATTGCCTTGCAGCAGCTGCACAAGGCTTTCGCTTCCCTTGTTCAGCCAACGATTGGCCTGACGCAAATAGGACTCAGAGAGGTCGAGGCCAAACAGTGAGGCTTTTGGTAGAGCAGCTCGGATCTGATGAAGCGTCCGACCTGTTCCTGTTGCAACGTCAAGGATGCGAAGACTGGCTTCAGGGCGATCACTAAACCGTTTCAAGCCCCGTTTCAAGGGAGCGATCAGCCTCCGGCGCATGGAGTCTGCGGCGCCGTTGAACAGGATGTCGACTTGTAGGTCGTAGAGCTCAGCAGAGTGATCGCTGAGGTAACCATCAGTTTGATGATGGAAATTTTGTAAGTAGTAATCCGGATATAGCTCTTTGTCGTGCGTGTCTGGGATGTCTTGGACGTTTCGAGACCTTCGCCTGGCCCAATTCGAGGGAAGATCAAGCCAAACGCGTGGGTAACGCTCAGCCCACTCCAACCAGGGGATATCGAACAGCAGAGATTGGGGGTAAAGCCCTTGTTCTGACTCCTCCCAATCAATGTCCTGAAGAGCGCTTAATGAGCGTCTCAGTTCGTTCAGTAATTCGACAGGAACAGGTTCTGTGCTGGGCACAACATCGGGTGCCAACAGTTCCATGGCTTTAGAGCTCAGCTCCTTATGGGCCAGTCCTGCGAGGCTCCGGCCTTGCTGGATGGTGCGGTAAGCAATTTCAGTCAGGCTCGACGCCATTGGGCTGTAGTCCTATCAATACGCCTATTTCAATGGATGAGCCCATGCAACCGGGGATACAAATCAAGTCATTCGGGCAAGAAATATGAAGCCGAGGCAAATTTAGTATCGGTTGCTACAGAATGGTTGCATCGAAACGAGGCCTTGCACCATGAAAGCCGTTCTTCGTTCTCTTGAGATTGGCTACACCGGCAATGTGCTGGAACGTCGCCAGAAGTCAGCTGCTGAGTTTCTTGCCTGGGCTGATCATCACGCCCATGAGCAAAGACTGAGCCAATCCAGTCACGTCCAGCTTGAGGGACATCCAGATCTTCTTGATTCCAATAGCGCGCTTGCTCAACAGCGGGTTTGGGCGAATCGCCATGCTCACGAAAGGCACCTGCATGACAGCGCAATGGCTCACCTGCGGCATGGCTGAGCTGTAGCAATCAATAGCCGACACAGCCATCACTCCCTTTTGAGTGACTAACCAAGGCATCCAAAAGGGAGTGATGGCTGTGCAAGATCATGCAGATGATTGGCAACAGAACTCTTCAGTGAAAATTGATTGAGGTATTTCAGCTTCATGTTGGGTGTGTTGCCTTGTTTCCACTCCGTGAAGAAGCCCTCCTCACATTTGAAGCATGGCGGAAGAATCGTGGAAACAAGGTCTTGAATATCAGTTGATGCTCGGAGTGAGTGGACAGCTCATTTGAAGCCTGTGGGCTGAAAGCCATGCAACACCCGAAAGGGTAAAACAGGGGGCCGAGGCATCCACTCTGATACGGCTAACATATTTCTACGTCTATTGGAAGATATAAACAATTGGCTAAGGCCAGTCTTCAGGATACTCAATGATTATCTCTGGATCTTTGGCTTTAGACTTGCATTCCTCACTGACTATCCTATCCACTAACCTTCTGGACCATCTATCGTATCTCCTGGCGTATGTAGTCTTGCATTCTTCGACGTAGTCCTTCTTAGAAACTGAATGCTTTACCTCTGATTTAGTAATGCATGTATATCGATACTCTTCGTCCATTAGATCATAGACTTCTCGGCTGCATTGCTTTATGGAGTTCTTGAATCCCTGAGCATTGACTGCAATAGGAATGATTAGAGAAGCAAGCAATAATGTTGTAGTTGCTTTCATTGCTACAGTGTTGGGGAATCAAAGATTTGTGGATTTATAATTGGGTTGTTTGTAAAAAATGAATGGCATAAGTGAATTGATGACAGGCTCCAACCAAAAACTCTGCAATCTCAGAGGTTTTTTATTGCTAAAATCAACCCTACAAGCCTACCGATCATTCGCCAATATCTGGAGCCATCGAGCAGAAATTAGATAAAACGACATTACTAAAATAAGTCGTCATCTAGGGATATATCGGCTTTTCAAAATTGGGGTTTTCCGAAGCAGGAATGCTTTAAGCCGTTACCCGCAAAGGAGGTTTCTTTCCACTCAACAGACGCTGGCTCTGCTTTAGGAGCTGCAGATGGCACGACGATGGAGAGCTCTAATAGCTAAGAACTGAAATGGTGTCTCTTGCCGTCATCGTTGTTGTGAGAGATCAAATGTCCTAGGTCAATGGATGTCTTCATTGAAAGAACAATGTGTTGGCTAATGGTCCCTGAATAACTAAAATGAAAACATAGAGTTCATCAGTGAGAGAGGTGAGCGTATCAGGCAAAAGACGATGGCTGATAACTTATTCTGTATTAAGGACTACGGACATACTTCTAATTACCAGTAGATTTATAAATAGTATAAAAGTGGATTAGTGTTGGATATAGAGGCATTCCGCAAGCAACTGATTAACGCCAATCCTAAGACTGCTTCACTTACTCGAGAGGAAATGCTATCGGAGGATTTAATCATTGCTTACGAAGCATTAGATCGTATAACTGACAACCTTGGGGAGTTGATTAACGAAACAAATGATACGGACAAGCTTGTCTACTATGCACAATTGAGAGGAGAGCTCTGCTCTCATTTCAACGCAATTGCTATGTTGCTAGAAGAATACAACTTAGGTGTTTGATCATCGCCAACTTAGGTGATTATTCGTTTTGTATTGATGATTACCCATGGCCAACAGAGTTATCGATAAGATTTCCAAAATGAGACAAAATCGTATGACGATCACGCCAAGGCTTCACAGGCCAATACGCCGACAAGGATTAGAAAATAATAATAAATTTTACCATGAAAATCCAACTATTCCTACACCCTCTTCTTCGTATCAAGAAGCTATCTCGCGAGATTTAGTAATTGCTCTTGAAGTAACTGAAAGGCTAAACAAGAGTCTTGATGGACTGATTCAAGAGGATGGATGCAGCGAGTTTCTTGATTCCCATCGATTGCTTAACGAGAAAATCACTTCAAACCGCAATATATTGCTTATACTAGTAGGGAACATCATGGATATAAGTATAAAGTCAGGAAAGCGAGAGCTTAAAGCTAACTATTCTGATTATTTCACAAAGTGATTTAGAGGCATGAGCGTATAAGTCCTCACCCTCTTTTATTTCTGTCTACTTAGTAATTTTGCTGATGACTCTCGATACTGAGATGACGTGGTCCCTGTTTCGTGAGCTACTGATGGCTGCCACTGGTTAAGGCCTCCAGCAGAAGAATCCTGGAGAAGTCGAATTTTGCGTAGCTGCTTTTCTTCATCGACGAAACAGCATTCAGCAGGTACTTTTGAAGAAGCACTATCAATGTCTGTTCTGGTCATGACAGTCACCACCGTGATCACCCTCAAGATCAATGTGCCCTTCAGCGAATGGGTCAAGAGTTTTGATAGCGATCTAGGTGCTCAGCGGCATGCTGAGTTCGGTATCAAGCCTCTGTACCGGGGTGTTAGTAAAGCAGATCGCAGCAAGATCGTTGTCATCCACCAGGCACCTGAAGGAGCGGCTGATGCTTTTATTCAAAAATATGGGGAGTGGATTTCCAGTCACGGAGTTGATCTATCAACTGCTGAAGTTGGAGAATGGCTGGAGGAATAAGGATGTCGTTTGTAGCGTCCAGGCTGGCGGCTCTGAAGTTTTTACAATGCAGGTGACTGTTTGATGCATTCAGGTTTCGACAGTCAGATCACCACAATTGCACCGGCAGCGACGTCCCCATGAAGGTCCCGATGGCAATCGTTGCGAATACCAATACCAGCATCCATTTCATCTGCAGAGACCATCACCACTCTTTAATTTCACCCACATCGCTTTCTCAAGAGTGGTGAGCTTTGGTGCTTTTTCATTCAGCACAGCACTGGCACGGGCCTTTGCCTCGTAGATATACCGAGTAGTGCGATCGAGTTCGTCGAATGACATGTCCAACAGTCCGGCGATATATCAGTGTTAGTTCATCCAAGCCAATCTTGTGTGTATCACCTACGACCAAGTTGCTTTTCATTGGTTTGGCGTAATACTTGTTACGAACGTATGTAATCGTTATACCGACTACACAAGGCAACTTCTTATTCTGCTAAGTGCTTGGCAACAAGTAAGGCTATTTAGGGCGATGAGAAGATAGGGGTAGTGGGCTAATCCATTGGCTGAGCGAGTTGAGCCATAAAGAAAGAAGGTCGCTTAGGGGTAAGGCAGACCTTCTTTTAATGGGAAAGGCAGGTTCTTCATTGAGAGAGACCGCCTAATTACGGGTGGATTAGTCCCAACCCAATCTGATTTTGCTGATTGAGGTGTTCTGTGTCTCTGGTGATCCGAGAAGCTTTACCTATCGGAAAGAAATGAAGACTTTTCTTAAATAAAAATGAGAACTAAGTTTAAAAAGGATATACAAAGATCTCACCCCAGCTGGATGAGCTAGGTGTCTAGAAATTCACACTCTTGAGAGGACGTTTGATAGGAAGATGAGAGGATCAGCCCTCGTTGTATGAGCTGATGACGGCTGTGTGAATCAGCACATCATTCTCAACGAACCGCACTGTATTTTCTTGCATGTGATTAGAGATCACACCCTTCTCAGCTTCAACGATCATTAGGTTTTCGATTGATTGTGCCTAGAAACTCCGCGATAGAGCAGCTTGATCCCTTTTGCTTCTCGAGCAGGAACCTCTTCGTTATGAAATGATCTACAAATTCCAAAAATGACTTGCCTATATCTAATGTGCAGGCGATTGTTTCGAGAAATCGTTTGGATTGTATTTAGCAAATTCAAAGATAAGTTTATACGAATGTTATTGCCAAGCTATCTTGATGAAGGGATTCTAAATAATAATCACCTGTTTTTGATCGACGCATTAAAAAGCGGTCGTATTCTCAACCGACCGCCGTTCGAAAGAGCGCCTCTCCAAACACTCTTACCCCCACCAATAGAAGCTAGTGAATTGGGCAGTGTCTGTAGAGATACATACCTATTTTTTATTGGCGGGCATAAAAAAGAAGGTCGCCTCTCTTGTAAGCCAACCTTCCTTCCTATGGGAAAGGCGGGGTGCTTCCTCGGTAGAGACCGCCTTATACGGGTGATGCCTCCCGTCCCAATCCAATACTGGCGATGGAGTGCGAGAGTGTCTTTGGCGACCCAAAATCTTTAACTATTGGACAGGAATGAAGACTTTTCTTCATTGGGGATGAGAACTTTGCTTAATAAGGATATAGAAATGATGCACCCAGATGGTTGAGGCAATTGGGCGTAAGCAGTGGCTTTCAACGAGGGAAAGCCTTTAGCTCAAATGGATGCCCTGATTGCTGCTCTCGGCGGAGTGTGCTTTGCAAATCGAATCGGAATCATCAGCAATGTGAAGATCAAGAAGGGGAGATAAAACCAAAGAGGACCTTCCTTCACATGTTTTAGATAGGTCAGTAAGAATACTGTCCAAATCCAATGACCTCCAATAAAGTGAAGTCGCTTCCAGTTCTTCATTCCCATCCAATGCTGAGCTCGATCGGTTGAAGTGAGAGCCATTAGAAACACAAACACATAGGCAAGACCACCAAACATCCACTGCCCCAACGACTGTTCTCTCAAAAATGGTTCTGGAAACCACACGGATATTGAGATAATGAGAGCGAGATGAATGAAATGGGAGGCGGCGAAACTTAAACCGATCCAGCGCCTATTTCGGAGCGACCAGCGGGAGATCGAAGAAGGCCAAAGGCTTTCAATACTTGAGGCCGTGAAGGCAATCCCAAAAAGGATCAGGGAGCTGCGCCCGGTAGCATCAATCGCATGTTTAATCGCAGTGGCATTCCACCCCGCTAACCCGAAGTTGAAGATCAAGAAAACAACAATGAAAGACGTGACCAAGGTCGTAATCCTCCAACCCTGAAGATTCTGCATCGTTAGCTGAAAGCACTATTTTGCCAGACAAAATAGGCGTTCAGACTCTTGCTAAATGTCTCGAGACAATTATTGCTCATTCAGTGAGGTTTTTCGGCGGTCCAATACGTTCTGGCCCACTGATCAGTGAATGCATACTAAGAAGCCTGTCTTTCTATCACTAGGGTGCGGTGCTGATTTTCCACTTTTGTTATATTTATGGTTTAAGCTTAAAATCTGAGCATAGGTGTGCATTATCACTGGATTGAAATTGAAGAATAGATCAGTGTTAATTTTTTGTTATCTATTTTTCGCCAGACTTGGCCGATCAATCTATTTGTAGCGATTTTTCTTGGCGTTTCGCTATTGAGCAATAGATTTCAAGTATCCATGCAAAGTGAACTCTATTCTTGTATCTACTACCTCTAATGCTACATTTATATCGTCCTTCGAATCACCATAGCAATAGCTGTGACTTCCCATCTTGGATGGCAGTCGCTCGTCTAAATCGCACTGCAACTTGATTCCTGTCTTCTGGGATTTGATTGAGTCTGAGATCAATGGCAATAGCAAGTTTCAGCTGCCTCAAAGGCGCCTATAGCGAACTGTTGTTGCGCTGCCCATAAAAAATGATCCCTTTTGGGGACCATTTTGGGGACATCTTTTGGGGTTTGGCTAGTAGCCGAGTGTTACTGACCCTTTTTGATCAAGCGTCGTAGTACATGGTGAATTCGTGGGGATGAGGTCGCTGACGCAGCTGTTGTACCTCTTCGTACTTGAGATTGATCCAGTTGTCGATGAAGTCTTTTGTGAAGACTCCACCTTCAAGCAGGTATTGGTGATCAGCATTCAAAGCTTCCAATGCTCCGTTCAGAGAAGCTGGAACAGTGGCGATGTCCTTCAACTCTTCAGCTGGAAGTTCAAACAAGTCACCATCGAAGCCATCACCCGGATCAATCTGGTTCTTGATGCCATCGAGGCCGGCCATCATCATGGCGGCAAAGGCCAAATAGGGATTTGCTAAAGCATCACCGGAACGGAATTCCAAGCGCTTGGCTTTTGGACTAGGTCCAGTGAGGGGGATTCGAACCGCCGCAGATCGGTTGCCTTCCGAGTACACCAAATTCACAGGGGCTTCGAATCCTGGAACCAGGCGCTTGTAGCTGTTGGTGGTGGGATTGGTGAAGGCCAGAAAGCTTGGGGCATGCTTCAAGATGCCGCCGATGTACCAACGGGCGGTCTGAGACAGGTTGGCGTAGGTCCCTTCTCCGAAGAACAACGGTTGTCCACCCTTCCAAAGACTTTGGTGTACATGCATGCCAGTGCCGTTGTCATTAAAGACAGGCTTCGGCATGAAGGTTGCTGTTTTGCCGTACTTTTTGGCAACGTTGCGAACAACGTATTTGTAGGTCATCACGTTATCGGCAGCCTGAATGAGCTCCTCGAACACCATTCCCAATTCGTGTTGACCGGCGCCAGCAACTTCATGGTGGTGCTTCTCAGTTCTAATCCCCAATTGAGCCATCATTAACAACATCTCAGAGCGAATATCCTGCGCTGTGTCGTTTGGTGCAACAGGAAAATAACCCTCCTTGGTTTGGATTTTATAAGCGAGGTTTCCACCTTCTTCTACCCTTCCGGAGTTCCAGCCAGCCTCAATGGTGTCAACGCTGTAGAAACAGCCGCCTTCGCTTGAGTTGTAGCGAACGTCATCGAAGAGGAAAAATTCAGGTTCTGGACCAAAAAATGCCGTATCTGCTAGCCCTGTATTGCCGAGATAAGCCAATGCTTTCTGAGCTAAAGCTCGCGGGCAACGGTCAAATGGTTCATGAGTACGTGGATCTTGAATTGAGCAGATCATGCTCAGAGTTTTATGCCGATAAAACGGATCAATCCAGGCCGTTGAAGGGTCTGGAACCATGGACATATCTGACTCGTTGATCGCCTTCCAGCCGCGAATCGAAGAGCCGTCAAAGGCCAATCCTTCCCGAAACTCGACTTCGCCGAGCATGTCGGAACACACGGTGAGGTGTTGCCACTTGCCGTGCAGATCGGCGAATTTGAGGTCGATCAGCTCGATTCCTTCGTCCTTGATCTGACGAAGTACGTCCTGAGCAGTTTTAGCCATGGTTGAGGCTGCAGCCGAGAAAATTTTCCCAACGGTAGGCATCGATCTGACACGCTTTTGTATCAATGCGCACTTTTTTGAGAGCAGGGCTCTCTCAGCGAGGCCTGGGTCAGCGCTTAGTAACCGTTTCTGTCAAATTCCTTGAATCCCAGGTGATGAGAGCGTTCTGACCACCTTTGTGGTGTTACCTTCCAGCCAGTGATCCCTAGCGTCCCCCATCATGCGTGATGCCATCACCGGGTTGATCGGCCGTTACGACCAACTGGGTCGCTATTTCGATCGATCGGCCATCGATCGCATTGAGGGGTATTTCGGCCAGGCCGAGTTGCGTCTCAAGGCCGTTGAGCTGATTAATCGCGAAGCGTCGGAGCTCGTACGAGAAGCCAGTCAAAGACTGTTTGTTGGTGATCCTGAGCTGCTATTGCCTGGTGGTAATGCGTACACCACGCGTCGGCTTGCGGCTTGTTTGCGTGACATGGATTATTTCCTGCGTTACGCGAGCTACGCCCTGATTGCCGACGACAGCACGATCCTGAATGAACGCGTTCTGAACGGCTTGGACGACACTTATAAAAGCCTGGGTGTTCCTACAGGACCCACGGTTCGCAGCATGATTCTTTTGGCTGATGTTCTTTGCGAACGCATGGTGGCTGAAGGATCAAGTTCCAGCGACTGCATGATGCTTCGCAAGCCCTTCGACCATCTGGCATCAGGTCTTTCCGCAAACGACATCAGTCAGCGCTAAGCATTCAACGATTGGTCTCGTTTCAACAGGCGTTGCAAACCAACCGTTTTGCTCCGTTTAGAGGCCTGTCTATGCGTAGGCTGTTTGCCATTAATTGGTGATCCTGGCTTTGGCGACGACGCACTCTCCCCGGTTGGTTGATTCGTCCCATCGAACGGTCATTGCCCCGATTAACACCCCCGATCGTTTGCTGCTCGGTCCAGGACCTTCGAACGCCGATCCAACGGTGCTCAAGGCTTTGTCTCGGACTCCGATTGGTCACCTCGATCCGCTTTATGTGGAACTGATGGGCGAAGTGCAGGAGCTTCTTCGCTACGCCTGGCAGACCGACAACCGCTTGACCTTGCCGATGAGCGGCACGGGTAGTGCAGCCATGGAAGCAACGCTTGCCAACACGGTTGAACCAGGCGACACCGTTCTCGTCGCTGTGAAGGGCTATTTCGGGAATCGTCTTGTGGATATGGCCGGTCGTTACCGCGCCGATGTGAAGGTGATCGAAAAGCCTTGGGGTGAAGCATTTACCAAGGATGAGCTCGAAGCAGCTCTGATTGAGCACAAGCCCGCCATTTTGGCGATGGTGCATGCCGAAACGTCCACCGGCGTGTGTCAACCGATGGAGGGAATCGGAGATCTCTGCCGCAAGCACGATTGCTTGCTCCTGCTCGACACCGTGACCTCTCTTGGCGGTGTTCCCGTTTATCTCGATGAATGGAAGGTGGATCTGGCCTACAGCTGTAGTCAGAAGGGTTTGAGCTGCCCTCCAGGGCTTGGTCCATTCACGATGGGCCCTCGCGCTGAAGCCAAGCTTGCTGCGCGTCAAGACAAGGTGCCCAATTGGTATCTCGACGTTTCCCTTCTCAATCAGTACTGGGGCAGTGACCGCGTGTATCACCACACAGCACCGGTCAACATGAACTTCGGCATGCGTGAAGCGCTCAGGTTGCTGGCGGACGAAGGCTTGGATATGGCTTGGGCGCGTCACCGCAGTAACGCTGAAGCCCTTTGGTCCGGTCTGGAATCGATGGGTATCGAAATGCACGTGCCCGAGGAGCTCCGTCTGCCCACCCTCACGACCGTTCGCATTCCAGATGATGTGGATGGAAAGGCTTTCACTCAGCACCTGCTCAACAACCACGGCATTGAAGTGGGTGGTGGTCTTGGTGTTCTTGCCGGAAAAATCTGGCGAATCGGCCTGATGGGTTACAACTCAAACCCTGAGAACGTCAGCAGGTTGTTGAATCTGTTTGAAACGGAGCTGCCCCAGTTCCGTCAGAACGTTGCCGTCGCTGCTTAAACCAGCTCGACAGCATCTCTTTCGCTTCCTCAGCCTGCACACCACCGATCACTGTCATTCGGTGGTGTGCACTGATGTGTGTGGCCAAGTTGACCGTGCTTCCCATCGCTCCCCGCTTGGGGTCAGTTGCGGCAAAGATCACTTGTCCAACTCTCGCCTGAACCAAGGCACCGGCGCACATGGGACAGGGTTCCAAGGTCACCAACAGAGTGCAGTCATTGAGACGCCAGTCACCACGCAGGCGGCAGGCCTGTTGAATTGCCATCAGCTCAGCGTGCCCAAGCGGATCATTGTTCAGCTCCCGTTGATTGATGCCATGGCCAATGCAGCGGCCGTGGTGATCCAAAACAATGGCGCTTACTGGAACCTCTCCGCGTTCGCCGAATCGACGCGCGCGCTCAATCAAACGCTCCATCCAGGCTTGCATCTGCGTGGAAGAGAGTTCGATTGGAGACTGCACCGTCAGGCTCTTGGCTGAGTGCATCTTTGGATGTGCCAACACTTTGATGTGCCACCACAGGGGAGAATGATCACTCCCCATCTTGTCTTCTTGGTTGGATCTTCAAGCAATCCTGAACCGGTAGCTCTGTCGGCGTTTGCTTCGCCCGATGCGCTTGACCCTCAACTCCTTCAGTTTTTGGAGGGTGCTTCCGAGCGCTTATGCAGCTGGATCGGTTCGGCGGGTGAGCGAGGTCCACTTCCAGCACTTCGGGTGCTTCCAGATGCTGCTCCGCAGGCCCATGGTCGCGACATGCAGCAACTGTTGGATGACCTTCAGCAGGTGATGGATGGGGCATTTCAGCCCTCCCATCCCGGGGCGCTTGCCCATCTCGATCCGCCTCCGTTGAGTGCGTCAATCGCCGCTGATTTGATCTGCGCCGGACTGAACAACAACCTTCTGGCCGAGGAGCTGTCGCCAAGTTTGAGTCATCTCGAACGGCAGCTTTGCGCCTGGTTTGCTGAACGCCTTGGCTTCCCTGCAGGGGCTTCTGGTGTTGGGGCAAGTGGAGGCACGCTGAGCAATCTGATCGCCTTGGTTTCTGCTCGTCATCACGTCGGCTTGGACCACAATCCAGAGGCCGTGGTGGTGGTCAGTGCTGATGCGCATGTGTCCTGGCACAAGGCAGCGCGCGTGATGGGGCTTCAAAGCGACGGAGTTCGTGCCATCCCGGTGGACGAGCAAGGGCTCATCGATCTGCAGCAGCTAGAGGCTGAATTGGCAACACTTTCAAGAGAAGGACGCCCTTGTATCGCAGTGGTGGCCACAGCAGGTACCACGGTGCGAGGCGCCATCGACCCCGTTTCTGCGATGGCTGATCTTTGCGCACGCTTGGGCCTATGGCTGCATGTGGATGGGGCGATCGGTGCGGTTTTTGCTCTCAGCTCCACTACCACCCATCTGCTCCATGGGATTGCACGTGCTGATTCGATCACTGTGAATCCCCAGAAAGTTCTTGGCATCACGAAGACCTCATCCCTTCTGTTGGTTCGCAATGCCGCCGTTCTGGCTGATGCGTTCTCCACAGGCCTTCCCTACATGGAGCCTGCCGTCGAGCACGATCACGGTGGAGAACTGGGTCTGCAGGGGAGTCGGCCGGCGGAAGTGCTCAAACTCTGGCTTGGCTTGCGACAACTCGGTGAATCAGGGATTGAACAGCTGTTGTCTGCAGCGATCGCTCGACGTGAGTATCTCCAGCAGCAACTGGATCCCAACAGGCTGATGATTCTCACGGGACCTTTGCATGTGCTCGCCTGTAGGCCTCAACGCGGACAGGCGCAGCAGCACGAACGCTGGTCGATCGAGACACGCCGGGACTTGCTTAGCCAGGGCATCATGGTGTCGAGACCGCTCCATCAAGGGCGGCATTTCCTCAAGGCTGTTCTTGGCAACCCGCATACCGATCACGCTTTGCTGGACCAACTTGCATCAGCTCTGAATCAATCCGTGGAGGATCGGCCCTGATGGCTGCCCCAAAGCAGCAACGCGGCCGCTGGGTGGCCATCGTCACAGGCATTGTGTCTGTGCTGATTGGTGTGGCCTATTTGGGGCTGATCACGGTTCTTGATGCCCGTGGCCCGATGCGTCCTCCCCCGCCCGAGGCCCTGGTTGGGGCGGTAAGCGCTTCTTTGCCTTTTGTCGCAGTGGTTCCACCACCTTTCTGAGAGCGGTGTCGAGGAATCGTTGGAGGGCGGTATCGCGTCGGTTGAGGTCGTAGTGCCGCTGCACAACGTCCTGCATGCCACCATCTCCCCAATCTTGATCCTGCTGGAAGTAAGTGATGAAACTGGCGCCTGCGATCCGCGTTAACCATGCAGCAGCAACACCTTGAACAGCTTTCCCTAGCAACAAGGTGGGCAGATTCACGCTAAGTGCCGTGCCAATCAAGGCAACACCACCTTTCACAACTCCGAGCCCTGCCAGGGTTCTCCCCACCGAGACGGCCAATTCTTGCGCTTTGGCACGTGTGAGCTGCACGTTGTAGACCTTCGCCACTTCCATCACCATCTGGGCATTCACCGCAGCAGTGCCAAGCAAGTCGATGCCAGGTAGGGGTGTGGCTGCCACGACGCCTGCACTAATCCAGGTGTAACGATCCACGATCCGTCGCGCCTCGGCCTGACGCTGTCGGTTGAGGAGCGATCGCCCCTTGTCGCCCAGCGTCCTGCATTGAAGAAGAATGTTGTCGGCCAACAGCTCTTCGCCGTCGGCATGGAGCACCACGGCCATTCGTTGGAGTAAAACCGCTACCTCAGCTGGAGGTTGCCAGGGTTTTTGGCCGGGTCTTGGCAAGGATTGGGGAGAGGCACTGGTTGGGATGACATCCTCAGCAGACAGCAGGCCTTTGCAACGTCCGCGCAGCAAGGCCAGTAGACGCTTCTCCTCCTCCTCTCCTCGTAAATCGCATTTGTTCAAGACCAACATCAAGCGCTTGCCCAAGCCCGCAAGGCTGCGAACCACATCCCATTCGGCAGAGCGAAGATCACCATCCACCACCACCAGCATCAAGTCGGCCCGGCTGGCGCGTTCACGGGCTTCTTGTTCCCGATCTCTTCCATCCAGTCCGCTCTCAAGGATTCCAGGAGTGTCGACCAATTGCAGACCGCGCTCCAGCTTGTTGAGACGAAGCCGATAGGTCTGACTGCCGGTTGTGGACCCCATCGGTGCTCCAACCCGCCCAACAATGTCTTGGAGGAGGGCACGAATCAGGGATGTTTTCCCACTGGAGCCTGTGCCAAACACCACCACGACTAAATCGCCGCGTGCCAATTCACGCGCCACGCGCTCGCGTTCCAGATGCAGAGCTTGCCGGGCGACATCGTCTTGGAGACGCTCCAGCAGGCGATCAATGCTTTCCAGACTCTGTTCAGCAGCTTGACGACGCGACCCAGGCGGCAAAGGGGCTGTGGTGCTGGCTTTTGTTGCTCCGCGACTAGTTTTCCATCTCTTCCACACGGGCCAGCCAACCTGCACCACGAACGCAATCACCAAGATGCTGCCGATGAGCAGCACTGGACCTACAAGCCAGGGCGGAAGGATGTAACTGAGATCCCAGAGCAGATTGCGAATGGCCTGGAGCACCAGGCCAAGCACCAAGAGGACGATCAGCCCAGCTGCTCCAAACAAGATCAGGCGATTGGATCCCTTCATTGACCCACCAAAGCGCCTTGGCCTGCGGCACGCATGATGCGACTCCAGAGAGAGGCTGCGAGGGCGCTGGAACTGGCTGAAGGACTGTTGTCATCGTTGCCCAGCCAGATTCCCAGCACCCAATGCCGACTCGGCTCGTAGCCAATGAAAAGCAGGTCACGCCCATCGTTTGTGGTTCCTGTTTTCCCCCCTTCTTGTTGGCCGAGCGAGGCGGCACGCCCGGTGCCGCTGCGAATGACCGCTCGCAATAAGCCCTGCATTTGCAGAGCTGTCTGTTTCTTCAGCACACGACGAGACGCTAGGCGCTGACTGCTTCGTTCAGAACTGCCATCTCCAGCTCCGCCACCTTCATTAAGGCTGCCGCAGGCACTGGGTCGGTCTAAGCGACAGGTTTCCGCATCGACCATCCGACGAATGGTGGTGGGAGGTTGCCAGATGCCGCCATTGGCCACAGCGGCATAGGCACTGGTGAGTTCAATCAAGCGAACCTCACTCTGTCCAAGAGCTAGTCCCGGGACTGGATTTAAGGGAGTTGAGATTCCCAAGCGTTTCGCCAAGCTCACCACCTGGTCCAGCCCCACGCGTTGGGCCAAGCGCAGCGCTGCGGTGTTGTGGCTTGAGGCGAAGGCATTGGCCAGGGTCAGTTGGCCCGAACAGGTGCTGGCGAAGCGTTGCCCTCCCCAGCGAAGGGGGGTGCAATCCAAGCTGTCGTTGGGTTTCAGTCCTTGCTCTAGGGCAGCTAAGTAAGTGATGAGTTTGAAGGTGCTTCCTGGTTGTCGCAACGCCATTGAGGCACGGTTGAACTGGCTCGAGTTGTAGTCACGACCTCCGGCGATGGCGAGAACCCCGCCAGTGCGGCTGTCGAGCACAACAGCGGCCCCCTCCTGAACGCCAAGCGTTGAATTGTTGGTCAACAAACCGCTCAACTGGCGTTCCACCACGGATTGCAGAACAGGGTCTAAGTGCGTTTCGATCAAGAAATTTCCTTCATCCGCCACGTCAGGACCCACGAGCTCTGTGAGGTCTCGGCGCACTTGATCGGTGTAAAACGGTGCCGATCGACTGACCTGTTCCCGACTGCAGGCTTCGGTTGCAAGTTGAATCGGTTGGCGACGCGCCAGTCGCGCCTGCTCCAAGGAGAGTCGACCACTATCGGCCATTTTGTTGATCACCCGATTACGTGCTTTTAGTGCGAGCTGGGGAAACTGACAGGGATCGTGACCATTGGGTGATGGCAACAGACCTACGAGAAGTGCTGCTTGCTGGATATTTAGATCTGCTGCGGATTGATCAAACAACACGCGTGAAGCATCTTCAAATCCCCAACCAACACCCAGGTACACGCGATTGAGATAGCTCAGCAGCAACTGGTTTTTGCTGAAGCGACTTTCCAACTGCAAGGAAACAAGCAGCTCTTTCCATTTCCTGGCCAAGGTGTCTCCATCTCCCACGTAGTGGGGATAAAGGCTGCGAGCTAATTGCTGCGTGAGACTGCTGCCTCCCTCCAACACCCTCCCGCTAATCAAATTGGTGCTGAAGGCTCTCAGCGTGCCAATGGGATCGACCCCTGGATGCCACCAGAAGCGGTTGTCTTCACTGCTCAGCAGAGCATCAACCAGCAAGGGAGAGAACCCATTCACCGACTTGAGCTCGCGATGACGACTGGAGTCAACGGAGGTTAGTGGTTGGTTATTGCCGTCGTAGATGGCCACCGGACCGCGCACGCGTGCTAGTTGCCCGCGGATCGGCATGGTGATGTTGGACAGCAACAGCAGTGCCCCTCCTCCACCCAGGCATGCCAACAAGAGCAGGCCCAACCAGCGCTCGATCCGATGTCGTCGTCGTCCGGCTGCGTCATGGAAATGCAGAAAGGGTGCCGTTTCGTCTTGAGCTGGCGCAAACAGAACGACGTCTCCATCGCGCAGTTCCAGCTGCGACACCCGGCGGCCTTTCCACCACAAGCCATTGGTGGAATCCAAATCCTGAAGGAACCACTGCCGCCCCTGGCGCTGCAGCAACGCATGTTGCCGGCTGACGGCCGGATGATCGATGCTGATTTCCAGAGGACCATCGCGTCCAATCCGATAGCCATCGCCATGCAATGGAATGGTTCGATCCGCCTGATCTCTCTGATGAATGATCAGTTGGGCTGTAGACGGGCCGTCAGGATTTCGCTTGTCCATTGCGTTGGGAGAGAGCGTCGATGGCGAAGCAGAGAACGGCGAGGTTGATGGCGATATCTGCGCCATTGAAGATGGGAAAACGGAAGGGCACCAGCTCCAGGAAGTCGGTGACATATCCCAGTTGCCAGCGGTCGAAGCCATTGCCGAGTGTTCCTCCAAGCAGGCAGGCCAGGGCCAGACCTAACCAGAGATCAAGTCGCTTGGATCGCCAGACCCAAACCAGCAACCCCATCGAAACGAGCAAGCTGAGCAGTCCGAGCAGGGCCGTGGAATCACTCAACATGCTGAAGGCGGCGCCGGTGTTGCGTACGAGCCGTAACTGCAGCAATCCGGGTAGGAACGGCTGCGACAGATTCGGAAGCAGGTGGAATCGAGCCCAAGATTTGGACGCTTGATCCAGCAGAAGGATCAACAGGCTGATCAACACAACTGTGCGACGCCGGATCAGTCGGTTGCTGTGGCTGATCATTCGATCCAGAGCAGACGACGAATCGGAAGCGCAATCAAAGAGATTGCGACGCACAGAGCCAGTTGGGCAAGCAAGGGGCCCAGGCTGTAGCTGAATAACAGTTCAGGTAGGGATTCAGTCCAACGGCTCAAACCTGCACCGAGTAGCAAATTAAGAATTCCGCAGAGCTGAATCGTGGCCACGCCAGCGATGCCAGCCAAAGTGAGGCGTGCCAAGTTGTTCATCCCTGCCTGATGCGCAAGCCGTCCCGTGAGCCAGGCTGCTGGCACAAAGCCTGCGAGATAACCAAAGGCGGGACTTTGCACGTAGCCAAGACCTCCACCGTCATGAAAGACGGGAAGATCAACCAGCCCCACGGTGATGTAAGCAACCGCTGCCATCACTCCTGATCGTGGGCCGCAGACAAGAGCGCAAAGCAACAGCGCGGGCACTTGCCAGGTGCTGGGCAAACTCAGCAATCGGGGGGGAAGTTCTGCAACCGGCACCAGGACGGCAGCCGGGATCAAACTTCCCACAAGGATCAGAAGCAGTCCCGCGATCGCGCCGCTCCAAGTGGCAAGAGCCCGCACGGGCAAATAACAGCTGACCCTATCCTGCTGTAGGAGAGGGTGATTGCCCAGGTGTCATGACCGTTTCCATCGGTGACCAAGTCCAACTGATCAGCCCGATGCCCTATCTCAAAACGGCAGACCCCATGCCAATGCTTCGGCCTTCCGATCTCGTTGGCAGTGATGAATCAGGGGCTGTGGTTGCTCTCCATCCGCTCGAAATTGCCGCTGTTCGCTTCCGTCGCGGCACATTTTTAATTCCGATTGATCGTTTATGTCCCGCTGGATCTGAGGACGAAAGTTAAGGACGAATCCAACTTATTGCTTATTTAGCGAAGCAGTCCATGCTTTCAATCAAAGCAACTCTGGCATTCAGCTCAATAGCAACTAACCCAATTCCCTGATCAAGTAATCGGATGTTTAAAAGATAACAAATTCTTGTTCTAGCCTGGTGTTTTATATCGATAAGAATTCTTTTGCTTAGAAGTTTCTGGGATAGTGATTGCCAAGTTAAGAGCAAGTTAATGCTGAGTAAAAATCTATTAACGATGAGTGATTGGAAGCATTTGTAGTCTTGGATACATCCTGTTGGTGCCCTGCATACAAAGCATTATTTGCCGGTCGAATAATTTGTTTGCGGGTTAATTCCCGAATTAATTTTTTGGTGTGAGGACCAGAAATGAAACTCTTCCGTCAACTGCTGGTGGCCCCAGCTGCCTTGGGCCTGTTGGCTCCTATGGCTGCTAACGCCACTGAGCTGAACTTCAACGGTGTTTCTGACTACGCCGCTACTGGCGAGCAAGTCACCAGCATCACTCAGTTTTCAGACGTTTACCCAACCGACTGGGCTTATCAGGCTCTTAGCAACCTGATCGGGCGCTACGGCTGTGTTGCTGGTTACCCCAACGGCACCTTCCGCGGTAACAGGGCAATGACCCGCTTTGAAGCGGCTGCTCTGTTGAACGCATGTCTCGACCGCGTCACCGAAGTGACCGACGAGCTGAAGAGCCTGATGAAAGAGTTCTCAAAAGAACTCGCCATCCTCAAGGGCCGTGTTGACGGACTTGAAGCCAAAGTTGGTGTACTGGAAGCTCAGCAGTTCTCCACCACCACCAAGCTGAAGGGCCAAGCCACTTTCGTTGTCGGTGCTAACAGCTTCTCTGGGGATGCCAAGAATGGCACCGCTAAGCGTGCTGATGAAGCTGCTGCATTATCTGGAGCAACTAGCTTCAACTACGATTTGCGCCTCTTCCTGGACACCAGCTTCACTGGTAAGGACTTGCTGCGCACCATGTTGCGTTCTGGCAACTTCGGTAGCTCCGCTTACGGCGCCGGTGGTTACGTCGGTCTTGACGGCATGGAGACAGCTTTCGAAGAAGGCTCTCCTAACAATGTGGTTGTTAACCGCCTTTGGTACCAATTCCCTATCGGCAGCAACTTCACTGCAACCGTTGGTGGTGTGGTTCGTCAGGACGACATGCTTGCTGTCTGGCCTAGTGCTTACCCAGCTGACACCGTTCTTGACTTCTTCACCTACGCCGGTGCTCCTGCGACCTACAACCTCGGTTTAGGTGCTGGTGCTGGTTTGTCTTGGGAGTCTGATGATTTCAGCATCAGTGCTAATTACCTGAGCACCAACGGACGTTTCTCTAATCCAGGGAATGCATCCGACGGTCTCTTTGACGACAAGTGTGGTGCAGGCACCGGCGGTATCGCTACCGATTGTGCAGGTAGTAACGGCACCGTTCAGATCGCCTATGCACCTGAGAATTGGGGTATTGCGGCTGCTTACAACTATGCTTCCACTGACAACAATAATGTTGGCCTTTACGGTGGTAACGGCACTCCACTGGCTGTTTCTTACCAAGCAAACGGTCCAACCCAATCTGTTGGTCTGAGTGGTTGGTGGTCTCCAGAAGAATCTGGCTGGATTCCCAGTGTCAGCACTGGATGGGGTCTTAACAGCACTGATGCCAATGATGGCACCGCAAACATCAAAGGCTCGACAAGTCAGTCCTGGTACGTCGGCCTTCAGTGGGCTGATGCCTTCGTTGAGGGCAACACCTTAGGAATGGCCGTTGGTCAGCCTACATTTGTGACTTCCGTTGACTGGAAATCTGATTACTCAGGTGATAAGTACGTTGGCGACGGTAACTACGCGTGGGAGTGGTGGTATCAGTACCAAGTCACTGACAACATCACTGTGACTCCTGCGATTTACTATCTCAGCCGTCCTTACGGGCAGAATACTGACACTGCCGATCGAAGCAATAGTTTCAGTAACTTTGGCGGTCTTGTTAAGACCACCTTCAAGTTCTGATCCTTTAAAGGAAAGATCTTCCTTGAGAGAGATCTTTCCTTTGCTTGTTTTCTTTTCTCCCGTATTGCATAAGTAATATGGGAGTTTTTTTTGGAAATTTTAATCCTAAGCAATCTTCTTGGGGTCTCATGCTCAGTCGTAAAAACCTTTTTGTAAGGATTTCTATTGGTGGGTTTGACTAAGCTCGCATTGTCTGGGCCACAGTTTGATTGGACAAAAGCATGTCAATTGCTTCTGACATCACAAATCTGGTGGGTTGCACACCTCTTGTACGTCTCAACAGGCTTCCTAAGCGCAGCGGTTGTCTGGCTGAATTGGTGGCGAAGCTGGAAAGCTTCAATCCCACGGCTTCGGTCAAGGATCGGATTGCAGGTTCGATGGTTCAGGCTGCTGAACAAGCCGGCACCATCGCTCCAGGACGCACCGTGCTTGTGGAGCCCACCAGTGGAAACACAGGAATTGCTCTGGCCATGGTTGCGGCAGCTCGGGGCTACCGGTTGATCCTCACCATGCCAGACACGATGAGTACGGAGCGTCGCGCGATGCTCCGGGCCTACGGGGCAGAGTTGCAGCTCACCCCAGGGAATGAAGGAATGCAAGGGGCGTTAGATCTGGCCAGAGAGCTCGTCTCTGAGATCCCCGAGGCTTATCTCCTGCAGCAGTTTGATAATCCTGCAAATCCAGCGGTGCATGCAGATACGACGGCAGAAGAGATCTGGAGTGATACCGGAGGTGAGATTGATGCCTTTGTCGCTGGAGTTGGGACGGGTGGCACCATTACAGGCTGTGCCAGGGTTTTAAAGCAGCGCAATCCTGATCTGAAAGTGATTGCGGTAGAACCGGCAGCAAGTCCAGTCTTGGCGGGTGGAGCCTCTGGCCCCCATCGCATTCAGGGCATTGGTGCTGGTTTTGTTCCCACTGTCTTTGATCGAAGCTTGATTGATGAAATCGTTGGGGTGAGTGATCAAGAAGCGATGGAAGTGGGGCGTTGTCTGGCTCGGGAAGAAGGCTTGCTCTCCGGGGTTAGTAGTGGAGCGGCTGTGGCTGCTGCCCTCCGTCTTGGCCAAAGACCTGAGATGGCTGGGAAAAGGATCGTTGTGATTCTCGCCAGCTTCGGTGAGCGTTATCTGTCTACGCCCATGTTCAGTGCTTCTGCTGCTTCACCGGCGCGGCGGGATGGTCAGCTTTGAGCCACTCTGACCAGCTTGAGATCAAAGGGGGTGATCCTTATCGCGTGCTCGGAGTGAGCCGCAGCGCCACTGCAGCTGAAATCAAGGCGGCGTATCGCCAACTTGTGAAGAGGCATCACCCTGATGCGGGTGGCGATTCTGAACGCATCCTTGATTTGAATGCGGCTTGGGAGTTGCTTGGCGATCGCGACCGACGGCGCGCCTTCGATCAGCGAGTGTCCCCTAAGGCTGGAGAGAAGGAAGAAGCACGCCGCCGTGGTGTCAGAAATGCTCGAGCCACTCAGGCTGCACGTCGTGCCTCTGGACATGCTGCCGCTGAAGATGATGCCTTAGCGAATTGGTTGAAGAAGGTGTACACACCAATTGATCGCATGCTTGGGCAGGTGATCAATCCCTTTGCCGCCCAGTTGCGTGAGCTTTCGGCGGATCCTTATGACGACAGTTTGATGGAAGGCTTCTGCCATTACTTGGAGCAAAGTCGCAGCAAGCTGGACAAGGTGAAAGATCTATTCCAGTCCATTCCTACGCCCTCATCTGCAAAAGGATTCGGGCTGAGTCTTTATCACTGTTTGTCGGAGGTGGAAGATGCGATTGGCGAATTGGAGCGTTACACGATGGGTTACGTGGATGGCTATCTCCACGATGGACGTGAGATGTTGCGAGAAGCCAGACAAAGGCGCAAGCGTCTTCAGGAGGAACGTCGACGCTTGGAGATCGGTTGATGAAGCCTTGGCAATTTAGGGGCTTGCTGACTTTGATTTGGCTGTTCTCAACCTTGATCGACAGGTTGTGGTGGGCCAATCATGGCGGCCTACCCGCCTGGGATCAGGCGGACTACCTCAACAGCGCCCTTGACCATGGTCGTGCCTTGGCAGTTCTCCCCGGTGGGAGCTGGCAAGGTTGGGGCTCTTTATTCGATCTTTCGCCCAAAATCCCTCCACTGGCTTCACTGGTGAATGGGACGGTGATGGCCATCGCAGGGGATTGGCCTAGGCAAGCCGCCTGGAGCCTGAGCCTTTGGAACGGACTGTTGCTGTTTGTGGTTGCGTCCTGGGCACAGGAGTTGCGTCAGCCTTTGAAAGGGGCTCGAGCCTTTGCCCTGCTTTGCAGCGTTGTCGTAGCCATGGCTCCGCTTCTTCTGGAGCTTCGGACAGATTACGTGTTGGAACTTCCCCTAACCGCCATGGTTGCATTAGCGCTCTGGCGTCTTGGCTGTTGGTGGCATCCCATTGATGGGGGACGTTGGAGGCAGGTGCTCTGGGCTGCCCTTTCGATAGCGGCGGCGTTGTTGGTGAAACAAAGTGCGCTGTTGATTCTCATCCCAGTGCTGCTTTTGGTCCTGGCGAGCGTTTGTCTTGGCCGTGGCCGTCGCTTCGTTGCGCGCCGTTGGCAGTTGGTGATGGGTGTGGGCTTTGTAGTCGCGGCACTCTTGCCCTGGTTAAGACACAACTGGATCACCACCTTGGGTGGCACCAACCGTGCCGTGATCGAATCGGCCGCTCTTGAGGGTGATCCCGGTGTGTTGAGTCTCGA
>ERZ802822.183-NODE-183-length-47795-cov-19.424305_pt1 | contig 47795 bp, 44 predicted proteins | sample MGYA00345649_ERZ802822 | MGnify/ENA primary metagenome ERZ802822 (study PRJEB30503, sample SAMEA104212359) | marine metagenome | biome: Westerlies Biome; feature: [SRF] surface water layer (ENVO:00010504) within the epipelagic zone...; material: water...
AATGTGCCAGACACAAGGCAGTAATCGACAGCGGCTGGCGGTGCCTTGCCGGTTGTGAAACACGCCGCCCGTTCGGGAAAACGTTGCGTGCACGCCTCTACCATTGCGGGCGTAACATCGATCCCGCGATACCCCCATCCGGCCAGCGCTGGCTGCGTGTCAATATAGTCCAGCAACGCGCCGTATCCGCAGCCGATATCGGCAATCACCGGCGGCGCTGGTGTGTGTTGCCCCCTTCCGTTTTGCCCCCTTCCGTTTTGCTGGCGTTCCATTTGCTGGCGTTCCATTTGTTGGCGTCCAATCTGCTTTTCATGGTCAGCGCGGATGGCGGCTGTCAGCGCGGCAAAGCGTGCTTTTTGCGTTTTTGTGGAATTCCAGAACACGCCTTGCGGTGTTGGTCCGTGCCGGGTAAGGCTGCGCGCATAGGCGCGATTGATCCGGGCGTCGATCGAAAAAGGTATTGGCCATCCGAACATGTGTAATCCGCGGGAGCGCATGATGGTTCGGTGTCCCTGCTCGTCCTAGAAAGGCTGTGTATCGAACGGGTCGGTGCCGTCGATTGACAGAAAATCTGGCCGGTTGCGGCAGAACAGTTCCTTGCCGGGGGACAGCCAGTCATTGGCATCATCCAGCGTGCCGGCGCAGACAGCAATCAGCGGGTCGGCAATCGGGGTGCGGAAAAACAGGTTCGTGCCACAATCGCGGCAAAAGTAATTTGTCATCATCCGGCCGGCCGGTGTCTCAAAGCTGTATTGCGCACAATCCTGCCAATCCGTTGACAGCTGGTCCGCCGCAAACCATATATGGGCGCTGAACAGCGACCCTGTTCGGTTGCGGCAATTGCTGCAATGGCAGATTGTTGAGCGCACGGGTTGGCCGGTGAAGGTGAAGCTGATCTTGCCACACAGACAATGTCCATTTCTTGATGCCATAAAGGCGCTCCACTTAGTGCTATGCTGGGTCAAGGGTCGCGTTTTGTGAAGCATGACACAGAAGACTGATGCCTGGAATATCAGTTCTGTTCAGACCATGTAGCCAGCGTGTATTCAAATCTGCTGGCATCGCGACCATATTGATTTGGACGATGTAACTAATTTAGATTTGCCAAGGTGCAGAGAAGAGCCATCGGGACAAGGGACTATGAGTGTATTTGCAGTATTTATGGCCGTGATTGTCACTGTGCTGATGCTGGCCTATCTGCGGAATGAACGGCGGAACGCTGCTTCGAACGAAAACCAGCAGGATCTCAAACTTCAGTATGATATCCAGAAAAGCGATGATCCGGTATCCAGCGAAACATTTGAGCTGATCGACAAACTGGAAATGATGACGGTCACCGATCACACGGACTGGCTGACCGCCTGTGTCGAGGAACTGGAAGAAAAGTACGAACAGCAGTGGGAACATCGCGAACAGTTCATTGCGCCGGGGCAGGGCATTGTCTGCTGGACGCGTAATGACGGCATGGCATCCCTGTTCAACAAGCGCGGGCATTATGATCTGGTTTGCGAATTCCTGAAGCATGATATCCTTTACCCGTTGAAGGCAGAGCTGGAAGATGCGCTGCCAAAGGGCGAAGGTGACGAGACTTACGAGACAGAGCTGTAGGGGCGGCTTATTGTATCCGCCCGGCTTTATTCGGCTGGCCAGATGATCATGTGATCTCGCAACCGGATTCCAGACTGCCACAGTCAAGGGGGCGATGATGCGCAAGACAGGACAGCCAGACCAGACACCGACACACGCGCGCTATGATGTGGTCATTATCGGCGGTGCGATTATGGGGTCATCTGCGGCGTGGTTTCTGACCGACAATGCTGATTTTGACGGTACGGTTCTGGTCGTTGAACGCGACCCGACCTATCGCACAGCCTCCACCTCACACACCAATTCCTGCATGCGTCAGCAATTCTCGACCGAGCTCAATGTGCGAATTTCGCAATTTGCTGCCGACTTCGTGAAGAACTTCCGCAGCTATATGGGGAATGATGACCGCGTTCCTGACCTGTCCATTCACTCATTTGGGTATATGTATCTTGCTGACACGGACGGTTTTGCCGATGTGCTGCGCACCAACCAGAAGGTGCAGCTGGCTGCAGGCGCCGCGACACAGCTGCTATCGCCAGACGATATTGCCGCGCGCTACCCGTTCTACAATGTCGATGATATCAAGCTGGGATCAATCAACCTTGTTGATGAGGGTTACTGGGAAGGCAGCACAGTCTTTGACTGGTGGCGCAGGCAGGCGCGGGAACGCGGTGTTGAATATGTCACCAATGACGTTGTTGCTATTAATCGTGACAGCACAGGCACACGCATCGACAGTGTGACACTGGCAAGCGGCGAGGTGGTGTCATGCGGCCAGCTGGTCAATGCCTCGGGCCCGCGCGCAGCCCGCACCGCGGCAATGGCTGGCATTGATGTGCCGGTCGAGCCGCGCAAGCGGTTCAGCTGGTTGTTCCGGGCGGAACAGCCACTTGACCGCGATCTGCCGCTGACGATCGATCCGTCTGGCGTTCATGTGCGCGAAAGCGGCGGTGGCACATATCAATGTGGCGGACATACCGCGCATGACCCGGCTGTCGATTTTGATGATTTCGCGATGGATCAGGCGTTCTGGGAAGATCATGTATGGCCGGTGCTGGCGCATCGCATCCCGCAATTCGAAGCCATTCGTGTACAGAGTGAATGGGCCGGGCATTACGCGATGAATACCTTTGATCACAACGCCATTATCGGCCCGCATCATGACGTGCAGAACTTTTTCTTTCTGAATGGCTTTTCCGGACACGGCTTGCAGCAATCGCCCGCCATGGGGCGCGGCACGGCAGAAATCCTGACATATGGTGCCTATCGCAGCCTTGATCTGACACCCTTTCATTATGACCGGATCATTGAAGGCCGGCCAATTGTCGAAGACGCCGTGATCTGATCGAGGCGCAATCAGGCATACATGCCCTTGTCATTGCGCGTGCCCTGCATTGTCACTGTTGCCTGCATGTCACGAATTTCATCATAAAGGGCCAGGCTCTCAGGCTGAAATTCGCTGCGCGGCGGTGCGAAATGAATGAAATGCCCGTTGCGATCAACGCCGCGGGCCATCATCGCATAATCGCGCTGACCAACCTGCTGAACCACATCCGGATTGATATAGCGGATCACGCATGCAATCCGCCGGTCATCAGTGGTGTTCGGGCCAGACCCGTGGATTGTCAGGCCGTGATGCATGCTGATCTGTCCCGGATGGATTTCGATCGGCGTCTTGTCGGCCGCATCGACCTTTGCCGTAACCTCCTGCCCGCGGGACAGCAGGTTTTCATCATCAAAGGTGTCATTATGCGGCAGTATCGGGTTCTTGTGCGAGGCGCGCACGAAATCCATGCATCCCGAAGCGGGCGTCGAGGCAGACAGTGCAAGCCAGACCGTGACCATGCCGCTGGTCGCGCCAAGCCCCCAATAGGTCAGGTCCTGATGCATCGAGACAATCTGCGTGCTGTTCGCTTCCTTGATGAAATATTCAACGCCGTAAATCATGATGTCGGGACCAAGAACACCTTCAACAACATCAAGAATGCGCGGGTCCGATGCGATGCGGCAGGATAGCGGCATCACGCAGTGCGAATTCACCCGTTTGTAAGTGTTCAGCGGGTGGGGCAGGCTATTGTCCTGCCAGCGTGCCTCGAGTGATTCAAGTTCGGCCCGTAATCCGGCAGCTTCGTCACCGGGCATCACATCGATTGGAAACAGAAAACCGTCTTGCCAGTACTGGTCGGCAAGGGCGGTTGTCAGGCGGCCGCTTGCAAGGGTCAAAGGTTCGGGCATGATCCCCACTCCATCCCGTTTAGATTTCCCGACAGGTGAAACCAAAAAACGGGTCGGCGTCAACTGGTGAAAACACAGATATTTGTGGCTGGTGCAAGATGGCTGGCAACCCGTTGCAGCTTGGTGTAGGGCTATTAGGGCAAAAATGGAAAGAGCATGATGACTGACCATCCCAATATTCTGATGATCATGACCGATCAGCACCGTGCTGACTGGCTTGGTTGCAACGGACACCCGATCGTAAAGACACCGCATATCGATGCGCTGGCTGCCCGCGGCACCAACTTTTCGAACTTCAATGTGGCGACACCAGTTTGCATGCCGAACCGGGCGTCAATTCTGACTGGCCGCTATCCGTCGGTGCATGGATTGCGGCATAACGGGCTGTATCTGCCTGTGTCGGAAACCACCTTCGTAGAGGTGCTGCGCGCGGCCGGATATGAAACCGCGCTGATCGGCAAAAGCCATGTCCAGCCGATGACTGCCAAGCCGCCGCAGCTGGGAACAAAGCCGCCGGTCAATGAGGCATTTCCCGAAGCCCACAAGGATGATGGCGCGCGGTACGATCTTGAAGAACCGCATAATTATGACACACCGGGCCTATTCGACATTCCGCTCCCCTTCTACGGATTTGATCATGTCGACATGGTGACATTGCATGGTGACCAGTGCAGCGGCCATTATCTGCAATGGCTGCGCGATGCCCGTAATGACTGGCGCGATCTTCGTGATTCGAAAAACCAGCTGCCACATGATTACATCTGTCCGCAGGCGGTGCGCACACCGATACCCGAAGAGCTGTATCCAACCTCATTCATTCGCGAAAAGGCAAAGGCCTATCTATCGCAGCCATCGGATGCGCCGCGCTTTACGTTTGTATCTTTTCCCGATCCGCACCATCCCTTCACACCGCCCGGCAAATACTGGGATATGTACAAGCCGGAACAATTTGAGATTGAAACGCCGTTTGAGGCGCACCGCAACCCACCGCCGCATCTGCTTGGCGCGCGTGACAAGATGCTCGACGGGACGCGGAATGTCGGACAGCAGGCAAGCTTTATGGCGGATGAGCGTGAACTGCTGGAAGCGCGCGCGCTGACGGCTGGCATGATTACTATGGTCGATGATGCTATTGGCGAGATTATCGAAACCCTTGAGGCAACGGGCGAGCTTGACAATACCATCGTGATTTTCACGTCGGATCATGGTGACTATCTTGGTGATCTGAACCTGCTTCTGAAGGGGCCAAACCCGCGCCAGTCGATCAATAATGTGCCTTTCATATGGGCTGATCCGCGCGCGGGCGATGCGGTCAGGCGCACGGATCTGGCTTCGGCCATCGATATCGCGCCGACTATTTTGTCAGCTGCCGGCTGTGTGCCTTATTACGGTATTCAGGGGCATGATCTGTTTGCTGATAGCGGGCGCGACACACTGATGATCGAGCATGAGGACAACAAGGCGACACCCGGCTTCACCGCGCCAGCCAATCTGCGCACGCTGCTGACCCATGAACACCGGATTACAGTCTATCACGGGGTTGAGTGGGGTGAATTGTATGATCTGCAGGCTGACCCGAGCGAGCTGTGCAACCTGTGGGATGATCCTGCCAACGTGCAGGTGAAGACCAATTTGCTGCAACGCCTGTCACAATCGCTTGTCGGTGCGGTTGATCCCAGTCCCTGGCCAACCAAACTGGCCTGACCCAACGGACAGAGATCGGTTGCATAGAGTTATCGCGCGTCAGGACGGGTTTGCAATCTGGTCCAGAACGGCCCGCGTTACAGCAGTTGTGCCCATATCACCGCCGAATTCCACCGGCCGGAATGCGCCAGCGGCAAATCCCTGTTCGACAGCTTTTTCAATCAGGCTGGCCGCATCACCATAAGCCGGATGGGCCGTTTTATCGGCAAGATAATCAAGCATCATCGCGGCGCTGAGAATGGCGGCCAAGGGGTTTGCTGCATCGGTGCCGGCAATATCGGGCGCAGACCCGTGTGCCGGTTGAAACAGGCCGGTTGTGTCGCCGATTTCAGCGCAGGCTGCCATGCCCATGCCGCCCACCAGTCCACCAGCAAGGTCTGACAGGATGTCGCCAAACATGTTTTCCATGACCATCACATCGAAATCCCAGGGCCGCCGCACCATATCGAGCGCCATCGCATCAACATAGCTGTAGCTGGTCACAATATCGGGATGCGCGGCCTTCACATCGTCAAATATGCTGCGGAAAAAGGCTTGTGAGGCAAAGACGTTGGCCTTGTCGACACAGGTCAGGGCGCCCGCAAACCCGCGCGCACGCCGCCGCGCTGCATAGGTGAAGGCAAATTCGTGCAACCGGCGTGTCGTATGGCGGGTAATCCGCATAATGTCCGAAACGGCATCCGGTGCATTGTCGTCACCCTCGACCACTGCCCGGTCATGCACGGCCGCGCTGTAGAACAGCCCCTCGGTCGATTCGCGGATGATCACGAGATCAAGCTGTGCAGCGCGCGGGTCGGCAAGGCGCTGCGGCGCATGGGGATAGGCGCGGACGGGCCGTACCCCGGCATAAAGCTGATAGATGTCGCGAAGCCGCAGATGTGGCGAAATTTCGGTGCCGTTCGGGTAGCGCACCTGCGGCAGGCCTATGGCCCCCAGAAACATGGCGTCCGCCGCGCCGGCGCGGGTTTCGCCATCGGCCTCAATGTCACGTCCTGTTTCAGTGAAATAGGCTGCGCCCGCATCAATATCATCATGACGTATTGCCGGCAGGCCGCACCGCGCCAGTGCCGCTGCGGTGACAGCGAGGGCGGCATCGGTAACATCACCACCAATTCCATCACCGCGAATAACAGCAACAAGGGGGGATCCGGTCATTCCTTCCTTCCCAACAGCCTGGTTGGCGCACAGAAAAATGCGTCAGCTATGTCTTAGCGCCATTAGTCTGCCGGGTGAAGCTGAGATGAAGCATTGATTTTGCAATGGTCTTCGTGTGGGAGTTCGCGCACAGGTTCTTTTCAGCGCAACACTTTAGACGTACGTGCACGATATCGTTGAGACAAAGCTCTCTCACGACCTCAAACGGCATTCCAGACGTCAGCTCTATGATCACATCGCCAACTTGGATGTCTGTGTTTTGTGCACGGCGCAACATAGACCCACATCCTCTTTCCGCAACTATGGTTCAGACTTTATTAAATTAGCACTGGATTTCCGCTCAGAATGAGCCATGCTGATCACTCAGGACTATTGTGCGGTAAAAGGTGGTGTGAGTGATGTCCGGTCTTGAAGACAGGTTTTTTGATATCTGGAAACGGTTTCTCGAATTCGAAATTGTCCGCAGCAAGCATTGCCTGCAATTTGCCGGCACTGCCAATACATATCTGGTCCTGCAGGTCATTTGCTGGCATCAACTGCTGAATGTCGGAGAGGAACTGGACGACACGTCATTCGACAGCACGATCGAGCAATGGTACCTGCACAGTCAGACGGCGCAGGCGCAGGACAAGAAACTGACTTATGCGCTGATATCCGAGTTGACCGGTCTCGACAAGGAAACGGTTCGCCGCAATGTAAAGACGCTGGAGACAAGCGGCTGGGTCACGACAAGCCGCACAGGCGGCATCTGCTTCAGTGCCAGCGAAGAAATGAATGCGCAGCTGATCGAACTGAACATGGTTGAAAGAGAGCTTGTCGGCAAATTTGCCAAGATACTTGCAAACAATGACGCGATTGATTCGGCCCCGGCCCCTGTCGAACCACACCTGCCCGTTATATCTCCAGCAGACAAGACAGCGTCCGGCAAAAGCTAGACAGATGCGTGTGACGCGACCTGACCGTCATTCATCAGCGCGCAGAAACCAGTCCCGGAACCTCTATGACCAGCACCTCGCAAGCCTCTTCTGCAGATAAACCGACCGAAGGCTGGTCTGAAATGGCAATGCCGTCACCCTTGGTTGCCAGATTGCCATCTACCAGCAGCGAACCATCAGATACCAGAAGATAGGCCTGACCTGACATATGGTGGGTCAATGCCGTGCCGGCCTGCATCCTGCCGGCATAAATGCGGGCGTCCTGGTTGATCGACAACGGTGCGTTGTCATCACCTGATACCAGAAGGGCCAGCGCATCATGTGCGGGGGTGGCGGGAAACTCGGCGGTATCCCAGCGCGGCACAATGCCCTTGCTGCGCGGCATGATCCAGATCTGATAAATATTTGTGTCTTCATCCTCGTGATTGAACTCGGAATGAAAGATGCCTGTGCCGGCGCTCATCACCTGAACATTGCCAGCTGTGGTGCGACCCTCATTGCCCTTATTGTCTGTATGGCTGATGGCCCCGCGCCGCACATAGGTGATAATTTCCATGTCGCGATGCGGGTGCGTGTCAAAGCCGGTATGCGGCGCAATGATGTCGTCATTTATGACCAGCAGTTCACCAAAGCTCATTTTCTGCGGGTCGTGATAACTGGCAAAGCTGAAATGATGTTTCGCCTTCAGCCATCCGTGATCGGCCCCGCCAAGAGTGTCAAACCGGTAATGAGTCAGCATCTGCGATACCCTTCTGCATCAGTTTTGGATTTTGGCATCATATCAGTTCCCCAAAGATCCTAAATATTCAAAAAGATCACATAACTGATAACCTGAGGTTAATTATTGATGGTGCCCGGTTTAGGCTGTCACAGGTGTCAGAATCGGCTAATAAAGAGGATGAACAGCATCCGGAAGCGGGACAGGACATGGCGGTAACAGTTGATATAGCGGTGCCTGCGCCGGCACGGCTTGGCGAAGGTCCTGTCTGGGATATGGAAGATGCCCGTCTGTGGTGGGTCGATATAAAAGGTGGCCTGATCCATTGTTTTGATCCTGCCAGCGGCGATAATGGTGCGTTTGATTTTGGTGAGCCTGTTGGCTGTATCGCGCGGCGCGACAAGGGCGGGCTGATTGTTGCTGCTGCCAGCGGTTTCTATCTGTTTGATCCGGAAACCGGGAACCGCACGGCGCTTGTTGATCCCGAGGCTGATCTGCCTGGCAACCGGTTCAATGATGGTGGCTGCGATCCGGCTGGCAGGTTCTGGGCGGGAACGATGCATGATGACGGGACGCCGCGCCAGCAACGCGGGCAGTTCTGGCGCTACAATGATGACGGTACAGCGACCGGCTTCTCCGCGCCGCTTTATACCTCGAACGGCCTTGCCTATTCGGGCGATGGCACGGTGATGTATATGTCAGACTCGAACAAGTCGGTGCAAACCATCTGGGCGCATGATTATGATCTGGCCAGCGGCACACCAACGAACCAGCGGGTGCTGTTCGACTGTGCTGAAATTGACGGACGCCCGGACGGGGGCACGGTGGATTCAGACGGTTGTTACTGGACAGCGTTGATTGGTGGCTGGCAGATTGCGCGGATCACCCCTGATGGCAAGCTGGACAGGACGGTCAGCGTGCCGGTCGCCAACCCGACCAAGCCGATGTTTGGCGGTGACGGGCTGGATGTATTGTATGTTACCTCGGCAAATGAAAGTCTTGAAGATGACCCTGCGCAGCCGCATGCCGGGTGCTTGCTTGCCATTTCGGGGCTTGGTGTAACCGGCCTGCCGCAAGCACGCTTTGCCGGGTGATAAAGGAATTTTTTTTAACAGGAGAGCGACCATGACGATGAAGCGTCTGCTGATTACCGGTGCCGCAGGTGCGCTGGGCAGCCATTGCCGCCAGCATGTTGCGCATCTGGCCGAAACCATTCGCGTCAGTGACCGGGACAATCTTGGTGCAGCGGCGATACATGAAGAGGTGGTGCAGGCTGATCTTGCCGATGGCAAGGCGGTCATGGGTCTGGTGGCCGGATGTGATGGCATCCTGCATTTTGGCGGACAGGCAACCGAAGGTCCGTGGAGCGTTGTCCGGAATTCCAATATTGAGGGCCTTTACAATCTTTATGAGGCCGCGCGCCATCACGGCTGCAACCGGATTTTCTATGCCAGTTCCATTCATGCGGTGGGGTATCACCCGCCAACTGAAAATCTTGATGACAAGATCGACATCGTACCTGACACCCTGTACGGCGTGTCCAAGGCGTTTGGTGAGGCGCTGGCCCGCTTCTATCATGCGAAATTCGGGATTGAGAGCGCCTGTGTGCGTATCGCATCCTGTCAGCCGCAACCGCAAAATCATCGTATGCTGGCCACCTGGCTGAGTTATGATGATCTGGTCAGGCTGGTTGAACGTGTGTTCACTGTGCCGGTGCTGGGTTGTCCGACCCTGTTTGGTGTTTCGGCGAATGACAGGCGCTGGGCCGATAACAGCGCGGCCGATTATCTGGGCTGGAAGCCGCAGGACAATGCCGAGACACACCGCCATCGTCTGGACAAGGAACAGGGCCAGCCAGACCCGTCACTGCCGGACTTTCATTTTATTGGCGGACCCTATGTGACGATGGAAATTCCCGATGATGTGTGATGCGGCCTTATGTGGCCGGTTTCATCTGGCCGGTTTCATCTGGCCGGTTTATTCGCGGGCCCGGGTTCCTATATAGTGTAACAGCGACAGCCCATACGACAGACCATGACGACACGTCTTGCGGGGCATCACAATTTTTACAAGCTGGCACCGGTTGGAAGAAATGGCGAAGGACAACAACAAGGACAAGTTCGAAAAATTTGAGGAATGGCTGAACCGGGAAATCGAAGAGACTCTGGATGATCTTGTTGAAGCTGAGTTCAGCGCGCCATTACTGAATGACGAGTTCCGCAAATCGTTCGATGCGCGCCATCCTGACAGTTTGTCGGGCCGGATTTACTTTCCCAATCTGCTGCGACTGCAGGGTGAGATGATCAAGCTTCAGGACTGGGTCGTGGAACACAACGCCAAGGTCCTGATCATCTGTGAAGGGCGCGACAGCGCGGGCAAGGGCGGCGTGATCAAACGGATCACCCAGCGGTTGGACCCGCGTGTGGCGCGTGCGGTGGCGCTGCCAAAGCCGTCAGACCGTGAAATGTCACAATGGTATTTCCAGCGCTATGTGCCGCACTTGCCGGCCGGTGGCGAAATGGTTCTGTTTGACAGGTCCTGGTACAACAGGGCCGGTGTTGAGCGGGTGATGGGCTTTGCCAGCGAGGAAGAGGTCGAGCAATTCTTCCAGGACGTGACCGAATTTGAGCGGATGCTGGTCCGGTCCGGCATCATCCTTCTGAAATACTGGTTTTCGATCACCGATGAAGAACAGCAATTCCGGTTCAACATGCGAATTCACGATCCGATGAAGCAGTGGAAGCTGTCACCAATGGATCTGGAAAGCCGAATCCGCTGGGAACAATACACCAAGGCGAAGGAAGAGATGTTTGAACGCACGTCAATTCCAGAAGCGCCCTGGTATATCGTCGAAGGCAATGACAAAAAGCGTGAGCGGCTGAACTGCATGGAGCATATTCTGTCGAAGATTCCGTATCATGAAATCCTGCATGAAAAGATCACGCTGCCCGAACGCGTCTTCAATCCTGACTATGAACGCCGCACCCTTCCTGATGAATTGTATGTTCCGAAGGTGTATTAACCAGCGGTCGCCTTTGGAAATTTGGCTTGAATCGGCGATTCGCAGCCGTTAGCCTGTGCGCTTTCTAACTTTGTGCCCGAGATAACGGCAAACAACTCGGAACGCATATTCAAACGGGGATGCTATTGTTTCAAACGGGGATGCTGTTGTGAAGGTCGGTGCCATCGCCTATCGCAAAACACCAAAAGGTGCAGAGGTCTGCCTTGTCAGCAGCCTGCGCCACAAGGGCACGCTGACCTTTCCCAAAGGCAATGTGAAGCAGGGCGAGACGCTGTCAAAGGCAGTGAAGCGGGAATTGTTCGAAGAGGCCGGTCTGCGTGGCAAAATCAAGAACAAGAAGCGGCCGTTCTGCACGCAGATGTCCTTTGGCAAGCGTGAACCGGTGTTCTATTTCCTGTTGAAGATCACCGGGATGGCGGCTGCCTGGCCCGAAAGCAAACGCCGCAAGCGCATATTCACCACCGTCAAGGGCATGAAAAAGCTGCAGCTTGGCCACGCGCCCAAAAAATTGCGGCGGGAACTGAGCGCACTCAGGCTGCCCGGCAAGGCTGTTGAATTTGCGCCTGACAAGATCGGGTTCCAGAAAAAGAAGCCCAGGGGCAGGCTGTCAGACCGCAACAAAAAGAGTGACATCATGACGGCAAAGATGGCGCGCAAGCTGACAATTGCCAGTGCCAGAGATGTGGCCAGAGATATAGCCGGAGATACGGCCTGAGATATAGCCGGAGATACGGCCAGAGATACAGCCAGAGATACGGCCAGAGATACAGCCGGCACACGCATCCGCATGGCCTGGCTGGCAGCAGCATTGCCCCCGGGTTCTGGGCCCCGGTTTATATGCAATCAGCCTGTCGTTTCGATTGGCATGGCTGTCGACATGGCTTCGCGTTCGAACGACAGGACGCAGACGCCGGAAAACCGTGATGACTTGAAGACAAAGGCCTGCTTTATGTCTTCCAGTATTTCGGGCAGCGCGCTCTCGAAACCCGACATCGCGGTAATGCTTTCAAAGCGCACATTGACCGCCAGTTCGCCTTCTTTGCCGACGGTGACGTGAAGGCCATGAAAATCAAAGACCGAAATCCTGCTGCGCAGAAGATCGCACAGCGACTGGGCGGCAATCTTGGCTTCGGCGATGGAGGCGAATTTCAGCTGTAACTGCGTTGAGAACATGACCGCCTACCCCAATTGTTCCAGCAGGTCATCAAGCCCGCTACCGGCAGCGGGTGCTGTTATCTGACTGCCTTTGTAGGTTTCCGGGACAAGACCAAGTTCAGCTTTCAGATCGGCGCCGTCACGGGTCAGGACCCAGTGATCATCGGGCTTTTCAATAATGCTGTCGCGCGCCAGCATCTCCATTACATCGGGCAGGGCGGTTCCATGCGCACAGTAGTCAAGAAAGCCCATGAGTTCCCTGATCGTGCCTTCAGGCGCAAACATGGTGAACCGGCCCAGCATTGCCGCCACGCGCGATGCTGTGAAACCGGCCTGTTCGGTACGCAGCAATATCTGGTCGGTTGTGGCCTTGGCCAGCTGACGCATCAGGCGAACCTGTTCATCATCCAGTGCCAGTGGCGCACGGTGGATCGAACATAAGGTCCCGAGCACCACACCGTCAGCGGTATTCAGCGGAAAACCATGATAGGCAAGTGCGGACACCGGCGGCATGGTGAAGGCGGTGCCGGCAAACCGTTCATCCGCAGACAAGTCGGGGATCATCAGCGGGTCAGGGGACACCAGCGCGTACTGGCAGAAAGAGAATTTTTGCGGGACGACCATCTGCGGGTCAACTTTCATACCTGACGCGCCAATGCTGCACATGTTCGTGCCATCAAGGATGTTCACCATTGACTGATGTGCGCCGGTAATCATGCGCGCCATTTCGGCAAAAATCTCGAATTGCGCAGCGAGGTCGCGTCCGATGATGGCTGTCTCGGCAACCTTGGCACGGCGCAGGCTTTCATTGGCCGGAACAGGGGCAGGTGGCGGCGGCGAAGTCGCCATCGCAAATCCCATCTTGATGAAATCCTTGAAGCCTAAAACCTTGATTGCGCGCCGCAAAGACATAGGGCCACCCTGATAAGACACGAAGCTGAAAAAACACGGGCCCACATAAAACAAGCCAGATCAATAATGCAACCGGCTGGTGCAAACCGGATTACGGAAATTGTCACCGTGAAATGCCGGTTTGTCCAGCCTTCAGGCACAAGATCATGCCAGCCATCTGCGTCTAGATCACATCGCCTTCAGACACACCGATTTTTGCCATCGCCTGTTCGTTCAAGGCCTGTAACGCGCGCAGCACGTCCAGATGCGCGGCGGCGGTTTCACTTGCGCCAAAAGTCTCGATGACAACGCCCGTATTGTTTCCCGACTTCATCAACAGACGGCTGTAATCGCCCTCATCATGTGACTTGGCCACGGCCTCGACCAATGGCCAGATCGATGGTGCCAGCAGGGTAAAGGTGATTGCACGGCAATACATTATTCAGTACCCGCTTCTTTCATCGAGGATACATAGGCGTTCATTTTCTCGTGACCTTTTTCGAACACGGCCTTGTATTCTTCGGCATCAAAGGCACGCGACCAGCTGATCTTCGAGAAATTGCCGGTGGAATAGACGATGTTCGACATGGCTTCCAGCGTCTCGTCACCATCCGCCTTCACGACGGATACGAAATTGATGTCCACGCCGTTGGTAAAGCAGAATTCCAGCACCTCGATATTGAAGGTGGAAAAGAACGGGTCCAGGATTTCGCGGCGGTTCTGTGGCTTGTTCAGCATCGCTGCTGCGAAGTCGCTGCTTGTCTTGCCATGGATAACATATTTGTTCATCGGTGTGTTCTCCTCACAAAAGTTTCCGAATTGAAACCCCGCCGAAAGCGCCAGCCCCATTGGTCCCCGCCATACGCTGTCACATGTATGAAGAGCAAGAAAAGGCTATGGGAAAGGCGCTGTTTATGCAAGTTCGATAATGTACGCGGATGCGCCTCTGTACGGTGGTTGCAGCGGGTTTAGTGGCTGCAGTTGCCGGCGTTGCGGCCTGGAGTGCAGATGCCAATACGCACATGGCAGCGCAGTTTTCGGCGTTTGCAGGCTATTGTCTTTCACGCTTGCGTCATTGTATGAGCCTGTGTTGCTGTCAGGTTTCTGATGGCCAGAAGACGCGCCTAGAAGACGCATCAGATTGCAGGCAGGCATGGTGACATCCTCAATTCCCAGCGAAGCGCATCCCGATGATCTTGCCGCCTTGGCACGGGCGGCCCTGCATCGATGGAATCTTCCGTCCGATGCCGATGCACGGCTGATCAATCTGTCGGAAAATGCCACCTTTCTTGTTACGGCGGCGGGTGGGCATCGCAGCATCCTGCGGGTGCATCGCGCCGGCTATCACACACCGTTGGCCATTTCGTGTGAACTGTCCTGGATGAAAGCCTTGCAGGCCGAGACCGGGATCGAGACGCCGGTACCTGTTGCCGGTATTGACGGGGCGTTGGTGCAGCAGCTTGGCACGCCGGACATAGCCCCTCGACAGCTGGTGATGTTCGAATTTCTGGACGGTGTCGAGCCTGACCCGGATGATGATCTGGCGGCCCCGTTTCACCAGCTGGGCGGATTGGCGGCGCGTGCCCATCTGCATGCCATCGGCTGGCAGCGTCCTGACCCGTTCGCCCGCCTTGAGTGGAATGACGAGACGGTTTTCGGGCCCGCGCCGATCTGGGGTGACTGGCGGGTCGGTCCGGGCGTGACAGGCGCCGAGATGGCTGTTCTGGAACGCGCCGAAACTGTGCTGCGCAGCCGACTTGCCGCCTATGGCAAGGGGCCGGAACGCTATGGCCTGATCCATGCTGACATGCGGCTTGCCAATCTGCTGATCGATGGCGGCAATACGCGGCTGATCGATTTTGATGATTGCGGGTCAGGCTGGTTCATGTATGACTTCGCTGCCGGTATCAGTTTCATGGAAGACCATCAGCAGGTGCCGGCATTGCGCGAAGCATGGCTTGACGGGTATCAGCGGGTCAGGCGGCTGTCGCCGGCAGACATCGTTGAAATCGACAGCTTTGTCCTGATGCGCCGGATGGCCCTTCTGGCCTGGGCCGGCTCGCATGCGCATACGGATCAGGCGCGCGCTGTCGCCCCGCATTATGCGTCCGGGTCCGCTGCCCTTGCCGAGGCATATCTGGGCCGTTTCCCGGCATGCTGACCGACAGGTAAATGGGCTGCTGCATTGCATTTGCCTGATTGCATTTGCGTCTTTCTTGCTGCAAGACTGGCGCGCATGAAACGCATTCCTGTCGCCCTGACCCCCGATGAAACCCGCGGACATTTGGCCATGCTGGCATTCTCGGCACTTGTGGCCGGATCGTTCAGCCTTGGTGCGATTGTCGCCAATGATATCGACCCGCAGGCAATCACCGCCGCGCGGTTTGCCTTTGCCACGATTGTGATGGGGATGGTGGCCTTTCTGCAGGGCGGCATTCGCCGTGCGCATTTCGCGGCGCCATGGCGGTTTTTTGTTCTTGGCGGGTTGTTCACCATCTATTTCGTGTTGATGTTTGAAGGTCTGAAAACGGCCAATCCGGTCTCTGCCGCGGCGGTATTCACACTGATGCCGCTGATGTCTGCCGGGTTCGGTTTTCTGTTGCTGCGCCAGATCACGACACTGCGTATGGCCCTGGCCCTTGGCATTGCGGCGGCAGGTGCATTATGGGTTATTTTTCGCGGCGATCTGACAGCTTTGGTGGCATTTGATATTGGCCGCGGCGAGGTGATCTACTTCATCGGCTGCATTGCCCATGCGCTGTATACGCCAATGGTGCGGCGTCTGAGTCGCGGTGAAGGGGCGGCGGTTTTCACCTTTGGTATGCTGATCGCTGGCAGCATCCTGCTGGGGGTGGTGTCCTGGCAGAAAATCATCGCCACCGACTGGAGTGCGCTGGCACCTGTCATCTGGATCACCATCGGATATCTGACGCTGTTTTCCACGGCGGCATCATTTTTCATGCTGCAATATGCGACGCTGCGCCTGCCCAGTGCCAAGGTCATGGCTTATTCCTATCTGACACCGGCCTGGGTGATCCTGTGGGAAATCGGCCTTGGCAGCCTGTTGCCGGCAGCCCATGTTCTGCTGGGGATTGGTGCGACGATCATCGCGTTGCTGATGCTGCTGCGCAATGACGCTCAGGAACGCCCGCGGGTTGGCGGCACGGAATAGGTCATTTGTGCATGCGCTACCGGCGCGGTGCGCGCCTCATCATCGCCGTTATAGATCAGCACATCGCCGACAATCAGCGACTTGCCCTGCTTGAGAATACGTGCGTCTCCATATAGCTGGCCGGGTGCCGGTTTGCGCATGAAGTTGATGGTTGCGCCAGTTGTTACGGTCAGCGCTTCTGGTCCGATGCGCGACAGGATCAACAGATAGAAAGCCACATCGGCGAGGGTGAACAGGGCTGGTCCCGAAACCGTATTGCCCGGGCGCAGATGTTGCTCGCTGGTAACAAGGGTGACTGTCAGACCCTGCATGTCAGGCTCGCCGACAACCATGTCACCAGCCACCTGCGGGAATTCTTGCTGCATAAAGCGGGTCAGTGCCGCGCCGTCCATCCTGATCGTCATCGCTTTCCTGTCCTCTGCCAATTCGAGCCCGTATATAAGATGTTCTGATGCATGATGCTGCGCTGGTGGGCGCGGTGCAAGATTTTGGTTCAGCACATGTCACTGACGAAAATGACCCGCCTGATCCCGAAATCTGGCCCCCAATGTGCAGATGATCCGCTTTTACTGGCTGGCAAGCCGGAAAACCCTTGTTGTCAGGCTGGCAAACGGCAATCCTTGTGCAGATGAACGGGAACAGGGAGGCGTCGCACCAGCGGCGAAGGGACCCGATGCAGCGTGATACCCCTTTTGCGGGCGACCAGCAGGACCAGCTACAGACAGTATCGGCATCTGAACCGGATGTTGCGGCGGAACGGCCACGCCGGCGCGGGCGCGCACGCAGCAAGGGTGCGGGTGCAGCCGCAATATCGCCAGTGCTGTCAGCGCGCGGCGGCCAGATGTCCTTCCTGTCACCCGATGCGCAACAAGATATCCACCAGGCGGCGTTACACCTGCTGGAGGATACAGGCCTGGCCGAGGCACCTGCAGAAGCCGTCAGCCTTGTTGAGGCGTCTGGCGGATGGGTATCAGATACCGGGCGTCTGTGTTTTCCGCGCGCGCTTGTCGAAACAGTGCTGGCGGCCCTGCCGCGCGCTGTAACGCTGTATGGCCGCCGCGATGATGCAGAATTGCAGCTGGGTGGCAGCAACGCCTATGTCGGGACGGGCGGTGCTTCGCCGTCATTCCTTGATATCGACAGCCATGAATACCGGCCGGCGACGCTTGTCGATCTGTACCAGACGGCGCGGGTTGTTGACCGGCTTGATCACATCCATTTCTTCAGCCGCCCTGTTGCAATCTCCGGTTTCGAAGATGCGCTGGACATCGATCTGCATACGGCATGGGCCTGCCTGTCGGGTACGGCGAAACATGTGATGGTCAGTGCCAGCACGCCCGAAAGCGTCGATGCCATCGCAGCGCTGGTTTATGATGTGGCCGGATCAGAGGCGGCGTTTCGCGCAGCGCCGTTCATCTCGCTCAATATCAATCATGCTGTGCCGCCCATGCGGTTTGACAGCGAGGCTGCGCGTGTGCTGATCCGGGCGGCCGAATGCGGCATTCCGGCGATGGTGAACACCTTTGGCCAGCTGGGTGCGTCCAGCCCGGTGACCATTGCCGGGTGTGTGGCGCAAACCACGGCAGAAACGCTTGCCGGTATGGTGCTTGTTCATCTGGCGGCGCCAGGCGGCACGGCCATTTTCGGACCACGCCCGATGGTAACAGATTTGCGGACCGGCGCGATGTCGGGCGGCGGCGGTGAGCAGGCAAAGCTGACAGCGGCCGCCATGTCGATGGCCCAGTTCTATGGCTTGCCGAATTCCACCATAGCCGGCGCAACTGACAGCAAGGTCCCGGATGCGCAGTCCGGTTATGAAAAATGCCTGACAGTCACGCTGGCGTTGCAGGCAGGGGCCGATATCATCACGCAGGCGGCGGGTGCGCAGGCCAGTCTGATGGGGGCGTCGCTCGAGGCCTATATCATTGATAACGACATGCTTGGCAGCATCCTGAGCGCGCATACCGCGATCGATGTGTCTCCCGAAACGCTGAATCTGACAGCCATGCAGGCGGCCATCACCGGGGCCGGGCATTTCCTTGGCGAGGCTGAAACGCTGGCGCGGATGAACAGCGACTTTCTTTATCCGCAAATTGGCGACCGGCGCAGCATTGCGGAATGGCAGGATGCAGGTGGGCTGACAGTTTGGGACCGGGCCCATGAACAGGTGCGGGCTATTCTGGATGCGCCGCCAGCGGATGTGATTGCCAGCAGCACAACTGACCGCATCATCGAGACATTTGGATTGCCCGCATTGGGGACATATTAAGGGCGTTATGAGGTGCTGTCTGATGCGCCCTCAGATACGCCCCCAGATATGACATCTGCGGCTTCCATCTCGTTCCACATATCGATGATCCAGCGCCGGATTGTCAGCGCCTCTTCCCACCGGTTTGACATCTCCACACCATTGGCATTGGTCATGGCATATTCGGGTGGACCGAGTTCGCACAGGAAAATGCAATCGCCGTGCGTATTGCGCGCACGCCAGCTTTCCAGCCCGTCGCGCCACCACCCCTGAAACAAATCCACCCATTTTGCATGCTGTGGAAAATCGAGCTGAAGCTGGATTTGCTGGCGGCTGGCAACGCGCCCCTGAAAGCTGTCGGACCGTTCGATGATGCGCCGGATCAGACCAGCATCGCGCGGATCAAGGGGCAGCTTGAATTCGCGATCAACGACAAAGTGCGAGAGATCGGCACATAGCCGCATTTCCGGAATGGCGTCGATCAGGCACAAGGTGGCGTAAAGATCATTCGTGATGCAGTTGCGGTGCGTTTCGAACTGGATCGGCATGCCGACCTGGTCTGCCATTTCGATCCATGCGCGGATCACCGGAATCATGCCATCGACGCTGAGCGGCATCACCTGGCCGATGACATCGACAAATGGCGCGCCAAAATCCTTGGCCATGATCAGCGTTTCGCGAAGTGATTTGACCGTTCTGGGAAATGCCACAATCAGCGGGGTCAGGCCGTGGCGCTCCATATGCGGGCGCACCGCGTGGGCCTGTGCAACATCACCGGCACCAAGATCAATGGCCATGCCGTCATAGCCAGCAGCGGCAACTGTCTCGGCGATCGCGTCATAGCCAAGGATTGTGCCGCTGGCATCATGTGGCATCATCGCCCAGAGCGACGTGTAGGTCCTGAGCTGGCGCGTTCCCATTGGCGGGTCAGGCTTCCAGACGCATCTCGCGCCCATCTTTCATGGGCACGATCCAGACCTCGTCCATCGGCCACTGGCTTTCGTCTTTCTGGGCGAGGCGGCGGATCACCTCTATCTGGAATTCGATCCAGCCCATACGATGCACCGGTCCGGCGGCATCCTCGATCTTGTCGTTCAGCGTGCGCAGTTGCCAGAAGGGCACCGAGGGATAGCTGTGATGGGCAGTGTGATACGGCATCTGCCAGCACAGCCAGCGCATGATGGCATTGGTGCGGGTCGAGCGGGTATTCTTCAGGATATCGCTATCATGTGTCAGGCCCAGATGTTCGATCGTGTTCTGCATCTGGTGCACCCATTTGGTCAGCACCATCGGGACCAGCCAGAAACTCAGCGCGGCCCAGCTCTCGAAATAGAGTGAGGCAGCGGCGATGGCCACATAGCCCAGAAGATGCAATCGCGATTCAAGAACAATGCCTTTGGCGTGCATGCTGCCGATATATGGTTCAATGATGATGCCGCGTGCGCGCCTCACAAGGCCGGTGACCCGGTTCAGCCAATAGGTGACGCCACTAAAATACAGCAGATAGCTTGTCAGGTTGAAGGGCGCACGTGTCAGTTCGCCATCGCGCTCCCACTGGGCTGTCCAGCGGTGATGCGCAAAATGCATGACCTGATCATAATCGCGCGGAAATAGCATCAAAAAGCCGATGGCACGCCCGAACCACGCGTTCAGCCGCTTGGTACGAAACACCGTCCAGTGTGACAGCTCATGCTGGCCGGCATACAGAAAATTGATCGTGACACCCAGTGCAAACCCGCTGGCCAGCACCCACCAGCTGCCCATTGCCAGAACATGCAGATAGCCGCACAACACAATGGCAGCGATGTGGCTGCCAAGCTGCAGGAACCCGGCAAAATCCGATTTGGCGTTCAGCGCTTTCAGGTCGGTACCGCTAAGCAGTTTGCGCGTCGAAAAACTATCTTCCACTATCGTCCCTCATCACATTCGGTCATGTCATGTTGATGATCAATCTGACCATCAGAATGGAAATGGTTCAACTGTGCCGTTATGCGTCTTGCCATCTGGCGTGTGGACAAAAAGTCGCGTGCCAAACTCCCAATGGGTTTTTTCGATCATCGACATGCCGACATTACAGCCCAGACGCGGTGAATATATACCAGATGTGATCTGCCCGACAATTTCATCCCTGCCCGCAGAACTTTGCCCCCCGGAGCTGGAAGCCGGGCCGGTGGTGACAGGGAACGGCTCGCCGCATGGCGGGCTTGGCCCATCGCCAAACTTGATCCCCCGCAGCATTCGTTGCGGGCCTGTCGCCGCCAGTTCACGCAAAGCTGTCTTGCCGATATAATCAACCGCGTCGCCAAGATGGCATAGCGGCCCGAAGCCACATTCCAGCGGGTTGTTTTCGCGGGTGAATTCATTGCCGTATGACATCAGTCCGCCCTCGATCCGTTCGATCAGGTTCGGGCATCCGGGGCGAATGTTATAGGCCGTGCCGGCATCCCAGATCAAATCCCACAAGGCACTGCCCAGCGCGCTGTCCTGCAGATAAATTTCATAGCCGCCCTGTTTGCTGTAGCCCGATCGCGCAATCAGCTGGCGTGTGCCAAGAACATCGAAAATGCCAAAACGAAAATGGCCAAGGGCGGCAATGCCATCGCCGAACAGCTGGGTCATCAGCGCCTGCGCTTTCGGTCCCTGAATGGCCAGCGGCGAGACATCGGGTTCATCCACCACCACATCAAGTCCCATGCCGATGGCAAGTCCGCGCGCCCACAGCAGAATATCGCTGTCGGCAATCGACAGCCAGAATCTGTCCTCGGCCAGCTTCAACAGCACCGGATCATTCAGCATGCCGGCATTCTGGTCGATCAACGGTACATACAGGCACTGGCCAGTTTCAGCCCCACGAAGGTCGCGCGGTGTCATGATCTGAACCAGACGGGCCGCATCGGGCCCGATGATCTGCACCTGACGCTGGACGCTGACATCCCAGATCTGCACATGCTGGCGCAGATGCAGATAATCATCCTCCACATCTGCCTCGAACGCCTTTGGCAACAGCATATGATTGACCACACTGAAGCCACGCACGCCATGTGCCTCGACCCGGTCGGTAAAAGGGGTGCGCCTGATACGACGCGACATGTTCAGTCCGGCCTGCCCCATGGGGTGATCCTCTGCAGTATCTGATTGACTGATAGGTCTAACTGGACCACCAGGTTGAATAGTTGTTCGGCGAGATGATAACCGGCATGTGATATTGTGCCGACGGGTCTGGCATTTCGAAACGCAGCACGATCTCACGCATGATGGTCATGCCGGCCTGCGGGATGCCGCGGCCAGCAAAATATGTACCGCTGTCGATAACCAGCTCATAGCGTGTTGCGGGCGCATCCGCCGCGATATCCAGTTCCAGACGAAACCGGCCATCACCGTCGCTGCGGCTTTCCAGCAGCTTTGTGCGCTGATCGTCTGCATTGATCCTGACAAGCGTAACACCGACATCACCGGCATGCGTGCCGTCGGTCCCGTTCAGGAAATGCGAAGTCAGGATTGCCATGTCGGGACGCCCCCTTGCGCCGTATCAACCGGTTATTCGATGGATGCCTTGTCGCGCTTTGATGTGGTGGCAAGCACGATCGGGCTGATCACGCCTTTCACCTTGACGTTGACGCAGGCTGTCTTGCCGCTGGCCATGGCCCGCTGGACCGCCGGAATAATATCTTCGCGGCGTGTTACCAGTTCGCCGTGGCCACCCAGCCCCTCAAACATTGAATGAAAGGGGATGTCCCGAAAATCGGTGGCAAAATGTGTGCCCGATTCGAACAGCCGTTCCTGTTGCTGCGAAATACAGTCCAGCCCGCCATTATTGTCGATGATCACGGTGATCGGACGCTTTTCCTGAAACGCGGCTTCGATCGACAGGCCGCCAGACAGAAAGGCACCATCGCCGCTGATCAACACGACATTCTTGTCGGGGTGTACATTCTTGGCAGACACAGCAAATGACACGCCGACACCAAGCATGCTGAAGGTGCCGGGATGCAGGATACCGCCAAGCTTGCGCCCGTTATGGCCAGCAAGATTCACCGCGATTTCCGACCAGAAATGCGTGTTGCCGCCATCGATCACCAGCCAGTCGCCATCACTCATCGCCTGCTGCACATCAAGGGCAAGCTGCATCGGATGGATGCGGCCACCGAATTCGGGCGTCGCGGCCTCGGCCTCGACATCGGCAATCATCTTGGCCACCCACGCATCGCGGCGCTGGCGGTTCAGATCATACCAGCTGCGGTCAGGCGCAATGCTGCCTGACTTGCCGGCATCAATCAGCGCTTGCAGAAAGGCACCCGGGTCCGACAGCAAAGTGACATCGGCGGCGCGGTTGAAGTCAATTTCCTCATGCGAGCCGTTGATGCAGCACAGCGTTGTGGTTGCCGGAAACAGCGGCGCGTTGCCGAAATTCATCTGATTGTCGAGGCGTGCGCCAATCATCAGTATCAGGTCGGAGTCATTGAACGCATCTGCCGACGGGTGATACTGGTGCGCATCTGCCAGCCCCATATAGGCTTCGCATTCTTCACCCAGCAGTTTCTGATGGTAGGGAATGTTGAAGATCGGAATGCCAAGACTGCGGCCTGCTTCTTCCAGCAATGCCTCGCCGCCTGACCACCAGACACCATGCCCGCCAATCAGCACCGGCCGTTTTGCAGCCGCGATGCGGTCCAGTACCGCCTGCAGTCGGGCCGGTTCCGGCCAGGCGCGCGCCGGTGCCTGCGCTGTCAGATCAAACGGGCGTTCCTGCCGCCCGGCATTCTCGTCAAAAGACGAAAACATGATGTCGACAGGCAGGCTGAGATGCACCGCCCCGGGATAGCCGTTGACAGCGATCTTGTAGGCGCGGTCGACAAATTCATTGATCCGCTCACCATCGGTGATGCTGACCGAATATTTGGTCAGCGGTTCGGCGATGGCAACATCATCGATTTCCTTGAAACCGCCAGCTCCCTGACGTTTCAGCGTGCTGGATCCGGTTACAAAGATGACAGGAGAGCGCTCGCCCCATGCCTCCATCATTGCGGGCACCGCGTTGGCGAACCCTTCAGGCCCGACAAGGCAGACAGCTGGTTTGCGTGTGATGCGCGTATGCCCGTCGGCAAGGTGGCCGGCAATCTGTTCATGCGGGCAGTTGATCACCTTCATCTGCGCTTCCATAAACCCTTCCAGCGCGGGATTGCAGAACCCCCCTGCCAGCGTGAAAACGTGCTCGACACCCTTTTCCTGCAATGCACGGGCCAGCAGCGCGCCGCCGCGGATCCGTGTTGTTGTTTTCATCTCGTCAGCCATCTTCCCCGTCCCCCCTAACCTGATCTTGCTCCGGCCCCTTCAATTCAGTTCCCGTCGCTGTATCCGTGCGCCACCGCAAGGCAGCTTGTATCGATATCGCCAATTCCTGTCTTTCCGGCAAGGCCCATGACAGATGATGCCTCGCGGGCGAAACTGTCCAGAATATCTGCCAGCCCGGCGGCCCCGGCGGCGCCAAGACCAAACATCGCACTGCGTCCTATCATCACGAAATCGGCACCTGAGGCAATCGCCTTGATGACATGCTCGCCCGAGCGCACCCCGCCATCGACAATCAAGGGCATCTCATTGCCAATCGCTGCGCGAACAGGGGCGATCGATGTCATGGCTGGAGGCGCTGCGTTCATCTGGCGCGCGCCATGGTTCGACACATACAGCGCATCTGCGCCAGCTGCCTTGATCCGGACAGCATCTTCAGGGGCCTGCACACCCTTGACCACCAGCTTGTGCGGCCAGCGATCACGCAGCCGGTGCAGGAAGTCCCAGTCAGCGCGGGCGCGGCTTGACCCACGCACAAAGCTGATGCCCTGCGATGACGTTGCATAATTCATCGGTTGCGGCATGCCGTGTGACAGGCTGTGCGCCAGTGTCGCCAGCGACCATCGTGGATGACAGGCAAGATCGAACAGCTGGCGCAGCCCCCATTTCATCGGGAACCCAAAGCCGCTTTGCAGATCGCGGATGCGAAAGGACGAGATCGGCACATCGACTGTCAGCACCAGCACGCGATAGCCGCTTGCCTCGGCCCGACCAACCAGTTCGTCGACAAACTCTACCGCCGGATCGGCATAAAGCTGGAACCAGGCATAGCCGTCAGCCTGTTCAATGATCGATTCGAGTGTGGCCGAGGCTGCTGTCGAGACGCCCAGCGGAATGCGGCGCTTTGCCGCCTCGCGCGCCATGATGCTGTCGGCGCCGGGGGTCGAGATTGCGCACATGCCCATCGGCGCGATGCCAAAGGGAAGGCCGGTTTCCATTCCCAGAATGTGGCTCGACAGGTCACGGTCCGCCACGTTCGTGAGCACACGCGGCATCAGTTCAATCTTTTCAAACGCCCGTGTGTTCTCGGCATAGAGGCGTTCATCCCCCGATCCGCCATCGATGTAATCAAACATCATCCGGGGCAATCGCGACCGCGCCAGACGGCGCGCATGTTCAACGGTGTAAAGCGTAGATGCCATCGGTGATCCCCCTTCTTCGAGATTAATGGCAAATTAACAAATTAGCCAATTGTGCGACAAAGCGCTGGAATAAAAATTGGATTTTACGTTAGGATATATTCAATACGCGAATCGCTTCATGCATTTCGCGCGATAAGATTGCTATGAACAATCATTATTTTGGGGAAGGAATCATGGAAGATACCTATATCAAACAACAGCAGTCGAAGCTGACATCCGGTTCAATCAACCGGCGCCAGTTCATGACTGCAGTTCTCGCTACCGGCGTCACCGTTCCGACTGCGCTTGGTCTTGCTTCACAGGCCATGGCTGCCACACCAAAGAAGGGCGGCACGTTCCGCTATGGCGTGGGACACGGTTCAACAACTGATACGCTGGACTCCGGCACATCCGAGAACCACTTCACACTGGTCAACACCTACAACATTGCCAACCACTTGACCCACATCGACAGCGATGGCGTGCTGAAAGGCGACCTCGCTGAAAGCTATGAGTCGAGCGACGCCCAGACCTGGGTGTTCAACCTGCGCAAGGGTGTTGAGTTCCACAACGGCAAGACACTGACAGCTGCTGATGTGGTGGCAACAATGGAACACCACGGTGGTGAGGGTTCCAAGTCTGCTGCCAATGGTCTGCTCAGCCCTGTCAAGTCAGTCAAGGCAGATGGCGCGAACACAGTTGTGTTCGAACTTGAAACGCCGAATGCCGACTTCCCGTTCATTATCAGTGACTATCACATCTCAATCCGTCCTGAGGGCGATATGACATCGGGTGTCGGTACTGGTCCATATGTGATTGACGAGTGGGAGCCTGGTGTACATTCCAAGCTGAACCGTAACCCGAACTACTTCAAATCTGACCGTGCGCACTTTGATCGTATCGAAATGACATCGATCATTGATACGACTGCACGCCAGAACGCCATCATGAATGGTGACGTGGATCTTGCAGACAAGGTTGACCTGAAGACGGTTGCACTATTGGGACGTTCACCAAACCTCGAAATCGATGAAACAACGGGTACTGGTCAGTATACCTTCCCGATGCGTCTGGATGTGGCACCGTTCGACAATTATGATCTGCGGATGGCATTGAAGCTGTCTATCAAGCGCCAAGAGCTTGTAGACAAGATTCTACTCGGCCACGGTGCGATTGGTAACGATCATCCGATTTCGCCAACTCAGGCCTACCACGCTGACAACCTTGCTCAGCGGGAGTTTGATCCGGACAAGGCGGCCTTCCATTATAAGAAGTCTGGCCATTCCGGAACGATTCAGCTGTCCGCTGCTGATGCTGCTTTTGCGGGTGCCGTGGATGCAGCTCAGCTGATGGCTGCGTCTGCTGCCCAGGCCGGCATCAACATCGAAGTGATCCGCGAGCCAAATGATGGCTATTGGTCAAATGTCTGGAACAAGAAGGGCTGGTCTGCTTGTTACTGGGGCGGTCGTCCAACACCGGATTGGATGTTCTCGGCTGCGTACACAGCAGATACTGAGTGGAATGATACTGCATGGAAGACAACCGACGCGGCCATCAGGTTCAATGAACTTGTTATTCTGGGCCGGTCCGAGTTGGATGACGCACGTCGCACAGAAATTTATGCTGAGTGTCAGACACTGATCCACGATGATGGCGGCTGCGTGCTGCCGATGTTCTTCAACTACGTTTGGGCACGTGGCAAGAACGTTATGCATGGTGACATGGCTGCCAACTGGGATACAGATGGTGCCAAGTGCTCTGAGCGCTGGTGGTTCGCCTAGGCGTCCGTTGAGAAAAATGGTTCAGGCGGCGGCGTCGCCTGAACTATCTTTTTTGCCACTTGTTTTCGACATAACGCCTCGTTCCGACAGGCGCATTGAAACGAAAAGGAATTGGTAAGGTGCATCCAGTTCTGGTCACGGTGTTGCAGCGTCTGGCTCTAGGCCTCGCGACGCTGGTCGCCGTTTCAATCATTATTTTCATCTCGATCGAGATGCTGCCCGGTGATTTCGGACAGATTGTTCTCGGCCAGGCGGCAACCAAAGACACAGTTGCCGCCTTCAGAGCTGAGCTTGGCCTCGATATGCCAGCTTATCTGCGTTACTTCGACTGGATTGCCGGCGTGTTGCAGGGTGATCTGGGCACATCTTTTTCCGGACGCGCGGCCAGTGGACAGGACAGGTCCCGCGAAGTTGCCGAGCTGATCGGCCCGCGGTTGCAGAACACGCTGTTTCTGGCCGGCATAACCGCGCTGATCTCGGTGCCGCTGGCGCTGATCCTTGGCATCAGCACCGCGCTTTACCGCAACACGATCTATGACCGGTCAATCAATGCGGCAACGCTGACAACGATTTCCTTTCCCGAATTTTTTGTCGCCTATATCCTGATCCTGTTTTTGTCGTCGCTGAACCAGTGGCTGCCTTCGCTTGCCAATGTCGATGCAAGCACGCCGCTTGGTGAACGCCTGACCCGTATTGCGCTGCCTGCGCTGACGCTGACGCTGGTGATCATTGCACATATGATGCGGATGACACGGGCGGCGATCATCAATCTGCTTGCCAGCCCCTATATCCAGATGGCGCGTCTGTCAGGTGCCTCGCGGACCGAGGTTATTGTCAAGCATGCGCTGCCGAATGCCTGGGCACCGATTGCCACCGTTATCGCTTTCAACCTAGCCTATCTGGTTGTTGGTGTGGTGGTGGTTGAGGTGGTCTTCGTCTATCCGGGAATTGGCCAGCTGATGGTCGATGCGGTGACGACGCGTGACATTCCGGTGGTTCAGGGCTGCGCCCTTATTTTCGCCGTGACCTATATCCTTCTCAACCTGATTGCCGACATCATCGGCATCATCACCAACCCGCGATTGTTGCATCCGAAATGAGCGAAGATATCCAGACATATTCGGCCACTGCCGAAAGCGGCAATGTCCATGAGCGCCGGAGCCGGTGGGCCAAGATCAAGCTGGCGGCGCGCAAGTCGCCCTATACCGCGCGTTTCGGCATAACAGTGATCCTTACCTATGTGCTGGTGGCTTTGCTGGCACCGCTGCTAGCTCCTTATGGCGAGGCGCAGGTATTCCCGGCACCGTATGAACCTTGGAGTTCAACGCACTTTTTTGGTACTGACCAGATCGGCCGGGACATTTTCTCTCGCATGATCTATGGCGCGCGGAACACGGTGGGCATCGCGGTGGCGACAACGCTGCTGTCGTTTCTGATTGGGGGCAGCCTCGGTCTTGCAGCGGCGATTGACCGGCGCTGGATCGACCAGATATTCAGCCGCTCGGTCGATGTGCTGATGGCCATTCCCAGCCTGATCTTTGCGCTGGTACTGCTGTCCATTTTCGGATCAACGGTGCTGAACCTGATCATCATCATCGCAGTTCTGGACGCCACCCGTGTCTTTCGCCTGACCCGGTCGGTCGCGGTCAATGTGGTGGTGATGGATTATGTCGAGGCGGCCAAGCTGCGCGGTGAGGGGCTTGGCTGGGTCATGCGGCGCGAGATTCTGCCAAATATCCTGCCGCCGCTGATTGCCGAATTCGGTCTGCGTTTCTGCTTTGTCTTTCTGACAATCGCCGCCCTGTCTTTCCTTGGCGTCGGCATTCAGCCGCCGACAGCGGACTGGGGATCAATGGTGCGCGAGAATGCCAACCTGCTTCAGTTTGCCCAGTACGATCTTCGTGCCGGCCTGACCCCGCTGTTGCCAGCCGCGGCCATTGCCCTTCTGACAGTGGCCGTGAATTTCGTTGTGGACTGGTTCCTTCACAAGACAAGTGGACTTCGCGATGAGCAATAAGGCGCAAAAGGGTGATGTCCTTCTGGATATCAAGGGTCTGGAGATTGAAGGTTTCTCTGACGAGAAGTGGCACGAGATCATCAAGGGCGTTGATCTGACGCTGCGTCGCGGCGAGGTGATGGGTCTGATTGGCGAATCGGGCGCCGGCAAATCAACGCTGGGACTGGCGGCGATGGGCTATACGCAGCCCGGATGCCGGATCACCGGCGGGTCGATCAGTTTTGACGGGATTGATCTTGCCCAGATGTCTGACGAGCAGATGCGCGGTTACTGGGGAAACCGGATGACCTATGTGGCGCAATCGGCCGCGGCCTCATTCAATCCTGCGCACCGCCTGATCGAACAGACCACCAGCTCCACCATCCGGTTCGGTATCAAGGAAAAGGCAGAGGCGCACAAAGATGCGCATGTTCTTTATGCCGCGCTGAACCTGCCTGATCCGACCAATATCGGTGATCGGTATCCGCATCAGGTATCAGGTGGGCAATTGCAGCGTGTGATGACGGCGATGGCGATGTCGCCGCGTCCGGACCTGATCATCTTTGATGAGCCGACGACCGCCCTTGATGTGACAACCCAGGTTGAGGTTCTGTCATCGATGCGCGCCATTGTTGAAGAGTTCAACACGGCCGCCATTTACATCACGCATGATCTGGCCGTGGTGGCGCAGATGGCGGATGTCATCAAGGTGCTGCGCTATGGCGAAGAGGTTGAGGAAGCTGCAACCCGCCAGATGCTGAAATCGCCAAAACAAGATTACACCAAATCCCTGTGGTCGGTCCGCGCCTTGCAGAAGGAAGAACATACCGCAACGGACAGCATCATGTCGTTGCGCGGCATCGATGCCGCCTATGGAACTGCCAAGGTTCTGTTTGATGTCGATATTGATGTGCCAAAGGGCTCAACGGTTGCTGTCGTTGGTGAATCAGGTTCTGGCAAGTCAACAACCGCGCGGGTGATCACCGGTCTGTTGCCGCAATCTGCGGGGTCGGTTGTTTTTGATGGTGACGCGCTGCCGGAACGCCTGGCCGACCGGACCAAGGAACAGAAACGCCGTATCCAGATGATCTATCAGATGGCCGATACCGCGATGAACCCGCGTCAGACAGTGCGTGATATCATTGGTCGGCCGCTGGAATTCTATCTTGGCGTTCGTGGCAAGGCGAATACCGAACGGGTGATCGAGCTGCTGGAAATGATCGAGCTGAATGCCGACTTCCTGGAGCGTCTGCCCGCTGAATTGTCAGGTGGCCAGAAGCAGCGCATCTGCATTGCCCGCGCGCTGGCGGCCAATCCCGAGTTCATTATCTGTGATGAAGTGACGTCTGCCCTTGACCAGATTGTGCAGGAAGGCATTCTGAAGCTGTTGCTGCGTCTGCAGTCTGAACTCGGGCTGACCTATATGTTCATCACGCATGATATTTCCACCGTCAAGGCGATCGCCGATCAGGTGGTGGTGATGAATGAGGGGCGCGTTGTCGAACAGGGTAGCAAGACCGAGGTGTTCCAGCCGCCACATCCCGCCTATACCGAATTGCTGTTGTCATCGGTTCCGGAGATGGACCCCGACTGGCTGACAAATCTGAACGCCGCGCGCAACCGCTAGACCGGTCCGGTTATGGCATTTTGCGGTGATTTGCGGTGATGCATGTGCTGTCAACGTCCGTCACGCGGAACGCTCTCTGACACGTCCTTTTCGAAAATCAGCTTGTCACCTTCATAGGCCTCAAGCCTGGCGGTCAGATGAAAGTCGGTCGCGTCAGATGTCATGGTGGCATAGGTTTCGGTACGCACCGACCAGGTGCCGCGACTGTTCTCGGTCGACCAGTGGGTTTTGGCGGTTGCGCTCAACGGGTCATCAGGATGGATGCTGTACCATTCACGTGCCGCAGACCCGTTCACCAGCCCGTGATCGCTGTCACATACACTGCCGAAATCATCGATGATTTCCAGCGTTATGACGCCGGTTTTCATATCAGTTGTCACGGTTCGGCTGTTTGATGCCGGCCTGATGGTTTCGATCTGCCACGGGGCGTCAGCTTCGGCTTGTCCGAACTGGCGTTCATCAGCATCACCTGATAGGCGCGTCGGCAACCCCAGTGATCCGGCCAGCAAGGTCAGGCTGACAGGTGTGGGTGATGGCCATATCAGCGGCCAGTAGGCAGACGATACGGCGATGTTTATCCTGTGGCCGGCTGGCACACGATAGGCGATATGGTCAAGATCAAGCGTGATCTCGGTGGCCTTTCCCGGTGTCAGCGGGTCAGCCGCATGATGGCCGTTACGGTGCGCCAGATTCAGCACACCATAGGTAATCCGTGTGGCGGCCCCGTCGGGGTGGATATGGTTCAGGCGAACAGCGATCTGCGCGGCGGGTGCATCAGCGCAGAGGCGCAGACGCACAGATGGTGCGCCCACAATATCAGTATCTTCTGTCAGTATGGCCGAGGTGAAACAGGCTGATCGCGCATTATCACTTCGCTGGTCCCCCGGCATTTCCGGGCCAAGCCAAATGGCGCAATATTCGCCGCCATCCATGCCGCAATCCTGTGGCGACGCAACGATCATGTTCATGTCGCCATCTGCTGAGGCGGTTGCATTGTCAGCTGGTTGCATGGTGCCGTCACCGCGCAGCTGCCAGTCAGAGACAGTTGGCCCCTGCGGCCAGTCGCGCAGGCCGATCCACCGGCCGGGGCGGGTGTCATACCAGGTTTGCGGACGCACACCATCCATCAGATAGGCGGTGTAATCAGGGTCATCCATCACACCGCGATCAACACCCTTCAGCCAGTGATCCCACCAGCGCAGCGCTTCCTGCAGAAAACCTATTCTGGGTTCGGGTACGGCGAAATGCGGATATTTGTGAACCCATGGGCCGGTCAGCCCGCGGACGGGTGCGCTGATATTTTCAACCAGTGCCGCCACAGCATTCTTGTAGGCATCCCCCCAGCCACCGACGGCCAGCACGGCTGCCGTTATGGCGCTATAATCCTCGCAGACCGAACCATGCTGCCAATAGGCATCACGATTCTGATGGGCAAGCCAGCGCAAGGGCAAGAACGGTTCGGCCCGCAGGCGGTCCAGCCACATCTGCCGCCAGTCATCACCGACAAGGGCCGGGTCAGGCGCGCGTGAGGAATAGGACCACATGGTTGATCCCCAGCCAAAATTCTCGTTCAGCAGGCACCCGCCCTTGTAGTGAATATCATCGGCATAACGATCGACAGTCGAACACAGGGTGATGATGGCCTTCAGCGGCGCCGGGTTCAGCGCGGCGACCTGCAGGCTGTTGAACCCGCCCCAGCTGATCCCCATCATCCCGACGCTGCCGCTGCACCATGGCTGTGATGCCAGCCAGTTGATGGTGTGGACGGCATCATCCAGTTCCTGCTGCGTATATTCATCTTCCATAATGCCATGGCTGTCGCCATTGCCGCGCATATCAACGCGAATGCAGGCATAGCCGCGCTTGGCAAAATAGGGGTGGGTCAGGCTGTCACGTGCGGTTGTGCCATCGCGCTTGCGGTAGGGCAGAAATTCCAGAATGGCAGGGACAGGTGCGGTTTCAGCATCAGCCGGCATCCAGACCCGTGCTGACAGGCGGCAGCCATCACCCATGATGATCGGCATATCCGGGACTTCGGTAATATCTCTCAGATTGGCAATGCTCATATCGGTGGTCCCTGATAAATCAATAGGTGGCAAATTATGGGTGACAGGTCACAGGTGACAGATCACAGGTGAATAGTCACCGCTGGTCATTCGAAAGTCCATGCACCGCTGGCAAGCATGGCGACCGTGTCAATGATGTGTGCAAAGGCTGCGGTCGCGCGGGCGGATGATCCGCGGGCGCGCAGAAACCCGTGCACGAGTCCGCCCGCATCAATCCAATGCGCCTTGCCACCAGCCGCCGTGATGGCGCTGCAATAGGCAGGCCCGTCATCGCGCAGGGGATCACATTCAGCGGTGATAACCACCGTTGGGGGCAGACCGGAAAAGTCACTGTCATCCAGCGGATACACTGCCGGGTCATTGCTGGTCAAAGGGTCCTCCAGACGCAGCCGCAGATAATACTGCATATCTGCACGGGTCAGCATCGGGGCGTTCGCATGCGCAACAAAACTGCCGGATGCGGTATCCCGGCCAAGTGACGGATAGATCAGAATCTGGCCGATGATGCGCCTGCTGAAAGCGGCGTCCTGGCGCAGCGCATGGGCGGTTGCTGCGGCCAGATTGCCGCCAGCGCTGTCACCGCACAGGATGAACGGCCCGCCCGCCGCATCGAGCAGGGCCCGTGTTGCAGCCACACAATCATCAAACATGGCTGGATGGCGGTGTTCAGGGGCAAGGCGATATCCTATTGCGATCACATCAAGGCGGCTGCGCGCGCAGATCTCGGCGCAGACATCATCATGGCTGTCCAGGCTGCCGACAACAAACCCGCCGCCATGGAAATAGATTATGCGCGCGGCGGACGTATCGGCATCAGCGGCCTGTGCGCAAGTATAGTGGCGGGCGGGACGGCCTGCCAGCGGCCTGTCTTTCACCGTGATACCGGCAGGTCTGCCCTGATGGAAATCGCGGCACATCGCATCATAGGTGGCGCGCTGTTCAGCAATGGTCATCGTCGCTGTGTCGCCGGAATAAAACGATTCGGTGCGTTCAATAAAGGCCCGGGTTTCAGCATCGATAATGTGATCATATAGGGAGTCGGTCATCACTGGGCCTGTTCATTATTCCTCCGCCAGACAGCATGCCGCAGCCACCACTCAATGCAAGTGGACATTATCGGCAGATATGTTTTGGCAGATCATCCCTGCCCGATCATGCATACCGCTTCATTCTGGTGATGTTTATGGCGCGGCATGTTCCTTTACCGCTGCCACCAGAGACCGCACCCTGCTATGATCAGCTGCCGACCAAGACATCGTTACAGAAGGGCCAACCCGGCAAAAATACATGACGCTTGTTGCTGTTGATATTGGCGGGACGAACATCCGCCTTGCTGTTGTGCGTGACGATGGTGGGCTGGCCGAACATCGCAGCATGCTATGTGCTGACTTTCCGTCTTTTGAGGCAGCCATCACGGCCTATGCTGATGCGACAGCGATCAAGGTCAGTGCGGCCAGCGTTGCCGTTGCCGGCCCGGTGCAGGATGACCTTGTTGATGTGACCAACAACCACTGGTCATTTTCAAAGACCGGGCTTGCCGGGGCGTTGCAGCTTCAACAGCTGCTGATCATCAATGACTTCACCGCGCAGGCACTTGCTCAATCTGATCCGTCAGCGAATGGCAACATGCTGTTGCTTGACGGCACATCAGCCGATCATGCGCCACTCTTGGTAATTGGTCCCGGCACCGGGCTTGGTGTGTCGGCGCTGGTACCGGCGGGCGGTGAATATCTGCCGCTGGAAGGTGAGGGCGGTCATGTCGGGATGTCACCGCAAAGTGACGCAGAGCTTGCACTGTTTGCAACCCTGCGCAGTGAAGTGGCGCATGTATCGGCCGAACATTTCATCAGTGGCAGCGGGCTGCAGACCATCTACCGGCTGCAGACTGGTGGCAAGATTCTGAGCGCACCAGACATTGGCAAGGCGGCGGTGGCGGATGCCGGGCCTGAACGCGATGCGGCCAATATGATGCTTGGCCTTCTTGGCAGTGTTGTTGCCGATGCGGTGTTGACGATGGGATGCTGGCGCGGCGTGGTCATTGCTGGAGGTATCGTGGCGCATATTCAGCCGCTGGTTGCTGACAGCCCGTTTGCCGCGCGTTTTCGTCATAACGGGACCATGGCCCCGTTGCTGCAGGCGGTGCCGGTCTGGCTGTCCTTTGATCCGCATGCGGGTTTGCGCGGGGCCGCTGCAGGTTTTTCAAACAGCCATATGGCCGCGCGGATGATCAGCCCTGATCAGTCTTGACCAGTTCCACGCCGTCCTGATCGGGCTGGGGTGACGGTACAAAACGGGGCATTGTCATCACCAGACAGCCCAGAATCATGGCGGCACCTGCAAGGGTAATGATGGTGGCATCAAGCCCGGCAAAATGGGCAATGACGCCCAGCAGCGCCGGTCCGGTAATCAGCCCGACATAGGCAAACCCGACAACAATCGAAATATCACGCAACCTGTCACCGCCTGCAGCACTGCCGGCTTGTGAGATGATGATCGGAAAGGCGTTGCCGATTGCCAGCCCAAAAATCACATAGGCGGCCATCAGGACAGCGACCTGGCCCAGCAGAACAGCGGCGAACAGCATGATGCCGGCCAGCATCATCGGGACCGCCATGATCAGATGAACCGGAAACCGGTTGGCCAGCCAGTCACCGGCAAAACGAACGGCGGCAATCGCAATGCTGAAAAGAACGACAGTCTGTCCGGCTTCGCTGACCGACAAGCCCATAACGCGGTTCATATGCAGTGCCGACCAGTCCAGAGCGCCGCCTTCTGACAAGGTTGCCAGCGCAATACACAGTCCCAGAAACAGCACAACTGGCAGCGGCAGGCGCGCCGCGGCAGTGTCAGCTGCCGGGCTGCCACTGTTATCGGCGCCAACATCAATATCAGCGTTAGCCGCAGTACCTGCAATGGTCTGGGTGCCGACCCACTGCCGGCGCATGGCCAACCCACCGCCGACCAGAACCGCAGATCCATAGATCACCCATTTGACCGGCAAATCCAGCGACAACATCAGCGTCAGCAGCGCTGCCCCACTGAGCGAACCGAGCGAAAACAGCGCATGAAAGAACGACATGCCGCGACGCCCTGAATGCTGCTCCCATTCTGATGCCTGACTGTTCAGCCCGGCATCTACAAAACCGGCGGCGAATCCGGTCACAATACCGATCAGGAACAGCATCATCACCGATCCGGTTGTCAGCACCACGGCAAAGCCAAGCACGTAGAAGGCGGAAATGACTCGGATCAGCTGCACCGCATCCTGAAAGATCACAAACCGGTTCACGCAAAAGATGGCAGCACACAGGCTGAGCCCGATCACCAGCAGGAACAGACCAAGGGTCAGTTCTGACAGACCGAGGCTGGCCACGCGTTCCGGGATCATCACCCCCCACATGCCCATAAAGGTGCCAAGACCGAAAAAGCCGGCGCAAATGGATCGCCGTGCCGCGGCCAGATGCGTTGCTACCATCTAGCCGGACAGACTGGCGGCAGCGCTGGCGTTTGCAGCAATCCTGTCAAAGTCACCAGCGGCAATTATCGCCTGCGGGGCAATCCAGCTGCCACCGACACACGACACATTCGGCAGTGCCAGCCAGTCTGGCGCGGTGGCAAGGGAAATGCCGCCGGTCGGGCAGACCGATACACCCGGCAGCGGGCTTGCCAGCGACTTGATGAATGACGGGCCACCAGCAGTGGCGGCCGGGAAAAATTTGACGGCACTGAATCCTGCTTCCATCAGCACCATGATTTCGGACACGCTTGCAGCGCCCGGCAGCAGCGGCAGGCCGGTATCAACTGCGCCTTTGATAACGGCATCGGTGGTGCCTGGCGATACCAGAAATCCGGCCCCGGCATCGTGCGCTTGTGCGGCAAGCCTGGCATTTGTCACTGTACCTGCACCAACCAGAATCTCGGGACAGGCTGTTGCAACCGCCTGCATGGCATCCAGCGCCGCCGGCGTCCGCAAGGTAATCTCTATCGTCCGGATGCCGCCTTGCAGCAGCGCCTGAGCCAGCGGTACCGCCTGCGCGCTGTCATCAATGACAATGACCGGCATTACCGGACCCATCTGCAAAATCTCGGTTATCGAGGTCATGACATGTCCTTTCCGGCAAGCAGGCCGCCGCCGCTTTCGGCAGGGGCTGCCCCGTTGCGAAGTGCGGCAAAAAGCGGACGCGCAAAGCCGCGCTGCGGGGCCTGGTTGAGCGGTCCTGCAGCCGCGCGACTGTCTAGATCAGCCGATGTGTCCAGGTGTCCGCTGGCCGCATCAAGCGTTATCACATCGCCGTCCTGCAGTTTGCCAATCGGCCCACCTGCAGCCGCTTCGGGGGTGACATGGATGGCCGCCGGGACCGTGCCCGATGCGCCAGACATGCGCCCGTCAGTGACCAGCGCCACGGCAAACCCCTTGTCCTGAAGGTTCGACAGCATAGGCGTCAGGCTGTGCAGTTCGGGCATGCCCGTTGCCTGCGGGCCTTGACCCCGAACCACAACCACCACATCGCGGTCGAGCTTGCCATCGGCATAGGCCGCCTTGACAGCTGCCTCGTCGGAAAAGACGGCGGCGGGCGCGCTGATCCGGTGGCGCTGTTCGGCAACGGCTGAAATCTTGATAACGGCCTTTCCAAAATTACCGTCCAGCATACGCAGCCCGCCATTCGCCGCATGCGGGTCAGACGCCGGGCGCAGAATATCCGGATCGAGCGATGTGATGGCGGCAGGCTGCCAGTGCAAGCCATCCTTGTTAAGGCGCGGTTCTGCCGCATGGTCCGACAGGCTGTCACCAAAAACGGTGCTGGCGCTGCCATCCAGAAGCCCGGCCCCGATCAGCTCACGGATCACAAAGCCGATACCGCCGGCAGCATGGAAGTGATTCACATCCGCCTTGCCGTTTGGATAGACGCGCGCCAGCAGCGGCGTGATCTCTGACAGATCGGCAAAATCCTGCCAGGTCAGCGAAATCCCCGCCGCCGCCGCCATCGCCGGCAGATGCAGCGTGTGGTTGGTTGAACCGCCAGTGGCATGCAGCCCGATGATGGCGTTCACAAAGCTGCGCGCATCCAGCACCTTGCCAATGGGGCGCGGATTGCTGCCGCGCCGTGCGATGGCCACTGCCTGATGCGTTGCGGCAACGGTCAGCGCGTGTCGCAGGTCATCCTGCGGGTTGATGAAGGCAGCGCCCGGCAGATGCAGGCCCATCACCTCCATCAGCATCTGATTGGAATTGGCGGTGCCGTAAAAAGTGCAGGTGCCAGGGCCGTGATATGCCGCGGCTTCGGACGTCAGCAGATCGGCACGACTGGCCTCGCCGCGGGCAAAGGCCTTGCGCACCGCGGCCTTCTGATCGTTCGAAATGCCACTTGTCATCGGACCGGCCGGCACAAAGATGGTTGGCAGATGACCAAAGGCCAGCGCCCCGATTACCAGCCCCGGCACGATCTTGTCGCAAACACCAAGGCACAGCGCCGCATCATAAACCCCGTGCGACAGGCCGATGGCAGTCGACATCGCGATAACATCGCGGCTCATCAATGAAAGTTCCATGCCCGGGCGGCCCTGGGTAACGCCATCACACATGGCCGGAACGCCGCCAGCCACCTGCGCCGTTGCCCCAACAGTGCGCGCGGCGGCCCGGATGATCTGCGGATAGGTCTCGAACGGCTGATGCGCCGACAGCATGTCGTTATAGGCGGTGATGATGCCGATATTCGGGGCCGGGGCGGCGCTGTCTCCCAGTACCTCGTTCTGGTCCGGGCCAGCCGCAGCAGCAGCATGCGCCAGATTCGAACAAGACAGGCCGCGCCGGTCGCTGTCAGGTGATGTTTCCATCGCCTCGATATCTTCAAGATAGGCGCTGCGTGTATCGTGGCTGCGCCGGTCGATACGTTCGGTCACGCTGGCAACGCGATCGTGAAGGGTGCTCATTGACATGTCCCCGCGGCAGCTGTCGTTATGGCGTCAATCGTCATAAGGGTCGATCCAGTGATGCCCGTCGCGTGTCAGCAGATTATCAGCCGGGCCCATGGTTCCACTACGGTAGAGTTCTGGTCTGCGCCCGGCAAGCTGGTCAATAACAGGATCAATGATATCCCATGCGGCAAGCACTTCATCCCGCCGCATGAACAGAGTCTGGTTGCCGCGCGCGGTATCCATCAGCAGGCGTTCATAGGCATCGGGAAGCCGTTCATTGAACGTATCATCAAAGCTGAGATTGAGTTCAGAGGGAAACAGGCGCATGCCGCCCGGGCCCGGCTGTTTTGAAATCAGCTGCAGACGCAGCCCTTCACTTGGTTGCAGGCGAATGATCAGCCGGTTTGGCTGGCTGTCGATCGCGTCATTGCCGTTGCGGCGAAAGATATCATGCGGGCGCTGCTTGAAGGTGATGACGATTTCCGACGCGCGGTGCGACAGCTTCTTGCCGGTGCGGACAAAGAACGGCACACCTGCCCAGCGCCAGTTATCAATGGCCAGCTTCATCGCGACATAGGTTTCGGTATCCGAATCCTGACCCAGTTCGCCAGCATATTCCTGATACTGCCCGCAAATGATGTCGGCTGCATCAACAGGCCGCACGGCGCGCAGCACGCGCAGCTTTTCATCACGTACCTGATCGGCATCAAAGAAGGATGGCGGTTCCATTGCCACAAGGCAGACAAGCTGCAGAAGGTGGTTCTGCACCATATCGCGGATCGCGCCATAGGAATTGTAATAGCCGGCGCGATCACCAACCCCAACGGTCTCGGCGACAGTGATCTGCACATGGTCGATATGATTGTTGTTCCATTGCGTTTCGAAGATGACATTGGCAAAGCGCAACGCCATAAGGTTCTGCACGGTCTCCTTGCCGAGGTAATGATCGATCCGGTAGATCTGGCTCTCGTCAAAGATCTCGGCCAGTTCGGCATTGATGGCGCGGCTGGACGCCCCGTCATGACCAAGCGGCTTTTCAACCACAAGGCGCGCCTGCGCGGTGACAAGGCCGGAAGATTTCAGCATGCCCGTTGCCGCGCCAAACAGACTGGGCGCGATGGCAAGGTAAAAGATGACGGGCCGTTCAGCATCGCTGCGTTCACCAACAAATTCGGCCAGCGCAGCGCTGCCATCACCCGAGGCCACATCCAGCTTAATCATTGTGATGATCGACAGAAACGCGTTCCAGGCATCTTCACTTGCCCGCCCGCTGGTGAAGGCATCGCCGCAGAACGGGCGCAGCTTGTCAGCATATTCAGTTTGCGATATTTCATGGCGTGATGCTGCGGCAATGCGGTAATCGGCGGTGATCTGACCATCGAGATAACGCCAGAACAATGCTGGCAGAATTTTCCGCAGCGCCAGATCGCCGGTGCCGCCGATGATCACATAATCGCTTGGCACCAGCCCTTTGGTCAGGGATTTCATATCTGCTTCTCTGGCGTCAGCTATGCCGTGGTCAGCCTGTTCACCGGTCATGTTGTCAACCATTGTTGTCAGCCATCTTTGCAGGTCCGTCGATTATGTCTGAAGGATCGCCCCGGCGGTGTCCAGCATCCTGTTTGAAAAGCCCCATTCATTGTCATACCAGGCCAGCACGCGCGTCATGCCGTCCGGCATCACACGTGTCTGGTCGAGATGCAGGATTGACGAGGCCGGATTGTGATTGAAATCACTGGAGACAAGCGGCCGGTCAGTAACTTCGAAGACGCCGTTGTCGGCTGCTTTGCTGGCCGCGACAAACACCGCGTTAAGGGCGTCAGCATCCATCACATCACGCGGCTGAAAGACCAGATCGACGGCCGATACATTGGGGGTTGGCACGCGAATGGCCACACCGTCAAGCTTGCCGGCAAGGTCGGGCAGGACAAGGCCCACAGCCCGCGCTGCACCGGTGGTTGACGGCACCATATTGATGGCGGCAGCACGCGCCCGGTACGGGTCCTTGTGATCACCATCTATCAGGTTCTGATCACCTGTATAGGCATGCACGGTGGTCATGAAGCCCTGCAGGATGCCGCAGCTTTCATGCAGGATCCTCGCAACCGGTGCCAGACAGTTTGTGGTACATGATGCGTTTGAAACGACCGTCATGTCGCCCGTCAGGACGTCTTCATTGACGCCATATACGATGGTGGCATCTGCGCCCCTTGACGGGGCGGACACCAGCACCTTTGCAGCACCGGCAGCGATGTGGCGTCTGGCGGCATCGGCATCGGTGAAAATGCCGGTGCATTCCATGACAAGGTCAACGCCCAGATCGCCCCAGCGGCATTCCTCGGGCGAGCGTTCGCTGAGATAGGTGATGCGCTGCTCATCGATCTGGATGAAACCGTCTCCGGCGGTTACTGTCTGATGCAGTCGGCCATGTGTTGAATCGAGTTCAAGCAGAAGGGCCGATGTTTCGGCGGGTGCCAGGTCATTGATCGCGACAATCTGAAAATCGCTGCGTGGTGATTCCAGAAGCGCGCGCACTACATTTCGGCCGATCCGGCCAAATCCGTTGATGGCAATCTGTTTCATAATACCCCCTCTTGCAAAAAAACCTGCCAACTGCCCGTTTTATTCACCTCGTCTGATTAAGCTGCGACAGGGGATGATGTCAATAAATAAATCAAAATGATTTAAAAATAATTGACTGATGAATCTGCACATGATTTCTGGTGTCCAGCGTTGTGGATGTGCCATGGTCATGACGCACCGGATTACAGTCACCCCAGAGTTGAGGATGATCACGTGTTACAAGTGGCGAGGTATTTTGCCGGGCATGACATTACCCGGGCATGACTTATATCGCCGGCATCACATCGCCGGGCAGGAATTTGAATGAAAGCGCAGTCATCCATTGGCGATCATCGCTTGCCATCATCGCATGGCGGCAATCAGGTCACGGTCGGACAGTATAATGAACGGTTGGTGATTTCGCTTTTGCGCCGCCATGGCCGGCTGACCAAGGCCGAACTGGCGCGCCTGACGGGTCTGTCGGCACAGACAATGACAGTGATCGTCAAGCGGCTGATGGAAAATGATCTGCTGGTGCAGGGCGACAAACAGCGCGGCAAGGTAGGCCAGCCTTCAACGCCGTTCGGGCTTAATCCGCGCGGTGCTGTGTCGATCGGCATCAAGATAGGCCGCCGGTCACTGGACATGATGGTGATGGGGTTTGACGGGTCGGTGATTGAACGGCGCGCTGACCGGTTTGCCATTCCTGATGCTGCCTCAACGCTGACGCTGATCCGCGCCGGGCTTCCCGAACTGATTGCCGCGCTGCCGTCTGGACTGCGCACGCGCATCCTTGGTGCAGGCATCGCCATGCCGCGCACATTGGCCGGATGGGAAGACGAGATGAACCTGCCTGCCGGCGCGCTGGCCGGATGGAGTGATATCGATATCGTTGCCGAGATCGAGGCCATGGTGCAGGCGCCGACCTATCTGCTGCATGATGTGTCGGCCGCCTGTCTTGCCGAACTGTGTTTTGGCGTTGGCAAGGATATCCAGAATTTCTTCTACATCTATGTTGGCAGCTTTGTTGGGGGCGGACTGGTTCTGTCGAACCAGCTGCAGACCGGTGCGCATGGTAGCGCGGCCTCTATCGGGTCTTTGCCGACGGGCCTGTCGATGGATGGCGGGGCAACCGGCGAAAAGGCAGCGCAACTGATCGAACGCGCCTCGCTGACCGGATTCGAGGCGATGGCACGTGCTGCCGGACATGATGACCCGCACGCCTTTTATTATGGTGAGCAGGATGCCTCTACCCGTGCGCTTTTTTCGCAATGGGCGGTTGATGCTGCCGACAGTCTGGCCTTTGCGGTGACGGTGACGGCGGCTGTGCTGGATCTTGATGCGGTGGTTATCGCTGGCGGGCTGCCGCATGACCGGGTGGCTGAACTGGTGGCGCTGACGCATGAACGCCTGCCGCGCTACAACACCAAGGGGCTGCATCTGCCGCAAATTCACCAGGCTGCCATCGGCATTGATGCGCGTGCTCTTGGTGGGGCGTTTGCGCCGATCTACACGTATTTTTCGCTGGAACGCAACGCGCTGCTGATCGAGGGGTGATCCTGCGACTGCGCGCCGATTGCCGGATGGCGCAGCGGCTGGCCCCGGTGCGGGCGATATCTTGCCTGTACACAGGATAAGTGTCATCTTCGACGGCGTTAATTCCCTTTGGTCAGCCGACCCTGTTGATCCGGACACACCGCCATGACTCCTGCGCAAATGAACACGCCCGCCCCGCATTCATCCACACGCCATCCATTGGTGACACAGCAGCATATCGATTCCTATCGGGCCCATGGCGCGGTGCTGGTCAAAGGGCTGTTTGCCGATCATGTTGATGATATTGCTGCCGGCATTGCGATGAACATGCAGGCACCGGGTCCCTATGCGGCGGAAAATCTGAAGCCGGGGGAGACCGGCCGGTTTTTCGATGATTATTGCAACTGGCAGCGCATACCGCAGTTTGAACAGGTGATCCGCAATTCTGCCGTGGCGGAGGTCGGTGCCGATCTGATGGGATCACAGACGGTGCAGCTGTTCCATGATCATGTGCTGGTGAAAGAGCCTGGCACGTCAAAGGCCACACCATGGCATCAGGACAGCCCCTATTATTTTGTCGAAGGACAGCAGACGGTCAGTTTCTGGTGCCCGGTCGATCCGGTGGATGAGGCAACGCTGCGCTGTGTTGCCGGATCGCATCGTTGGGCCCGTCCGGTGTTGCCAACACGCTGGCTGTCGGAAGATACCTTTTATGCCGATGAAAGCGAATGGATGCCGGTGCCGGACCCCGATGCCGAGCGCATGGATGTGCTGGAATGGCCGATGGCGCCAGGGGATGCTGTTGCATTCGACTTTCGGGTTCTGCATGGCGCGCGCGGCAATGACAGTGCGATCCGCCGGCGCGCCTTTTCGGTGCGGCTGGTCGGTGATGATGCGCGATACGTCACACGTCCCGGTCGGACCTCGCCACCGTTTCCGGGGCATGGTATGACGGCTGGCGACAGGTTGCGCGCGGACTGGTTTCCGATCCTTCTGGACCGCCGCGATGATAAAAGTAACAAAGGCTCACAAGCAGGTTCAGATGCGTAAACAGGTTGTTATTATCGGGGCTGGTCCATCGGGGTTGCTTCTTGGCAGACTTCTGGATCTGGCAGGCATCGACAACGTCGTTCTGGAACGCCAGACCCAGGACTATGTGCTGGCCCGTATCCGGGCCGGTATTCTGGAACAGACGACGGTCGATCTGATCCACCGTGCCGAAGCCGGGGCCCGGCTGGCAGAGGAAGGCATCAAGCATCATGCGATGCAACTGGCCTTTGATTACAAGGCGGTATCGATTGACCTGTCGCGCCACACCAATGGCAAGGTTGTCACCGCGTATGGCCAGACCGAGGTAACGCGGGATCTGTGTGAAGTGCGCGACAACGCCGGCAGTGCCACCGTCTATGAGGCGGATAATGTCGAGATTCATGACATCGATGGTGATGCACCTTACGTAACCTACCTAAAGGATGGGACAGGCCACCGGATTGACTGCGATCTGATTGCCGGTTGTGACGGCTATCACGGGGTCAGCCGGCGCACGGTTCCTGAATCGGCCATCACTACCTATGAAAAAATCTATCCGTTTGGCTGGCTGGGTCTGTTGTCCGATACACGGCCGGTGGCGCAGGAAGTTGTCTACGCCAATACTGAGCGTGGATTTGCACTTTGTTCCATGCGATCGATGACGCGCTCGCGCTATTACATCCAGTGCGATGTCGATGACAAGGTCGAGAACTGGAGCGATGATGCGTTCTGGGACGAGTTTCGTCGTCGTCTGCCGCCGGAGATGGCCGATGCGCTGGAAACCGGCCCGTCGATTGAAAAGAGCATTGCCCCGTTGCGCAGTTTTGTGGCTGAACCGATGCGTTTTGGCCGGTTAATGCTGGCGGGTGATGCGGCGCATGTTGTGCCGCCCACCGGGGCCAAGGGGCTTAACCTTGCGGCATCGGACATCCATTACATGTATGACGCGATCTTGGGCTTTTTGCAGGATCGCGATGCCGCAGCGCTTGATGAATATTCGCGGCGCGCACTGGCGCGGGTGTGGAAGGCCGAGCGTTTTGCCTGGTGGCTGACCACGCTGACCCACCGCTTCAATGACGACCCGTTCGAACAGCGGATGAAAGAGGCCGAGCTGGCCTATATCACGACATCAGATGCTGGTCGCCAGATGGTTGCTGAAAACTATGTGGGGCTGCCGCTCTAGCCGGATGTCTTGCCAGCGTTGTCAGACGGGTCTTGTTTTGGCCCGTCATCCTCTTCATCCAGCTTTTCCAGCGCGGCACGCTGGCGTGTCGGGTCACGTTCGGGGCGATGCTGGCGGGTAAATACACGTCCGCTCTGCAGCGCATCCTGACCAAGGCGGCCATGAATATCATCAATGGCAGCTTCCAGACTGTCCTGGCGCGCGTCGGTATCACCTGCAAGATCGAGAAGGCTGACCCCGTCAGGTGGCCCCAGCTGTTCGGCACCGATGCCAAGCAGACGGTAGCGCCGCTTGCCGCCAAGTTCGCCCGCCAGAAGCGCCCGCCCGACGGTAAACAGCATATGCGCCTTGTCAGTGCGTGATGACAGGGTCTGGCTGCGTGTCAGAATGCGGTGATCGGGTCGTTTGAGTTTCAGGGTCACGCGCCCGCCGGCCAGATTCTGCGCTTTCAGCCGGGTGGATACTTTCTGGCACAGAACCTCCAGCTCTGCTTCCAGCGCGGCTGCGCTTCCAAGGTCCTTGATGAAGGTCGTTTCGCTGGAGATGCTTTTGACGTCACGCTCTGGCGTGACGGCGCGCGGGTCAATTCCGGCGGCAAGATCGCGAATGGCACCAGCTCGCCGCCCCAGAATGCCGGTCAGCTGGTCGGCCGGTGCGGTGACCAGCTGACCACAGCTTGCAATGCCGGCTGCTTCGAGACGTGCCACCGCCGATTTGCCAAGCCCGAACAGGACAGACACCGGCTGCGGGGCCAGCCAGTCGCGTGACTCGGCCATGCCGATAATGAAAAAACCGTCCGGTTTGTCACGATCAGAGGCCATTTTGGCCAGCGACTTGGTGCCGCTGAGACCAACCGAAACAGTAATGCCGATCTCGTCCCGGATGCTGTTCTGCAAACGCACCAGCGCCTCGGCCGGGCTGCAGCCATGCAGCTTTTGGGTGCCTGTCAGATCAAGAAAGGCCTCATCAATTGAAACCGGCTGAACAAGCGGGGTCAGGGCCAGCATGCGATTGCGGATGTCACGGCCAATCGCAACATAGTGATCCATGCGCGGGCGAATCACCACGGCATCGGGACAGCGTTTCAGCGCCTGCCATGTCGGCATAGCCGATCGCACACCAAATTTTCGCGCAATATAACAGGCAGCTGCCACCACCCCGCGTTCGCGGCCGCCAACAATCACCGGCCTGTCGCGGATTGACGGATCGTCGCGTTTCTCAACTGAGGCATAGAACGCATCACAATCCACATGGGCAAGCGACAGCTGGAACAATTCCTCATGACTGCGGATATCGGTGCTGTGACATGCCGGACAGCTGTGTGGCGGGGCATCGCCGCCGATAAACCCAGCCTGTCCGCAGGCACGGCACATGACAGGATAGGAATTATGGACAGCATAGGAATTATGGGTCACAGCCAGACCGCCAATTGGTGGATGAGGCTCCCATGTTATGCCAGCCCGGCCTGTTGCCTCAAGCGGTGGCTGCCGGTTGCCAGTCACATTGACGCGATTCGCATGAAGATATCCCGTGACGTGCTGCCTAAAGCGCAGGATCATCCAGCATGGCGGCTGCCTCGCGTACCCGTGCTGCATTGTCCGGGGCGATGCTGCCATCTGCCATGAACATGGAATTTTCAAAGCCTACGCGCAGTTTGCCGCCGCGCGCCACCGCATGCCGGATGCAGGCGGCCTCTTCAGTGCGGAAGGCGCAGATGGCCCAGTCACCATCAATGCCCTCATCAGCCATCACGGCAAGGCATTCATCGATTACAGCCGGATCGGAAATCGCACCGGTGTAGTGGCCGATGACAAACAGACACCAGACACCTGATCGCGGCAGATCTGCTGCCTGCAGCAACTGCCCCAGCAGACGCAGCTGGTCTGGCGCATAGCAGATATGCTGGGTCAGGATACCTTGCTCTGCAAGCCAGCTGTAAAATGCACAATCCTCGGCTGTTGGCGCGCCAGATGGCATCATTTCGGGAACACCGATCGACACACCGGGTGGCCGCGTGTCACGGGTCACGTTGCGCATATCCTGCGGGCCATAGCGACTGACAGTTTCGGTGGTGATCTGCAGATGCAGGTCGGGGACAGCCAGCGCCAACTCGCCCAGCGCCTCACGATACAGCCCGGCATCAAGGATATGTGCCTTGTCATCACCGCGCACATGGAAATGCATGGCACGCGCGCCGGCACTGGCGCATTCCTGCGCTGTTGTCACAATCTGCGGGATCGTTACCGGCACCGCTGGATGATCATCATCGGTCAGGCGCGCACCGTTCGGTGCAACCATCAGGCGGGGAAGCGGTGTTGCGGGCATGTTTATCAGCTCCTGTAAGGCAATGCGGCCATAAGACAGTTTTCACACACCGGGATTACAGCACATCACCGATGATGCTTTCACCTGCAAATTGTGTGGTGCGGTCTGGCCCGGTCTGGTCTGGCCCGGTCTGGTCTGTCAGATGAAGCAGTGCCCTTGCCAAATGAAAATCGTGGGTCACAAACGGCGAGGAAAGCAAACGCCTTCAAAGCAGCCATTCACAAAACTGTAATAATTGTGACACCAATCTGTAACGCGTCAGGCGCAGTTGTTCGTGACCAACAACCCTCATGCAGGAGAGGCACTATGCGTTTAACCTTTGCCCTTGTCGGTGCGATCGCCCTTACAGGTGTGACAACCGCTGCCAGCGCTCGCGATTATCTGAGCATTGCTGGTTCATCCACGGTGCTGCCATTTGCTACAATCGTAGCTGAGCAGCTTGGCAACAACCCCAGCTTCAAGACACCGGTTGTCGAATCCGG
>ERZ802822.184-NODE-184-length-47713-cov-12.542510_pt1 | contig 47713 bp, 51 predicted proteins | sample MGYA00345649_ERZ802822 | MGnify/ENA primary metagenome ERZ802822 (study PRJEB30503, sample SAMEA104212359) | marine metagenome | biome: Westerlies Biome; feature: [SRF] surface water layer (ENVO:00010504) within the epipelagic zone...; material: water...
GATTGCAACTCTGAGATTATTTCTCTACTTGATTTTTTAATAATATTTCCCCCCTAGAGAACTCTATAACACATATTATTTAACAAAATTTAGTAAATTTAACTAGAAATAATGAATATATGTTAATTGAAATATTAATTAATGTAATTAATTATAATCTATAAAGATAAATAATAAGAATATTTTCTTGGAGAACCTAATGAAGGAAATAATTTCTAGTGTAGGAAAACTAAATCATATCGCTATTGCAGTACCTAATATCCAAATAGCATCAGATATGTGGAAAAAGGCATTGGGAGCTAATGTAAGTACACCTCAAACATTACATGATCACGGCGTAAAGGTAGTCTTTGTTGAAGCACCCAACACAAAAGTTGAGCTACTTGAACCTTTAAATGAAAATAGTCCAATAAGTAAATTTATTCAAAAAAATCCTAATGGTGGAATGCATCATATTTGTTATGAAGTTGATAATATTAAATCAGCTTCCAAAAGACTTGAGGCAGTTGGTGCCAAAATTTTAGGGGATGGACTGCCTAAAATTGGAGCGCATGGAAATCCAGTAATATTTTTAGATCCAAAAGGTTTTTCAGGAACACTTATTGAATTAGAAGAAGTTAAATAAAATTATATATTTTTTTTATAAATTACAGATGCTCCACATTTTTTACAAACTAAGTTAGGCTTTCTCCTATGGATTTTTTGTTCCCAGCAATGATTTGCACAAAACCTAACCCACTTATATTCTGAAAACTCCAAATTATGACAACGTTTGGCCGAACATCCAAGTTTCTTAGCCATGTTTTTCCAAACCTTGTCGTGACCATGCCTAGGACCTACTAAAGCATGTGCAATTTCATGAAGTATGGTGTCATTAATATCTAATTCATTTGCATGTTTAACAAAATTTCTTGAGAAAGAAATTTTTTTCTCTGTAAAATGACAAGCACCAGCTCTAACCTTAGCGTAATCAAGTTCTAATTTCCAATCACAAAGACCAAATTTATCCATTTCTGATCTTGCTAAATTTAAAAAATCTTTAAAGAAACCTAGATCTTTTTGTTGTTTTTTTCTAGGAAGTGAATAACTTCTCTTTAAGTTAAATAATTTTTTTATTTTAGAAAAATATTTTATCATATTTAATATTTATAAAAATACTAGGGACCATAAATTCTTAAATCCGGATAAACAGACTTGCTTGAATTAAAAAATATAACATTGAAATGGAATTCTCCAAAAGGAAAAATATTTATAAAAGACCTCAATCTTAAAATTAAAAATGGCGAAATTTTATGTGTTTTTGGAGCAAGTGGTGTAGGTAAATCTTCATTAATAAATATCATAGCTGGTGTATACGAAAATGACTTACTATTTGAAGGAGACATAATATTAAATGGAAAAAAATTAAATCAAGTTCCAACTGAAAAACGAAAAATTGGTCTTTTACTACAAGACGGAACATTATTTCCTCATTTGACTGTAGAACAAAATATATTATTTGGGATGAATAAAAAACTGTCTTACAAGGAAAAATCTTTATTAATTGCTAAAAATCTTAAAAAGTCAGATATGGCAAGTTTTGAAGATAGATATCCTCACACTTTGTCCGGAGGGCAAAAAGCAAGAGTTGCTTGTCTTAGAGCAATTTTATCAGAGCCTGAAGCTTTGTTATTGGACGAACCATTTTCATCACTAGACCCAGATCAAAGAAACAGCTTTCGAGAATTTGTAGTTAATAATGTTAGAAATAATAAAATCCCATGTTTATTAGTGACCCATGATAAAAATGATAAAATGGTAAGTGACAATAAGCCACTAAACTTAAATATTTTTCAAAATTAAAAATTGATTGTTTTTTTATTAAAATTAATAATCCTTTTCTTAAATAATATAATTTGTTAGACATTTATTAAATAATTTAAAGGTGTATAATGGGTTCGTCTATAAATGCTTCAAAATTAGTATTGGATAATCAAGATAATAAGATTGTTTCCCAGGAAGAAGCTGAACAAGCTGTCAAAACATTGATTCAATACATAGGTGAAGATCCTGAAAGAGAAGGATTAATAGAAACACCTAAAAGAGTAATAAAATCATTCAATGAGTTCTATGCAGGTTATAGTCAAGATCCTGAAACATTATTGTCAAAAACATTTGAAGACATTGAAGGCTATGACGATATAGTACTCCTTAAAAATATTAATTTTGAAAGCCATTGTGAGCATCATATGGTTCCAATAATTGGAAAAGCTTCAATTGGCTATTATCCAAACAAAAGAGTTGTTGGAATATCTAAATTAGCCAGAGTTTTAGACGTATTTGCTAAAAGACTGCAAACACAAGAAACTATGACTGCACAAATTTTAAATTGTATAGATAAAGCTCTATTACCTAAAGGTACAGCTGTTTTCATAGATGCTGAACATCACTGCATGAGTACAAGAGGTGTTTTAAAAAATGATGTGACTATGACCACTAATCAATTCAGTGGCTGTTTTTTAGAAGATGTAAATTTGCAAGATAGATTTTTGAAAATGGTTACTTAATTATATTTGAATATATTAGTTTTTAAGATAAAATTTATAGAAAAATAATCATGAAATTTTCACCAATAATTTATCTGATAGGGATGTTGTTATGCATTCTTTCTCTTTTTATGATGATACCTGCTTTTGTAGATTGGTTGTATGGAAATAATGATTGGCCTGCATTTGTTGGTGCATCACTTTTAACTCTATTTGTAGGTGCTATTCTTTATCTTTCTAATAGAGATAGTACAACTGAACATTTAGAATTAAGACAAGCATTTTTATTAACAAATAGTGCATGGATATCAATCGCTTTATTTGGATCTTTACCTTTTTTATTATCTGAAATTGATATGAGTTTTACTGACGCTATTTTTGAGTCAACTTCTGGAATAACAACCACAGGCGCTACCGTTATCAATAATTTAGAAGCAACTTCCCATGGAATTTTGATATGGAGAGCACTACTTCAATGGCTAGGAGGTGTTGGTATTATTGTAATGGCTCTAGCTGTTTTACCCATGCTATCTATAGGAGGTATGCAACTTTTCAAGACTGAATCTTACGAAACTCCTGACAAAGTTGTTCCTAAAGCTGCAAGTTTTGCAGCTGGTATCAGTATTGTATATATTACGTTAACAGTTGTATGGGCATTAATGTTATGGTTTGCTGGAATGCCTCTATTTGACTCAATAGCTCATGCAATGACCACTCTTGCAACAGGAGGATATTCAACCAGATCTGATTCTTTAGCAGCATTTAATTCATCTTCTATTGAAATAATTGTAATTTTTGGAATGATAGTTGGCTCGTTACCTTTTGTTCATTATTTAGCTATAACAAAAAAAGGATTAAAAAACTTATTTAAAGACGACCAAGTAAAATTGTTTTTAACCTTAATAGTTTTTGTTATTTTGATTGTTTCAATATATTTAAACTTAAATGATATACCATTTCTTGAAGCCCTAAGATTGGCTTCATTTAATGTTATATCAATCATTACTGGAACTGGTTTTGGTACATCTGACTTTAACAATTGGGGTGGGTTTCCTACAACAATTCTTCTTATTCTTATGTTTATAGGAGGATGTGCTGGGTCAACTACTTGTGGTTTAAGAATGGCTAGAATACAAGTTTTAGTTGCAAACGCAAAAGCTCAAATTTCTAAACTTATTAGACCTCACGCTGTAGTTGTTTCATATTATAATCAAAAACCAATACCAGAAAATGTTGCTGAGTCTGTTATGGGCTTCTTTTTTTTATATATAATCTCCTTTGCAGTAATAGCCTGCCTTTTAGGGGGATTAGGATTAGATTTAATAACTGCAATCTCAGGAGCCGCATCAGCAATTGGAAACGTCGGTCCTGGCTTAGGAGACATAATTGGACCATCTGGAACTTATCAGTCAATACCTGAACTTGGTAAATTATTTTTATGTGCTGGTATGATTTTAGGTAGATTAGAAATTTTTGCTATTTTAGTTATGTTTTCTCCATTGTTTTGGAAAAATTAAATAGAACCTAATTAAAACTGGAAAAAATTCTCTCAGTTTTACAGAATTCACATACGACTTTAATATTTCCATTTTCATCTGAAATATCTATTAATTCCTTTTTACTTAAATTTTTTATTGCAAACTCCACCTTTGCTTGTGAACATCTACACTGATCTTTAATTATAATTTCGTCATATGTGGTTACATCTACTTCATTAAATAATCTAAATAAAATGTCTTGAGAACTAAGATTAACTGACAAAAATTCTTCTTTTTGTAAAGTTGATAAAAAATTAAGTGAATTTTCCCAAATCTGTTCATTTTCCTCAGTTTCAATATCTTCTTTAATGGGCATTTTTTGAAGCATAATGAGACCCGATGACATTAACTTTTCTCGGTTTTTTTTATGAATTGAGTAATAATTAAAATTTGAAAATCTAGTTTCTAATTGCTCTGAATTATTAAAATATAATTCTGCAGATTTAGAAATAGATTTTTCTTCAAGCGCCACAATTCCCTGGTATCGTTTTGAATATTTTCCCTGATCTAGTGTAAAAGAAATGTGACCAGAGCCCATTAATGCGTTTAAATTAAGATCTTTTTTTGAGAAACCGTCTTCTAAACCAACATAACCTCTTAAAGAACCATTATTTGTTATATCAGAAAATAAAGTATGGACTTCACTAGAACCTTTAGCTTGAATTGTAAAAATACCTTCATGTTTCATCCTTGATCCCAAGCAAGCTGTGATAGTTAATGTGTCTGCAAGTAAACTTTCAATATTACTAGGATAATTATGTCGTTTGATTATTTCAGATACAGTTGTTTCAAGTCTAACTATAGAACCCCTGACTTGATTTTTACCTAATTGAAAGGGAATAATATGGTTGATATATGTCATTTAAAAAATTTGAATTCCATTAAAATTTTCAATTTATACAAAAGTGCATAATTGCTTTTTGTGCATGAAGTCTGTTTTCTGCTTCGTCAAATACAACAGAACAGTCTCCTTCAAGCACTTCTGAACTTACTTCTTTGTCACGATAAGCGGGTAAACAATGCATAAAAATTGCTTTTTTATCTGCTACTTTCATAATTTTATTATTAACTTGAAAGGGAACAAAAATATCTTCCGGATTTGGATTTGTATCCCCCATCGAACGCCACGTGTCTGTGATAATACAATTTGCTCCATCAGCGGCTTGAATTGGATTATGAGTGATAGAAATATTTTTATTTCTTTCAGTTGCCCATGACATAGTCTTAGCGTTAGGCTTTATGCCCTCAGGACATGCAATATTTAATTCAAAATTTAATAAAGCCGCTGCTTCAATCCAACTTTGCAAAACATTATTACAGTCTCCGAACCAAGCAATTTTCTTATTATCAAAGTTATGCGCATGCTCTATAAAAGTAACTAAGTCTGCTAATACTTGGCAAGGATGACTAAAATCAGTTAACGCATTTATTACGGGAACACTTGAGGCCCTAGCATATTTGATTAATTGGCCATGTCCAAAGCACCTTATAATTACCATATCAGCGTATCTTTCTAAAACATTAGCCGTGTCTTCAACTGTTTCTCTTTCGCCCAATTGCATCTCTTTTTCATTTAAAAGGTAACTTTGTCCACCTAATTGATTTATCCCTACTTCAAATGACACACGGGTTCTTAATGAGGGTTTTTCGAAAATTAAAACTACCTGTTTATCTGCCATAAACTTTGGATGAGCTTCTTTTTTCCATTTAAGAGATAATGAAATTAAATCTAAAAGTTGATCTCTTGAAAGATCCTTTAAATCAATGAAATTAGACATGTTTTTCTATGTTTTCTTTAATTCTAAAACTATATCATTAAGTATATCAAAGGCATTATCCACCTCTTCTTTCGATGTGTTTAATGGGGGAAGCAATCTAATTGTATTTTCTGCAGCACCTACTAATAACAAACTTTTTTCTCTAGCAATATTGCTAAAATCTCCCGCAGTTACATCTTCATTCAATTGAAATCCTCTTAACATTCCAGAGCCTTTTTTTGCAAAAATTATAGGATTATTTTGCATATCATTTTTTATAAGTTCGTCCATTTTCTTGTCAAAATAAACAATCATTTTTCTTAAATTACTCAAAAAATCATTTTCTAGCAGAAGTTCTAAAACAGCATTTGCGGAACGCATTGCTAATGGATTACCTCCAAAAGTACTACCATGGGTTCCAGGCACCATCGCATCACCTACTTCTGCTTTTGCCATTACTGCTCCAACAGGAAATCCACCTCCAAGGCCCTTGGCCAATGCAATTATGTCAGGCTCTATGTCTTCGCTTTGATAGGCAAATAAAGTACCTGATCTGCCCATACCTATTTGTACTTCATCTGAAATCAACAAAGATCCATTTTCCTTAGCTATATCATTCAGTAATTTTAAATATCCTTCAGGAGCTTTCCTGGCACCACCTTCTCCCTGAACAGGTTCTACCAAAATAGCTGCGACATGTTTTCCTATAACTTTTTTTAAACTTTCTATATCACCCCATTCTACGTGAGTGAAACCTTGAGCGGATGGTCCAAAACCTTCTCTAAATAATGGTCTGTCATTTGCAGCTAACATAGCTAATGTACGACCATGAAAAGCACCTGTTGCACATATAATTTCTGTTCTCTCTTTTTCACCATTAGCCCAGGCATATCTTCTTGCGACTTTTACTGCACCCTCAGTTGCTTCTGCACCAGAGTTGCAAAAGAAAACTCTATCTGCACATGAATTAGCCACAAGTTTTTCTGCAACTGTTTCCTGCTCTAGTATTCTATAAAGATTAGAAGTATGCCACAACTTAGATGCTTGATCTTGAAGAGCTTCAACTAATTTAGGATGACAATGCCCAAAGGCATTTACAGCTATACCACTAGCATAGTCTAAATATTTTTTTCCATCTTCGGCAACTAAAAAGCTTCCTTCACCATGAGTAAATGCAATATCAATTCTACCATACGTTGTCATTATTGATGGACTAATAGTCATGTTTAAACTCTTTTAAAAAATTTTGAATAGAATATACAAACGATAATAAATAAAAAGGAATAAATAAGAAAGTCTAAATAAAATGTTTGGCTAACTTTAATCCTTGAGCTTGGTAATTATTAGTACTACCTGCCTCTCCATATAAAAATGCAGGAATGTTTGCCATTGGTTCGTATACTAATCTGCAAACTGTTTGACCTTGTTCAATTAGAAAAGGGACGTCATGAGATCTGACCTCTAATACAGCTCTAGTTTTAGAGGCTCCCAAATCAGTTAAACCAAAGCCTGGATCAAAAAATCCAGCATAATGAGCTCTAAATTCTCCAACCCTTGTATCGTATGCTCTCATTTCAGCTGCGTAATTTGATGGAACAGAAACATATTCTTTACTAGCTAATATATAAAAAGCGTCTGGACTAAGAATTAAGCTACCAGAATTATTGTCACTTTCATTGTTGTTGGATTGATAGACTAAATCTTCAGTAGTTATTTTTTCCCAAAAAAGCTCTCGTTTATAAAAATTTGGTTTATCAATATCTATAAGGTTAGAATGTTTTCTAGCCTTATATCCAATCAACCCATTTTCTCCAATTAAATCTACTGATAAAGGAACGCCATCTTTAATTTTATCAGATAGGTCCACTTTGTCTTGGCTTCTGACTAATCCTACATGCTCTTGTAAGATCTCCATTTCTTTGTCTGATGTAAAAGATTGTCCTCTTCTGATTCTCAGTTGATTTAATCTAGACCCAGTTCTGACTAAAACAGAAAATGTTCGAGGAGATATTTCTACATATAGTGGCCCTTCATAGCCAGCCGGAACATCTTCAAATTCTAGTGCGCCATCAACTATTAATCTTGTAAAAACATCTAATCTACCAGTTGAACTTTTTGGGTTTGCAGTGCCTGTTAGATCATCTGTTAAAGAAACTCTTTCTAAAAGCTTTACAATGTAAACGCATCCACATTCTAAGACTGCACCATCTATAAGACTAAACTCGTGCATGGCAAGATCTTTTAATCTACTTGAAACTTTGTTACCTTTACCTGGAAGGAAGGATGCAGGAACGCGCCATGCTTTTATTCCCAGCCTTAAATCAATGGAAGCTGGTTGAATTATGTCTTTTTCAATCTCGTGATCACTAATAATAATATTTTTATTAATTAATTCTAGAAGTTCTTGACTTGATAAAATACCAGGTATTTTTTGAACTTTGTTCATTTTGAAAATTTCCATGAAAAAATTATTATTATTCTATGCACGAAGTCTGTAGCCTGTTTTTAGTATATACCAAGCAAAACAACTTAGTCCTAAATTACAAAAAAGTAAAATGATACTTCCTGTAACAGGAGAAGCGTCACTCAATCCTAAAAAACTATATCTTAATCCATCAATCGCATAGAAAATTGGATTACAATAAGCTACTACTTTAAGAGAATCTGGAAGTCTTTCAATAGAATAGAAAGTCCCAGATAGAAACGCTAATGGTTGAATAACAAAGTTTGAAATAATAGCCAGCTGATCAAATTTTTGTGCCCAGATACCTGCTAACATTCCTATTATTGCTAAAAAAAATGCTCCTTGTAATAAAAATAATGTCATCCAGATAAAATGATTAGGAAAATTTAAAATGCCCAATCCCCAGAGCAGAATGAAAGACGCAATAAAAACACATAAACCTCTTGTCACACCAGCCATAGCATGTGCAATTAATATTTCTATTGGTCCCAATGGGGACATTAACAGATCTACTATTGAGCCTTGAACTTTTGCAGTCATAAATGCTGAGGAAACATTTGCAAATGAATTTTGTAAGACACTCATCATTATCAAACCAGGAACTAAGAATGTAATAAAAGAAATTCCTTTAAATCCCGCACTTCTGTCAATGGCAATAGAAAAAACAATTACGAAAAGCAAAGTGGTTACCATTGGAGCAGTAATAGTTTGTAAAAAAACATTTGAGAACCTCTTTACCTCTTTCAAATAAAGAGTAAACAAACCAGTCCAGTTAACTGTTCCAATTTCACGTTTTACTCCTAGGTCAAAATTTGTCTTTGTCAAACTTTTACTCCTACAACTTAAATATTTATAATTTTTATAATATATATATAGTCATAACTAGTCAGCTTTAATAAACATAAATGATTCATTTAATGAGTAACGAAGAGAAAATTATTAAAAGATTAAGAAATTCAGCTATGTCATATTTAGCACGTTATGAAGTTTCAATACATCAATTTGAAAGTACTATGAAGAGAAAATTATCTAATTTTCAACATGATTTAAGTGAAACAGAATCAATTAAATTTATTGATTTAATTAAAAATGAAATGATCTCTGCTAAATTTATTGATGATAAACGTTTTGCTGAAATTAAAGTTCGTTCAATGAGACGACAAGGAAATTCACAAAGATTAATTTACGCCAAATTAAAAGAAAAAGGTCTATCAAATGATCTAATACAATCTGCTATTGACATAGTAGATGAAGGGCATGAAGACGCAGAAATGATTGCTGCTTTAAAATTTATTAAGAAAAAAAATATAGGTATTTATTATAAAAATGAAAAAATAAATGATGAAACTAATGAGTACACTCTAAGAGAAAAATGGTTTGGGGCTCTCTCAAGAAAAGGATTTACGTTAGAAGTAATTCGAAAAGTAATAAATATAAAAGATATTGAAAATGCAGATTTAATATTAGAAGATAATTTATAAAAAGTGGAGTAGAAGATGACAGATAAAGATTTATATAAACCAGCATTAGACATTGTTAAAAACTCCCATGCCAATGAAAAAATTTATGAAAAAATGTATAGTGAATCTATTAACTCTCCAGAAGAGTTTTGGAAAGAACATGGTCAGCGGATTGATTGGATAAAGCCGTATACAAAAGTTAAGGATGTATCATATAAAAAAGAAAATCTTCATATTAGTTGGTATGAAGATGGGACTCTAAATGCAAGTTTTAACTGCTTAGATAGACACCTGAAAACAAAAGGTAAAAATACTGCAATTATTTGGGAGGGTGATAATCCAAACGAATCTAAACATATAAGTTACAATGACCTCTACACAGATGTTTGTAAATTTTCTAATGTCTTAAAGGATGCTGGCGCCAAAAAAGGAGATCGTATAACTATTTATATGCCTATGATTCCTGAAGCAACAATTGCAATGTTAGCTTGTACTAGAATTGGAGCAATTCACTCTGTAGTTTTTGGTGGATTTTCTCCAGATGCACTTGCTGGAAGAATAGAAGATTGTAATTCTTCAATTATTATAACCGCTGACGAAGGTATACGGGGTGGCAAAGTAATACCTCTCAAGTCCAATACTGATGAGGCTATATCTAAGGCAAAAATGTGTAAAACTACAATTGTTGTTAAAAGAACAGGATCAGAAATTAATTGGATTGAAGGACAAGATATTTGGTATCACAAAGAAATGGAAAAGGCCTCTCCTGATTGTCCTCCAACTGAAATGAGTGCTGAAGACCCAATGTTCATTTTATATACCTCTGGATCTACTGGTAAACCAAAAGGAGTTCTTCATTCTACTGGTGGTTATATGGTTTATGCTTCTATGACACATCATTATGTTTTTGATTATCAGGAAAACGAAATTTATTGGTGTACTGCTGATGTTGGCTGGGTTACAGGTCATTCTTATATAGTCTACGGACCACTTTCTAATGGTGCCACAACTCTTATGTTTGAAGGTGTTCCTAATTACCCGACTGTAAGTCGATTTTGGGAAATTGTTGATAAACACCAAGTAAATATTTTTTATACTGCGCCAACAGCAATAAGAGCATTGATGGCTGAAGGAGATGATCCAGTTAAGAAAACAAAACGAAACAGCTTAAGGATATTGGGTAGTGTTGGTGAACCGATTAATCCAGAGGCATGGAATTGGTACAATAATGTGGTTGGAAATAATAAATGCCCGATAGTTGATACTTGGTGGCAAACTGAAACTGGCGGAATATTGATAACACCTTTACCTGGCGCAACTCCAACAAAGCCTGGCTCTGCTACTAAACCTTTTTTTGGTATTTTGCCAGTTCTTGTCGATGCTGAAAATAATGAGTTAGAAGGAGCTGCTGAAGGCAATTTATGTATAAATATGTCTTGGCCAGGACAAATGAGAACAGTATATGGTGACCATCAACGTTTTATTGACACATATTTTTCAACTTTTCCTGGAAGATACTTCTCTGGAGATGGTTGTAGAAGAGACAAAGATGGATATTTTTGGATTACTGGAAGAGTTGATGACGTAATTAATGTGTCTGGCCATAGAATGGGAACAGCAGAAGTTGAATCTGCACTTGTTGCTCATTCTGATGTTGCTGAAGCTGCAGTTGTTGGCTACCCGCACGATATTAAAGGTCAAGGTATCTACGCATATGTTACAGTAAACATTAATGTTGAAAGCTCAGAGGAATTGTTATTAGAACTTAAAAAGTGGGTTAGAAAGGAGATAGGACCTATTGCTACTCCTGACTTAATTCAATTTGCACCAGGGCTTCCTAAAACAAGATCTGGTAAAATAATGAGGCGTATTTTGAGAAAAATTGCGGCAAACGAGCATGACGAACTTGGAGATGTATCTACTTTAGCTGACCCATTAGTTGTAGAAAACTTAGTGGTAAACAGAAAGAATATTTAATATTTTATTTTTTTCTCGTATTAAAATAACTCATTAACCATTTTGTAAAAAAAGGAAATACAGCTATTAGAGTAAAGCTCAGTAAGAGTGAGAAAGACATAATATCATTGATATTATTTACCTTTGATATTTCTGAACCTGCATTCACATAAACTATTGTGGCTGGCAACATACCTAATTGGCTTATATAATAAAATTTTTTAAGGCTAATGGGCAAGACACCCATTACTAAGTTAATTAATATAAATGAAATAGTTGGAATTAACCTTAAACTTAATAGATACAAAGAACCGTCTTCATTAAATTTTTTTATTATTACAGATTTTTTTTTTAAAAATTTGTCATTAACGAAATCAGACAAGAAATATCTAGATATTAAGAAACACAAACAAGCTCCAATTGTTGAAGCAAAGGATACTATTATCACACCTTCCAAAACACCAAATAAAGCCCCAGCAGCAATAGTTAATACACTAGGTAATAATGGAAAGGATAAGCCTGCAAAAATAATATAAGAAATGAAAAAAACTAATCTAGATAATAAAAACTCTTCGTTAGCCCATATTATCAGCCACTTAATATTTTGTTTTAAACTATCTAAATTCAAAATTTCTTGAAGATAAAAATATGAAATTGAGAAAACTAAAATTAAAATAAATATAAGAAAAATTAGCTTTTTCATTATGAGTTAAATACCCCAGATCCTGTTTGCGAACTCTGGATAAAATTCTGAAACCATGGGTGCAATCTTATCTCTCAAAATATTTATTCTATTAGTATCGGGATTAGGCATTTGAGAAATTTTATTATTTACATCAAAATCAAAACCTGTCACTTTAATTAAATTTTTAACAGTTTCTTTTTCATTAATTTTACATAAAGAAAACTTTTTTAAGTTTTTATTAAACTTAAATAAAGCTCTGTTCGTTAGTAAATATTTGGGTCCTCCTGGCCTATAGACTCCTCTTTCAGAGACCCCAGGGGCAGATATAAAATCAACTTTTTTTACTAAAGTCCGTGGAGAATGTTCTTCTCTAAATAAAATTATTTGTGGAACTACAAAGTACATCAGTGCTGAACCAAATGAACCAGGAAATCTTTTTTTTATTTTTGGATACTCCCCAGTTCCTACTAAATTAATGTTTGCTTGACCATCAATTTGAACACCTCCTAAGAAAAAAGTGTCTATTCGTCCCTGAGCGGCACAATCAAAAAGTTCTCTCGCCCCATCTGTAAAATTGTTATATTTATTTGAATGAAGAATAGTTACTCTTAACCTTTTATTCAAAAACTTTGCTTCTTCTTTAGCAAGTAAAGCCGCAGCGCCTGGTATAGGAGAAGCAGCACCAACGGCTACGTGTTTATCGTTTTTTAATAAATCAGCTAATTGACTTATTAAAAGTTCTTCCCTTTGAATGTCTAAGTTCACTTTTATTACCTTGAAACTATTTTTACAGACAATATCTCATATATTCTCCAAAACCTTCTTTAGTCTTAGCTGCTAAAGAATATTTTTTTATTTCTTCATTATCTGAGCTATATACGCCAGGAAGCGCGCATGGCCAAGCACCATTTTTAACAATTGAAATACCATTTACATATAGAGCAGGAAGACAAGTAGCTGCAGATAATTCATCTTCAAAAAAATCTATATCTAGAACTTTTTCTACAGTTACAAATACTTTTTTTGAAGCATGTGCTAAAGTAGCCAATTCTCTTCTTCGTCCAATTTGTATATTTCCGTTTCTATCAGAACAGGGGGCATGAAAAACTAAAATATCTAACTGAACAGCAGGAAGTAATAATACAGGCTCTTCTCTAACTCCTGATGATCTCATGGGGTTTTCGATAACATGCCAATCTTTTCTATGTTTTTGAATATCAGATCCAATTACTCCCCTCAAAGGCATGAATGGAACAGATTTTTCAGTTGCTTGAAGTTGAGCATGTAATGCCGGACAGGTTGAGTCTTTAATTAAAATTTTACCATTTTCAACAGCTTCGGAAAATCTAGGAGCCATTCCAAATTCGCCTAACGTTACAGCTGCAGCTTCAATTTCAGATACACACCCACTTCCAATTAACATGTCACCTTGAATTGTAGTCAATGGAAGACAGTACAATTTTAAATTTTTGACACCTTTTTTTATTAGTTCCTTTGTAAATTTCATAGGAACACCTGAATAATCAGCTGGTATTCCTAATATAAATCCATCTTGAACTTCATCAACAATTTCTTTCAAGGATAATTCGTCAAATGACTTCATTTTTAAATTCCATTCTAATTTGTGATGTTAACTAATAATTACTCTTTTTCCCTTTTTTGTATTTTGAAATAGATGCTTTTAACATTTTTTCTTCTTCACAACCAAGAAAACAAATTTTTTCTAATTTTTTCAAATTCGACTCTGCTTTTTGTAATTGTCCTAATGTTAAAAACATTTCTCCTTGATATTCAAGTGCACCTTTATGCTTAGGAGATATAGTTAATGCCTTATTATAATACATTCCCGCTTTTTCTAAGTCTCCAGTTTTCCTAAACGAAAAACCGAGGTAATTGTATATATCTGGATCAGTTTTATTATTTTGTTCAGCTTTCAAGAGGTTTTCAATTGCAAGATTAAAAGACTTTTTCTTTATTAATTTAACTGCCTTATAATAGTAGGCTGATTTAACAGATGTGTCTTTTTTATCATCATCACCTCCACCTGCTGAAAGCGCTGAAAAACTAAATAAGAAAAAAATTACAAAAGTATTAATTTTATTGATGATTAAATATGGTTTTATTTTTTTTAACAATTTTCACTCCATTTACAAAAAGTATTATGATGTATATATATGGAACAAAAATATTTATACTAGGTAACTCATGAAATATATACTTCTAATTACAATATCTTTGTTTTTTCTTAAAAATGATAAAGCTTTAAGTAACGTTTTGCCCAATGACATCTTTTCTTCTGTTGAGGTTATTGAATTACAAATGAACTCCTTGCAAACAAACTCGAAAGTAAATAACGCAGGCATTTATCAATGCTGGCTTTTTGCTCATCCAGAAAATAAAAAATATACTGGTCCTTTTTCAAATTTTAAAAGAATGATTGCTGACACTTCATATAAAGTTTTATTAAATTCTCTCAAATTTAAAACTAATTTGATTTCAAAAAATAAAAAAATTGCCAAATATTCAGTAGATATAGACGCATATGATAATAAACGTTACAACTTAACTTGGGTTTTAGAAAAAGCTGCGCTTGATCAAAATTGCAAAAATTGTTGGATGACTACTTCTGTAACCCAACCCCAATTCATAGGGCTATTAAATTAAACTTTAACAAAGAGGAAATTATGAAAACAGCTAAAGATTATCTAAAGGAAGCAAACGAAGTGGTACCAAAAATTGATGTTAATGAGGCCATTGAAAAACATAAGTCTGGGTCTTCCATTTTTATAGATGTCCGAGACAGTTCAGATATAAAAAAAACTGGAACGATCCTAAATGGATTAGAAATACCTAGAGGATTAATTGAGTTCGTAGCAGACGAAGCCACGCCACTTTATAATAAAACTCTTAAGAAAGATTCCGAAATTATATTAGTGTGCGGAGTAGGTGGTCAAGCAGCATTGACTGGAAAAACTCTTTTAGAAATGGGCTATAAGAATGTTCTGAATGTAGGAGGAATACCTGAATGGGAAAAAAATGGTGGCCCTATGAAGAAGTAGTTTTTTCAATTCTATTATGGTGAAATAATGTCCAACAAGACAATTGGTATTTTAATGCCTGGCGACATGGGCCATGGGTGTGGCAAAGTATTTATAGAAAATAACTTCAGGGTCATTACATCTCTCAATGGTAGAAGTGATAGAACAAAAAATTTATCTAATAATGCCGGGATAGAAGATGTTGAAACAATTGAAAATGTAGTGAACTTTTCTGACGTCATCCTTTCTATTTTACCTCCCGAAGTCGCACTTAAACAGGCAAGTATTGTTAACAGAATAATTTTAGAGAAAAAAAAATATATTACTTACGTTGATTGTAATGCTGTTTCTCCAAAAACCGCAGAAAAGATAAACAACACAATTTCTAGTAAATATTGCAACTTTATTGATGCTGGCATTATTGGCTTTAACCCGGTTGTAGAAAAGGGTCAAACAAGATTATATGTTTCAGGACTTAATACTGAACCAGTAAAAATTCTTCACAATAAGGGTTTTGTAATAAAGGATTTAGGAAAGAAAGTTGGAAAAGCCTCAGCTATGAAAATGGTTTATGCTAGTGCAACAAAAGGTACTTTTGCACTTCACGCTGCTGTCTTAACAACCGCTCATAAGCTAGGTTTATCTTCTGAGTATTTTGACGAATTAAAATATAGTAAACCTGACATTTTATCTGCCATGGAAAGAATGATCCCAAGAATTCCCTTAGATGCAGCAAGATGGGAAGGTGAAATGCATGAAATTGCTAATACATTTTCTGATGCTGGAGTTACACCAAAATTCCATCAAGGATCTGCAGATATTATGTCTTTGGCAAACAAAACTCCAATTGCAAACGAAACACGAGAAACTGTTAATCAAAACCGTTCGCTTAGAGAGGCACTTGACATGTATGTAGAGGCTTTAAATCATAAATAAGTAAATATTATAATGATTAACATATTAATTTATTATATTATCCTGAAATGTTTTATATAAATAAACTGATCTACAATAAAGTTAATCAAAAATTTTTTTATGGTTGGACAATTGTTGGGATTGGCAGCCTCGGTATTTTCACTAGTGGTGCCGGTCAATCACATACATTCAGCCCTTTTATTCCAGTAATATCTAAAGATTTACAAATTTCTAGTACATCTATTACAACTGCCTACATGATTGCAACTTTATTTGCCGCTTTTTTACTTCCACAAATAGGAAAATTAGTTGACAGGTATGGACCTAGGATAATCCTAATTTATACAACAATATTTCTTGGTATTGGCTGTTTAGCATTTGGTGCGGCATCAAACTTTTTAATGTTAGCCGTCGCATTTGGTTTTTTAAGATTTTTTGGTCAAGGAACTTTAATGTTAGGTTCAGCAAATATTATTACCCAGTGGTTTGATAAAAAACGTGGTATCGCGCTTGGCTTGATGGGATTAGGTTTTGCTTTTTCAATGGGATTACATCCACTTATTTCTGACTTTTTAATTACTAATTATGGTTGGAGAAATGCATGGGTAATTATAGGTTTGTCTACATGGATTTTAATGCTCCCACCATTGATATTTTTAGCTATTGATAAACCGGAAGATGTTAATGAAAAACCTGACGGTATTAAACAAAAGGTAATCAATAAAAACACTAAAATTTTTGGTTTAAATTTAAATGAGGCACTTAAAGAAAAAAGTTTTTATATTTTATCATTTTCTTTTTTTTCTATATCTTCTCTAGTTACTGCCCTCCATTTTTTCCAAGTTACAATATTAAATCAGTATTTTAGTCTCCCAAGTAGGGAAGCTGCTGCGTTGTTTATACCTACCATGATTACTATGATTATATTTATCCCATTAGCTGGCAAACTTTTAGACAGATTTAAAACACATAATGTAATTGGAACATCTCTTCTAGTAACAACTGCATCTTTAATTTTTATTACTTTTTCATCAAACATCACTTTTGCAATAATATATTCAGTAATTTTTGGAATTAATAACGCTTTTAATTTAGCATTATTTGGATATATATGGCCAAGATATTTTGGTCGACTTCATGTCGGAAGTATCCAAGGAACAGGTCAAATGGTTCTAGTCGTAGGTGCATCTATTGGAGCCATGCCATTTGCTTTAGCAATGGACTTAGGATATGACTTATTATTTACTATTAGATTATCAGCACTATACCCTTTCTTATCAGCTTTTTTATGTTTTTTCTTTTTAAGAGAATCGCAAAAGCTTACAGACATGCGAAACCAAAAATAAATTGCGAATAGTTAATATTTATAAAAATATGAACGACAATTTTAAAGCTATTGCAGCTATGATTTTAGCTGTTTTATGTGTCACTATTATGAGTGTCCAAGCAAAGTTAATTGGTATAGAATACCACCCAGTTCAAATTGCTTTTGCAAGAGCGATCGTAGTTTTAATTCTATTGTCACCTATTATCTACAAATTAGGTGGATTTAATTTTCTTAAAACTAAAAAACCAAAGACACATTTTTTTAGAGGAATTGCAGGTCTTATTGGCAATATAATGTTCTTCCTAGCTTTTCAAAGACTTCCAGTAGCAGATGTAACTGTTATCTCTCAAGCAGTCCCTATTTTTGCATGTATTTTTGCAATTTTTTTTCTAAAAGAAACTATAGGTTGGCGTAGATGGACGGCAATTTTTATTGGCTTTTTAGGTGTCATCATAGCTATAAATCCAACCGGACAAATTGCCATAGCCTCTATTTATGCGTTAATTGGAACTCTTATGTGGTCTACAACCATTATTTTTTTAAGATTGCTTGGTACTACTGAACATCCAGTTAAAACAGTATTCTTTTTTATGTTAGTCAGCGTAATCGTAACTTCATTTTTTCAACCATTTTTTTGGAAACAGCCATCTATAGAAGTCATGTTATTATTTATTGGTTTAGGCGTTTCTGCCTTTTTAACACAACTATTAATGACTTACGCTCTTCAAAAAGCTCCTGCGTCAATAGTCAGTCCATTTAATTATACAGGAATTATTTGGGCAATAATTTTTGATTTTTTGATTTGGAATACATATCCAATGTTCTCTACAATATTAGGTGGAATTATAATAACTATTTCAGGTTTATATATTTTTAAAAGGGAAGCTAAAATAAAAAAAACTACATAAAGTTGTTTTTAAAATGAGAATACACTACTAATTTAAATATTAGGTATCCTAGAATTGGCATTATCATCATACCAACATTCAGAGGGATAAATTCCCCTGCAAGACCCAACAATATTCCCCCAATTGTAAGAGAACCAAAAGAAACACTGGACCACCAAGTTAAAACCCTGGCTCGATAAATTTCATCAACCTTTAATTGTATAACTGTTTGAGTGCCAATACCTACAACTGTCGTAGTAAAGCCAACAATTGTAAAAGCAAATGCCATTAAGTACATTTCTGAGATAAAACCAAGTATGAAACTTACTACTAGTCCTAGAGTTAACATTGGGACCAATTTAGTTTCAATTTTTACTTCAGTATTAGTTCGCAAACCTATCCAGATAGAAGCAAGTAAAGCCCCAAATCCAGCAGTTGCTGTGATTAAAGACAATCCAATACTACCTTTATCTAAAATTTCTCCTGCAATAGTAGGTTGTATCTCAAGCATTCCACGTACAAAGAATGCACTGATAAAAACTACAAATAAACCCCTGGCTATAATTGGAGTTTTCAATGCTACTTTTCCACCCTCTAACAAACGTTTGAGAAAATTATCGTGGGTACTTGAGGATTTAACTCGATCTCTAAGCGGCATATAAATTAAAACTGGAATGAGTGGAATATAAGTAAGCATGGCAATAAAAAAAGTTGTTTCGAGGTTAAACAAAGCTATTGTGACACCAGCGAAAGCTGGCCCTACAACTCTGGATCCATTAAAAGAGGCTGAATTAAGCCCTACTGCACTGGATAACAAATTTCTAGGAACAACTATAGACACAAAAACCAGTCTTACTGGATGATAACATGCGCTTAATAAACCTTGTAAAATTGATAAAGAAGCTAAAGTAAAAAGCGAGTGCATATCTAAATACTGCAAAAACCAGATTATACCTCCAGTCATAAACATTAGCACTTTCAATATAATACTTGCTGTTCTCATATTCCAATTTTCGGCAAAAACAGCAAATAGAGGACCTATAACTCCTGCTGGAGCCATCAAAGCTAAAGTAACAAAACTTGTCCAAAAAGTTGACTCGGTAATTTCCCATGTAAGCCAACCAACTCCAATTTTTTGTATCCAAAGGCCTAATAGAGCAATTGTATTACTGAGAAAATATAAGGTAAAAGGCTTGTTTGATAAGGCAGTCATTATTGGAAAAAATTTTCCACTTCGGCGTTGAAAGTTTTTGTATCTTCACAATAAGGTGCATGTCCAACATTAGGTATTTCTTTGATTTTTGCGTGCCTCAATAAATTTTCTAACTGATAAGAACGTTCTTTAGATACAACAATGTCTTTTGAACCCTTTAATATAAGACAATCTTGTTTAAGATTTGATAAATAATCTGTTGTATCTAAGGTCTGCATGGCCATTCCACCAGATTTGATAGAACCTTCCGTAATTTCTTCACTTATTAAAGATAAAAAATTGAAGATCTCTGGATTTTTTAATTCAGGTAACATTTTTTGGATTCTTAATTGACCAAATTCTTTATTTGACATTTGTTTTCGCTCTTCTAGCCTTAATTTATATGGATCTCTCAGAGAACTTCCTACGGGCATCGCATAACCTTTATGAGTACAAGATAGAATTACCTTATTAATTAATTTGCTATGTTTTGATGCAACTATTTGAGCAAGCATTCCGCCCATTGAATGGCCAACTAGATCACACTTTGTAACATCTATACTTTTTAATAAGTTATAAACAACATTTGATATAGACAACATATCTAAATCTGAAGAATCAGACTGACCAAAACCTGGCGCATCAATAGCTATAACTGACCTTCTACCTTTAAAATAATGAAATTGATATGCCCAACTTTTACTATTTCCATTAAATCCATGTAGAAATAATATTGGAATTTCTTCATTAAATTTTTGGTATCTGTAAGAAATTTGTATATTATATGTGTTGTCCTTAAATATTTTTAATTGCGGCAATTGATTTATTATTTCTGTAAAATGCAAATGGCTAACTCCAAAAATTAAAATAAAATTACTCTATGAATGAGTTTAAAAAAAGTTAAAGGTATTATTAAGATATACTTATATCTTTTATTTTGACTCTATTCCATTTTTACTACAAAGTTTTTTTTAATATAGAATTTCAGGAGGGAAAAATGAAATTAATCAACAGACTTTTTATAGTGATGATAAGTTGTCTTTTGTCTACTGTGGCTTTGGCAAAAGATCTTACTGTTGGATTAAAATCTGAGCCTAGCTCAATTGATCCACATTACCATAATCTTGGTCCTAATAACGCTTTCGCAACACATATTTACGGAACTTTAGTTGGATCAGACGAAAACCAACAACACTATCCTGACTTAGCTACGTCATGGAAGCCTATAAATGATACAACATGGGAATTTAAACTTAGAAAAGGGGTAAAATTTCATGATGGCAGTGATTTTACAGCTGACGATGTTATATTTACTGCTGAGAGAGCACAAAATGTTCCAAAATCTCCATCAGGATTTGGTACTTATTTAAAAGGGAAAGAGTTTATTAAAATAGATAGTCATACTATACATATTAAAACCAAAAAGCCCTATCCTCTAATGCCTAATGACATAATGACTGTTAAAATTATTTCAAAGAAAAATGGTGAAGGTGCTACTACAGGTGACTACAATAGTGGAAAAGCTGCTATAGGAACTGGGCCTTACAAATTTGTTGAATGGGTGCCTGGTGATAAGATTGTCCTAAAAGCTAATAAAGATTATCATGGAGCCGGTACTGGAATGGCACAGTTTGAAAATGTACTTTTTAAGCCTATTAAATCTGGTCCAGCCAGAATAGCAGCACTATTAGCAAAGGATGTTGATTTTATTGACAACGTTCCTCCTTTGAATGTTGGAAAAATGAAAAAAAATCCTACAATTAAATTAAATAGTGGTCCATCTAACCGTGTTATTTATTTACATATGGACCAATTCAGAGAAGATTCACCTCACATCACTGCCATTGGTGGCGGAAAAATTAAAAACCCATTAATGGATGTTAGAGTTAGGAAAGCTTTATCATTAGCAATTAATCGTGACGCAATGGTTGCGAAGGTAATGGAAGGTATAGCTGTTAAAGCAGGCCAATTATTACCTGCAGGTTTTCATGGAGTTTCAACAAAAATGAAACCTGATCCTTATGATCCAGATACAGCAAAAATGCTTTTGAAGGAAGCTGGTTATGGCAATGGTTTTGAAATGACAATTCACGGACCAAATGATAGATACATTAATGATGCTAAAATTGCAGAAGCTTTAGCTCAAATGTTCTCTAGAATTGGTATTAAAGCAAAAGTTGAAACAATGCCAAAAGCTGTCTATTTCAAAAGAGCATCACGTGGTGGTCCTAATAAAAGTCCAGAATTCAGTTTTATGGTTCTTGGATGGGGGGCTGGTTCCGGAGAAGCTTCATCTCCTTTGAGAGCACTTTTGCATACTTATGATAAGTCTATAGGAATGGGAAGAGCCAATAGAGGAAGACATTCTGATCCTGTTGTCGACAAACTAGTTCAAGAAGCTCTTGGAACCGTTGATTCTGATGCAAGAGGAAAACTTCTTGCTGAAGCAACAGAAGTAGCAGTAGGTAAAAATTATGGTGTTATCCCAATACATTATCAAATGAATACTTGGGCATCTAAATCCGGCTGTAGCTACACTCCTCGAACAGATGAGAGAACTATTGCAACTTACGTAAACTGTAAGTAATTAGAACAATTTAAACCAGAGCATAACTGCTCTGGTTTTTTTTAATTTAATGATGAAAACATGACCCCTTTTATATTTACAAGATTAGCCCAGAGTGTGCTCGTATTATTTATAATGTCACTCTTGGTATTTGGGGGGGTTAATCTAGTTGGGGATCCAGTTGAAATGCTGATTAACCCCGAAGCTGACCAAGCCGAAGTAGAAAGAGTTATAAGAGAGTTAGGATTAGATAGACCTGTTACAGAACAATATTGGTATTTCTTAGTAAATGCTTTTAAAGGGGATCTTGGTGATTCATTTATTTTTGGTGAACCAGCATTGAAACTGATTATTCAAAGAATGCCCGCGACACTAGAATTAGCATTATTTTCTCTTTTTATTTCACTTGTCATAGCAATACCTCTTGGTATCTATGCAGGCTATAAGCCAGAGAGTAAAACTAGTAAAATAATAATGGGTGGTTCAATTTTAGGTTTTTCAATGCCAACATTTTGGGTAGGCATTATCTTTATTATGATTTTTGCAGTCCATCTTGGATGGTTACCATCAACTGGAAGAGGTGAAATTGGTACTTTTTTAGGGATTAACAGCTCTTTATTTACCTTAAATGGGTTGTCACACGTTTTTCTACCTGCTTTGAATTTAGCATTATTTAAAATTTCATCGGTGATCCGCTTAACTAGAGCTGGAACAAGAGAAATAATTCTTCAAGATTATATTACTTTTGCTCGATCAAAAGGTTTGTCTGAAAAAAGAATAGTTTTAGTACATATACTAAAGAATATTCTAATTCCCATTGTAACAGTCGTTGGACTTGAATTTGGATCACTAATCGCATTTTCAACTGTTACTGAAACAGTATTTGCGTGGCCTGGAATGGGTAAACTAATCATTGACTCAATTTATAATCTAGATAGACCAGTTATTGTCGCTTATCTGATGATCATTGTAACATTTTTTGTTTTTTTAAACCTTATTGTCGATATTCTTTATACATTTTTAGACCCTAGAGTGAGAATTAAAGGTGACAGTCAATGAACCCCAAAATAAAAAAAATCAAAGAGTTTTGGAAAGATTTTTCATCCAATAAAGTTGCTGTAGTATCTTTAATAGTTTTTATGTTAATTTTATTTGTTGCTGTTTTTGCACCTTTAGTATCACCAACTGACCCATATGATCTAAATACTGTAAGTATAATGAACAGTAGGCTAGCCCCTTTTTCAGAAGACTTTTCTGGGAATTATTTTTTACTTGGCACCGACGGAGCTGGAAGAGATATGGTTTCTGCTATATTTTATGGTTTACGTGTTAGTCTAGGCGTTGGTGTGCTTTCAGGCATTTTTGCTCTTATTATTGGATCTTTTTTTGGAATTTCAGCAGCTTTTTTTGGAGGAAAATACGAATCTGTAGTTATGAGGATAGTTGATATTCAACTAAGTTTTCCCTCAATTTTAGTTGCTCTGATAATTCTAGCTGCTTTTGGAAAAGGAGTTGAAAAAACTATTATTGCATTAATTTTAGTCCAATGGGCCTATTATGCAAGAACTGCTCGTTCGAGTGCTTTAGTAGAGTTAAATAAAGAATATGTTGATGCAGCGAGATGTTTGGCTTTTAGTAATACTAGGATCATGTTTAAACATATTCTACCAAATTGTATGGCACCGCTAATTGTTGTTGGTACTCTTCAAACAGCTCATGCTATTTCATTGGAAGCAACGCTAAGTTTTCTTGGGCTCGGATTACCTATTACAGAGCCTTCTTTAGGTCTTCTTATTGGCAATGGATTTGAATATATGTATAGCGGTGATTATTGGATTAGCATCTTTCCCGGTGTGGCGCTACTCATTACCGTTGCTTCCATAAACTTAGTTGGAGACCATTTAAGAGATATGTTTAATCCTCGACTTCATTAAAAATAAATAATTGTTTAATCTTCAATTCTGTATGCTAGCCTAACAGCCGTTTTACCTTTGAATAACCTTTTAGTAGGCATTATTAAAATTGTTTCGTCATATGGAGCATAAACAAATTCCTGGTCATCTTTACCAATAACAGTCCCTTTTTTTAGAACTTCAAAGCCTTGCCAGTCACTAGAAAATTTAAATTTATCTGTCTTTATAGTGATAATTTCTCCTACCCGATAAACCTCTTTTTGAAATTTTTTAGGCTTTAGTTCATTTAGAAACTCTTCACCAAATTTTTTATCCATAGTGCTTGTGCTTCTAAGAAATCTTATTAGAGTTTCAATTGCTATTCTTTCAGACAGTTTTTCCCAATGTTGACCACATTCAACTAGGAGTGCATTTTTATTACTCTCTTTTCTTGAGAAGTCCAAGTAATCTCTCATTCTCATGCCCTCTTTATGGCCTGTGTCAGAAATAATAGGCATGCTCATTCCAACAGATTTAGCAAAGTTAATACCTTTTTCTAATGTACCCGCCATCATAAGTGGAACACATGGTTTTTGCATTGAGTGAATATCTAATAAATAATCAGCTTGTGATACTATGCTCTTGACTTCATTAGCTCTAAAAAATTCACTAGTCTTTTTTCTGGTAGTATCTTCCAAGACACCATCTGCCCATAATCTGTTAAAATCTTCATCAACCCATCTAGTTCTATTTGGATTTTTGGGATCAAAAGCAAAATAAGCTTCAACATTCATGAAACCTAGAGTTAATTTACCTGATTTAGGTCTAAAATTATTTTTTAAAAACCAATCTAAAGCAATAGCTCCACAAGGCTCATTCCCATGTACTATTGAAGATATAAAAACATGAGGACCACTCATACCGCTATCAAGTGATAATATATAATCGACTCCTGTATTAGTTTTTTTATAACTTGATATGTCAGGAGCAGTTAATTCTACCGGGAACTCATTAGCATAATCTAGTCTTGGGTCATTCATAATTCTTCTCTCTAAATTACATTGTTAATTAATCATTCCTTCAAACGGTTTAACAAAATGCTCTTCACTCAATTTTACCATTTCTATTTTTTCAGGCTCATAACCATGTGGTTTTAAAAGACTAGGAATTTCGTCGCTCATCAAATTTAACTTTGTTTTTCTTTTACTGGGATCTGCTATTGGCACTGCAGCCATTAACTTTTTTGTATATGGGTGTTGCGGATTTTCAAAAATTTCACTTCTTAGACCAATTTCAACTATCTCACCTAGATACATTACACCTATTCTATGACTAACTCTTTCAACTACTGCCATATCATGACTTATAAAGAGGTAAGACAGGCCAAATTCTTCTTGAAGTTCCATCATTAAGTTAACTACTTGTGCTTGAATTGAGACATCTAGGGCGGAAACAGCTTCATCAGCAATAATTAATTTTGGTTCTAAAGCAAGTGCTCTTGCAATCCCAATTCTCTGCCTCTGCCCCCCCGAAAGTTCGTGTGGAAATCTCAAGGCATATTGTTCGTTCAATCCTACACGATTTAACAATTGCATAACTTTTTCAGTTGATCCTAATTTTTCATCTAATCCATGTACTAAAATAGGTTCAGCTATTATCTGTCCAACTGTCATACGAGGATTTAAAGATGCAAAAGGATCTTGAAATATCATTTGCATTTGTTTTCTGTATTGAATCATCTCTTTATTATTTAAGTTGGTTAATTCTACCCCCTCAAAAACAACACTCCCTCTTGTTGGTGATGTTAAACCTATAATACTTCTTCCAGTTGTAGATTTTCCACATCCACTTTCACCAACCAGCCCAAAAGTTTCTCCAGGTTGCAAACTAAGATCAATATTTTCAACAGCATGAATATTACCTTTTTTTGTTCCAAAATCCTGTTTTATAGAAAACCTTGTTGTTAATCCTCTAACCTGAAGTAACGGATTGGAAACTCGATTTACAGTATCTTTTATTTCAATTATTTTATTTTGAGTTGTTGTTTTTAATTGCTGATTGTCTGATGAATTTATATCTACATTCATAAATTTTGCGGGTAGTAACTTCCCTTTCATACTTCCTAATTTTGGAACGGCTGCAAGCAATGATTTTGTATAAGGATGTTGTGGATTATTGAAAATTTCTAAAGCAGATCCTTCTTCAACTTTTTTTCCAGCAAACATTACAACAACCCTATCAGCAATTTCTGCAACCACTCCCATATCATGAGTAATAAAAATTACCGACATTCCTATATCACGTTGTAACAATTTAATTAAATCTAGTATTTGAGCCTGTATTGTAACATCAAGCGCAGTTGTGGGTTCGTCAGCAATTAGTAAAGAAGGTTTACAACTTAATGCCATAGCTATCATGACTCTTTGTCTCATACCCCCTGAGAGCTCATGCGGATATTGGTTTAATCTCTTTTCAGGCTCAGGTATTCTAACTAACTTCAACATTTCTAATGCTATTTCGAGAGCTTCCGCCCTAGTTTTTCCCTGATGCTTTAAAATTGTTTCTGTCATTTGCATTCGTATTGTGAATACTGGATTTAACGATGTCATGGGTTCTTGAAAAATCATAGAAACATCGTTACCTCTAATATCTTTCATTATATCTTGGCTCTGTTGAGCTAAATCTAGATTTATTTTATTTTTAGTTTCTAGATTAATTTCTCCTGAAATTATGTTTCCACCTGAAAAATCAACAAGTCTCATTAGTGATAATGCAGTTACAGATTTACCTGAACCAGATTCGCCAACAATAGCAATTGTTTCTCCTTTTTTGATATCGAATGATACTCCATCAACAGCTTTAACCACTTGATCTTTTAAATTAAAATGAACTCTAAGATCTTTTACTTCTATTACAGGTAAGGAGTTATTTTTTTTACTTTGTAAACCTGACTCATTCATAAGTAACCCTCATCAATTTCTTTTTTTATTTTATTAATTAGTTTTTCTAAATCTTTTTTTAAAATTTTGAAGTTGTCTGTTTTTTTTCTTGTTTCTTCATTCATATATAATTTTCTATTTACCTCAATTTGAACTGAATTCTTATTTTGCAAAGGATCACTATATGCTTTTACAAGCTCCATACCTTTATATGGATAATTGATATCTACAGAGTAGTTTAAACCCCTCAAAAAATCTACAATTAGGTCTGTAAACTTTCTATGACAAGATGTTCCTTCTCTATCTCCTATTACAAAGTCTGGTCTTGTTGTGCCCTGTGATTGATCTGACATTGCTGTAGCTTGATTTTGCATGGAGTGAGCATTTACGTGGTAAAACTTACCATAATTTTTATAAGTTTCGTTTAGTGTGTGTTTGAGTATTTTATGATATGGTCTATGGTATATATTAACTCTATCCATTAATTGTTTTAGTGTAATTTTATCTTTATACATTGGCTCTCCATTTGGAGGAATTTTTATCCAAACTAAACCAATGCCAAGTTCACTTTTAATAGTGGGATTAAATTTTATTTCGCTAATACTGTTATTTTTTTCATTTAAATCTTCAAATATGAAATCGGTTTCTGATCTATTAGGATCAATATATGACCTTGGAAATTTAGCTTCTATAAAAACCCCACCAATAGATGAAACATATTCATATAGCTCATTAACATGAGTATCTTCAGCTTGTCTTAGTTTTGAAGGTTCTGCTTGATGATTGAAATCTAATGGATATTCAGTGCCACTATGAGGAGAATCAATTATTAAAGGAATAGATTGACCTTCATCTCCTTCAACGTTTAGGATCTTATCAGACATTTGAAGCTCCAAATTTTAAAATAATACCTAATTATTGAGTGTATAAAAAATGAATATCAAGCAAAAAATTGAACAAATAACTCCCGCAATGATTGAATGGCGACATAGTATCCACGAGAAACCTGAAGTAGCGTACCAAGAAAAAGATACTTCTGACTTTATCTCAAAGAAGCTAAATGAATTTGGTATAGAAGTGCATCAGGGTATTGGTAAGACTGGTATTGTTGGAATTATTAAAGGTAAAAATAGTAATTCAAAAAAGACAATAGGAATAAGAGCTGATATGGATGCTCTTCCTATGACAGAAAAGACTAATTTACCCTATGCATCCAAAAATGAAGGATCTATGCATGCGTGCGGTCATGATGGTCATTCAACAATGTTATTGGGTGCAGCAAAATACCTTGCAGAAACACGAAATTTTCATGGAACAGTTTATTGCATTTTTCAGCCAGCAGAAGAAGGTGGCAACGCAGGTGCAAAGGCAATGATTAATGATGGTCTTTTTAAAAAATTTAAGATTGACACTGTCTGGGGAATACATAATTGGCCAGGAATACCTCTAGGCCAAGCTGTCATTCATGAGGGTTTTGCAATGGCTGGGGGAGATATAATTATTTTTACAATTGAAGGAAAAGGAGGGCATGCAGCCCAGCCTCAATATTCTAATGATCCAATGGTAGCTGCCGGTTTAACTATTACAGCTCTTCAAAGTTTAATTTCAAGACAATTAGATCCATTTAAAAATGCTGTTTTATCACTTACTAAAATTGAAGGTGGTTCAGCTTTTAATGTAATACCCGATACAGTAACAATTGGAGGAACCCTGAGGTCAACCAATACAATCATAAGAGATGACATGCTAAAGAAGATTAAGAAAGTTGCATTAAACGCATGCGCAATTTCTAACTGCAAAGTTAACATTGAAATTAGGCCGGGATATCCATCAACAATAAACGACAAAAAAAGTGCAAAATTAGCATCAGAAATTTTTAAAAATACTTTTGGTGAAGCTTCAATCAATGTTAAAGAAACTCCAACTATGGGTTCTGAAGATTTTTCATATATGCTTGAAGAGAAACCAGGAGCCTATATCTGGCTAGGAGCAGGCGAGGATGCAGAAAAGCTTCACAGTGCATATTATGATTTCAATGATGCACTATTACCAATTGGTGCTGAATACTGGGCAAACTTAGCTGAAACAATTCTTGTGGAATAATAATTATAAAAGAATTTCTCCATTAATATATTTTTTTGCCTCTTTAGTTAAAGGGTTTCTAAAAAATACATTTGCATCTGTTTGCTCTAGTATTTTACCCTTATTAAAAAAAATTATATCAGATGCTAGTCTCTTAGCTTGAGCCATATCATGTGTAGTAAGTATAATTGTAGCCCCTTTTTTACTCTCCTCTAGAATAATTTCTTCTATTAATTTCAATGAAAATGGGTCTAAATTTGCAGTGGGCTCGTCAAGTAGAAGAACTGATGGCTCAATTAATAAAGCTCTTGCTAGAGAAAGTCTTTGTTTTTCTCCTCCAGAAAGTAAGCGTGCAGGTTTATTATCATATCCCTCTAATCCAACTCTTTTTAAAATATTTTTAATAATTAATTTACCATTTTTATTTTTAACATTAGAAACAAAATCCATATTGGATTTTACATTTCTTCTTAACAAAGTTGGAGTTTGAAAAACCATTGCTTGCTTATTTCTAATTTCATCATTGTTGTATATTTTGTTAAACGTTATTTTCCCATTATCTATATTTGTTAATCCATTTATGGTCTGTAAAAATATACTTTTGCCTGCACCGTTTGGTCCAATTACTGCAGTAATAGAATTATTTTTAATGCTACAACTAACCTTGTCTAGAATTAGATCTTTTCCTAATGAAACTGATAGATCAATAACTTCAATGGGGGTTAATTTCATTAAGTTTTTTTTGTTAGATTTATACATACATTCTTCTTTTCGCCCTAATCTTTAGACGAATTAAAATAAAGTTTGTAGTTAATGCAATTGATAGAAGAATTATTCCCAAAGCTAATGCTAGAGACAAATTACCTTTAGAAGTTTCTAATGCTATTGTTGTCGTCATAACCCTTGTTAAGTGATCAATATTTCCACCTACTATTATAACAGCTCCAACTTCTGATATAGCTCTACCAAATCCAGCTAAAACTACTGTAAGTATCGAATATCTAGCATCAAAAAGATACGCTATGATCGCTTTATGAGATGGTACTACCAGAGAAGCAAAAAGAGACTTATATTCTTGACTAATTTCTTCTATTATTTGAGAGGTTAACGAAACTATAATTGGAGTTATTAATATCATCTGAGCGATTATCATTGCAGTTGGAGTATATAAAATGCCCAGCCAGCCAAATGGCCCAGACCTTGAAACTAGTAAATAAACAATTAGTCCAACAACAACTGGTGGTAACCCCATCATAGTATTGAATAGAACTAAAAATGCGTCCTTACCCCAAAAACTTTTAATGGCTAAAAAAGTTCCTAATGGCAAACCAATTAAACAAGAAAGAAGTAATGAAATACCACTCACTTTTAAAGAAAGTAGTAATATTTCAAATAAATCCTCATTAAGAGTAAAAACTAACTCAAATGATTTCGCAAATGCTTCTAGTAAAATATTCATATTATTATTGATTTATTATATTTTAAATTGCAATATTATGTGAAAATTACAATGATTGCAATTTTTACGTTATATTAGTTAGGTAAAATATGTTTAGAATAAATCTATTTATTCTCTTGTTTTTATTATTTCCAAGGATCTGCTCAGGTGACAATTCATTAATAGTTCAATCAACAACTTCAACCTATAACTCTGGTTTCTATGAGTACATACTCCCAATTATTAAATCAGAGATAAATGTAGTTGCTCATGTTGTATCAGTTGGCACTGGCGCTGCACTGAAAAATGCAGCTAATTGTGACGGAGACGTACTAATAGTACATGCAAAAAAAAGAGAGTTAAAATTTGTTAAAAATGGATTTGGCCTTAAGAGATACAATTTAATGTATAATGATTTCATCATAGTTGGACCAAAAGAAAATCCTGCTAAAATAAATTTAACTGATGACCCTATTACATCTTTTACAAAAATTTTTACCACATCCTCAATTTTTATATCAAGAGGCGATGACTCTGGTACGCATTTTAAAGAAATAAGTATATGGGACAAAGCTAAATTAAAGCCAATTAAATTCTCTGGAAAATGGTACAGAGAAACAGGTTCTGGGATGGGAACAACTCTTAATTTAGCAAGTGGTATGGGTGCTTATACATTAAGTGACAGAGCATCATGGATTAATTTTAACAATAAAAATAACTTACGTATTATAGCTGAAAAAAATAAAACGTTATTTAATCAATATGGGATTACGATGGTTAACCCATCAAGTTGTCCAAATGTAAAATTTAAAAACGCTAATAAATTTATTAGTTGGCTCTTATCAAAAAGAGGACAAAAAGTTATTGAAAACTTTAAATTGAAAGGAAAACAACTTTTTTTTCCTAACGCAAGTTAAAATTTTTCAAGCTGTTTTAAGGGTAAGTTATGAGAATTTTTCATTTCTTGAAGTGATATACTCGAAGACATTTTTGTAAATTCAAGTTCTCCTATCAACTTCTGTTGAAAATTATCATAATCCTCAATGCTAGAGGCAACAATTTTTAATAAATAATCTGAGTCTGAACCAGTTAACCTATGTGTTTCGATAATTTCTTCATGCTTATCAATAACTTTCTGGAAACTTGAAATCCAGTCCCTTGATTGGTGACTAACTCTAATAGATAAAAAAACTACTACAGCTAAATTTATTGCTTTTCTGTTAAGAACGATAGTTCTAGCTGAAATTACCCCACCCTCTTCCATTTTTTTTATCCTGTTCCAACAAGGTGTAGAAGAAATTCCCACCCTTTTAGAAATTTCTGACAGAGGTAAACCAGCATTCTTCTGAATTATAGTTAAAATTTTCTTATCAATATCATCAATCACATCAAAATCTTTAGAAAAATTTTTCTTCAATATAGCATTTATTACTAAAATAAAAAGAAAATTTATTATTTAATTTTTAATTTAACAGAATAATTTTTTAATTTGATCTATAAAGAGGCTGTAATGCCCCCATCAACATAAAGCGTGTGCCCATTAACAAAGTTAGATGCATCAGAACTTAAAAAAATACTTGCGCCAACCAACTCTTCAACTTTGCCCCACCTACCTGCAGGTGTTCTATTTTCTAACCAAGAAGTAAAATCTTTGTCAGACACTAGTGCGGCATTCAAAGGTGTATCAAAATAACCTGGAGCAATAGCATTACATTGAAGTCCATACTTTGCCCAATCTGTTGCCATTCCTTTAGTAAGATTTCCAACAGCACCCTTAGTTGCAGTGTAAGGAGCAATACCAGGTCTTGCTAATAAAGTTTGAACACTCGCAATATTAATAATTTTTCCTGAGCCCCTTTTGATCATATGCCTTGCTACTACTTGGCTTACATTAAAAACGGATGAAATATTTGTTTTTAATAATTGTTCAAACATATCAGGTGGAAAATCTTCAAGCGGTGTTCGATGTTGCATTCCAGCATTATTTACTAATATTTCAATTGAACCTATTTCGTTTTCAAATTTATTAACAACATTATCAATTTCATTTTTGTCAGTAACGTCGAAAGATAATTGATGCAAATTATTTTGTGGGGTAAGAGCTTTTGCTGCTTTATCTAATTTTTCTTTATTCCTTCCATTTAAAATAATTTCTGCGCCAGCTTCATCAAGTCCTTTAGCTAAAGCGAAACCTATTCCTTGAGATGAACCTGTTATAAGAGCTCTTTTACCTTTTAGGTTAAATAATTCTGTTCCAGAACTCATTCACTATCTCCAAATTGAATAAAAGTAAAATATATATAAATAATAAAAATATTGCTAATCATCTTTCAAAAATTTAACTTTAAAATCTTAATTTCGAATGCGGGAAAATAGATATGAAATCAATAAAGATTCACGGGGCTATGGACTTAAGAATAGACGATTATCCATTGGAAAAAATATCTTCTAATCAAGTTGAAATTTCTATTGCAACCGGCGGTATTTGTGGAACTGATCTCCACTATTATAAACATGGTGGGTTTGGCCACATTAAACTAAAGGAACCTATGGTGTTAGGACATGAAGTATCTGGCCATGTTACTAAATTAGGACCAAAAGTAACTAACTTATCTATTGGACAACTTGTTTCAGTATCGCCATCTAGGCCGTGTAATAAATGTATGTTCTGTTTAGAAGGCAACCAGAACCATTGCATAAATATGAAATTTTATGGCTCTGCAATGCCCTTTCCTCATATTCAAGGCGCTTTTAGGGAAAGACTAATTGCGGAGGATTATCAATGTGTAGCAGCAGACGGTCTATCACCAGAAGAAGCGGCAATGGCAGAACCGCTAGCAGTTTGTCTTCATGCCATAAAACAAGCAGGAGATATTTTTGGAAAAAAAGTCTTAATAATTGGATCTGGTCCTATTGGGACACTTGGTGTTTTATCAGCGAGACGTGCAGGAGCAGAAGAAATATTAGTTACAGATATTTCAGATAAGGCTCTGGAATTTTCAAATTTAGTAGGAGCAGACAAAGTTATAAATACTTCAAAAAACTATCTTCAAATTGAAAAATTTCAAGTTGGGAAAGGTTATTTTGATCTTGCAATTGAATGCTCTGGCTCTGCCTCAGGTATAAATGATGCTATTAAGTGTTTAAAACCAAAAGGTACTCTTATACAACTAGGATTGGGAGGGGATATTCTTATGCCATTAGTTTCCGTGACAACTAAAGAATTGAATATTAAAGGATCATTTAGATTTCATTCGGAGTTTGAATTAGCTGTCAAGATGATGAAAAAGAAACTAATTGATGTTAAACCTCTTATTACTCACAGTATTCCTTTTCAAAACGCCGAACAAGGTTTCAAAATTGCAATGGATGAAAAAGAAAATAGTATGAAGGTTCAATTAATATTCTAGTTTTATATGGTCAGTTTAATTAATTTAAATGAATAAGATTAATAAAGGTTGACTTCTTTACCATTTCAAACGCACCATAAGAGATTAATTTTCATAGGGGAGTTGAAATGAAAAATTTAAAAAAAATAATTTTAGGTGTATCGGCGTTGGCTGTTGCCTCAACCTTATCAATAACTGCTATAGCGGAAGAATGGCGTGGATGGAATATTCATAAACCAGGGTATCCAAATACTGTAGCTATGGACAAGTTTGCCGAATTGTTAAAGGAAAAAACTGGTGGCGAGATTACTTTAAAAATGTTTCATTCAGGCGTATTGGGAAACCAACCTGATGCTATTGAACAAGTTAGAGTAGGAGGACTAGCTATTGGTAACTTCAATCTTGGTCCAATAGGGCCTATGGCTGCAGAGGCAAACGTAGTTTCATTGCCTTTTATATTTAAGGACATGGGTCATATGCATAGAGCTTTAGATGGTGCTGCAGGAGACAAAATTAGTGCTGGGATGGAAAAAATAGGAATAGTTGCGCTCGCTTGGTATGACTCAGGAGCCCGTTCATTCTACAATTCTAAAAAACCAATTATGAAGCCATCAGACGTAAAAGGTTTAAAGGTAAGAGTTATGAATAACGACCTATACTCAGGAATGATTTCTGCTTTGGGAGGGAATCCATCACCGATGGCTTTTTCTGAAGTTTTCCAATCACTTAAAACCGGTGTGGTTGATGGAGCTGAAAATAATTGGCCTTCTTATGAATCAACAGGCCATTTTGAAGTAGCAAAATATTATTCACTTTCTCAACATTTAATTATACCTGAATGTGTATGTATAAATGATAAAGTTTATAATAACTTATCTGCTAAAAATAAAAAGGCTGTAAAAGAAGCTGCAAGAGAATCTGCAGAATTACAAAGAGCTTTGTGGGAAAAAAGAGCTATTTCTAGCCGTGATAAAGTAATGAAAGCTGGGGTTAAATTTAATGAAATTCCAAATAAGCAAGCTTTCATGGACGCTATGAAGCCTGTTCACACAAAATACTTGTCAGCGAATCCTGATTTAGTTCCATTGGTAAACTTAATTAAAAATACTAAATAAAACTTTAATTTTATTGGCCATATTTAATATGGCCAATAACAAATCTTACAAATATTTAAATGGAGATTAATTATCAATAAAAAATCTCTTAAATTATTAGAAATTTATAATACCCTACTAGAAAAAATTGCTTACGTTTGTAATATCGTAACTGGATTTGCTCTGATTGTGATGACAGTAATTTTCAGCTGGTTAGTTTATGGAAGATATGTTTTAAACTCTACACCAACATGGGTAGAACAAGTTTCTCTTTTGCTTGTAGTCCTAATTGGTTTTTTAGGTGCAGCTATAGGAATTCACAAAGGAACACATTTAGGAGTATCCTACTTTAGAGACAGAATGCCTATTGTATTAAAAATTATTTTTGACTTAACAACTCATTTTATGCTCATGATATTTGGTTATGTTATGATGGTATATAGTTATAAATTAGTTGTTTTCAAATGGAGTACACAAATTCCTTTAATTCATATTCCAGAGGGGCTAAGAGCAGTCCCTATTATGATTTGTGGAGGATTAATTTTACTTTTTTCGATTGGTCATTTGTTAAATTATAAGGGTACCATTACTAAGAATATCAAGCCTAAATGAGGTAGAAAATATGGGCTTATTAATAATGATGGGAATTTTTGCTTTTGGAGTGGTTATTGGAGTTCCTGTAGCCTTTGCTCTCGGCATTGGGGCAGTGTCAGCATTCTACTTCGAGGGATTACCCCTAATTATAGCTTTTCAAAGAATTATATCTGGAATAAATGTTTTTTCATTACTTGCCATTCCTTTTTTTATTTTCGCAGGCGAATTAATGTTCCATGGAGGTATAGCAGTAAGGTTAGTTAGATTAGCCTCCTCTGCAGTTGGTGCTGTAAGAGGAGGTCTTGGTGTCGTGAACGTTTTTGCATCCATGCTTTTTGGAGGAATTTCAGGATCAGCAGTTGCCGATGTTTCAGCTCTTGGTTCAATATTAATTCCAGTGATGAAAGAAAAAGGATATGACGAAGACTACGCGGTAAACGTAACTGTCACCTCTTCTATTGCAGGCATCATGATACCGCCTAGCCACAATATGATTTTATTTGCTGTTGCGACTGGCGGTGGGGTGTCAATCACTCAACTCTTTTTATCTGGGATAATACCAGGCGTTGTAATGTGTGTTTGTTTGGCTTTAGTTGCTTACTTGGTGGCTGTTCAAAGAGGTTACAAGTCAGAAGTTTTTCCGGGATACTATGCTCTGTTTTTACATTTTGTGACTGCACTACCAGGACTGTTTACTGCAGTTATAATAGTGGGGGGAGTATTATCAGGTATTTTTACAGTAACAGAATCAGGTGCATTTGGGACTCTTTATGCTTTCCTAGTTACAGTTTTTGTTTATAGAGCTTTAACTTGGGAAAATTTTAAAATTGCTGTGATTAATTCAGTTAAGACTACATCTATGGTTATGATACTAGTTGCTAGTGCATCTGCTTTTGGTTACATGTTAACTTTTTATCAAGTTCCATCCCAAATGATAACCTTTATGAATGGTATATCAAGTAATCCTATTGTTATTTTATTGATGATAAACATAATGTTATTAGTCTTGGGAATGATTATGGATATGGCTGCATTGATCCTAATTTGCACCCCAATTTTTTTACCATTAGCTGTATCTTTAGGGATGGATCCCCTTCAATTTGGTATGGTATTGATGATGAACTTAGGACTTGGTTTATGTACACCTCCAGTAGGTGCCTGTCTTTTTGTCGGCTGTGCAATTGGTAAAGTACCAATTGAACGAGTTGTAAAAACAATTTGGCCATTTTATTTTGCAATCTTTATTGCACTTATGCTTACTACTTTTATACCTGCTATATCCTTAACTTTACCAAATTTAATAAAATAGTTATTTTATTTAAATTTTTGTAATTTTGGAGAAAATAAATTGAACAATATTCACGTAGATTGCGTGTTAGATATAAAAGCAAATTTAGGAGAAGGTCCTATTTGGTCAACTGCAGATCAAAATCTTTACTGGGTTGATATAAATAACTGCCAACTTAACAAGTTCAATCCCATAAATGGTAAAAATAAAACTATAAATGTTGGTAAACCAATTGGATGTTTTGCAATTAAAAAGAACCTTAATATTATATTAGCTCTTACTAGTGGTTTTTTTGAATTAAACCAAAATGATAAAAGTATGAAATTCATAAATAATCCAGAGAATAATATTTTAGATAATAGATTTAATGATGGAACCGTTGACTTAAATGGTAGATTCTACGCCGGAACAATGGCAATTAATGGTTCAAATATAAATGCTGAGCCTAGAGGTAGTCTTTATTGCCTTGATCAGTCTGGTAAAGCAAAAAAAACTATGGAAGGTTTTCATACTATTAATGGCTTGGCTTTTTCACCTGAAGGTAGAACAGCATACATATCTGATAGCGCTCCTTGGATCAGAACTATATGGGCATATGATTATGATTTGGATGAAGGTATTTGGTCTAACAAACGTATTTTCTTTGATACTAAGGATATTGCAGGAAGGCCAGATGGCGGTTGTGTTGACACAGACGGTTGTTATTGGATGGCTGGAGTTTCTGGTTGGGAAATAGTAAGACTTACACCAAAGGGCAATATTGATATGATTATAAAAATGCCAGTAGAGAAACCTACTAAAATTGCCTTTGGTGGGAAAGATCTAGATATTATTTATGTCACATCTATTGGAAAAGATATAACTAAAGGAACAGAAAAAAAACAACCTTTAGCAGGAGGAATATTCGCTTTGAAAGTTCCTGGAGTTAAAGGAATGCAATTTCCCTTTTTTAGATAAAACTATTTTTCTAAATCTAACTCTATCAAACCGCTTATGTATTTATTTGGTATTAGAAAATTACAATCTGAGTTTTCTTTTTTTCCTTGCATTAAGTTAAAGCCGTCAGTTGGATGGCTTACTGGCTCAATACAAAAATATTCCTCTGTTTTTGGAACGTGGACGATTAAATGGTTAAAAATTTTATCCACTTTCATTGTGATTTTTTTCTTTTTATTAGGCCAAATAATTTGAACCTTTCCACTAAAATTTTCATAACACACTGTTTTTTCATTATTCCACAATGCTTTTCCATTTCTAAAATTAAAGTTATTTTCTATAGGCTTAGTTTTAGTTGGAAAATCTTCCGGTTGTCCTACCCATTCTCCTGAAGCATTGAATCTTAATTTAATCTCATCATTAAAATTAAAAAATGGGTGTATTCCAAATCCAAAAGGCATGATGTTTTTTGAATTATTCAGGAGTTTTAGTTCAATTTTGCATGAGAACGGAGTCAAATAAATTGATTGAGTTATTTCATATGACCAAGGCCAACCGAATTTATCTGCTTCATGTCGATAAATTAAAATAACAGAAGAATTTGATTGTTCTACAATACTCCATTCACTTAAGTATCCATGACCATGAATTGCATGAGGAAAAGCATTTTGATTCAAGTTATATTCTAATCCATTAAATCTAAATTTTGCATTTTTAATTCTATTAGAAAATGGAGCTAATGGAAAACTCCCACCTTTAAACAAATGAATAGACTTTAGATCATGGAGAGGTATTGGACGTAAAACATGAAAATCGTCAAAAATTAAACTACTAATTCTTCCACCAATTTCAGGTAAAAGATCTAATTTGATTTTCTTATTTTGTAGGCTAATTACTTTTAAAATTTTCATAAATCATTTTTTGAGGTTTTTCTAATAATCGTATTTGGTGATTTTAAAAGGGAGTCCTGCAATTCTGTACCTAAGCCAATTCCATCCATAGGGAATGCAAACCCTTTTTCAATCTTAGGAAGGTTATTTACTAACTTTTTATAAAAGCCATTATAATAGGACCTTACACTTTCTAAAATCATTGAGCTTGAAAATGCAAGGCTTATATGAAGATTAGCAATCCAGACAATCGGCCCAGTACAATCATGGGGACACATCATTCTGTTATTGGCATGAGCTATACCTGATATTTTTATAGCTTCTGAAATACCTCCAATCCAACCTAAATCATAGTGCATATAATCTATAGCGTCTAAAGCTAAAGCATCACGATACCATAAAGCTGTCCCTAAGGCTTCACTACCTGCAACAGGAGCTATGATGTTTTTTCTAAACTCAGCAAGATCTTTTAAGTGAGCCATGTTTATAGGGTCTTCGTGCCAAAAAACATCAAATTCATCTACTTGACGGGCTATTTTTAAAGCTGGCGCTAATTGCCATAATGAATGATATTCAAGCATTATATCAATCTTATTTCCAACAGCTTTACGTATTTTTTCAATTCGATTTATACCTTCCTTTAAATTTTCCAAGGATATCATTTGACCTTTCGTTGGAAATGCAAATTCATCAAATGGCCAAATTTTCATTGCTGAAACACCCTCATCCAACAGACTCTGTGCTAATTCCCCTGGGTTTTGAGCTTGCATTTCTAAATCGTCATAATTATTTTTGTCTTTTTTTACATTAGTTGATCCTACTGGCCGAGACTGCGAATTTGCATTCCAGTTATACCCATCAGCAGCACATGTATTATATATTGGTATGTAATCTCGACTTAGACCTCCTAACATGTCTACTAAACTCAAATTACAAGCTTTAGACTTTAAATCCCAAAGTGCTATATCAACCGCAGAATTTCCTCTATATTCAACTGATCTTGTTGGGTATCCTATATATCTGTTAGCTGTCCAGTTAATTAGGTTATCTGAATGTTCATTTATTCTAAGGGGGTCCCTGCCAATTAGATAGGGCGCACATGTTTCGTGCAAATAAGATATTATAGCTTGAGGGTTCCTAAATGTTTCTCCTAAGCCCGTCAAACCCTCATCAGTATAAAGTTTAATCCAAACAAGATTAGAATATTCAGTATTTTGTATTGTTTCTATTCCAGTAATTTTCATTTAACACCTTAAACTAAAGAAGTAAAAATAAATGTTTTGGCCCCTAAAAAGAAAAAAAATAGAGTAAGTATTATTGCAACACCTAACAACCCCTTACCAATTTCTTTAAACATTTTTTTGCCTATTTATTATTGAAATGTACTGTTCCTAAATCATTAATATTATAACCAAAAAAATTTGAAGCAGTATTTAAAAAATCGTCAGATCTAGAAAAACTCAAAAGTCTTTGAAAAGGTTTTTCAAACCAAGAAATTCTATTTACAACAATATCAAATCTTTCAGTAACAATATGAAGAAATCCCAACTGATGCTTTTTAGCCTCAGATGCAAGACCAAGAGTTACATCAGCTTTGTCTGATAAAATAAGTGAAACAGCGTCATTTTCAGAGTAGGTGACTTCAGTACTAATAAAATCAGAGGAATTAATATTTTCTCTTTTACATATATATTTGAAATAATTGTCTGATCCAGATCCACTTTGCCTAGTAACAAGTCTCTGACCTAGGAATTCATTTATAGATTTCTTTTCACTTTTTTCTTTTGGCTTATAGATTAAACCTCTATCTCTTTTAGCCCATTCCATTAAAACAAAATCCTGTTTTTCCAAACATTTTTTTACTATTGGAACATTCCAAGATTCCAAATCACTATCATAAATATGAAGCCCTGACGCTATACCCTGATTAAGTTTAAATCTTTCTAAACCTTCTGTACTTCCATCAAATGACATTGCAATTCCTGATTTTGACTGTTTGACTGCTAATTCTAGAAGAGGATCATGACTTCCTAATAGTATATTTGGTGGATTTTTTTGATTAGATATATTGTTTTGTCCACCAGAAATCCAATTTGATATTTCAGATTTAGAAAACAATAATTTACCCATTACTCTTGAATAAGGAACTTTGTCTGTAGAAACTAAATCGTAAACTTTTCTTGGTTTAATTCTTAGAAACTCTGCTAATTCATCAGTTGTAAAGTATTCAGACATAAGCTCATTTCCATAATAAATATTTAGTGTATTTTTACATTATACTATATAATTAGTTAATGAAAAACAGATCTACAAATTTAAAAAATTCTTCTTTACCACCTAGACTAGTAAATGAAAATGAAAATGGTGTAAGGATCAAAGTTTATATTAAAGGTCATATGATTGGCGCTGGGAAAATGGAGCTATTTAACTTAGTCGCTAATAAAGGTTCTATTAGATCTGCAGCAAAAGAAATGGGTATGAGTACAAGAAGAGCTGCTTTGCTTCTTAAAACTATAGAAGAAGCATTTCCAACACCTATTTTAGAAAAAAAAATGGGAAATAGAGGTACTCATATTACCTCTTTTGGAAAAGAGCTTTTAAAAAAATATTTGAATCTGTGTGATCACTTGTCAAATGAATCTCAAGAATTTATTAATTGGGCGGCATCAAAACAAACTCTTAAATAAAAGGTAAAGCTATGGAAAACAATAAAGAGTTTTATATTTCACCTAACTTAGAAAATGATAATCTAACTGAATCAATCGAGTGTTTAAATGAATCTGGTGAAAATATTAAACTGCCTGTCGTTAAAGAAATTCCATTAACAATTTATCTTAACAAACAAGAAATTGTCACCGCCATGACATTAGGTGATATGCCTGACTTATTAGCAGTTGGTTATCTGCTTAACCAAAATATGCTGAAGAGAGATGATGTCATTTCAGGAATTGATTATGACGAAGACCTCCAAGTTGTGATCGTAAGAACTGAACGAAAAACAAACTATGAAAAAAAAATGGAGAAGAAAATCAGAACAAGTGGCTGTGCAGTGGGCACAGTTTATGGAGATATAATGGATGATTTTTCATCAGTTAATCTTGATAAAAAAACAAAAATAAAAACTTCTTGGATTTATACGATTTCAAAAAAAGTTAATACAAGACCCAGCTTGTATTTAAAAGCAGGAGCCCTTCATGGTTGCGTATTATGCCAAAAAGATTCACCTCTTATTTATGTTGAAGACGTCGGAAGACATAATGCCGTAGATAAGATTGCTGGTTGGATGTTTTTAAATAAAGAAAATGCAAATGATAAAATTTTTTATACCACTGGAAGACTTACCTCAGAAATGGTCATAAAAACAGTTCAAATGGGAATCCCAATATTAATATCAAGGTCAGGTTTTACCGAATCAGGAGTTAAACTTGCTAGAGAAGCCGGTCTTACATTAATTGGAAGAGCTAAAGGTAAGAGGATGATAATTGCAAATGGTGTAGATAGGGTGAATTTTGATACTGACATCAAGGCAGTTGCGAATGAAGACGTAGTGTCTGCACAAAGGTCTTTAATCAACTGAAGGTTGAATAATTTGGAAACATTAAACGAAATAATACCGTGTGTCATTTTAGCAGGAGGCAAAGGTAGAAGAATGGGTGGTAAAGAAAAAGCTTTAATCCATCTTTTGGATAGACCACTTTTATCTTATGTTTTAGAAAAAGTATCAGGCAAGGTTGCACCTATTGCATTAAATATAAATACAAATTTTGATAGCTTTCAAAAGTTTGGTTACAAGATAATTAAGGATCCTATCAAAGGTCACTTGGGGCCCTTAGCTGGAATTTTAGCATCATTAAATTGGGCAAAGGAAATAAATCAAGATTGGGTTGTGACTTTACCGTGCGACACTCCATTTCTTCCTAAGAATCTAATTCAATCTATGGTCGAAGCAAAGAATAAAACTCCAGAAGTTGATTTGGTGGTTGCAAAATCAAGAGGGTTTAATCATCCAGTAATTGCTTTATGGAAATCAGATATTAATCAAAAATTACAAAGTGCTCTAAATGAAGGTGTTAGAAAAATAGATATTTTCACAGCTCAACTAAACATTGCTTATGTTGACTTTGATAAAATACAAAATTCCGACTTTGATCCTTTTACTAATTTAAATTCACCTCAAGATCTTATCCTTGCACAACAAATCCTTGGCAAATTACCACCTTTGTTTGGGCTGGCGGGCTGGTCTGGATCAGGCAAAACAACTTTATCTACAAAATTAATTAAAAATTTTACTAAAATTGGTATTAATGTGGGTACTCTAAAACATGCTCATCACAAGTTTGATATAGATAAACCAGGAAAAGATTCTTACAACTTAAGAAAAGCTGGAGCAAGACCCATGATTATTTCATCTAAAGAGAGGTTTGCTTTGATTCAAGAAAATGATCAAAACGAAGAGAAAAGCTTATTTGAAATGTTAGAAATGTTTTCTAAACAGCCTATCAATAAATGTGATATTATTATTGTAGAAGGTTACAAAAACGAGAATATCCCAAAGCTTGAAGTCCATAGGCCCATTATTGGCAAACCACTTCTTTTTAACGATGATAAAAATATATTTGCTATAGCCTCAGAAGGTCATTTAAAGACAACTATCCCTTCATTTGATTTAAACAATATTAATACAATCACTGATTTCTTAATTGAAAAATATAAAATTTCTTGAACTTTATTTGGAGAAATAAATGGCAAAAAATCAAAATAAAAACACCGTTAAACCTAAATTTTTAGATCTTTGGCCAACTCAATTTATGGAGATGTCCCTGCCAGGTCATGAAACAGCCAACTCTGTTATCGCTGACATAGTTTTATCTAATAATGCATCTCAAGAAAATATGACAGAAAATTACGTTGCTCAGAATATTTTAAATATGGATCATCCTGCTATGTACTGGCTAAAACAATGTCTGGATAGAGCAATTTATGATTATGCTAGCCAATCTGGAATAAATTATGAGTTAAAATGGTCAATACAAGGCTGGGGAAATGTCAATATGAAGGGTGACTATCACAATCTTCATAATCATCCACATTCATGGTTATCAGGAACCTATTATATAAATGTACCAGACCAATCTGATGCTGAAATTTATAGATCAGATTTAAATCCGGCATCAATAAGTTTTTTTGATCCTCGGCCTCAAGCTAATATGAATTCAATTAAAGGAGACAAACAAGTAGACCCTGAACATAGGGTTTTACCTAAATCTGGTGATTTATTATTATGGCCTGCATTTATCCATCATTTAGTACATCCAAATATGTCTGATTTTCCAAGAATATCAATTTCCTTTAATGTAATTGTTAAATGGGATAATAATTTAATACCAAATTAATTCACCCTATAAACCTCTATGATCAAAAGGGAAAAAAGTTAATAAATCCCCTATATTAACACTTTTACATTCCATTGGTATCTCTACTATACCATCAGCCCCAGTTAGTGATGAAATAACTCCTGCACCTTTTCTTCCATGTAATTTAATTATAGTATCTTTTCCATCATTTACGATTTTAGCCCTAAGATACTCAGCTCTACCAACACGCTTAGTGTGTTCAAAACCTGATCGTAATTTAATTTCAAGAGGTTCTAAATCAATCCCCCCAGACATCTTAATCAATAATGGTTTAATTAATAATTTAGTACATACAAATGCTGCAACAGGATTTCCAGGCAAACAAAAGATTAATTTATTTTTAAGATTTCCAACAGCCATTGGTTTTCCAGGCTTCATAGCTAATTGCCATACTAAACATTTAGCACCAACGTCTTTAAGTGCATTCTGCGTATGGTCTTCTATGCCATCAGATGCACCACCAGAAGAAATAACAACATCACTTTTAGACAGAGCTTCAGCATATTTAGCTGCTAATTTAGATCTATTATCTTTAACTATTCCCATGTCTGATAAATTTAAATAGTTTTGGCTCAATAAGGAAAGCAGCATAGGCTTGTTTGAATCATAAATTTGTCCTTCTAACCTATTTTTAGAGTTTGCACTTACTAATTCATCTCCTGTGGAAATTACTGAAACTCTAACTTTTTCATAAACATTAACCTTGCTATTACCCGAAGCAGCTAATTGACCAATATCAGCAGAATTAAGCACCTTTCCTTTATTTACAACTACTTCCCCTTTTTTAAGGTTTTCCCCAACAGGTCTCATATTTTGATTTTTTTTAATATCTTCTTTTATTTTTACCTTATTATCTATTCTTTCACATTTTTCATGCATAACGATAGCATCAACACCCAGTGGCATTATTGCTCCAGTATAAATTTCAATAGCTTGACTGGATAAAATTTTTTTCTTAAATGGATGACCGGCTTTTGCAACACCAATAACACTAAATTCTGTTTTAGGATTAGCAAAATATGTTGCAGATGCAATGCCATATCCGTCAACTGCAGAATTTGTAGTTGATGGTAAATTTAATTTACTATTTATTTTTTTATAGCTTATGCGTTCCGATGCCTTTTGCAGCGGAACCTCTATAACATTTTTTTTTAACTTAATTGATTTTAATAATTCAACTCTAGCATGTTCTAACTTTGTTGGTTTTATAAACATAATTTTTCTAATTAATTTGGCCAGATCTAGTCTTAAGAAACTTTTGTATTAATTTTTTATCTATAGCAAAATTTACACCTGCATCAATATCTGCTTCTTTAGTATAAATTGCATCTACCATACCTACTAATTGTCCATGCTCGTTAACTAGTGGTGCCCCTGAAGCTCCAGGATTTACAGCTGCATCCGTCTGAATAAAATTTTCGATTTGATTAAATCCTAAGCCTCTTCTATTTTTACCAGATACAATTCCACATGATAAACTTTGTCCTAATCCAAAACTATTTCCAATTACACAAACTTGATTTCCAACTTCAATTTTTTTCTTTGATAGAGTAATAGATTTTCCTTTATCCTTTGATTTTAAGATAGCTATATCAGTTTTATAATCAACTAAAACAACTTCTACCTCGTCATATTGATTTTTATAGTTTTTAATTTCAACAATTTTTGAATTTTTAATTACATGAGCAGCTGTCATAATGAATTTTGATTCAAGTTGATCATTACCTATTGAAAGATAGAAACCTGTCCCAGCAGGTGCTGTTCCTTGTGGAGCTCCATATCCAGGTTTATTATAACCTGGCCATGTTGGCAGCACAATTACTGTTGATTTATATGCATTTTTCCATGCTTCTGATGCATCATGTGCAATAGAACCAAATGAAATTAAATATATAAATATTAAACTACTTATGAAATATATATTTTTTTTCATCTAAGTTTGTCACAAATTAATTTGATAACCTTACATTAATGCTAGACATAACATTAGCGGTATCCATTCCAGTGCTCATCAGGATGTAATACGCTCCAACGCCAACGGCAATAGCAAATACACTGCTCATTAATACCATTTTCATTTGCATCTCCTTTTTGTTTATTTTGTAGCTTCTTTTAAAAACATCACAAGATCGTTTCTATCTTGAATTTTTTTCATTCTTTGTATTGGCATCTTTGTACCAGGGGTGACTTTATCTGGTCCCTCATCAAATAATCTATTTATTGTTTCTTCATTCCATATTATATCAGACTTTATCAAAGCGTTGGAGTATTTATAACCCTTTAATGTGCCCGCTTCTCTTCCAAATACTTTATATAACGTAGGTCCTGCTCTCTTTTTCCCATTTTTCACAAGAGTATGGCAAACACTACATTTTCTAGCAAATTGTTTTTCACCGTTACTAACTTCTATGGCAGGATTAAATCTTCTAGCTGGGCCTGGTCTTTCTAAAAATTTTGGTGGAAAATCAAAGATTTCCCATCTCGTTAGAAAATCATCTAATCCAGCAACTATTAATGAAGAATCTTTTGGAAAAAGTATATTGTCCCATATTGGCCCATTTACAGCATTAAAATCTCTTACTAATGACCAATTTTTTGTATCTAAAATTATCATACGACCTTTTGCATTTCCAAAACTTATCATATTTTCTTTTTTTAAATAATACATTGACAAAATTGGCACTCGATCTTCTTTTATTTTTAATATTAATTTATCTTTTGTAAATTCACTTATTTGAATTTGACCGTCAGTAGCACCATAGGCAATAAAATTTTCTTTCTCATCTATTTCAAATTTAGATATCCCCCACCCATTTTTGATCAGTGGCCTTACATATTCTCCGCTTTCCGCCTTCCATAGCTTAATTTCACCGTCTGATCCTGAGCTATATATATGTTTATTATCTTCAGAGTATTTTGCAGAATAAACTGGACCTTTATGTCCCCTAAGTGACATTATTTTTTTTCTTTGTGAGAGATCCCATACACCAACCGTACCATCCCAACTAGCGGTTAGTAAAAATTTACCATCTTTTGAAAAATCTAAGTCTGCAACCTTTCCTCTATGGTTACCCAACCTTATTGGTTCTATTTCTTCATTATTTTTACTTATTTTATCTAATGGCCATAATAACACTTGATTATCATCACCACCTGATACTAAACGACTATTATCTGGGGAAAACTTAACTGTATTTACAGCTGCATCATGTCCTATCAATGTTAATTTTTCTTTTATAGGGTTTAAATCCCATACCACTACTGAGTAATCAAAACTAGCACTTGCCATTAATTTGTTGTCAGATGAAACTGCTAAACCCTTCACCGGACCTCCATGGGCAGTGTATTGTTCTATCGCACTTACATTTTGATTTAATAAAAAAAAAGAAATCAAGACTATAAATATAATCTTGATTTTATTTTGAAAAATTTTACTTAGACGCATTT
>ERZ802822.187-NODE-187-length-47493-cov-41.171756_pt1 | contig 47493 bp, 47 predicted proteins | sample MGYA00345649_ERZ802822 | MGnify/ENA primary metagenome ERZ802822 (study PRJEB30503, sample SAMEA104212359) | marine metagenome | biome: Westerlies Biome; feature: [SRF] surface water layer (ENVO:00010504) within the epipelagic zone...; material: water...
GGCGCAAATGTGTTCGAACTCGAGAAAGTTGTCCGAGCCGCGGGCTTTTACGATCTCCGAACTGCTGCTTTGAAAAAGTGTGCTGCGGGCATCATCAGTTTGGAAGAGGTCAATCGCGTCACCATTGATTGAGATAATGCGTTGACGCCCTCGCCTTAGTTAGAAACACTGTAAGCTAGAGTGGAATAAACCTACGACTGTGGAAACGCATGGCAGGAAGTGAGATTACATTTGCTTGGTCCGGCGCAGATCGAACGGGTCGCTCTGCTCAGGGTGAGATTAAAGCTCCGAGCGTGGCGATAGCGAAAGCACAGTTACGCAGGCAGGGCATCAAAGCGAAGCGCGTCAGGAAAAAGTCTGCCCCCCTGTTTAGCTTTGGCAAAAGCATCGAACCCAAGGATGTCGCGATTTTTACTCGCCAGTTGGCGACTATGACGCGTGCTGGCGTGCCGATGGTGCAGTCGATGGATATTGTAATGGACAGCACCGAGAAGCCGCTGATGAAGGATCTGGTCCGGCAAATACGTAACGATGTCTCGGGCGGTACACCGGTGGCTGCCTCGCTGAAGAGATACCCAAAATACTTTGACGAGCTTTATTGCAGCCTGATTTCTGCCGGAGAGACCTCGGGAACCCTTGAGGTGATGCTCGACCGAATTGCCATATACAAGGAAAAGTCGGAAGCACTCAAGGCGACCATCAAAAAAGCGCTGACCTACCCTGTGGCCACCGTCCTCGTTGCTATTGTGGTGACCGGCATTTTACTTATTAATGTGGTGCCCCAATTTGCCAGCACCTTCGAGAGCTTCGGCTCTGAGCTACCGGCCTTTACCCAATTGGTGGTGAGTCTGTCTGAGTTCGCGCAACAGTGGTGGATGCTCATCGGTGGCGGCATCGCGGTCTTTGTCCTAAGTTTTGGGCGCCTAAGAGCGTCTAACACCAAATTTGCTGATGCAGTCGACGCCGCGCTATTAAAAGCCCCCGTGTTCGGTAGCATCATCCGTGACGCGGTCATTGCGCGTTATGCACGCACGCTGTCCACAACATTTGCGGCGGGTGTGCCCCTTGTAGAGGCGCTCGATGCGACTGCTACAGCCGCAGGTAATGCGGTCTATATCCGCGCCATAAAACTCATCCGAAACGATGTCACAAGTGGCATGTCGTTGCTGCAAGCCACACGTGCCTCGGGCCTTTTTCCCATGTTTTTGCTGCAGATGACATCGATTGGTGAAGAATCAGGCACCCTCGATGAAATGCTGGGCAAGGTGGCAGACCAGTATGAAATGCAGGTCGACAATGCCGTGGAATCAATCAGTTCACTGATTGAGCCCATGATCATGTCGATATTAGGTGTGTTGATTGGCGGACTGATGATCGCCATGTACCTGCCCATCTTTATGCTTGGGTCGGTCATGTAATGCGCCGTTTAAACTAAGCATATGGACCCCCTTGAAGAACTGATCCGCGCCCAACCAGGCCTGAGCATTGCACTAGCGGTTCTAGGCTTGGTTGTCGGCAGTTTCTTAAACGTGGTCATCCATCGACTGCCAAAAATGATGATGGTGCAGTGGGAGCGTGATTGCGCTGAGTTTCGTGACGAGTCGCTGCCGACAGACGCTAGCCATCTCACGCTTGCTTTCCCCGGATCGCACTGCCCACAGTGCGGTGCTGATATAAAACCGAGGCACAACATCCCCATACTCAGTTATCTCGCGCTTCGTGGCCGATGCGCCAGCTGCCACCACCCCATTTCAAAACGCTACCCGTTTATCGAAATGACAACGGCACTCATTTGGGTGCTTTGCGGTCTCACATTTGGTGTTGGTAATGCCTTAGCGGGGGCCCTGCTGCTTACCGCAGTACTGATTTCACTGACTGCCATCGACGTCGACCATCAACTGCTTCCTGACAGCCTGACACTGCCATTGTTATGGATTGGGCTTTTACTCAACATCGATGCAACTTTTGCGCCCTTGGATAGTGCAGTTTTGGGTGCCGTGTTCGGCTATATCAGCCTGTGGTCGGTCTACTGGCTTTTCAAGATCGCGACCGGCAAAGAGGGCATGGGCTTTGGCGACTTCAAATTACTTGCAGCCTTAGGCGCTTGGTTTGGCCTAGCGGCACTGCCCACCATCGTGCTGATGTCATCGCTGGTTGGCGCGGTTGTTGGCATTTCCCTGATCATCAGTGGTCGACAAACACGCGAGACCCCTTTGCCATTCGGGCCTTTTCTCGCAGGCGCAGGCCTAATACATCTGTTCTATCCAGATGTATTGCTGCGCTGGGTCACAGGCGCCTGATACCGTGTTTGTCGTCGGCATCACAGGAGGCATTGGCAGTGGTAAGTCAGCCGTCACCGACTACCTTGAAACCTTGGGAGTTACCATTGTCGACGCGGATAAGGTCGCGCGCCTTGTCGTTGCGCAAGGTACCGACGGACTTGCGGCCATCACAGCGCATTTTGGTGACGACATCGTTTTATCAGATGGCGAGCTCGACCGCGCGGCATTGCGGAAAATCGTATTTGAGAACCCCGACGAACGAAAGGTACTGGAAGGCATCACTCATCCACTTATTCGTAAGGAAATTGCCCGCCAACTCAGCGAAGCGCGTTCACCCTATGTCGTACTCTCCTCGCCACTGTTACTCGAGTCGGGACAAAGCACCTTTGCAGACTACGTCGTCGTGGTCGACGTCCCTGAAGACCTGCAACTGACGAGAACCATGTCGCGAGACGATAATGACGAGAATCTGGTCAAACGGATCATGGCTGCACAACTCGATAGAGAGACGCGTCTGGCGCGCGCCGATACATCGATTGCCAATGACGCGAGCCTCGAAGCACTCTATCGGCGCGTCGAAGCTCTCCACCAGGACTTACTCGCACGCGCAGCTGTGTCTGAGACTAAGGCGGGAACCTAGGCTAGGGTGTGGGCTTGGGTTTGGGCTTGGGTTTGGGTTTGGGCTTGGGTTATGCGGCAGACAGAAGTGTTTTCACTCGGGTCATGATGTCAGCGTTGGCGTCAGGCACTTGAAAGTTATCAAGCGATCCAACACCGACCCACGCCAGTGGCTGACCCTCCGCGCCGTGGGGCTCTCCGGACCATGTTTCGACGCGATGGACATCGAGTAACACCTGTTTTTCGCCATAGTCATGATGCACTTGTAGCAGCGGTGATGTCTCGCCGATGATAATATCCAACTCTTCTTGGAGCTCACGGCCTAGCGCCGCTTCAACCGACTCGTCAGCCTCGACTTTACCACCGGGGAATTCCCAGAAGCCCTCTAGATGCGCGCCTTTAACACGTCGTGCGAGCAAGACACAGTTCTTGTCATCGATGAGCACGCCAACCGCCACGTGAATTGGCTGGTCCATCAGGTGCGGTACTCAGCATTAATCTTCACGTAATCGTAGGAAAAGTCTGTGGTCCACAGCGTTACACCGGCATCACCCCGCGCAAGATCGATGGTAATGACCAGATCGTCCGGTGCCATGGCCGCCTGACCCGCCTCTTCCGTGTAGCTCGGTGCTCGCGCGCCCTTTTCGGCAATCAGTACGTCATTAATGACGAGTGACACCGCGTCGACATCGAGCGCTTCGACACCCGCCCGACCGACTGCCGCCAAGATTCGGCCCCAATTTGGATCTGACGCAAAGAGTGCCGTCTTTACCAACGGCGAATGCGCCACGGTTCGCGCCACTTGATCGGCCTCCACTTCAGATGCGGCTCCTAAGACAGTTATTTCAACAAACTTAGTCGCGCCCTCGCCATCGCGCACAATGTCCTGCGCCAGGGCCGTAGCGATCTCTGTGAGTGCGGACTGAAATGCAATCGCCTCGTTACTGGACAGAGTACTGATGCGGAAATCAGACTGACCCGTCGCTGTCAGCGTCACGGCGTCATTCGTGCTGGTATCGCCATCCACGGTAATGCGATTGAAACTGGCGTTAACAGCACACCGCAGCATCGTATCGAGTAAAGCGCCGGGAATGTATGCATCGGTTGCAATGAAACCCAGCATCGTCGCCATATTTGGCTGAATCATACCCGAGCCTTTGCTCATACCAACGATCTCGCATGATTGGCCCTTGAAATCTACGGCGCATCGGCGAAGTTTAGGACGCGTATCGGTTGTCATAATCGCCCGGGATGCGCGATTCCAATTTGTCGCTGTTAAATCACCAACTGCGTTGGGTAACACAGCCTCAATCTTCGCGATCGGCAGCACTTCACCAATGACCCCTGTGGAGAAGGGCAATACATGACTAGCCTGGGCACTTGTTTGGGTTGCTACTGCCACACAACTGCGTTCACAGACGTCCATACCGGCTTGGCCTGTACCGGCGTTAGCGTTACCCGAATTAATGAGCAGATACCGCGCGTCTTGACTCGCGACATGCCGCTCGGCGACCACTACCGGGGCAGCTCTAAACGCATTTTGCGTAAATACCGCGGCGGTGTGGCTGCCCTCAGCAATCTCGATAAGTGTCAGATCGTCTCGACCTTCATACTTAATCCCCGCCTGCGCCACGCCCAGCCGAATACCCGGAATACTAAAATCGTCCATGCTCAGCCAAGCGCACCGTGGCATTGCTTGTATTTCTTACCACTCCCACAGGGACAGGGATCATTGCGTCCCACCTTGGGCGCATCGCGGACAACGGGTTGCTGCGTTGCCTCCGCTGACTGCGCTGATTGCGCCTCGGCGCTTGGCTCGCCCTCAGATAAAACAGATGCCTCAGCGTGCTGAAAGGCGAGCTTTTGACGCGCTGCTTCCTCGCGTCTCTGGCGCTCCATTAATTCTGCCTCGTCCTGCCGCTTAATCTGAAGATGGCTTAAAATGCGCACCACTTCTTGTTTTAGTCGCTCAAGTAACGCCTCAAAAAGCTCGAAGGCCTCTCGCTTATACTCCTGCTTGGGGTTCTTGTTAGCGTAGGCGCGCAGGTGAATACCCTGACGCAACTGATCCATGGTCTGTAAATGCTCTTTCCACAATCCATCGAGCACCTGCAGCATGACCTGCGTCTCGATCTGGCGCATGGCCTCACCCATCAGGGAGCTTTTCTCGTCATACGTCGATTGAACTGAGGCAACAATGCGCTCGCGCAATGTCTCCTCGTGCAGGTTTGTATCCTCGTCCAGCCATGTTGCAACCGGCATGTCCTGCGCAAATTCGGTTTTTAAGTATTGCTCAAGACCTGAAACGTCCCACTGCTCTTCTACGCTCATGGGTGGAATAAACCGGTCGATGCCACTGTGAATCACATCGGCGCGAATATTTGTAATCATCTCCTCAACACCTTCGGCCGCCAGCAACTGGTCGCGCTGAGAATAAATAATCTGACGCTGGTCGTTCGCAACGTCATCGTACTCAAGAAGCTGCTTACGAATGTCAAAGTTACGCCCCTCGACCTTGCGCTGAGCACGCTCAATAGAATTGCTCACCATCCGGCTTTCTATTGACTCACCTCGCTCCATGCCGACCTTTTGCATGACCCCAGCCATATTGCCCATGAAAATGCGCATCAAATTATCATCGAGCGATATAAAAAAGCGCGAGGCGCCGGGATCACCCTGCCTACCGGCGCGGCCGCGAAGCTGATTATCAATCCGACGAGACTCGTGACGCTCTGTTCCCACGATGTGAAGGCCACCTGCATCCAGCACTGCTTGGTGCCGCTCTTCCCAGGCGGCCCGAGCCGCTTCTTTAACACCGTCATCATCAAGACTAGCCAACTCCGCTTCCAGATTACCGCCCAGCACAATATCGGTACCGCGACCTGCCATATTGGTAGCGATTGTCACCACACCGGGCCGACCTGCCTGCGCAATGATCTCTGCCTCCTGTTCATGGTATTTAGCGTTGAGCACCTTGTGCTCGATGTTGGCTTTTTTAAAGTAATCTGACAGCTCTTCTGACGTTTCTACCGACGCTGTACCCACCAATACGGGGGCATTGTTTTCGATAATAGTGCGCGTCTCTTCGACAATGGCCTCAAGCTTTTCTTCTTTGGACATGAAGACCAAATCGTTCATATCCTTGCGCTTCATCGGCAAGTTTGTGGGAATGACAACGCATTCCAGACCGTAGATTTGACGAAATTCAAAGGCTTCAGTATCCGCCGTACCGGTCATACCACTCAATGTTTCATAGAGTCGGAAGTAGTTCTGGAAGGTCGTTGAAGCCATGGTTTGGCTCTCGGCCTGAATATTGACATTCTCCTTGGCCTCGATGGCTTGATGCAGTCCTTCTGACAAGCGACGTCCGGGCATGGTTCGACCCGTGTGCTCATCGATCAACACCACCTGCCCGTTCTGCACAATGTATTCTACGTTTCGCTGAAATAGGTTATGCGCTCGCAATGCGGCATTGACGTGGTGCAGTAGACCTAAATTGGTGGCTGCGTATAGCGAGTCATCGCCATTGAGTAACCCACCCTCAATCAGCATAGTCTCGACCAGTTCATGACCGTCCTCGGTCAACTCTACCGTGCGCTGCTTCTCGTCAATGACAAAGTCACCGTCTTCAGCCTCTTCACTACTTCGGCGTGTTAGCCGAGGGATTAACTTATTAATCTTACGATAGAGTTCGGAGCTATCCTCTGCCGCTCCCGAGATGATGAGTGGCGTCCGAGCCTCATCGATGAGAATAGAGTCAACCTCGTCGACAATGGCAAAGGCAAGCTGCCCCTGCATCTTGTCTGCCATGCTAAAGGCCATATTGTCGCGCAAGTAATCAAACCCGAATTCGTTGTTTGTGCCGTAGACAATGTCTGCAGAGTACGCGCTGCGTTTTTCTTCCTGCGACTGCCCTGACTTGACGACCCCGACCTCTAGACCGAGAAAGTTGTATAGCTTTCCCATCCACGCCGCATCGCGCGAAGCCAGGTAGTCGTTAACCGTAATCAGATGAACGCTATTTCCAGACAGGGCATTGAGGTAGGCCGGTAATGTTGCCACTAACGTCTTACCCTCACCCGTCCTCATCTCAGCGACGTTTCCTTCATGCAAGACAACGCCACCGATTAACTGAACGTCAAAGTGACGCATACCCATTGCGCGTACACCACCCTCGCGCACGACCGCAAACGCCTCCGGTAAAAGACTATCAAGCGACTCGCCCTCTTCGTAACGCGTTTTAAACTCGGTCGTCTTCGCGCGCAATGCGTCGTCATCAAGCGCCTTCATGCCCTCTTCAAGCGCATTGATTTTCGTAACGGTTTTTTTGATTCGGCGGAGCACGCGGTCATTACGTGAGCCGAAGATCATTGTCAGCGGATTTGCCATGGTATTTCCAATAGGTAGAGTTGAGTTCCTGCGCAGTCTGCGCGATCAGCAAGGCCAGTAAACATCTTGGCCGATCATCAGTGATCTTAGTTTGGTGTGCGGCGCAGGTAGCTCGCAGGATCGACCGGACGGCCGTTTTTATGCACCTCAAAGTGAACATGGGGTCCCGTGGAGCGCCCGCTGTTACCCATGAGAGCAACCACATCGCCTCGGCGAACCATGTCGCCTACTTTGACGAGATTCTCTTGATTGTGTGCGTAACGTGTAATGACCCCGTCACCGTGTGCCACTTCGACCATTTTGCCGTAGCCATAGCGCTGGCCGCTCCAGCTGACGACACCGCTAGCTACCGCGACAATGTCAGCGCCCTCGCGACCCGCAAAATCGACACCCTCATGCCATGCTTTTTTACCACTGAAAGGGTCAATTCGAGTGCCGTATCGCGACGACGCCCAGCCCGACAAAATGGGACGCCCCGATGGCGTGGCGTCACTCTTTACTTGTTCACCCTGTATCAGCTCAGACAAAATATCGAGCTGAACCTCGCGATCGTCCAGTGCTGTGCTGAGTGCGAATAACTCACCCTCCAATGCAGGTATAAGCTCTCGCGCATCCTCATCGGGGGCCATCAGTGGACCGCCCAATGCGGGCGCCCTATCAAAGTTAAATTCACCTGCTTCAAGGCCGGCACTGGCCGTCAGATTCATACCGACGGCATCGAGTCGCGTCACGCGACTCTGAAGCTCGGCCAGCAACAAGGTCATGGACTCAAGTCGTCTCTCCGCCTCGACCGCCATATCTGCCAGTGCTTCTGCCCGCTCCCGCGCATCCTCCGAAGCCTGTGTTTCAGCCGCAGTCTGTGACCGTGTAACGCCCTTTTTGACGCCAAACTCGTAACTCAATCCTGCTAGCGATACGGGCAATCCAATCAACAAAGCCGACACGACAAGACGCGTCCATCGACCCATTTCGATGGTTTTTGACGGACCTTCATTTTTGATGAGGATGAATTTCAAGGGCAACAGGCTATTCAATCTATTCGCTGCGCAACTATGCCAGACTTAACCGAGCTGTGAAAGCACGGATAGTGTGACCTTTGAGAGATGTGTACTTAGGCTGGGGCGTAGGTAAGAAAGGGTTGGTTATAGGAAATCGGAGCGTCGTCAGCGTCGTCAAACGTCACCATTTCCCAGGCCTCCTTATTCGCAATGAGGGTTCGCAACGCCAGATTATTAAGCGCGTGCCCGGATTTAAAAGCTCGGTATTCACCGATCAAGCTGTACCCTAGCAAGTAAAGGTCACCGATGGCGTCGAGTACTTTGTGCTTTACGAATTCGTCGTCGTATCGAAGTCCGCCGTTATTGAGAACCTTGTAGTCGTCAATCACGATCGCATTGTCCATGCTGCCTCCGCGGGCCAGCCCTCTCGATCTCAGATATTCGATCTCCTCAACAAAACCGAAGGTTCTCGCACGACTGACCTCGCGAACAAAAGATGTCGTAGAAAAGTCGATTTCAGCGGTGGCGGCCCGGTGTTTGAACACAGGATGATCAAAGTCGATACCAAATGAGATTTTAAATCCTTCTAGGGGCAAAAAGCTCGCGTGCTTGTCACCGTCGGATACCGTGACCTCGCGCTTGACCCGGATGAACTTCTTCGGCGCGTGCTGTTCAATAACACCTGCACTCTGCAGCAGAAAAACAAAAGGCGCTGCGCTACCGTCCATGATGGGGATTTCAGGGGCGGTAACGTCCACGTAGGCATTATCAACACCGAGGCCCGCCATGGCGGACAGCAGATGCTCAATCGTGGATACTCGAGCCTCTCCGTGAATCAGACACGTCGACAACGTCGTCTCACCAACCAAGTCAGCGCGAGCGGGGATCTCGGCTACAGGGTTTAAGTCAGTGCGACGAAATACAATGCCGGTATCGACAGGCGCTGGCGAAAGCGTTAAGAGCACTTTCTCGCCTGTATGCAAGCCGACTCCCGTCGCCTTGATCGAATTACGCAATGTTCGTTGTCGTATCATTTCTCAGCCTTTCTCAGAGGGCACTCATCCCGAGAGCAAGTCACTCTCTGTGGAATTTCCAGCTTCGGGATTTCCAGCCTGTATTTGCGCGCCGGTTTTAATCCGCTTGGCGACGCAAAAAAGCGGGAATATCGAAATAACCCTCAGCGCTACTCTCTTCTACCGCAACCGCTTGACCACTGACGGCAACGCGTTGCCGCTTCGCGGGGGGAAGATCATACCCTTCGTAAGCCGGCTTAGTCGATGCCGTAGGTCGAACTGGAGCAACAGGCTCGACCTTCTTGAGTATGGGCCGACCCTGATGAACACCCAGTCCTGTCGCCACAACAGTCACTTTTAGCTCATCGGTCATGGTCGGATCAATAACCGTTCCAATGACCACAGTTGCGTCATCGCAGGCTATTTCTTCAATGGCTTCACCCACCTCAGCAAACTCACCGAGTGAGAGGTCTAGTCCAGCAGTAATATTGACCAGCAACCCTTTCGCACCGCTTAGATCGATGTCGTCGAGCAGAGGACTATTAATCGCACGCTCTGCGGCCTCACGCGCCCGACCCTCGCCAGCAGCAGTACCGGTACCCATCATCGCCGAGCCCATTTCCGACATCACGGTCTTCACGTCAGCAAAGTCGACGTTGATCATGCCGGGTCGGATAATCAGATCGGCAATTCCCTGCACTGCGCCAAACAAAACGTCATTCGCTTCTTTAAAAGCATCGAGAAGACTCGTTGTTTTACCCATGACCTCGAGTAATTTCTCGTTCGGGACAGTAATCAGAGAATCGACGTGCTGTTCTAACTCCTTGAGTCCATCCTCCGCGATCGACAGACGCTTACGTCCTTCGAAGCTAAAGGGACGCGTTACAACCGCGACGGTTAAAATACCCATATCGCGTGCTACCTCAGCGACAATGGGCGCGCCACCCGTGCCAGTACCACCACCCATGCCAGCGGTGACGAACACCATATCGGCACCTTGCAGCGCTTCCGCAATTCGATCCCGATCCTCTAAGGCAGCGGCACGTCCAATCTCAGGATTAGCGCCGGCTCCCAAACCTTTGGTGATCGTATTCCCGAGTTGTAAAACGGTTTTTGAATCGATATCCGCCAGCGCCTGAGAATCGGTATTTGCGCAAATAAAATCCACGCCTTCGATATCGTGTTCAATCATGTGACGCACAGCGTTACCGCCACCACCGCCAACACCAATTACTTTAATAACCGCATTTTGTGGTGCGTTATCTACTAGTTCAAACATAGTCTTTCTCCCCGTTTAAGCGTATCTGGTTTCCCAGATTTCCCCGTTTACTCAAAAGTTGCGACTAAACCAATTGCGCAACCCATCCAGCATGCTGCTGGTCTTCTGACGACCCGCAGCAAGCTGCGCGCCCTCGTGAAGTTCTTTGGCACCCGATAGCAGCAGCCCAACCGCTGTTGCGTAAATCGGATTTCGAATAATGTCGTGCATACCCCGCGTGTACTGTGGTGCACCGACGCGGACCGGCATATGAAAAATTTCTTCAGCCAGTTCCACAACGCCCTCCATCTTCGAGGTGCCGCCTGTCAAAACCACGCCTGCCGGAATCAGCTCCTCAAAGCCTGAACGTCTTATTTCGCCTTGAATCAAAGTGAACAACTCGTCATACCGTGGCTCGACCACCTCAGCGAGCGACTGACGTGACAAGTCTCTGGGTGGCCTGTCTCCGACACTAGGAACCTTGATGGTTTCGTCTGGACCGGTTAGTTGCGCGAGCGCGCAGGCGTAGCGAATTTTAATTTCTTCGGCGTGTTGCGTTGGCGTTCTCAACGCCATCGCAATATCGCTAGTCACCTGATCGCCCGCGATGGGAATCACGCCCGTGTGGCGAATTGATCCCTCTGTGAAAATAGCGATATCCGACGTTCCACCGCCAATATCAACCATGCACACGCCAAGGTCCCGCTCATCGTCGGTAATCACGGAGTAACTCGAGGCTAATTGCTCCAAAACAATAGCATCGACCTCTAGACCACAGCGTTTGACACATTTCTCAATATTTTGCGCTGCTGTTTCTGCACACGTAACCAAGTGCACCTTGGCCTCCAGGCGAACACCCGACATACCCAAGGGCTCTTTGATACCGCCTTGATTATCGATGACGTATTCTTGGGGCAAGACATGCAGAATTTTTTGATCGGCTGGAATGGCTACTGCCTGTGCCGCATCGGTAACTCGATCAATGTCAGCCCGCTGCACCTCGCCATCCTTGATCGCGACTATGCCGTGCGAGTTCATTGACCGGATATGGTTTCCGGCAATTCCCACATAGACCGAGTGAATTTGACAGCCAGCCATCAATTCGGCTTCTTCCACTGCACGTTGAATTGCGTTGACTGTGGATTCGATATTGACCACTACACCCTTTTTTAACCCCTTCGATGGGTGCGAGCCGATACCAACAATATCGATGGTGCCGTCGGTATCGACCTCGCCGACCACAGCGACAACCTTGGACGTACCTATGTCCAATCCAACGATCATCCGCTTTTCCTCATTCCCTGCCACTACTGACCTCCCTGCTTTCGCACTATTGCGGTCACTCTAAAATCTGATGCTCGGCGCAAAATTGCTGCCCCACGCTCGTACCGAAAATCAATCCGTGCGATTGACTTGCGATCCACCTCACTGTCCAACAAGGCCGCAAATCGACGAACCCGTTGAGCAAAATCTCTGTCACCAAATTGCACCTGCGTGCCGTCCGTAAGCTCGGCCTGTACCTGACCCAACTTGTCCTGGGTGAGTCCTGAAATAGCCAAACCATAGGGCAGCAGTAAGGTTTGAAAGAGTTTGAAATGCTCGATCAGAAAAGACGGCTTGCGATGCTCGCTCCAAAGCATCGGGAGCTCCGCGTAGCGCGGCATCATGTCGCCCTCAAAAATAAGGCCCTGCTGATTGATGTAAGCCGCGTCACCCCATCGTGCGATGGGTTGCTGTTCGGTAATGGTGACCTTGATGGTGTCAGGCCACTCCCGACGAACGCTCGCTGCATGTACCCAGGAAAGACCCTCGAGCTGCTGTCGAATTGACCGCAAGTCAGCCAGCAAAAATCCATCGGCAACATGGGGCTTAATGATAGCTTCGAGACTCGCAGGCTCGATATGACGCATGTCACCCGCTATCGCTATGTGCTGCACCGGCATATCAGTCGCTCGTTGCGTCAACAGACCAACTAATACCGCAATACAGATCAACGAGACGACAGTAACGATTCGTTTAACGCCGCGCACGAAGCGCGCCCAGCGGTCGTGCCACCTGGATTCGCGAACCTGTGGGGCGTCACGACTCATAGCGCAGCTCCATGGATCCGCGATAAATCTCCGTAAGAAGATCGCTAAAACTCAGACCAGCAGCTGCCGCTGCCTTGGGGACAAGACTATGGTCAGTCATCCCCGGTATCGTATTGACCTCGAGCAACTGCCAGCCATCGCGGCCGTGCATGAGATCCACTCTGCCCCAGACCTCGGCGCCGGAGGCAGTAAACGCGTCCATGGCTAGGATCTGAAGTGCCTGTGTCTCTCTCGCATCAAGATCCGCTGGGCACTCAAATTGCGTTGCGCCCGATACATATTTTGCCTCGAAATCGTAAAAGTCTGACGCGGGTGTAATTTTGATAGGCGGTAATGCACGGCCATTTACAACAGCCACTGTGTACTCGTCGCCACGAACCAGAGACTCGGCCATCACGGGGACACGCGACTTGGCCGCATGAATCACCGACTCGCGAAGACGCTCGCTGTCATGGGCAATGGACATACCGACTGATGAGCCCTCGGAAACAGGCTTCACAAAGACGGGACCCAAACGACTAATGATATCGTCGAGATCGCTGGTGAGGCTCACCATCTCAAATGGCGGCGTAGGTAGACCCAAGCTGCGCCAGATGAGTTTCGTCTTCGCCTTATCCATGCATAGTGCGCTGCCTAGCACACCAGAGCCCGAATAGGGCACGCCGAGCGACTCAAGAAGACCCTGAACAGATCCATCCTCTCCGCCGAGGCCATGTAGGAGATTAAACACAAAGGTGTCCGCGGGAAGGTCGAGGTACCATCCGTTACGTGCCGTATCGATGCGCGTAACAAGGGCTTCAGCCAATTCAAGGCCGTCGGCAACCGCCGCTCCACTCTTGAGCGATATATCGCGTTCAGCCGAGCCTCCGCCCATCAAAACTGTCAAACTTTTACCGCGCAGTTCGGTACTCATTCGAGCACCTCCAGCGCCGGCGTGTCGGCTAGCAGGCGCGATAGCCGGCCAATATCGCCGGCACCCTGCATGATCAATATGTCGCCATCGCGTAACAGCCTGGCCAACCTCGCTGGAAGCTGACCGTTGTCGGCAATCAGTACTGGATCAACAAAACCCGCCTGACGGATACTTCTTGCGAGCGAGCGGCTATCTGCGCCGCTAATAACAGCCTCACCCGCCGCGTAAACTTCAAGCAATGCCAATCCATCAACTGTCGATAGCACGTCGACAAACTCGTCATAGCAGTCTCGGGTTCGACTATACCGATGCGGTTGAAATGCCATGACCAATCGCCTGCCTGGATAGGCGAGTCGGGCCGCAGCGATGGTGGCTTTCAATTCGGTAGGATGATGGCCGTAGTCATCGACCAGTAGCGCCGATCCAGCCTTCCACTGAATGTTCCCCAAGACAGAAAATCGGCGTCCGATACCTTCAAAGCGGTCGAGTCCCCTGACGATAGCCTCATCGTCCACACCAAGCTCCGTACAGACGGCAACAGCCGCCGCAGCATTTAACGCATTGTGACTACCGGGCATCGGCACCGACAGTGACAGCGCGTCGCCACGCGCCTTCCGATTCAAGGTAAATCGACTCTCAGTGCCTGAGACGCGAAGTGCCTCTAAGCGGTAGTCGGCGTTATCGGCAAAACCGTAGGTTACGACTTGGCGCGTCATACTGGGCATTAGTTCACGCACACCCGGATCGTCGAGGCATACCAGTGCAACACCGTAAAATGGCAAGTTGTGCAAGAACTCGATAAATGCCTGCTGGTAGGCACCAACGTCGCCCTCATAATGCTCCATGTGGTCGGGTTCCACGTTGGTAATCACCGACATCATGGGTAAGAGATGAAGGAAAGAAGCATCACTTTCGTCGGCCTCGACGACCAAGTAGTCGCTGTCGCCCAACTGCGCATTAGTGCCGAGATTATTGAGTACGCCACCAATAACGAAGGTTGGATCTAAGCCCGCCTCAGTCATAAGGGACGCAATAAGGCTGGTCGTGGTAGTTTTCCCGTGAGTACCAGCAACCGCAATGCTAAAGCGATAACGCATGAGCTCCGCTAGCATTTCCGCACGCGGTACGATGGGGATTCGCTGCTCTCTTGCAGCCTTGATTTCAGGGTTTGAATCGTCAATGGCTGAAGACACCACTAGGACATCGGCGCCCTCTACATTCAATGCCTTGTGACCAATAACAACCGAGACGCCAAGCTCTCTAAGTCTCATTACTGGGTTACTCTCGGCGATATCAGATCCCGATACGGTATAGTTCAGTCCCACCAAGACCTCGGCGATGCCGCTCATACCCGAACCACCAATGCCAACGAAGTGGATGCGCTTTATTCGGCGCATCATGGGCTCGCGGGTTAGCACCTGACTAGCCACAGACCACCTCCTGAGCAATAGCCACGACCTGCTGCGTCGCATCGGGTTTGGACCAGTATCGCGCTTGTTCGGACATGCGCTCTAGGCGCGTCGCATCACCGAGTATCTCGACAATAAAAGTCGGCAGATGATCACCTGCGAGCTCAGCCTGAGGAACGATAACCGCACCGCCCACCTTCGACAGGGCTTCTGCATTTTTCTGTTGATGGTCGTCAATAGCCTGTGGCAATGGCACGAGAATGCTGGGGGTGGCCGTAACCGCAAGCTCGCTCACAGTCAGGGCTCCGGCGCGGCATATGGCAACGTCTGCCCACGCATAAAGCGCAGGCATATCATCGACAAAAGGCATCACCTCGATACGATTCACCGCCACCTCTTTCCACGCCGCCTCGGTCGGGATCTGATGCGCCTTTCCGCATTGATGACGCACCTCAATCCTAGAGAGCGCGTCGTCCGGTAGCGAGGCAAACGCTGCTGGACACCCCGCATTTAGCGCCTGCGCGCCCTGACTTCCCCCCAAAATGGCCACCCGAAGGCATCGCGAGTGTTCAAAATGTGTATCGGGATAGCGCTTATTAGGCAGACCGCTAAAGGCGGCACGCAGTGGATTTCCAGTTACGCTGACATTAATGTCACGCAAAAACGCGCCGTCAAATCCAGCCATAACACGCCGAGCATGCTTGGCCAGTAGCCGATTAGTGGTCCCCGCTACGGCGTTTTGCTCATGAATCAACAGCGGGATACCTAAGACCTTTGCGACAGCACCAGCCGGTCCGGCAGCATAGCCGCCAAAGCCAATGACCATATTCGGTCTCTTCCGAGCCAAGAGAATAAACGCTTGAGCAGACGCGAGGACAAGCGTGATCAAGCCCTTGATCTTAGACATCAACCCTTTACCACGAAGCCCCAGCGTCTTCAGTGTGTGTAGCGTAAAGTTATTTGCGGGTACGACGCTGGCTTCAAGACCGCGAGAGGTACCAATCCAGGACACATTCCAGCCCTTGGCACGAAGATCTTCTGCAACCGCCAGCCCGGGATAGACGTGACCGCCAGTGCCACCGGCCATGATCATAGCGCTGGGTGTGGAGGCATTCACGATGATGCTCTCCTCGCCTGAACCTTGGCCTGCCCTTTTTTCCGCCCGTGCCGGATAGCCCCATTAAACCGCTCGAGCTTGAGAAGGAAACCCACCATGACGCAACTGACGAAAAGACTATTGCCGCCATAACTGATAAACGGCAACGTCAGCCCCTTTGTTGGTAGCAAGCCTGAACTCACGCCCATATTGACAAAAGCTTGCCCCGCAAAAATGAGCGCAAAACCAAAACAACAATAAGCTTCGAAGCAACGATCATCGACCAAAAAGCGATAACCCATGAGTACGATGCGCGCGACGAACGCCGCAAACAGCAAGATGACGGCCACGGCACCGACTAGCCCGGTCTCTTCCGCCCAAATCGAAAAGACGAAATCGGTATGCGCCTCCGGCAGATAAAACAGTTTTTGTACGCTGTTGCCCAAGCCAACGCCAAACCACTCGCCTCGTCCGTAAGCAATAAGCGACTGAATGAGCTGAAAACCACTACCGAAGGGGTCACTCCAAGGGTCTTGATAGGCCATGAGGCGCTTCATTCGATAGGGCGCCATGACGATCATGCCAACCAACATTGCGATCGCGGACAACACTAAGGCCAATACGTAAACTAACCGAGCTCCCGCCATGAATAGCATGCCAAAGGCTGTTCCCAATACAATGACTGTCGCACCAAAATCGGGCTCCAACAGCAGCAACACGGCAAAAATCAACAGGACACCAATAGGTTTTAACAGGCCGCGCAGTTCAGTACGCAACTCCACAGCGTGGCGAACCATGTAGCCCGACAACCACACCACGAGCGCAAATTTCGCGAACTCGGATGGCTGAAAGGTCAGAGGACCAAGCGGGATCCATCGCTGGCTACCGTTAACGACACGGCCAACGCCGGGAACAAGCACCAGCACCAAGAACGCGAAGGCAAGTAGCAACAACCATGGTGAAACCACTCGCCAGGTTGATGTGGGTATGGCATAAGCAATTGCACCCAGGGTAAGGCCAATACCTAGATACATTACGTGACGCGTGGCATGGTGCCACTGATCACCGAATTTAACCTCGGATAAACTAATCGACGCTGACGAAATGGCGATGACGCCAATAGATATCAGGATCGCCGCCAGTATTAATAGCGTCGAACCAGTAGCGTGATCGTGCCTCGTCGTAGTCATCAAAGCGACGCCTCTGCTTCTACCACAGCGGCCTTGAAGGTCTCACCACGATCAACGTAGTCGCGGAACATATCGAAGCTGGCACACCCGGGAGATAGAAGCACCGTGTCTCCCGCTGAGGCCACAGAGATCGCCGCATCAACCGCTTCTTTCATACTGCAAACACGCGATACCGGCACAGTCCCGCCAATGGCCCCCTCAATCTCATCCGCAGCCAGCCCAATAAGGACAACGTGCTTGGCATAGATGACGGCTGCTTTTGCAAGGGCCTCGAAAGACTGTCCCTTACCGTTACCACCCGCGATTAATACAATATTCTGCCCATCCGCTAGGCCCGCGAGCGCTGCGACGCTGGCGGCCACGTTTGTACCCTTACTGTCATTTACAAACGAGATTCCGCGCTCGATAGCAATCAGTTCGCAACGATGTGGGAGTCCCTCTAAGGCCGTGAGACCGTCAATCAGAGGGCCAAATTCAAGACCCATAGCGCGCCCAATACTGAGCGCGGCTAGCGCGTTTTCGACATTATGCTTACCGACTACCGGAATGGCCGATACAGGACACAAAGGCTCAAACCCGTGACAGATCCATGTGGCTCCATCGCTATCTCGAAGACCAATTTGGTCTATATCCGGCTCGTTATCACGCCACACAGTCCAGGGTACATCGCCCTTGCCAATGGGCTGGGTCAGCGAATCACGGTAGTTCGCGACAACGTGCTGTGCACCGGCAAAAATCCGGTGTTTTGCCAAGTGATAGAGCGGCATTGTGCGGTGACGATCGAGATGGTCGGGGGATAAGTTGAGTACAGCAGCGACTGCAAGATCGAGATTGCCAGCCCGCTCCAACTGAAATGACGAGAGCTCCAGCACGTAGACATCAACATCGCAATCCAACAGGTCGAGTGCCGGCACACCTATATTGCCGCCCACTGCCACCTTCAGACCACAGGACGTCAAAAGCTGTCCCACATAAGTGGTCACTGTAGATTTTCCGTTTGAGCCGGTAATACCAATTACCGGAACCGTCGCCTCGGCAACGAAAAGATCGATGTCACCCCGAACATCCACACCCTGAGATTGAGCGCGCTTGATCACCTCAGAATCCATCGCAATGCCCGGCGATGCAATGAGCAAGTCGAGCTGATCCATCAGCCCTTCATCAAGCTCGCCAAAATGCGTCTCTACTCCTGCAAGCTCGCGCCGCAACCCTAGGTCGCTTTGCAGTTCAGCCCGCGTATCCATAGCAATGAATGGCAGACCTTGATCTCGCCAGAAGCGCGCCACCGACAACCCGGTCTGCCCAAGACCGAGAATGCCACGTCGAATCGAACTGGATATGAGATCGGGCATCATTCAGTCCTACCTCAGTTTGAGCGTCGCTAGCCCAAAGAGCACCAGCATCGCTGTGATAATCCAGAAACGGACAATCACGCGCGGCTCGGGCCATCCAGACAGCTCAAAGTGATGATGGATGGGCGCCATCTTAAAAACGCGCTTACCACGCAATTTAAACGACGCCACTTGAATAATGACGGACAAGGTCTCCATAACGAAGACACCGCCCATGATGAGTAGTACAAATTCCTGTCGAATGATGACAGCCACGATCCCAAGTGCGGCACCGAGTGCAAGCGCACCCACGTCGCCCATAAACACCATGGCGGGGTAGGTGTTGAACCACAAGAAACCCAGTCCAGCACCCGCAATGGCGCCACAGAAGACCACCATCTCGCCGGTACCGGCGATGTAAGCTATGTTCAGATAAGAAGCGAATTCCACGTGGCCCGTCAAATAGGCAATCATCCCAAGACCAACCGACACCATTACGGTGGGCAGAATCGCAAGCCCATCGAGCCCATCAGTGAGGTTGACAGCATTGCTGGCACCGACGACAACAAGGTACGCCCAGGGAATAAACATGAGCCCCAGTAGCAGTGCGAAGTCTTTGAGGAACGGAAGGTATAGGGTCAACTCCGGTGTCTGAGTTGATGTGGCAAATAGATAGCTCACCGAGACCAGACCAACTAGTGATTGCCAAAAATACTTCCACTTTGCAGGAAGCCCGCGCGAGTCTTTTTCAACGACCTTGCGATAGTCGTCAACCCAGCCAATGGCACCAAAGAACACCGTGGTTAGCAATGCCACCCATAAGTATTTACTCGATAAATCACCCCACAGCAGTGTGCCGGATGCGATGGCCACGATGATCAGCGCACCGCCCATGGTGGGCGTCCCGGCCTTGCTCAGATGAGACTGTGGCCCATCAACTCTGACTGCCTGACCAATCTGCATCTCACGCAGCCAGAGAATCATTTTGGGACCAATGAGAGTAGATATAATAAGTGCTGTCATGGCGGACAAAATGCCGCGCAGCGTGATGTACTGAAATACAGAAAAACCGGATTCCCACTCCGCTAACTGCTGGGCGAGCCAAGCTAACATGAAGTGCCTCCAAGTGATTCGCACATGGCGTCAACAAAGCGGTCTAGTTGCATTGCTCGCGATCCCTTTATCAAAACTGTTTCATTTGCTCCAAACGCAGGGCTATCGGCAATCAACGCAGCAACGTCTTTGTAATGGCGGGTCTGTGAGTTCGATAAGTCGCTGATATGCTTTGACAGCTCACCCACCGCCAGTAGCCGCTCGATACCGAGCTCAGCGATGCGTTCGCCAATGTTGCAGTGGTACGTCACAGCCTCATCGCCCAGCTCTAGCATGTCAGCCAGCACGGCGGTTCGTGGGGCATCAGCAGAAGACAAGAGGTTTAGTGCTGCCATGACACTGGAGGGGCTGGCGTTATAACTATCGTCGATAAGACGAATACCGTTTTGGAGCTGGCGTATGTCTCCACGACCTCTCACAGGGGTGACTGACGCTAAACCATCGCTAATCGTTTTGTCCTCGATGCCGAGGGCCTGAGCCGCAGCAGCAGCGGCAAGCGCATTTACCATGCCGGGCTCGCCGGGAATGGAAATGCGCCACAAAGCGGGCGTACCGCACATGTCGACGTTCATAACAGACCCGTCAAAGCCGCGATCCTGACTCGAAACTAGTCGAATATCTGCAGCACTTGACCGCCCGAAAGTCAGCACTTGCGCCGGCTGGGCGCGCGCGCGCCAAGCTGCAAGCTCCGGCTCATCCGCATTCAGTATCGCTGTATCATGCTCGCTCAGATTGTCGAGAATCTCGCCCTTGGCTGCGACGATCGCCTCCCGACTTCCAAACCGCTCGACATGGGCCTCTCGCGCATTTAACAAAATCACCACCTGAGGAGATGCCATTGATTTCAGGTACGCGATGTCGCCCATTTGTGCTGCACCCATCTCCACAACAGCGAACGCAGCAGCTGAATTGAGCTTCGCTAAGGTCAAGGGAACACCCAGCTCGTTGTTCTGATTGCCCTCGGTTGCGATGGTAGGGCCCGCACCTGAACATATCGCCGCCAGAAAAGACTTAGCGGTTGTTTTACCGGCACTGCCGGTAATACCTATGACCTTCCCCGAAAATTCAGCACGTACCAGCCGGGCAACGTGCCCGCAGGCGGCCATCGCGTCAGACGCGATGACATGGGGGATGTCTTGACTGATTGGGCGTTCACTAACGACAGCGACCGCGCCTCTCGCAATCGCGCTACTAATATAGTCGTGGCCGTCCACGCGCTGACCTGCGATTGCAACGAAAAGATCACCCGGCTCAACTAGCCGACTGTCGATTGCCAATCCTGTGACCGTGACATCACCACAGTGAGAAGCCAATTCTAATGAGCGGGCAATATCGGAAAGACGAAGGCGCATTACAATCTCACCTCCCTATCTCGAAGTGCCCGCTCTGCGAAGACAGCGTCCGAGAAGGAATGGCGCTCTGACCCGACTTGCTGATACGTTTCATGGCCTTTACCGGCGACTAATACCGTATCACCTATCGCTGCAGACGAGATTGCCAATCGAATAGCCTCGGCTCGATCTAGTTCGATATGAACATCCGCCGATGTACAGCCTGCAATAATGTCATTGGCTATTGCAGCTGGGTCTTCTGACCTAGGATTGTCATTAGTAATAATCACTCGGTCCGCGAGCTGGCTGGCGATAAGACCCATGTCAGGTCGCTTCCCTCTATCGCGGTCACCACCACAACCGAAGACAACCCACAAACTCCCCGTACATGAGTGGGCGAGCGCGCCAAGAGAATTCGCCAGTGCATCAGGGGTGTGTGCGTAATCAACGACCACCCGTATGTCGCTCGCAGAACTGACTTCCTGCATCCGACCCTCGACCGGGAGTAAATGCGCGGCGGCGGCGGCTACCTCTCGGAAGGCGAAACCTAGGCCGGCCACGGCCATGATTGCAACAGAGACATTAAATGCGTTAAAGCGCCCATGGAGTGCCGTGGCAATCTCAGCTGTCCCCAGTGGCGAGCTTATTCGGAATGTCAGCCCAGCTGTCGTTTCACTGATGATTTTGACATGCACATCTGACAGTGGGTCAGTTAAAGACACGCCTACCGCGGGGCATGAAGACACCTCAATAGCACCATGTGTCGCCTCATCGTCTGCATTGTAGATGACACGCTGAAGTGCGAAGTCAGAAAACAGCTTTAGCTTGGCTTGGCGATAACCATCGAGGTCGCCGTGATAATCCAAGTGGTCTCTGGTCAGATTGCTGAACACGCCAGTGTGAATGCGCAGGCCGTTAAGTCGCCCTTGTGCTAGCGCATGACTTGAGGCCTCGATCGCCACATGCCTTATGCCCCGATCGCGCCAGACTGCAAGGCAGCGATTCAACGACACAACATCAGGTGTTGTATTGAGGGCCTCAACACTCTGGGTCGACTGAGTTCGGGCACCAAGCGTCCCGATAGTGCCCGAAGACTCACCCAGCAACCGCAATAATTGACCAATATAGTCGGTGATGCTGGTTTTACCATTAGTGCCGGTAACCGCAATCATCGACAACTCGGATGATGGATCCTCGAAGTAACGTCGCGCAATTTCACCGACATGTAACTTAAGGTTGGGGATGGCGACGATCGCAGGATGCGGCTCTTGCGCTGCATCGGCCTCAGTTATAACGGCCATTGCGCCGCGCATCAGTGCTTCGTCAACAAATTGTCTGCCGTCGAGCTGGTGACCGCTCAGGGCAATAAACGCATCGCCGGGCGCGACTGTTCGACTGTCTAACGTGAGTCCCGTCGGCACCTTAGCCATAACCGCATGGCTTAAGAGGGGGTTCATCGCGGGCGCAAAGGGCTGCGTGAGTGCCGAAAGCGTCATGTCAGGCACTGGTATCGCCCTCCCCTGAGCCAGCCAGAATCAATTCGCCAGATTCCGGCTCTGCGCTCTTGGGCGCGACATTTTTAATTCGAAGGACTTCCTGTGTTATCCGAGAGTAAACGGGTGCGGCTGCGGCACCACCACCATAGGCATCACCCGAGGGCTCATCAATGACAACAACGGTGACGTAGCGCGGAGCGCTTACCGGCGCCACGCCCACAAACAACGCAACGTAGCGATCGTCCAGATAGCCAGCACTCCCAACCTTGTGCACAGTCCCAGTTTTTCCACCAACACCGAAGCCTGACACGGTCGCCTTTCGGGCCGTACCCTCTGGTCCTGTAACCCTGTGTAAGACCGTTATCACCTGCTCCGCGACTGCTGGGGAAATAACCTGACGAGAGGCGTGGTGTCGCGATCCGCCGGAGGCTTCGCCCTGGGCAATAAAGGTGAAAGGGACCAGCTTCCCCTTATTGGCAAAAACGGCGTAAGCCTGAGCGAGTTGCATTGGGGTCACCAAGAGCCCATAACCGAAAGCAGGGGTGACTCGATCAATAGCACTCCAGAAGTCATGATCCGGAAGTCGCCCTGATCGCTCCCCCGGAAACTCTGCGCCAGTTGACTGCCCCAAACCAAACCGCGCGAAAACGTCCAGGATAGGCTCGTGGCCTAACGCCTGCGCTATTTTTGTTACACCGACCTGACTCGACTTCTCGATAACTCTCGACACCGAGATCTCACCGTAATTCACTGGGTCGGGGAGCACTTTGTCGCCAACTTTAATCCTGCCGGGCGAGGTGTTGATGAGTGTTTCTATATCGAATTCGCCACTCTCCAGAGCGGCAACCAGCGTCAATGGTTTTACCGTCGATCCCGGCTCAAAAACGTCTGTTACAACTCGATTTCGCATGGTAGCGAGATCGAGCTGCCCTCGACGATTGGGGTTAAAGGAAGGCAAATTTGTCATTGCTAGAATTTCGCCCGTCCGGGCATCCACCGTGACGGCCGAGGCCGCGGCTGCGCCCGTCTCGTTCATTGCCCTAAGCAATTCTCGATGCTGGACGTGCTGCAAACGCAAATCGAGGCTGAGCTGTAGCTCTGCTCCGTCTGCAGCCTCATCGACAACGCCAATATCACGAATCGATTCTCCGTGAAGGGCCTTGATGAATCGCTTTTTGCCTGGACGACCTTGTAGCTTCTCCTCAAACACAAGCTCGAGTCCCGTCGCTCCCGCACCATCAATGTCTGTGGTACCGACTAGCTGCGACACCACCTCGCCCGCCGGATAAAAACGTTTGTATTCTCGCTGCCCGTAAACACCGGGTATATCTGCCGCTAACACGGCTCGTGCAGTATGAGGGGTCTGGTGACGAGCGAGATACATAAACTGCTTTTTTCGGTAGCGTTCCAACCTCCGAGCAAAATCAGCTACCGAAAGGTTCATTAACTCCGCCAATTCATTCTCTCTGCCACTACCAAGAAGCTGTTGCGGATTAGCCCACAGCGTCACAACTGGTGTGGACACGGCGAGCGGCGAGCCACGACGATCTGTTATCAAGCCTCGATATGCTGGAATTTCCGCCGACCTAACGGCGCGTAAATCGCCCTGCCGCTGCAGGAAGTCATTACCGTACTGACTGACGCCCACCTGCAGCTGGACTAATCGTAATATCAGCATGCCGAAGAGCCCCGTCAATATTGCTGCGACAACAACAATACGCCATTGAAACAGTGCCGCTGATTTATCCTTCGTACTCACTCCGCCACCACTCGAATAGTACCCGTATCCGGCGAGGTCATTGTCAACGAGGACCGAGAGATGGCACTCACTCTATGCGGTGCGGACAGCGTCGAATACTCCAAAACGAGGCGACTATAATTCTCCTGCAAGCGCCAGCGCTCAGACTCCTGCGCTTGCAGCATGGTGAATAACAAACGGGTCTGATGTGTCTGACTCACGATTGCCAGAGCACTAATGAACGCACCGACACCAACGAGGAGAAGCTGCAATTGTGACTTACCGAAGCGAGGAATCATGCTCTACGCTCCGCAACACGCATGATTGCCGATCGAGATCGGGGATTACGCTTAACCTCCTCCGTGGACGGCTTTATCGCCTTTCCGATCAGGGTCAGCGTCTTTCCAATATCGTTATCGACGACGGGCACGTAGCGCGGTAACTGCTGACCTCGCGCTTGGTCGCGCATGAACCGCTTAACAATTCGATCTTCGAGCGAGTGAAAACTGATAACCACCAGCCGCCCGCCCACAACCAAGGGTGCGAGACTATGGCTTAAGGCCAACTCAAGGTCCTCGAGCTCTCGATTTATAAAAATTCGAATTGCTTGAAACGCCCGAGTCGCTGGGTGCTTGTGCGGCTCCCACCTTGGATTTGCTTCAGCGACAATCGTTGCCAGTTGCCGAGTTCTCGTTATCGGCGACGCGGCCCGCGCCTTAACGATGGCACTCGCCATCCGACGCGCGAACCGCTCTTCACCATAGGTTTTTATAACGTCAGCAATGTCGGATTCCGACGCCACTGCCAACCACTGTGCAGCTGTGATGCCCGAGCGCGTATCCATGCGCATATCCAAGGGCCCATCGTCGCTAAAACCAAAGCCACGCTCCGCATTGTCGAGCTGCGGCGACGAGACACCAAGATCAAACAAAATGCCATCCAGCTTTGCATCGCCTACCGCCATCTTTATGTCAGCAAAGCTTGATGCAACGAAGGTGAATCGAGAATCTGACGAAAATTGCTGCGCGGATACCTCAGCCTGCGGATCCTTATCTATCGCAATAAGCCGACCCGCAGGGGATAAGGCCCGCAAGATAGCGGCGCTGTGCCCGCCGCGCCCAAAAGTCCCATCCAGATAAGTACCGTCAGGTTTAACAGCGAGGGCAGCTACCGACTCTTCGAGAAGAACCGAAACGTGCGCCTCTTGACTCATAGCTTTAGCTCCATGAGCTCTGCTGGCAAGTCGTCTTCGTCCGCCGCCAATGCCGCCAAGCACTCGGACTCCCATAGCGGCTCAGACCAAAGCTCCAGTTTATTTCCCTGACCGACAAGTACCACTCGCTTCTCAAGCTGAGCATAGTCACGGAGCGCGCTCGGGAGAAGGATGCGACCATTACCATCAAGATCCAGATCGCTGGCATATCCAAGCACCAACCGCTGAAACCGCCTAACCGCTGGATTGAGTGTTGGGAGATCTTGCACGTCTCGCTCGATTCGCTCCCACTCCTTAAGCGGATAGATAACGAGGCAGGCGGACTGAGTATCTATGGTGACCACCAAAGACCCGGCGCTGATATCGAGGATTGACTCGCGCTGGCGCGCGGGCACCGACAGTCGCCCCTTCGCATCCAGATTGATGTGCTGCACTCCCCTGAACACCACAATTCTCCATTTGGCTTCAAAAAAAGCTAGGAAATTCCCCAATCTCCCACTTTTTCCCACTAATCGCCACTCTAACAACCGATTGCTGAAGGGTCAATGCTCAAAAAACAAAATATCTAAGTAATTCAGAGCCTTATGTAGCCCGTGAATAGGTCAAGCCGCGGAGAAATGCGTCGATAATCGCGATGAATAAACAGCACAGAAGTCAGCTGATTAGCTACTTTTTAGAGAGAATGCTTATACTTTTAATTCTTTAATATTATTAATTTTATTTTTTTAGATCATAAAAGTATAGAGTGCACCCCCAAGGTTCGGGGGTGCATAGATGAGCCAGTCGATAAGCCGGGTTCTGTCGAGAACGGTCATTCATCTGCGACGTCTGTCACCAGACGCCTGTAGCGACCTACCCGGATCCGCCGAGGGTCACGGCATACGGATCCCTATTTGGTCTTGCTCCGAGCGGGGTTTACCATCGCCACGCCTGTTACCAGCCGCGCGGTGCGCTCTTACCGCACCTTTTCACCCTTACCTGCATTTGCATGCGGGCGGTTTCCTTTCTGCTGCACTTTCCGTGAGCTCACACTCCCCAGGAGTTACCTGGCGCTCTGACCCATTGGAGCCCGGACTTTCCTCTGCACCAAGGCGCAGCGACCGTTTAACTGACTCTCATGAAAACTAGCACTGGGTGCACGATCACTCAACTGACTAATTACCCTCTTTCGATCAAAATCTGGTAGAGGTCTCGTGATTTCAGACCGAAATGCTCAGCGACCACCTGAGCTGCCTTGCGAGGAGGAAGCTCTCTCGCTAGCCGCAGCAAGAGTTGCACCACCTCTTCGCTCACGACCCCAACATCCTTAGCTGTTGGCGCAACCATAACGACAAATTCGCCGCGCTGCTGATTACTGTCACTGCGAGTAAATTCGCGAAGCGCCGCAATAGTATCTCGACGCACAGTTTCAAAGGTCTTTGTCAACTCACGCGCCACGCATGCCTCGCGTGAACCGCCAAAAACATCAAACAAGTCATCGAGTAAATCGAGGATGCGATGTGGCGCCTCGTACAAAATAACGGTCGAATCCAATCCTCTCAGAGCCTCAAGGCGCGCGCGCCGCGCCCCTCGCTTCGCCGACAAGAAACCTTCGAATCGAAAGCTATGCGTAGGCAGTCCCGCCGCACTGAGTGCTGTGATAGCGGCACAAGGCCCAGGCAGTGGGATAATTGGCAACGCCAAACCCTGCACGGCTCGCACAAGCTGGTAACCGGGATCAGACACTAGAGGCGTACCAGCATCGCTTATTAGAGCAATGCTCTGGCCTTGCGCAATTCGCTCTGCCAGCGCTCCTGCCTCACTTTCGCCACTGTGCTCATGAAAACTAACCACGGTTGTAGCGACGTCATAATGACGCAGCAACGGCTTGGAGTGCCGTGTATCCTCTGCCGCAATGATGTCTACAGAACGCAGCACATCGATTGCTCGAATCGTAATGTCATCCAGATTACCGATCGGAGTCGGCACGATATATAAGGCGGCTTTCACTCGACGCTCCTTTGTGCACTATAAGACCGCACACTTTGGTCGTACAATGGCGTGGACGCTAGACCGTCTAATCGGCTTAAAACCTAACGGCTAATTGAACATGACATCAAAATATTTAGCGGTCACAACGCATAATCGCACTTTATTGTCTGGACTGCACCGCTTCCTGCTTGTCGCAATAATAGCGCTGGCGACTGCGTGTACGTCCACGCCAACGGCTGACCGAGCACCATCTGATAGGCAAGATGTGAACGCCCCCGCGACTAGAAATAACACGCTATTAATACCCAAAACGGACGACACCACACTGGATGTCCGCGTCATCTCATGGAACCAAAAACTCGCACAGCAGCGGGGTTGGCTGTTTGCCCTAACCGAGCTAGAAACGGCGGATCTGGGTTACATATCAACCAACACTGGAACATTTATTCGCTCGCAACTACTGTGGCTTAAAGGCGATATTGAACAGTCAGCGCAACTGTTGAATGACGTTGAGACCACCACGCCAACTGATCGGGACAGGCTACTCGCCGAACGTCAGCGCCGATTTACAGAGACGCATCGCTATATTGCGGCAGCGAAGATCGCGCTTGAGAGGGTCATGCTCGGCGTCAAAACCGATGATCCGACAACTCACTCGACTGTCTTTAATCTACTCTCTAAAGCATCTGAGCAGCGTCTTGCGTCCGAGCTTAGACGTACCGAACCCAATAGCGACTGGCACCAATGGCTATCATTAAATCGCGCTTACCGACGGGGACGGGAAGACGTTTTTTCATGGCTAGCAGAACACCCCATACTGCCGTCAGGCGCCCTAGACCTACCGTCAGGTTTACGGGATTGGCTTAACAGCGATCCGCCGCGCCGAATTGCCGTTTTATTACCCTTGAGCAATCGTTTGAAGTCCGCAGGACAGACGGCTCTGGAAGGTATCGTCGAGGGACTTTACGCCACTTTCCGAGATCCTGCGCTGCGACCAGATATCATAACCATCGATACAGAAGCGGCAGGGTCAGCACGTGCGGCCTACCTTAGAGCACTCGAATCCGGCGCTGACTTCGTCATTGGACCATTAACCAAAGACCGTGTTTCTGAACTGCAGTCTATCGACAACTTGCCTATCCCGATCCTCGCATTAAACCGCGGCATACCCGATCGCAATAGCGCGACCACCCAAACAGGTGCTGCCCAAGTGGTAAGCCTCAGCCTATCGCCCGAGGATGAGGCCGAACAGCTGGCGCAACTCGCATGGGCGGACAACCTGCGAAACCCTCTGGTGATCGCACCAGACACCGCCTGGGGTGCTCGAATGCACACGGCATTCGCAGATACTTGGCGCACATTTGGCGGCACAATAAGAGAAGTTGCTCTCACTGGGTCGGAAAAAACGGATAACGAGACAATTGCGCAAGGTCTCGCCACATTGAGTAGCGAAAGCCGAATCAAAGAAGTGGAACGCGCATTTGACGCACCGATCGAGAGTCAATCCCGGCGTCGCGAGGATGTGGACGTTGTTATCTTGCTTTCGCCAACGCCCCAAAGCGCGCGTGAGCTACGCCCACTGCTGCGCTTCCATTACGCGGGCGGGTTACCGGTTTTTGCGCCAGCCTCCATTTTCGAGGCTAACAAAGGCATAGCCAATCGCGACCTCGATGGCATCAAGTTTGTACTGCCACCAAGCACACTATCACCTGCAACCTCAGCCACCGAAATGCTTCATGCTCTAGGGGCAGATGCTGCGGCATTTGTAGATCGATTTAACCAAGCGGATAGTGCGAATGGCATCATTCTCTTCGGACAGTCCGGGGATCTGAGTACAGATTCGCAGGGTAATGTTCACCGAAGATTGAAACCGGTCGTTTTTAACCGCGGTCGAGCTCGCCCAATTTGAGAAACTACTTGGATCATTGCAATCCGAGTACCTACGATAAACACAACAGGAATTTACTGGGAACAACGGGCTGTCGAGCTGGTAACAGCCTCAGGTGGACAGGTTTTAGCGCGTAACTTTCACTGCCGATTCGGCGAAATAGATCTTATTGTTATTGATAAATATACGCTTGCATTCATTGAGGTCCGATACCGACGCCATTGCAGCTTTGGTGCTGCCGCCGAATCAGTATCACTCAGAAAACAGAATAAAGTGATTCGGGCTGCGAGCATCTTTTTAATCGATAACGACTGCCATAACACTCGTCGTTGTCGCTTTGACATTATTGCATTTGATGGCGCTAGGCGATCAGCACGAGTAAAGTGGTTAAAGGGAGCATTCAATGCGGCCGAGTAAAGCGTAAAATGACTAACTTCGAAATCATCTCAACCTTACTTCATCAACATATCGAACGCTTGAGTTTGTCAGCAGACACCATTGCCGACGTTTGCAATACTGCGGCGACCCAAATTGCCAATGCGATAGCGTCAGAGCAAAAGGTTTTTTCTGCCGGCACCGGCATCGATGGCTCAGCCGCATTATGCTTTCGTCAGCTAATCCGCGAGGGCATATGGCTAGAGCGACCAGCCTTGCCCATCATAGATCTTACCGCCATCAACACAATCAACACTGATTCAGGTGCCGCCTGGATTACTCAAGAACTGAACAGTCTAGGACAGCCAAATGATGTGGCAGTTATATGGGGCTCACAACTGTCTCCTGCCAACGTTGAGATGATCAACGCCGCAACTGACCAACGCAGAATGCATGTCATCTGGATAGGCACTCAAGGTCCAACTATGAGCCTGAGCTTCGATGATGCTGATGCACAAGTGCGCGCCAGTTTATCGTACATCACAGCACTAGCGATGGCGCGCATAGTCGAGAGCCACCTCTTTAGTACATGACCGCGTTTATTTGACCAGGGTGAGTGAGGGTTTTTTTGTTGCGCCGGGCTGGATCGGCTCCGGACCTGACGGCGGGTTGGGCCCCCCAGCATCGTCATCATCAAACACCATACCCTGCCCATTTTCGCGTGCGTAAATGCTCAATACGCTTTCCATGGGCAACTCAACATCTAGGGGCACGCCGCCAAAACGCCCACTGAAGGAAATCGCATCGTTACCCAGATGAAGGCCGACGACGGCAGTCGGAGAGATATTCAGCACGATCTGTTCGTCCGTAACATAGTCCGCAGGAACAACGACGCCGTCACAGGCGGCATCGATCAGCACGTGTGGCGTGCAGTTATTATCAACAATCCAGTCGTAAATAGCTCGAATAACGTAGGGCTTGCTTGGCGTCATTCGGGTCTCCCCTGCGTCAAGGGCGCATTTCTCGTTCTTGAATGGACAAGCTCTCTTGGAAGGATTCGCGACCAAATAATCTCTCCGTGTAGTCGAAGAGAGGCTTGGTTTGCTTGCTCTGCTTTATGTCCACCCCAAGTGCTGTAAGCCGCCACAAAATGGGAGCCACACAGCAGTCAACCAGTGTGAATTCATCACTCATGAAGAATGGCTTGTCAGAAAAAATCGGGGAAAGTGCCGTCAAACTCTCTCCTAGATCACGTCGCGCTACTGCCACATCACTTGCTTTAGACGAGCGGAAAATCGTATCCACCAAGGAACACCAGTCGCGCTCCACTCGATACATAAAGAGTCGACTTGCAGCTCTCGCTACGGGATAAACGGGTAATAACGGTGGATGAGGAAAGCGCTCGTCCAAATACTCCATCATGACCTTTGACTCGTACAAGATGAGCTCACGATCAATCAAGGTCGGCATTGTGTTGTAGGGGTTCAGATCACCTAATTCTGCGACTGGGACACCGTCTGCGCCCTCCACGAGATCGACCGATACGCCTTTTTCCGCTAAAACGATCCTTACTCGGTGGCTGTAGTGGCTCGTGCTATCAGAGAAAAGGGTCATAGCAGAGCGCTTTGATACTGCACTCGACGCGTCATCGGTTAACTTCATTAAGAACTCCGAACGGAATGATAGGAAAACAAAAGCGGAGCAAGCTCCGCTTTGTGATTATGCCCGTCGAGACGATTTAGTGCACGTCTTTCCAGTACTCACGGTTCAACGCCCAAGCTAGAATGAAGAGAATCGCTAAAAACAACATCACGCGCTTACCCATCTCAATTCGGGTTTGCTTAAACGGCTCCGCCGTGTAAGCGAGAAAATTGACGAGGTCATACATCGCATCGTCAAACTCACCCGACATCATAATACCCGCAGACGCCACTTCTAACGAATCACAATGACCTTCCCCAGCGTGACTATCTTCGGCGTGAACGCACTCCTGTAGACCCTGTAACTCGAGAAGTACATGTGGCATTCCGACGTTCGGATAAACGAGGTTGTTCACCCCGTATGGCCGTGAATCGTCCTGGTAAAACGTTCTTAAATAGGTGTAGAGATATTCAGGCTTTTTCGCTCGAGAAATGAGCGTCAGATCCGGTGGCGCAGCACCAAACCACCCCTTGGCAACATCCTTATCCATACTGATTGTCATCAGCGACGATATCTTCTGATTTGAATCAAGCATCAGGTGCTCTTGATAAAGGTCTTCAGGTATACCTAGGTCTTTGGCAACCCGGTTGTGGCGGGAGTACTGCAGGGAATGACAACCGGCACAATAATTAGCGTACAGCGCGGCACCATGCTGCAGAGACGCCTGATCGGACGCGTCTGCCACGAAGTCGTCGCAAGGAATGCTGCCACAATCATAAGCAGATTCCGCTGCGACCGCCTTGAGTGGCAACCAAGTCAACAAAGCAACCACGGCTAAAGTGGCTAGGCTCTTACCCAAGCCCATGCCACCGTCCATTGTCACGCGATCCGGGACCTCCTTAGTCTTATCCCATGTCGACCACCAGGGCATCCCCAAGAAAAATACGAAGTAATAAATCGTACCTATCTGCGCTAACTGTGTTCGGCTCTCCGTCGGCGCCCACACACCCAACACACCCAAGATAATGAAGTTAATAACAAACCCCAGCAGCATAACGCGATTGAGCATGCCGCGATAACGCCACGACCGTACTGGGTTTCTGTCCAACCAAGGCAATACGAACGGAACCACGACGGCTGCGGCGAAGGCTACAAAGCCCCAGAACTTGTCGGGAACGGCTCGCAAGACCGAATAATAGGGCGTGAAGTACCACACTGGCGCGACGTGCGCTGGCGTCTTAAAGGCATCCGCTTCTTCAAAGTTTGCCAACTCGAGGGCGTAGCCTCCCATCTCGGGTGCAAAGAAGAGGATTCCGCAGAAGAAAAAGAGGAATACAGCGATACCCTGGACGTCATGAACTGAGTAATAGGGGTGGAACTTGATGCCATCCAATGGCACTCCATTGGCGTCCTTGTGTTTCTTAATTTCGACGCCATCCGGGTTGTTTGAACCCACTTCGTGCAGCGCCAGAATATGCAGCACAACCAATGCCAACAGAACAATCGGCAGTGCCACGACGTGCAGTGCAAAGAAACGATTCAGCGTAATGCCCGAAAGTAGATAATCACCGCGTATCCAGGTCGTGATGTCCTCGCCGATTACGGGAATCGCTCCGAATAGTGAAATAATGACCTGAGCACCCCAGTACGACATCTGCCCCCAGGGCAGCACGTACCCGACAAATGCTTCCGCCATGAGCACCACGAAGATGAGCATACCGAAGACCCAAATGAGCTCTCGGGGCTTCTGATACGAGCCGTACATCATCGCTCGGAACATGTGCAAATAAATGACGATAAAGAAAAAGGAGGCACCGGTGGAGTGCATATATCTCAACAGCCAACCGTACTCCACATCACGCATGATGTACTCGACCGATGCGAATGCCTCTTCAGCGCTCGGTGTGTAACTCATAGTCAACCAGACACCGGTCAACAATTGATTAACCAATATCAACAGAGAAAAAACGCCAAAGAAGTACCAGAGATTGAAATTTTTCGGTGCGTAATACTCACCCATGTGCGTGTTCCACGCACGGGTAATGGGGAGTCGAGCGTCAACCCATGAAACTAAACCTGTTAATGCCTTTTCCATTACGCAACCTCCGTGTCTACGCCAACAACCAAGACGTTTTCACCTTCGAATGAGTGGGGGGGTATTATCAAATTAGCCGCCGCAGGAACGCCTTTATACACACGTCCTGCCAAATCAAACTTTGAACCGTGACACGGGCAGAAGAACCCGCCCAACCAACTGTCGCCACCCAAATCAGCCGCGCCCACTTCCGGCCTGAACTTTGGCGCACATCCTAGGTGCGTACACAGACCAACGACTACTAGGTACTCCTCGTTTATCGAACGCGGACTACCCTCTACGTACGCAGGCTGATCAGCGCCCTCGGACATGGGGTCCTTCAAATCCCCATCGATCGATGAGAGACCTGCTATCTGCTCAGGGGTTCGTCGCAACACGTAAACGGGCTTACCGCGCCACTCCACAACCAGCATCTGGCCCGGCAGTATCTTGCTAATATCCGCTTTGACCGGCGCACCTGCAGCCTTTGCCTTTTCCGACGGATTCCAAGATCCTAAAAATGGCACGGCCACACCGACAACGCCTGCGGCGCCCACCACTGATGTTGCGGCAGTTAGGAATCGGCGTCGTGTTTGGTCTGAAGCGCGACCGTCGTCGCTACCTTGACTCACCTCAGCTTCACTCATGCAGTTATCTCCGAGTCTTGTTGTTACTGCTATTGTCGTAGACAGCTCTTGGCCGTCTCGGATTAGATTCTCTTATCGCCGCGGAAGTTTAATGATCGCAGGCATGCACAGCAAGGAACCGTGGGACATTAATGCCCCACTCGTGCGTATAATTTGTTCAGTAACGTGACAGCGGAGGCTGCCACACGCGCAGATTAGCGCTTGGAGAACTGTGGTCGACGACGCGCCTTGCGAAGACCGACCTTCTTGCGCTCCACTTCTCGCGCATCGCGGGTCACGAAACCTGCGGCTCGCAGCGTGCCTCGCAGGGATTCGTCATAGTCTAGCAGTGCGCGTGTCAAACCGTGGCGAATAGCACCCGCTTGCCCAAAGTTACCGCCACCCACTACCGTGATGTTTGCATCGAACTTGTCAGACGTATCGGTTAATTCCAATGGCTGTCGCACAACCATTCGAGCCACTTCTCGACCAAAATACTCGTCAATGCTGCGTCCATTGATCGTAATCGTACCGTTGCCGCCCTTTAGAAAAACCCGAGCGGTTGACGTCTTTCGCCGTCCCGTACCGTAATATTGTGCAACTGCCATTATTTATTCCTTAAATTGTCAGCGCCTGAGGCTGCTGAGCTTCATGGGGATGTGTCGGGCCCGAGTAGATTTTCAGCTTTCGGAACATGGCTCTACCTAGGGGATTCCTAGGCAACATACCCTTGACGGCACGCTGTAGGACCCGCTCTGGCGCTCGATCGATCAGCTTCTCGAAAGTAAAGGACTTCAGGCCGCCGGGGTAGCCCGTGTGGTGGTGGTACATTTTATCGGTTGCCTTGGCACCAGTGACGCGAATCTTTTCGCAATTCACAACGACAATGTAATCGCCCATGTCCATGTGGGGTGTGTACTCTGCTTTGTGCTTACCGCGCAATCGATGCGCAATCTCAGCGGCTAAGCGTCCAAGCGTTTTGTTTTCTGCGTCGACAACGAACCAATCGTGGTGTACGTCGCTCGCTTTTGCACTAAAAGTTTTCATGCACTCGCCTACTAGGCCTATTTTGGAGGAGCGCGGAGATTACAGTAGCGACGGGACGCTTTCAATAGTTAAGGGCGGTTAAGGTCGATGTTCGCGGCGCAAATATTCCACAGATTGCATTTCAACCAGTCGCGACAGAGTTCTCTGGAATTCAAATGTGAGTTTAGAGCCGATATACAAGCACGCCATTTCAACCTCAGCACTCATGGCCAACTTGATATTACGATCATAAAACTCGTCAACTAATGTAATAAATCGCCGTGCGCCGTCTTCGTTGTCGGTTGTCATAATGGGCACATCCAAAATGAGGACTGAGTGAAACTCGCGTGCCAGAGACGTGTAATCCATCGCACTGCGCGATGACAAACACAGTTCCGCAAATGACATCAGTAATACACCTTCAGACATTCCGACATACGACAACGACCGTTTGTTGATGAGAAGAATTCCTGGCTCCGCAGTTTTTCCACCCGTCAGACTCCCAAACAAATCGTGGAGCCGTGTCTCAGGGCCGATATCGTCCGGTACAAAATACAGCTCAGACTGCGTTAGCACCCTGAGCCTATAGTCAATCCCACTGTCCACACTCAGCAGTCTGGTATGCCGCTCCACGGCGCGAATGGCAGGAATAAAACGCGAGCGCTGCAGACCATTTTTATAAAGACCATCGGGTGGAATATTAGAGGTGGCGACCAAGGTAATCCCTCGGTCAAACAGTGCCTGCATTAACGTACCTAGCAACATGGCATCGCCAATATCACTGACGTAAAACTCATCGAAGCAAAGTACTAATGTTTCCGAGGCAATGCGTTCGGCCACCGAGTCGAGTGGATTTTTTACTCCCGCTAGCGCTTTTAAATCGTCATGAACTCGCTGCATAAAGCGGTTGAAGTGCATGCGCTTTTTCTTTTCAAACGACAGCGACTCGAAAAAAGCGTCCATCAAGTAAGTCTTGCCTCGACCGACCCCGCCCCACAAATACAAACCGACCTCGGGTTGAGTGCGGGCCCCACCGAATAAACGCCTCACAAAACTGGGGGTATCTAATGCGCGCACCTCCAGCCGCTCATAAAGATCTTGCAGCGCCTCTACGGCACGCAGTTGAGCCGCATCGGGAACAATAGCACCTGAAGTCAGATCGGATTGATAACGCTCGAAAGGTGTCAGGGCCATGATAAAAAAATGTCGTGGATTATTTGAGTTAGGTGGATAGAGCAGTGTGCATCCGCGCACGGACTCTAGCGTCAAGTCTGGCCCGGGACAATACGTTATCTGATTTGGCCTGAGGGAGGCGCAGAAGAGGGAGGCGCAGAAAAGGCTTTGGCAAGATTGCATGAACAGCGCTACCATTGAGTCGACTCGGGGGAGCCTCATGGAAACGACAATAACGACGATTGCGTATTTTTTATTTGCCGGCTTTGCAGTAGGGCTGGGTGTCGGATGGTGGGTCGGCACGCAGCGAAAAGACGATTCGAGCTCTGTGATCAATGAACTGAAGCTCGAAGTTGAAGCGGCGCACGCCGCGCACCGAGCCTACGAACAATCAGTTACTACTCACTTTTCAAACACCGCGCAGCTACTGCATCGCATGCAGGATGATTACCGATCTATCTATGCGCACATTGCCTCAGGAGCGCAGGAATTATGCGACAGTGAGGTCGCAAATCAGCTGGAGAACAACACGCAGATCTCGAGCGCATTTGATGTTCCCGAGCATCTTTTAGATCGGTCGCAGCCTCTCGACTATGCCCCAAAAAAATCACCCAGTGAAACAGGACAGCTTGCTGAAGATTTTGGGCTCGAAAAAAACTACACCACACAGCCTAATTAAGGCCTAAGCCGGGCTATCGATGTCGATAAAGTGGTGCTGCACACCGTAGTGGTCTGCAATCCAGCTGCCAAGACGACGAACACCATAGCGCTCGGTTGCATGGTGACCCGCCGCAATGAAGGCAATACCTCTCTCTCTGGCCACGTGTACCGTTTGCTCTGAAATCTCGCCTGTAACAAACAAATCAGCTCCGGCGTCTGCCGCTTCATCGATGTAGTTCTGCCCACCGCCCGTGCACCAAACTACAGACGTAACAGCAGTATCTCCACTACCGACCATAATTACCTCGCGTTGCAACTCACCACGCAGACCCTCAGCGATCTGCGTGAGAGTTTGCGCTTTAACGAAAGACCCTTGGAACACGGGGTGGCTTTTATCATTGGGATTGATCGACCCAAATTCAGTTAAACCCATTGCCTGCCCAAGGCCTGCGTTATTCCCAAGTGTTGGGTGACAGTCGAGCGGCAAGTGATAAGCAAACAGATTGATATCAGCTGTTAACAGGGTCTTGATACGCCTCGCCCTCATACCAACCAAGCGCTGATCTTCACCACGCCAAAAGTAACCATGGTGAACAAGAATAGCGTCTGCCTGCAGCGCCACGGCGCGATCGAGTAATGCCTGGCAGGCGGTGACGCCTGACACCAGAACTGCAATTTCGGCTTTACCTTCTACTTGCAATCCGTTCGGGCAGTAGTCTTTAAATCGTTCAACACACAACTCGGCATCGAGTGCCATGCTCAATTCATCTCGACCTATAGGCACCCTGCACACTCCTTTGCTAAATCAGCTAAACCAAACGCCATGAAAGCGGCATTATACGCAGAGTTTGATTTACACTAGCCAGCGCAGAGAGGAGGAAAGACATGCGAGAGTGGTTCTCACAGTTGGCATGGCCTGCTCTTGCCGGTGTGCTCGCTGCAGTTTTATTGCTGAATGCAGAGTGGCTGACACCCAGCAAGCGTGCGTCGGGGCCAGACAGCTACAGTAGTGCTGTAGCGGTTGCTACGCCATCCGTGGTCAACATTTATACAGCCAAACTAGTGGCTGACAGATCACCCATTTTGAATGCGCCCCTACTGCGCCGATTTACCAACCCTATTGATCGACAACCGCGCGTTGAGCGATCGCTTGGGTCTGGCGTCATCATGAGCAAAGACGGACATATCATCACGAATAGACACGTTATCGACGGCGCCCAATCCATTCAAATACTGCTTTCAGATGGACGCCGTGCCAATGCCACAGTGGTAGGGACAGATTCGGAAACGGATCTCGCCTTGCTGAAAACAGACTTGGCTGATCTTTCTGCAATCGAGGTTGCGAACTCTAATGAGATCAACGTCGGTGACGTTGTTCTGGCAATTGGCAACCCCTATGGATTCGGGCACTCCGTCTCGCTGGGCATAGTGTCGGGGCTGGAGCGATACGGACTGCAGCTCTCCGCCTACGAAAACTACATACAAACCGATGCCACCATTCACCTCGGCAACTCGGGCGGTGCATTGATCGATTCAGAAGGCCACCTGGTCGGCATCAACACACTCATTTACACGGGGGCCAACGATTCCAGTAATGCGATGAGTGGTATCGGCATTAACCTTGCCACGCCCAGTAATGTCGTCAACTCAGTCATGACAGATCTGATTGAGTACGGCAGCGTCATTCGCGGGTGGCTAGGTGTAAGCGTCGACTTATTACTCGGGTTTGATGAAGAAGGTCGAGCCACGCAGTCGCTGCTTGTGACAGAGACGGCAGCGGGCGGACCGGCCCAGCGGGCTGGCATTGAGGTCGGCGATCTCATTGTCGGATTAGATGCGGTTGCTGTCACCGACGCCCGTCAAGCCATGCAAACCATTGCACGCCTGAGGCCTGGCGATCGTGTGCTTGTGGGCTTACAGCGCGACAATTCTGAGTTTGAGGTTGAGGCTATTGTCGCCTCGAGACCAACGGTAAACTAAACGTTAACAAGGTGACTTCGATATCCGTGCACGTGCCGCCATCGCATGCGCTGACAGAGATTCACTATCTGCAATAGTGCCCGCCACTTCAGCGAGCGCATCCGCGCCCTCGGGGCTTATCTCAATGATGGATGACCGAGTCTGAAAGTCGTACACGCTGAGTGGCGATGCAAAGCGAGCCGCACCTGACGTTGGCAGTACGTGGTTGCTACCAGCGCAATAATCACCTAGCGACTCCGAACTGTAGCCACCCAAAAATATGGCACCCGCACTGGTGATATTGGCTAACAGTTCACTCGGGGCCGCAACTGCCAACTCCAAATGTTCTGGCGCAAATCGATTCGACAATTCAGCGGCCACAGTTAGGTTGGGAACCGCAATCAAGGCGCCTCTGTTTTTTAACGAAGCACGAATAATGTCGGCACGGGATGCCCCAGGCAGTAAAGCCTCGATGGCGTTTGCAACTGCATCTAGATACTCCTGACTCGTTGAAATACAGACTGCTTGCGCAATTTCATCGTGCTCCGCTTGTGACATGAGATCTAAGGCGACCCAATTTGGATCAACGCTGCCATCGGCAATGACAAAAATTTCGGACGGGCCTGCAATCATATCGATGCCGACCTTACCGAAGACTTGTCGCTTTGCCTCGGCAACATATCGGTTGCCAGGCCCTACCACTTTGTCGACAGCCAACACCGATTCAGTCCCATACGCCAGTGCCGCAATGGCTTGCGCGCCACCCACGGTAATCACCTTGTCGACGCCAACTATGGATGCTGCAGCCAACACTAAAGGATTGATCTCTCCACCCGGCGCTGGCGCAACCATAACAATCTCGGGTACTCCGGCGACGCGCGCAGGTATGGCATTCATCAAGACAGATGAGGGGTAACTCGCCTTCCCACCCGGAACATAGAGACCAGCGCGCTGCATGGGCAAACTGCGCTGCCCCAGTCGATTACCGAAGTCGTCGACGATAGACCAATCTTGGTTGATCTGCTGCTCATGGTATCGACGTATTCGCTGGGCAGCCGCCGCGACTGCATCTAATGCAGATCGATCCACCTGTGATTCGTAGGCCTTCAAATCATCGCGTTCATACACCAGCTCGCTAACTGACGATGCTTCAAACCCATCGAAGCGACGAGTCAACTCCAGCAAAGCCGCATCACCGCCCGACCGGATTTGCGAAATAATATCGCGCACACTAGCAACCAAAGATTGATCGAGGTCTTCGATCGGCGCTGTCAGCACCTCTATTTTGGCTTCAAAATCCGTATCTGAGCTCGAAAACCGGCGTATCTCAATCGACATTACACGGCCCGCCGTGAGTCAACCGCTGTGGTGAGTCGCTCCACCAGAGCTGAAATAACGCTATTGCGTGTTCGCATCGACGCCCTATTAACAATCAAGCGCGAGGAAATATCGGCAATATGGTCCAGCGGTTTCATGCCATTAGCCTTAAGCGTATTGCCTGTGTCCACGATGTCGACGATCTCATCGGCAAGATTCATAATCGGCGCGAGTTCCATAGCACCGTACAACTTGATGATGTTGGGCTGTATACCTCGTGACGCGTAGTGAGCACGCGCGATGTTTACAAATTTTGTCGCAACTCGAATTTTGGCGGCATGACCCCGTGTAGAAAAGTTCAAACCAGCGGTCATCAGGCGACATCGGGCTATCTCGAGGTCAAGCACCTCATAAAGACCTTCATCACCGAACTCCATCAACAAATCCTTCCCGACAACACCGATATCGGCAGCGCCATGACGGACGTAGGTCGGCACATCCGAACCTCGTAACACAACAAAGGAAACGCCATCAACCGATGTTGGGAAAATAAGCTTACGGCTGCGTTCGATAGACTCTAATGGCTCCAAACCAGCCTCCGCAAATAAGGGCAAGGTCTCCCTTAAAATGCGGCCTTTGGTAAGCGCTATGGTAAGCGTATCGGATTGAGTGGACTGCACAGCCTACCTCGACTTCCTGACTATATTGGCACCGACCGACTGCAACTTTTCCTCGATACGCTCGTAACCACGATCGATATGATAGATGCGATCAATATCGGTCTCACCCACTGCGGCCAAGCCTGCAATGACCAAGCTCGCCGAGGCGCGTAGATCTGACGCCATCACGGGCGCGCCATTAATTTGCTCTCGGCCTCGTATGATAACGGTACGTCCGTCGATCTTAATATCAGCACCCATACGACTCATTTCTCGCGCTTGCATTAGGCGGTTCTCAAAAATTGTTTCTGTAATTTGACCCTCTCCCTCGGCAATCACATTCAGTGCTGTAAACTGCGCCTGCATATCGGTTGGGAATCCTGGATACGGCGCAGTAATCAAGTCGACAGCCTTCGGTCGACCCGACCTCATATCAGCTGTGATCCTTCCCTCCTCGACCAAAACAGATACGCCAGCATCTCTGAGCTTATCGACCACAACACCCAAATGCTCCGCATTTGCGCCCTCCAGCGTAATCCGGCCTCGTGTTGCGGCCGCCGCAACAAGGAATGTACCTGCCTCAATACGATCGGGCATAACCCGATAGTGACTGGCTTTGAGCTCCGACACACCGTTGATCGTCAAGGTTGAACTACCATCGCCCGCGATGTCAGCCCCCATACCTCTTAGAAAACAAACCAGGTCTGTTATTTCCGGCTCTCGCGCCGCGTTGCGCAATATCGTCCTGCCGTCAGCCAAAACGGCAGCCATCAATAGATTCTCGGTACCACCGACGGTAACGGTCTCGAAGGTAAAGTCGCAACCCACCAGCCCATCCCGGGTGGTCGCCACAATATAACCATCGCGCACATCAATCTCTGCGCCCATGGCTTCAAAACCCTTTAGGTGTAAATCAACAGGCCGACTGCCTATGGCGCACCCACCTGGAAACGATACCTCGGCAGCACCGAAACGTGCCAATAAAGGCCCCATCACCAGAATCGATGCGCGCATCGTTTTAACCAGCTCATAGGGCGCTCTCTGATTCGTCAGAGCGGCCGCTGAAACCTGCAGCATCGTCGTTTCATCCACCGATACTTCGGCGCCAAGCGCACCGAGCAACTCCACCATGGTGGTCACATCATTTAAATGCGGCACATTGGACAGACTCGACACGTCTCGCGTCAGTAATGTCGCGGCCAAAATAGGCAGCGCAGCATTTTTCGCACCCGAAATTCGAATGTTGCCCTGCAGAGGCGTACCGCCACGAATGCGGAAATAATCCAAAACTCAGATACTCAGCTACGGTGTCTTGGCAATAATATTGACAGCGTGAAGCGCGCCGCTACTGATAAACTCACCTAAGGGGGCGTATACCCGCTGTTGACGAGCTACGGGCCGTAACCCTTCAAACAGGTCGCTGATGACTGTGATCTGACAGTGGGATCCATCAAGATGGACGTCAATACTAGCGCCGGGAAACTCCGCCTGCAGCGCACTTACTATGACCGACTCATTCACTATCCAGATCCTCGGGTAAGTTAGCCGACACGTCCCATTCAGCAACCACTCGGGCTACATCGCCATCGGCAGATTTCACGGCTGACGCAAATTGATTTTGGTATATTTGACCAAGATTGATGTCTTCGACAATCAGATTTCGAAGCCGCCAACTGCCATCTCTACTTTGACCCATTTGATATCTCACGGTATAGGTTCGATCGCCTGATCCATATACGAGCTGGGTAATCGATGCTGATTTGGCCGTCACATCAATGTCGCCATCGTCCACTATCTCAAATTTTGACCCGCTAAACGCCAACAGCCCCTTCGCGTAAGTCCTTATCAGGCCAGACTTCATGATGGTTGTGAACGAGTTTAACTGATCCTTTAACGCCTCGCGCCCCGCATTATCCAGTGAACGATAACGCGCGTTTGATGCATATTGACCCATGACGCCTTTTGCAAAACCCCGCCAGTCTATTGTCTCGTCGAGCACAGCACCAATCTCGGCATAAAAGCGATCGGGATCCGAATCAAAATAGCCCGGGGCCTCCGCCACTATCGCCATAATTTGTGAGGTTGTGGACTCAATAATCGGGGTGGGTTTAGCGCTTTCACTCGCGAGTGCTGCAACAGAACAACACAGCATCGAAAAACCAAGCACGAGTCGATAAGAGAGTAAATTAGGTAATGTCATGCAATTTCTAGCTCAAAACGTAAATTATTGGGATGAGTTATACCGATTCTCCGCCACACAGAGTCTGATCGGTGATCATATTGGCGTATGATAACCGATCGCTGAAGATCAGCGAGGCGTTTTCGTACTCAAAGACCATGACATACTTTACATGCTCGATCTTATTTTCATCGTTTTAGGCCTCGCAGGCCTCTTATGGAGCTCCGATAAGTTTGTGGAGGGCGCCGCTGCGATTGCCAAACATGCCGGCATGTCGCCGTTCATTATTGGGATGACCATAGTCTCGCTGGGCACATCTGCGCCCGAGATTGTCGTATCGCTTATTGCTTCGGTGACAGGGTCAGGCGAGTTAGCCGTCGGTAATGCGCTTGGTTCAAATATTACAAATATCGGATTAGTGTTAGGCCTGACACTGATGATCAGAGCCATGACGATCGATGCCAGCGCGACGAAACGCGAACTCCCCCAAATGGTGGCAGTTACCCTTCTCGCGGGTGCCTTGATGAGCGACCACCTATTATCGATTGCAGATGGCCTCATCCTACTGTCTAGCCTCGCCCTATTTCTTTTCCTGCTTGCCAGGCGCGACTCAACACTCGTCCCTGTCGCAGACAACACTAAACACTCCACGACGCTCTTAAACGCATGGATTGCATTTATCGTGGGCTTGGTACTCCTGGTGGTATCGTCGCGTTTACTAGTAGTCGGAGCAGTTAACATAGCCACCGCTTTGGGCGTTTCCGAGTTGGTTATCGGATTAACCATTGTCGCCATTGGCACCAGCCTTCCAGAGCTCGCAGCGTCGGTCATGAGTGCCCTAAAGGGGCATGCGGATATCGCTATCGGGGCGATTGTGGGTAGTAATGTATTTAACTTACTTGTGGTCTTGGCCATACCCGGTATTTTTGGCCCGCTCGTTCTTGACGTTAGTGTCATGGATCGCGACTGGACAGCAACCCTTCTTTTAACGGGCACTTTGATGGGTTTTGCGTGGATTGCCTACGCGAGAACGCTAAGTCGAACACAAGGCTCGGGTGAACTCGGCCGCGCTGCAGGTGTCGTATTAGTTGGTATGTACACTGCGTATATTGGCCTACTCATTACTTATCCGGATTTTACATGGTGAATTCAACAGTCAAACCCGTGCGTTCAGCGATCGAATCGGCACAGCGCACTATCGCCATTGAACTTCAGGCCGTCGCCGCACTCCAGCAGCGAATAGACGATCAATTTGCTAAGGCTGTCGCGCTGCTCGCAGCGGTCGAGGGGCGCGTTATTGTCAGTGGCATGGGAAAGAGCGGCCATATCGGTAGTAAAATAGCGGCAACGCTTGCCAGTACTGGCACGCCTGCGCAGTTTGTACATCCTGCGGAAGCCTGCCATGGTGACATGGGTATGATCACGCGATCTGATGCGGCATTGCTGATGAGTAATAGCGGTACCACAAGCGAAATTACGGCGCTGCTCCCTCTCTTGAAGCGTCTGGGCATTCCGATCGTCGCCATGACAGGTAGCGACGAGTCAACCTTGGCACGTGCCGCTGATGTTCATTTAAATATTGGTGTAGAGGAGGAAGCGTGCCCCCTTGATCTTGCACCGACCGCCAGTACCACGGCCAATCTCGTGATGGGCGATGCGCTCGCTATAGCACTCCTAGAGCAAGGTGGTTTCACCGCGGAGGATTTTGCTTTTACACACCCCGGTGGCGCACTGGGGCGGCGCTTGCTCACCCGTGTTGCCGATGTACTCGTCGAGGGTGATAACGTTCCCAAGATAACCAAAGATACCTCTTTGGCAGATGCACTAATGGAGATTTCCGCCAAAGGCTTGGGCATGTCGACAGTCGTCGATGACGATGATCACCTACTTGGAATTTTCACAGATGGAGACCTGCGGCGAGCACTCGAGCAGCGGCATGATCTCAATTCAACACAGGTTGGCACTGTGATGTCGACTGGTGCTAAAACCATCAATACTGACGCCTTGGCCGCTGAAGCTGTGACACGAATGGAAAATGAGCGCATCAGCGCACTGGTCGTACTCGACTCGAAACAGTGTGTTATCGGTGTCGTTCAGCTTTTAGCCTTGCTCAGAGCAGGCATCGTATGAGCCAAGACCCTCCTATTCAGATCGTGGTGTTTGATGTCGATGGTGTCATGACAGATGGCAGAGTTACCTACACCAGCGACGGGCAAGAGCTTAAGTCTTTCTGCATCAAGGACGGTGTTGGCATCAAACGCTTGCATGATTCAGGCGTCAGAACTGCCATCATCACGGGGCGTATTTCACCAATGGTCGAGCGTCGCGCGCAGGAGCTGGGAATAAGTCATGTGATACAGGGACGTGAAGATAAGTTATCTGCCCTCAACGAATTACTGGAGGCAGTAGATGTATCAGTCGACTGCGTTGCCTACATGGGAGACGATCTGCCCGATCTTACAGCAATAAAGGCCGCCAAAATTGGAGCCTGCCCATCAGATGCATCATCTGCCGTGATGGATCAAGCTGACTGGATAGCAAGCGTAGCGGGAGGTCAGGGCTGTGTTCGCGAATTTTGTGACTTTCTGTTGAATAGTGCTCTTGTGGCTAGTGCACCTGTGGCCAGTGCACCTGTGGATAGCGCACCTGTGGATAGTGCTACGCCATGAAGTGGAGTCTGAGTCTTGCGTTATTGGGAGTGACAATTCTCCTTCTCATCTTCACACGAGTTGATAGGGAAACACAGGTGACTGCGGCGCCCCGGGATCTCATTGCAGTCGAGATCGAACAATTAGTCATGACGCGTTACGACAGCGCCGGTCGCGAGTTGGAGAGGAGTATGGCGGAGCGAGCAGTTCGTCTCGACGGTGATTCGGCATCGCAGTTGAGCGATCTGACAGTGAGACGCAGGGACCTAAATGATCAGGAGTGGACGTTAGAATCCCCAGCGGGAGTATCAGAGCCCTCAGCGGATACGCTGACACTGATAGGTGGTGTTGTAATCTCAGCGGGAGACAGCGCCACACTTAGAACGGACCAAGTTTTAATCGATATCGCCACCCGGACGGCGACGTCAACCGACAAAATACGATTGACAGGAGCGCATAGCGATACAACCTCCTCAGGCTTGATTATTGACTTTGATCTTGGCACAGCGACGCTTTTGGACCGTGTGACCTCGACCTACAATCAGGATAAATAGCTACCATGACCCTTCGTTTCAACCTCAGCAAACAGGCTATTTTGTGTACCGCTCTTTTTGCACTGCAGCCTGTTTGGAGCGCTGATACCGAGCAGCCCATTGAAATCTCTGCGGATGCTGCGATCCGCGAGGAACCGTCGGGAAAGACAACCTACAGCGGAGACGTCGTGCTCACACAAGGTGGTCTCCGCATTAATGCGGATAGCTTGATATTTGACATTGATAGCTCGGGCGCCTCGGTAATTACGGCAACAGGCACTCCCGCCACATTGACGCAACAGGCCACAGATAAGTCAGCATCGGTTGATGCGAGTGCCAGTAACATCGAGTATCAGGAATCAGCCGAGCGGATCCGACTCACCGGCAACGCAAAAATTTTGCAGGCCGGCGCAGTCATTGAGGGCAATACCATTGACTACGAGGTCGGCACTCAGAGAGTTATGGCAGCAGGCTCCTTAGAAGACGATACATCGCAGCGAGTCAAAGTGACACTGCCACCCAGCACACTACGCGATGACCAATGACATGACTGAGGTTCTGTCAGCAAATGGCTTGGTAAAAGCGTACAAAGGCCGACGAGTTGTCGACGGCATGTCCATGTCGGTCAATGCTGGGGAGATTGTCGGCTTACTGGGCCCCAATGGCGCGGGGAAAACGACGTGCTTCTATCTAATGGTCGGGCTGGTCAAGAGTGATGCAGGCGCCATTCACCTTGCAGGCAACGATGTCACCCACCTCCCCATTCATTTGCGGGCCCGGCGTGGGCTGGGATACCTCCCCCAAGAAGCCTCTGTTTTTCGACGAATGACCGTCGAGGACAACATCCTAGCGATATTGGAATCGCGATCTGATCTATCTCCGAGTGAGCAACAGGCTCAGTGCGATGCACTACTGCATGAGTTCCACATAACGCACATCAGAGACGCGCTGGGACAAAGCCTCTCTGGCGGTGAGCGTCGGCGGGTAGAGATAGCGCGTGCTTTGGCGACAGAACCTCAAGTAATCTTACTCGACGAGCCATTTGCAGGTGTAGATCCTATCTCCATTTCGGACATCAAAGCCGTCATCAAGCATCTTAAAGAGCGTGGCTTAGGCGTGCTTATCACTGACCATAACGTACGAGAAACACTGGATATTTGCGAACGTGCCTACATTGTCTCTGATGGTAAAGTCATTGCAGACGGTGACGCAGTCAGTATTCTGCAAAACGAGACCGTGAGGCAGGTGTACCTTGGACAGGATTTTCGTCTCTAGAGCCTAGCCAA
>ERZ802822.188-NODE-188-length-47457-cov-14.570431_pt1 | contig 47457 bp, 44 predicted proteins | sample MGYA00345649_ERZ802822 | MGnify/ENA primary metagenome ERZ802822 (study PRJEB30503, sample SAMEA104212359) | marine metagenome | biome: Westerlies Biome; feature: [SRF] surface water layer (ENVO:00010504) within the epipelagic zone...; material: water...
TTAGGAGAAATATTATTCTGGTTTGGTATATATTTCATGGGTCTTTCTTCTGGTCTGGCACCTTTTTGGACAATTATATGTCCGTTAACTATGCTTGCTTTATTTGTTTTTGTTTCTTGTCGAATGATGGATGAAAGAAGTTTAAAGAATAGACCCAATTACAAAGATTATATGGATAAAACATCTCAGCTTTTATTACTTCCACAAAAAAAGTAATTTGGATAAATCTATAAATATATGTAAGAATTAAAATTATGAATGAAGGCAATGTAGTACAAAAATTTATTTGGTTATCAGAAAGAGCGATATTATTACTTATTGCAATAGCAACGCTTTATGCAACAGCATCAGAGATTGTAAGAATAATTGATGTTGAAATAGTTAACCTTAGTGATCTATTTTTATTATTTATATATGCTGAGGTTTTGGGTATGGTTGCTTCTTTCTATTCAAATAATAGAATCCCAGTCACCCTACCTTTAATAATTGCAATGACAGCATTAACTAGAATGATAATCCTCCAAAGCAAAGATTTAAATGCAATTAATATTATCTATGAAGCTTCAGGGATCCTTATCTTGGCAATAGCAGCATATATAATGACTTTGAAAGATAAAATTAGTTTGGATAAATTATTGCTCAGAGATAAAGTCGAAGACACTAAGTCTGCAGATTAATATCTTTACTGTATAGTTCCTCATAAATTGGCATTTCCATATCAGCAATTCTTTTATCTGTAAATCGGTTAAATGGCATAATTTAGAACTTTATATTTGCCATTTTTTTACAAACACTATTAAATTCATCAATAATTTCTTCAATTATCTTTTTTACCGGCTTAATCTCACTAATGAGTCCAGTTGATTGACCTGAAAGTGCTGGTGCAGCTTCCATATCACCATCAAAATATAGATTTTGGATATTCATCATTGCACTCATATCCATTTCACCCTTTTGATCAATATTGATTGTTAAATCTGATTTAAGAGCTCTTATTACAGGTTTAGAAGATTTATTCAATATAAGAGTTCCATCAATACCTGAATCTATAATTTTATCTTTAAAGTTTCTATGAACAGGGCTTTCAACACTTGATACAAAGCGAGTGCCCATTTGTATACCCTCTGCACCAGCTGCAAAAACAGCAGCCATTCCTGCCCCATCGACAATTCCACCTGCTGCTATTAGTGGTAAATCAATATTCTGTTTTATTGATTGAATAAGTACCAATAAGCCAATTTCGACTGGACTTTTAAATCCGCCACCTTCTGTACCTTCAATTACCAATCCATCAACCCCTGCATTAGCTGCCTTTATTGCTCCTTGTAAGCTTGGAACTGCATGATATACAGTTATTCCAGCATCTTTTAAAACACTAATGTATTTTGTTGGATCGCCTGCTGATGTCGTAACAAATTTAACTCCAGCATCAACACAAAACCTAACCATCGAATCATCTTTAAGAAATAATAATGGTAGATTTACTCCAAAAGGCTTATCAGTTAATTCTGACATTTTTAATATCTCTTTTTTACAGTTATCTATTTCACCAGAGGAAGTCTCTATAATTCCCATTCCACCAGCTTCGCAAACTGCTGAGGCAAGTTGGCTTCTTGCAATCCAACCCATTGGTGCTTGAATAATAGGATATTTAGAACCTGTATGTTTAATGACTCTATTCATTATGTAATTGTATATATAAATTAATAAAATAAAATTAAAAAACTTTGCTCATGAATAATCTCGGGTAATATAATAAAAGATAATATTGTTACAGGAAGTTTTACTATGAAAGTTGAAAATAAAGTTACCCCTAATGAAGAACAAATTAATGGCTTTTTAGAAGACCCTGAAATTGGGCCGATATCAATGGTAAATTTACTAAAATATAAAGAAAAGGCCATCTATGATGATGGTCGTGATACAAATCTCTCAGGAGAAGAGGCATATGGTCTTTATGCAGCCGAAGTAATTAATTTAGTAGAGAAATATGGTGGAGAATTTCTATTTGCTGGTAAGGTAAATAGATTAATGTTGGGTGAAGTTGATGAAATGTGGGATTCAATTGCAATAGCAAAATATCCCAATAGGAAAGCAATGTTTGAAATGACAATGGATCCAGAATATCAAAAAATTCATGTTCATAGAGATGCAGGATTGGAAGGTCAGCTTAATATAGAAACAATTTAAACAAATATGAAAAAAATATTAATATTAATAAGTTGTGTTGCTTCAATATTTATTATTGGACTAGTATCATTAAACTCTCATTCAGTACAAGACAGAATCTTAAATATTGGTTTAGAAAATATATTATCTAACGCAAAGCCTTTTTTAGATGAAGAAGATACATTAAAAGTTGTTGTTTGTGGTTCAAGATCCCCTCTTCCTTCTCCTGGGCGAGCTGAATCTTGTGTCCTTGTAGAAGCTGGTGATGATATATACATTTTTGATCTAGGTAATGGAAGTGTTAATAACCTCACTCAATACCAAGTGCCATGGCCAAATGTAAAAGCAGTCTTGATAACACATATGCATTCAGATCATATGGCAGATTTACCTGATGCCCATCTTCAATCTTGGATTCAAGGGAGGACTTCACCATTAAAAGTTTATGGTCCAGAGGGAATAAATCTTGTTACTAAAGGGTTTGAGCTAGCATACTCGGCAGATTATCAATATAGAAATGAACATCATGGAGATGACATGTTACCAATGAGTATTGCAGGATTTAATGCAATCCAAATTATAAATAATCAATTTATTCCAAATGATACTCCAGGATTGGAAATATTACCGTTTGTAGTTGATCATTACCCGGTAAATTCAGCTTTTGGATTTAAAATATCCTACAAAGATAGAACAGTAGTTATAAGCGGAGACACTATTCATGATGGAAGTGTTCAAAAATATTCACAAGATGTTGATCTATTGGTTCATTCGGCTATATCAATAGATATTGTTGAAAGAATGAGAGGAATTGCCCCAATACCTCAAATGGACAAAATATTATTTGATATTCAGGATTATCACACAAGCATAGAGGAAGCAGGTGAAATTGCGAGAGATGCTAATGTAGAACATTTACTCATTTATCATTCCATACCAACACCTCGAAATGCTTTAATGGAAAGAGTATTTTTTAGACCTATTGAGGGTGTATTTGAAAACTATAGTCTTTCAGATGATGGAACAAGAGTTATTATGCCAGTTGGTAATGACGATATATTTATTGATGAAATAAATTAATGAGTTTATTTCCATCATCACCAAATAATGATTATAAAGGATCGGTTATTGCCTTATATGGCTTGTATCCAATTTTTGGTATTTTGATATTTAGATCATTAGTACATTTTCTTTCTGAGAACTCTGGATTAATTGGAATCGCAACAATTAAAGAGTTTCCAATAATTGAAGGCCTGGACCCAAACAATTTGGTTTATCTGTTTGCTTCGTTGTGGGGAGCAACTCAAGTATCACTAACATTAATTTTAATAATCTTATTTATTAAATATAAAAGCTTCATACCTTTGATATATTTAATTTGTTTACTAGATCAATGCTTTAGAATGATTTCAGGAGCAATACATCCACTTACTGAGGATTATTATATAAATACTCCTCCTGGAGTAATTTCGAACATACCAATATTAATATATTTATTCGTCATGTTTTATTTATCGTTAAAAGGAAAGCCGCAAAATGATTGATTTTTATTTTTCATACAGAAGCCCTTATTCTTATTTAATTCTTCCAAGAATGTTAAAGCTTAAAAATGACCATAACGTCGATATTAATTTTAAGGTTGTCTATCCTATAGCTATAAGAATGCCTGAGTGGTTTAAAAATAAAAATATATTCTTTTTTATTCCATTTGTAAGAGATTTTACAAAGAAAGCAAGAAAATTAAATATGCCTTTAAATATGCCAATTAAACCTGATCCAATTAGACAAAATACTTTAACTGGCAAAATTTCAGACCATCAACCATATATTTTTGATGTGAGTCATATGGGTCAACTAATGAGCAATAGAGGCAAGGGAATTGAATTCGCATTTGAATTATCTACTTTAATATGGAGTGTGAAAAATTGGAATAAAGATGAAACATTAGAAGCCTTGTTTGCTGAATTTGGAGAGGATTTAAATGAAGTAAGAGAACATATTAAACTTAATGAGAACCAATTAATTAATGAAATAGAACTAAATCAACAAGATCATAAAGATGCTGGACATCATGGAGTTCCTTTAAATGTTTATAAAGGAAAATATTATTTTGGTCAGGATGCTCCATTCAATGAATTAATAGCTGAATTGATAAATGATGGAGTTATTAGAGATTTTTAATGGAAATATTGAGAACCCCAGATAAATGTTTTGAGAATATAAAAGGTTATACATTTGATCCAGTTTATACAAATATAACTGCGAAAGACGGAACAAAAATACGTGTTCATCACATTGATGAAGGTCCAAGAGATGGTCCATTATTATTAGCAATGCATGGCCAACCTGTTTGGAGCTATCTTTATTCAAAAATGATTCCTATATTAAATGAGTCAGGTATTCGAGTTATTGCACCAGATTTAGTAGGTTATGGAAAATCAGATAAACCAAGTCAACGTGAGGATTATAGTTATCAGAATCAAGTTGATTGGATGAATGAATGGATGATTAATAATAATCTAAAAAACTTGACCTTTTTTGGGCAAGATTGGGGTGGACTTATAGGTCTGAGAATGATTGCTGATAATCCTGATAGATTTAATAAAGTATCAATAGGTAACACGGGGCTTCCGTATAGCCCAAATACATCCGATGATGTCATACAACAAGTAAATGAATTTAGACAAAGTAAATTAAAATTAACTCCAATGAGCATGGCAAAACAAATTAAACAAATGGACTCTGGTAAAACTCATCCTGCATTAAAATTTATGTACTGGCAAAAATTCTGTTGGGATACAAAAAATTTACCTGTTGGATTGATAAATTCAATAATGATGGAAAAAAGTAGCAAGATAGAAACGTCTATTAATTATATAATGCATGTTTTAGGCATGGCAAAAATATCACCTTATTTCAGTGATTTAATGCGAGCCTATGAAGCACCTTTCCCTAACTATACTTATAAAATGGGTTGTAGAGCAATGCCAAGCCATGTTCCAATTATTCCGGATATATCTCTAGAAGCTCAAAAAAAAGCTAGAGAGTTCTTTTATGAATGGGATAAACCATTTCTATCTATATTTGCTGGTAATGATCCAGTAACTAATGCGATGGAACAAGATGTTTTAAATATGGTACCAAATGCTAAAAGCGCACCAAATATTGGTGGTGGTCATTTTTTTCAATGGACTAAACCAAAAGAATTATCTAAAGTAATAAGTGATTTTATAAAGGAAAAGATATGATAGAACTCTATACAGCCCCTACTCCTAATGGACATAAAGTATCGTGTTTGCTAGAAGCTCTTGAAATGGATTACAAGGCAATCTTGGTGAATCTTGGTGAAGGTGAACAAAAAAAACCGGATTTTTTAAAAATTAGTCCCAATGGAAGAATACCAGCAATTATAGATACAGATAATAATTTATCAATATTTGAATCGGGAGCAATAATGATTTATCTAGCTGATAAGGCTGATAAATTAATTAGCGCTGATCCAATAAAGAGAGCTAAAGTTACTGAATGGTTAATGTTTCAAATGGGGGGAGTTGGTCCAATGATGGGTCAGGCTAATGTATTTTTTAGATATTTTCCAGAAAAGATACAGCCGGCAATCGATAGATATCAAAATGAGTCAAGAAGATTATTTGAGGTTCTAAATACTCATCTTGAGAATAATGAGTGGCTTGCTGGTGAATATTCAATTGCTGATATCGCTAATTGGTGTTGGGTAAGAACGCATAAATGGTCAGGGGTAGGAACAGATGGATTAGAGCATCTAGAAAGATGGAAAAATGCTATGTATGAACAACCTGGAATGTTAAAAGGAATTAAGGTACCTATAGAAATTGATATTGAGAAAAGACTTAAAGATGAAGAAGGTACTAAAGAATTTATAAAGAATGCACAAAAAATGGTAAAAAAATAAGGAGAACCAAATGATAAAATTATATTTAACGCCAGGAACAAGAGCAGGAAGAGTGGCATGGCTACTTGAAGAATTAGAAATAGAATATGAGCTAGAGGTTCTACCATTTACCAAAGAAGGATTAAAATCATCTGAACATAGATCAAGACATGCTCTTGGTAGAGTCCCGGTTATTGAAGATGGGGATGTAACAATATTTGAATCAGGTGCAATAATTCAATACATATTAGACAGATACGATAGTAAAGGATTAAAACCTGAAATATCTTCTGAAGATTATCCCTATTACCTCCAGTGGTTTCATTATTGTGAAGGGATGGTTATGCCACCAATGAATCAAATTGTTGTTCAAACAATTTTACTTCCACCTGAAAGAAGAGATGAAACGGTTTTAAATCAGGCAATGAATTTACTATCTAAATCTTTAAATCCAGTAAATGAATATCTTGAAAACAAAGATTATCTAATCGGTAACTTTTCCGCAGCAGACTGCATGTTAGGTCATTCATGTTATATGGCAAATAGAATGAAATGTGTAAACGATGAAATGTTAAACATTAAAAGATATGTTGCCAATATAGAAGAGCGAACTAGTTTTCATAAAGCAATTCAACTAGGTGCAGAATAATATTGTGATCTATTAAATTAATAGATGAATAATCCAATTAAAGTTTTTGGAAACTCTGGTTCTCCTTATACACAGAAAATCTTAGCTCTGCTTAGATATAGAAATATACCATATCAGGTTTCTTGGGGTGATGTAGTACATAATTTATCTTTATTAGATATAGAACCTCCTAAGCCTGTGTTACTTCCTACATTAATATTTGAGGACGAAGAGAAAAATTATTTATGTAAAACTGATACAACACCAATAATACGATATCTTGAAAAAACATATGAAAATAAATCAGTAATACCAAATAATCCTGTTATAAGTTTTTTAAACTATCTTCTTGAAGATTTTGCAGATGAATGGACAACAAAATATATGTTTCATTATCGATGGCATTTTAAGGAGGATGCGGAAAACGCAAAAAAAATGTTGGTTCTTCAACATAAGTTAAATATTGATAATAAATCAATGAATCAATTTGCAGATGTAATTGCAGAAAGACAAATTAATCGTTTATGGGTGGTTGGCTCTAATGATGAAACCGCAGAAGTTATAGACAACAGTTATAAGAGATATCTTCAATTAATGGAAAATCATCTCCAAAATTGCCCATTTATGTTTGGTCAAAGACCATCATCATCAGACTTTGCTTTATATGGACAGCTTACTCAATTAGTTGGATTTGATCCAACTCCAAGAAATATTGCTCACAAAATATCACCAAGAACCATCTCGTGGGTAAATGTTATGTCTGATCTTTCAGGCCTTCATGACAAAGGTGGTATAGGTCCATTTTTTGGTATTGAAACACATGATAATAAAAATACTGAAGTTAATTATTTTAATGATAATAAAACTGGATGGACAGATTTAAGAAACCTTCCGGATACATTAAAAGACTTATTTGTAGAAGTTGGGAAAATGTATGTACCCTGCCTGGTTGCAAATAATGAAGCTCATATGAAAGGAAATGAAACCTGGGAAACTGAATTAAACGGATCAACTTGGAAACAAAAAACTTTCCCATATCAAGTGAAATGTTTGCAATGGATTAAAGAAGAATTTAATTATTTATCAAAAGAAGATAAAAAATTTGTTTTAAATTATTTAGATGGTACTAACATTAATTTAATTTTAGAATAATTTTTCAGATCTATAATGATAAAAAAATAAGATTGTTGATAATGCCGTCAATAAATGCCATATTCCATGAGCCTGAAATAGTCCATCTGGATTACACGTTTCACTATCTGGCACGCCAGTTAACCAAATAGCAAATGCGCTCATATATGCAATCATTCCAGCAAAATACCATCTGTAGGTTCTATAACCTTCAGGGCTCTTATTAGCCAATAATCCTGGTAACCAAAAGAATACTATCCACCAATAATCATTTATATTTTCAAATACTTCCATTGGGAAAGTCCCAAAAAGCATTAAAACCAAAAAACCAACAAATCCAGATATGAATCTCATGTATGGTGACCAGAATTTATATAGGAATTCACTGATAACCCACAATCCAATAGAAACACCAAATAAATTTAAACCTATACCCATACCATCACCAAACAGACCACGCATAATTGCATAAACTAAGATAATAGAAAAATAAATCTTCATTAAAGTATTAACTGACCAGTTTGACATCTTGTAACAGTTATATAACCAAGGAATAGTTATGTACATAACCATACTAAGATTGTCAGCCCAGCCACCCCACTCTGTATTAGTTCCATGCATCATCATTGAACCAGGGCCAAGATAGACAACTGTTACTCCGTATAAAATTGTTATTTTATTTAAACCAGAAAATTCATTAAAAGATGTTTCATTTGTTAACTTAAATAAGATATAAAGACCCACAAACATAAAGCCTAAATTGGTTAGGGTGTTGATAGGTTCTCTAAAAATACCTCCGCTAACTCTCTCACACCACCGAGAGGCTTCACCTATAAGTCCAATCGCATCAATAGATTGAATTAGCTGAAAATAACTGAGAAGTGAAAAGATTACTAAAAAAGCAATACTAGCAATTAGAGTTATATTAAAAGCATTTTCTTTAACAAAGATATTATTCATTTCTCTTATCAACAAAAACTTTTCCTTCTTTCATTACAAAAATTACATCTTTCATATTATTCATATCTTTAAGAGGATCTCCAGAAACTGCAATAATGTCTGCTATTTTTCCAACTGAGATTGAGCCAAGTCTATCAAATTCTCCAAGAAGCTTTGCGGTTTCAATTGTTGCAGAAGCAATAGCATCCATTGGTTCCATTCCATATTGGGTCATATAAACAAATTCTTTCCAATTTGTGCCATGAGCTTGCACGCCTGCATCTGTTCCAAATGCTATTTTAACTCCCCTTTTATAAGCTTTTCCAAAAGTAGAACCTATTTGAGGGCCTACACTTGCAGCCTTTGGTCTAACAATTTCAGGAAAAAAATTATCAATTTCAGCCTTTTCAGCCACCCATTCACCAGCTGAAATTGTTGGTACATAGTAAGTGTCATTTTTAATCATTAAGTCCATGATTTCTTCAGTCATGAATGTTCCATGTTCTACTGAATCAACGCCTGCAATAACAGCCCTCTTCATTCCTTGAGGTCCATGAGCATGTACAGCAACCCACATACCATAGTCTTTAGCAGCACTTACAACTGCTTTTGCTTCTTCAAGAGTAAATTGTGGATTGTCTCCAGATTTTGCAACACTAAGCACACCACCAGTTACTGTAAGTTTAATACCATCAGCACCATCTTTGTATCTTTGCCTTACAGCTGTATATGCTTCATAAGGCCCATTAATTACACCCTGCTCAGGTGTTGGATGATCATAATCATCAATAGATTTTCCATTTGTTGGGTCTGCGTGGCCGCCTGTAGTAGCTATACTTTTACCAGATGTAAATATTCTAGGTCCATTGACTGAACCATCAGCAATTGCATCTCTTAAAGAAATTGAGACAAATCCACTATCACCAACCTGTCTAACTGTTGTGAAACCTGATTTTAAGGTTATATCAGCATGCGCAGTTGCAAGAATGGCTTCAGTTTCTCTTTCTATTTTTATTGGTCTTTCAGCTTTTGACTTATATTCTTGCCCAAAATGTACATGCATATCCATTAAACCAGGCATAACTGAATATCCTCTTAGGTCTATAACTGAATAATCTTTATCGACTTTAATGAAACCTTTCTCAATAGATGAAACAATTCCATTATCAATTATGATTGATGAATCTTTAACAACTATTTTTCTTTCAACATCAATGAACTCAGATGTATAAATTATTTGTGATGAGTATATATTTAAAGAGAATAATACAATTGAGAAGATAAGTTTTATCATTAAATCAATTCTATTATAAAAGTGAAACTAATACGAATAGTTCACTAAAATGAAGAATTTACAAAGAAGCTTCGAGTTCCGGTAATGCATTAAATAAATCTGCAACCAATCCATAATCAGCAACTTGAAAAATAGGAGCGTCCTCATCTTTGTTAATAGCAACAATAACTTTAGAATCTTTCATTCCTGCCAGATGTTGAATAGCACCGGATATACCAACAGCTATATACAAGTCTGGAGCTACAATTTTGCCCGTTTGACCTACTTGATAATCGTTAGGAACAAATCCAGCATCAACAGCTGCTCTTGAAGCGCCAACGGCAGCACCTAGTTTATCTGCAATTGAGTCAAGTAGATGAAAGTTATCACCAGATTGCATTCCTCTTCCACCGGAAATTACAATGTTAGCTGCAGTCAATTCTGGTCTATCACTTTTAGCTATTTCTTCTGAGATAAATTTGCTAATTTCAAGTGAGCTTTGAGCTTCAATATCAATAACTTCAATTCCTGAGTTGGAAGTAGTTACAGGATCAAACGCTGTTGACCTTACTGTTATTACTTTTACAGAATCATTAGATTTAACAGTTGCTATACAGCTTCCCGCATAGATTGGTCTTTTAAATGTGTCATCAGATTCTACAGAAATGATATCTGAAATTTGTTGAGAATCTAATTTTGCTGAAATTCTTGGCATTAGATTCTTACCAAATGTAGTTGATGGAGCCATAATATGAGAATAACCATCACTGTTAGCAATTATTAATGAAGTCAGATCTTCTGCTATAGCATTAGCGTAAACTTCATTATCACACTTAAGAATTTTGTTTACTCCATCAAGTGTTTGAGCTTCTTCAATTACACTTCCAATATCTTGACCAGCAATAATCATTGTTACATCTCCTGAAACAATTCCTGCTGCAGCAATTGTGTTCAAGGTTGCTCCTTTTAGAGAGCTATTATCATGTTCTGCTATAACTAATGTATTCATTGTATTACCTTTGCTTCGTTTTTTAATTTATCAACTAAGTCTTCTATTGTCTCTACCATTACCCCTGCTTCTCTTGATGGTGGAAGTTCAACAGAGAGAAGCTCTGTTCTGGGATTTACGTCTACTCCTAATTCAGATGTAGACATAACATTTAACTCTTTTTTCTTGGCTTTCATTATGTTTGGAAGAGATGCGTATCTTGGTTCATTCAACCTTAAGTCTGTTGTAACGATGGCAGGAATAGTTAATTCAAGAGTTTGAAGTCCACCATCAATTTCTCTTGTAACTTTCACTGAAGAATCTTCAAGAATAACCTCTGATGCGTTTGTAGCTTGTGGATAGCCAAGCAATTCAGCAAGCATTTGACCTGTTTGATTGTTATCGCCATCTATGGCCTGCTTGCCTAAGATAATTAAATCAGGCTTCTCGTTTTCTACAATTTTATGAAGTACTTTTGCAATTCCAAGTGGCTCTAGCAAAGAATCTGATTCTACAAGGGTTGCTCTATCAGCACCCAATGCTAAGGCAGTTCTAAGTTGCTCCTGGGATTCAGTTTTACCAACCGATACAGCAATTACTTCTGTAGCTTTACCTGATTCTTTTAATCGTACAGCTTCTTCCAGTGCAATTTCACAAAACGGATTGACGGCCATTTTAACGTTGTTCAAATCTACATTTGAATTATCAGAAAGTGGCCTTACTTTAACGTTATAGTCGACAACTCTTTTTATGGGAACTAAAATTTTCATAGTATAGTTGGAATTTTAAATGTTAATAATTGTACTAATTTATGCATATTATTAATATAAGTTTTTATTATTTAAAAATTATTATAATATAAACATAACTTATAATATGATATTATTATAATGTATTTATATATTCGATTACAATAGAAAATCTTATGCACAGAGAAGAAATGGAATATGATGTTGTGGTAGTCGGAGGTGGGCCCTCTGGACTTGCTACTGCAATTAAATTTGCTCAATTAAATAAAGAAAATAATACTAATTATTCAATTTGTTTATTAGAAAAAGGATCTGAGATTGGAGCTCATATTCTTTCAGGCAATGTTTTTCAGCCTAATGCGTTAGATGAATTAATTCCAAATTGGAAAGACTTAAATGCACCTTTAAATGTTCCTGTTAAGAAAGATAAAATATTTTATTTCTTAAAGAATCTTGGAATACCTGTTCCACCATTTGTAATGCCAGCAATGAACAATCATGGTAACTATGTCATAAGCTTAGGTAATCTCTGTAGGTGGTTAGGTGAACAGGCTGAAATGCTAGGAGTAGAAATATTTCCTGGATTTCCAGCAAGCAAACTTTTAATAGAAGATGATAGAGTTGTTGGAGTTCAAACGGGAGATATGGGAATTTCTGAATCTGGTGAATTAAAAGCAGGTAATGAACCAGGTATAAATATTAAATCAAGATTAACAATTCTGGGAGAAGGATGTAGGGGACATTTAGGCAAACAAGTGATAGATAAATTTAATTTATCTGATGGTAAAGATCCACAACACTACGGAATAGGTTTTAAAGAAGTTTGGAAAATTGATCCAAAACTTCATGAAGAAGGATTGGTAATTCATACCAATGGCTGGCCTACTGCTGACATAGCTGCTGGTTCATATTTTTATCATGGTGAAAATAATGAAGCTTATATTGGCTATGTAATACCTCTTGATTATAAAAATCCACATTTGAGTCCCTTTGATGAATTCCAAAGATGGAAAACTCATCCAGTTATTAAAAAATATCTTAATGGTGGTGAGAGAATTTCATATGGTGCTCGAGCCCTTATTAAAGGAGGCCTTCAATCATTACCAAAAATGGAATTTCCTGGCGGACTTTTAATTGGTTGTAATGCTGGTACTTTAGTTTTTTCAAAAATTAAAGGATCGCATACTGCGATGAAGTCAGGTGAGCTTGCAGGAAAGCACGCCTTTGAAACCTTGCAAGATAACATTACAAATGACTTTGAGACTAAAATTAAAGAATCTTGGATATTTGATGAATTATATGCTTCACGAAATTTTGGCCCTATTTTTCATAAATTTGGAGCTCTTTTTGGTGCTGCTGTGAATGTAATTGATCAATTTATATTTAGAGGAAAAATGCCATTCACTATGAAACACCCTACTCCAGATTATGCATGTTTGAAAAAAGCAGCTGATATGCCAAAAATTGATTATCCAAAACCAGATGGAATATATTCATTCGATAAATTATCTTCTGTCTATTTATCAAATACCAATCATGAAGAAGACCAACCCTGTCATCTAGTTTTAAAAGATCCAACAATCCCAATTAGTGTCAACCTTCCAATGTATGATGAGCCTGCACAAAGATATTGTCCGGCTGGAGTCTATGAGGTGGTAGAAAAAGACAATGAGAAGAAATTTGTTATTAATGCACAAAATTGTGTCCATTGTAAGACATGCGATATTAAAGATCCGTCACAAAATATTAACTGGGTTACCCCAGAAGGACCTGGAGGTCCAAATTATCCAAATATGTAAAATGATAATAGTATGAACTTTAAACTGGTCATTATTTCATCCTTAATCTTGTCCTCATGCTCAACTGTCGCGCTTGAAGAAAAAAATGCATTTGACCTCGATTCACTCGATGAAAATAGGAAATTTGAATTATTCCTAAGCGATGATTGGGAAAAATATTTATCCAATAACCCATTATTTGCAACTTACACTGGTGATAAAAGGCAAAATAATAAAATTAATCCAAATACTGTTGATCATTTTTTTCAGGAACTTGAATCAGACAAAACCTCTCTTGCTGGACTATATGAAATTGATTTCAGCAAACTTAATGATGAGAATAAGCTAAATTATAAATTAAAAGAATTTAGTTTAAATGAAAGTATTAATTCAAAAAAATTTCCAACTTATTATCTGAGACTTAATCAAAGAGGTGGAATACAAAGCTTTTATGAAACAGGAAATAGACTGGTTTATTCATCATCACAAGATTATTTTGATTGGCTAGAAAGATTGGAAGAATTTACAAATCATATAAATATTTCATTAAAGATAAATAAGGAAGGTTTATCTAAAGGTATTACTCAACCTAAAATGATTACAAAGGGTGTGATCGAGCAAATAGATGCGATTATTGATTCTGATATAGATGCAAATCCATACATGAAGGTTTTCTTAGAAGCTGATGAAAGTATTTTAAGTAAGTCAGAAAAAAAGGATTTGATAGATAACGCTAAAAATTTAATTGAGAATAAGATAAATCCAGCATATGTTGAATTAAATAAATTTTTAAAGAATGACTATATTGTAAATTCTAGAAACTCAATTGGAATAAAAGATGTTCCTGGTGGTAGTGAATATTATGAAGATCTTGCAAAACACTTTACAACGACCAATTTAACCCCAGATGAAATACATGAGATTGGATTAACAGAAATAAAAAGAATTCGTTCAGAAATGGAAGCAATTATTGATCAGGTTAATTGGGATGGTGACTTTAATTCATTTCTTAACTACTTGAGAACAAGTCCAAGATTCTATTATAACAATGGAGAGGATCTCTTAGATGCATACTTAATAATGTCTAAAACCATAGATCCGCTATTACCAAAATTATTCACTGTGTTTCCAAGAGCCCCGTATGGTGTAATTCCAATTCCTGCAGAGTCAGCCCCATTCACTACAACCGCATATTACAATAGTCCAAGTCCTGGCAGACCTGGATATTTTTATGCAAACCTCTATAAACCTGAATCTAGACCTAAGTACGAAATTCCAGTTTTGACCGTTCATGAAGCAGTTCCTGGTCATCATTTTCAAATATCAATTGCACAAGAATTAGAAAATGTACCAATGTTTAGAAAATATCAGGGCATTACAGCATTTGTTGAAGGATGGGGTTTATACAGTGAAGAGTTAGGTGAATTTATTGGTTTATATGATGATCCTTATGATAAATTTGGACAACTAACATATGATATGTGGAGAGCGATTAGGCTTGTTGTGGATACAGGCATGCACTACAAAGATTGGTCTAGAGATGATGCGGTTAATCTTTTTATAGAAAATTCGGCAAAATCAATACTTGATATAAATAATGAAGTCGATAGATACATTGCTTGGCCTGGCCAGGCTCTTGCCTATAAAATTGGGCAACTTAAAATACTTGAACTTAGAAATAAGGCTGAAAAGATGCTCGGTGATAAATATGATATTAAAGAATTTCATGATGAAGTTCTAAAAAGAGGATCCCTCCCTCTTGATCTTCTAGAATATTATATTGATGAATGGATTAATTTAACTTTGGCTTCTTAGACCTCCTACATCTTTCGCTACAAAAAATAACTTTATCCCAATTTTTTTCCCACTTTTTTCTCCATAAAAAAGGCTTTCCGCAAATGGGACATTCTTTTGAAGGTAGTTTTAACTTTTTATGCAATTTTGCCTATGATGTGTTTCTGGTTATCACTTTGAATGTATAGATAGTTCTTATCAAGATTTTTATTTTCTAAGGCAAAATCAATAAGTTTGTAATATGTATTCCTATTAAAAAATCCCTCTATGTTTGATCTAACATTAACCAATGGAATCAATGAATTATTATGGCTAATTAATCTTGTAGTATTCGTTTTATTTAAAACAAATTCAAAATTTAAATTAGTCACTAGCTTCACATTATCTTGTATAAATTCAAAGTCTATAATCTGGTATGGAGCTAACTCAACTTTCACAGGGACTTTTTCTACAGGAGTTACTAAATAGTAAGAGTCATGATCTTTTCTTAATACTGTAGAAAAAAGATTTATTAACTTATTGTTTTTAATTTCTGAATTATTATAAAACCATTGACCTTCTCTATTAATGTAAAATTCTTGGCCCTCACATAGATCTGGACTCCATTTCTCGACAGGAGGAAATTTTTGATTAAGACCTTGTAAGTCTTTTGTGATTTTAGAAATACTCATTTAAAGATGATATTAATATAAATGTACCAATTCCAAGAAGTACGAATGACATAATTAATGAAATATATTTATTTGAATATATATTAAATCTTTTGTCGACTGAAATTGTAAGAATATAACTAACAAAAATAAACCACATAGCAGAAGTAACTGCAAAATATACTGGAAACAAATAGAAGTAAAAACCGTAAAGACTATCGATTAAGATACTGAATAGAGATACAAAAAACAAAAATGCCTTTACATTAAAGATGTTTGTTATAAGGCCAATTAAAAAACTATTATTTAGATATGATTTTTCGTCATTATTTTTTATATTTGCTTCTACCTTTTTTTTAAGCATGCTTATACCGAGATAAATAATATATAAGCTACCGATTAAACTGATTACTAATTTATAAGTATCATTTGCCAATACGATCAATGAAATGCCATTTATGGCAAGTATGCAATGAATATATATGCCTATACCTATTCCTAATGCAGCTTTTATACCGTCTGCTCTTCCATAGATAGAGGTTTGTCTTATTACTATGGCGGTGTCTGGTCCAGGACTTGTTAAGGCGATTAGATGTGCAACTGCTGACCAAATAAACATTTGTTAGCTTGCTATAATCATTGGCTCAACTTCTAACAAAATGTTAAATGTATTAAATACTTTTTGTTTGATTGTATTTGCAAATTTAAGGACATCTGATTGTGAGGCGTTAGAATCTGTTATTAAAACAAGGGAATGATTTTTATAGATAGAAACACTGCTATTTGTATCGATCTCATCTTTAATTAACTCAATAAGTCTTGCTGATCCAACTTTGACATATTGATCATCGATTTGCCATAAAACTAAATCATCATATTTAAAATATGTTGTATTTATTTCATCTTTTTTGACAATTGAATTTTTAAAAAAACTACCCACATTTGGAACTTTTTTTGGATCAGGTAGAACTAAATTTCTAATGTCACAAATGATATTTGAAATCTCCTTTAAGGAAAGATTATTAACATCAAGATTGTTGGCATTAATATATTTATCAATAGATTGATATTCTAAGTTAAAAAATTTTTTATTATTTGTATGAAAATCAATATTATAAATTATCAAATTATTATTTTTTAGTATTGAATTTCTATAAGAGAAATTACATTCCTTATTTGAAAGGGTTATATTTTTACCATCTTCATAATTAAAACAATCGACTTGTTTGATTAATTTTGAAACATCTTGTCCGTATGCCCCTATATTTTGAATTGGTGCAGCGCCAACACTACCAGGTATTAATGACAAATTCTCAAAGCCATAGATACTACTATCTATCATTTTTAAAACAAATTCATGCCAACTAACTGAGCAACCTACTGAGACATAATTTTTATTAAAATTTAAATTATTAAATAAAGGCCTTACAACAATGCCATCAAAAAAATCAGGCATAACAATATTAGTACATTCTCCAACCACCAAAACAGGCAAATTATTTTTTAATATAAAATTATGTAATTTATGAAAATCATCTTTATTTTCAACTTCAATATAATATTTTGATATTGAATTTATCTGCAGAGAGTTTTCTACAGGATAGTTTTCTAAAATCTTCATTTATTTTTAATATATTTATCAGCTAATATTACATCTTCTGCGGTATCTATTCCTGGAGGAATCTCTTCATTGAACTCTGAAACATAAATTGAATAGCCATTTTCAAGAAATCTTAATTGTTCAAGCTTAAATTTAATCTCATTTTTTGTTGGCTTTAATTTAACTAATTCCTTAAGGGTGTTAAATGAATATCCATATATGCCAACATGTCTTCTTGGATTATGCACATTCCCAGTTCTTAAAAATTTTGTTGCAAATTGGTTTTTATCTGTTTCAACCATTACACAATTGGGATTATTAATTTCTTCATTTGAATTTATCTCCGTTGAAACGGTTATAACATCACATAAATTATTTGAATAATCAAAAAGCATTCTTTCAATGAGCTTTTTAGGAACAAATGGTTCATCTCCTTGAAGGTTTAATATAAAAGCATCATTATCAATGTTTAGTATATTAGCTGCTTCACATATTCTATCTGTTCCAGAAATATGATCAGCAGATGTCATTATGATATTTGATGAGATATCTATAATATTTTTTTTAATAAGATCTGAATCTGTCGCTACAAATGCGTTCTCAGTTATCTCAAGTGCATTGTTTAAAACTCTTTGAATTAAACTTTTGCCACTAAGATTAATAAGAGGCTTATTTTCAAGTCGAGTCGATCCAATACGGGATGGTATTAAAATATATAGATCATTGATCATATTAAGAAAAAGATTTAATTTTGTTATCTAACTCATCAATAAACTTATTATTAACATCGGCGTCGATGGTCAAGTACCATATTTTATTATTATCAAAATCTTTACACTTTGATGCATCTTTTTCAGTCATTATTATAGGCAAATGATCTAGATAAAAAATATCACTTGAAGAGAAGTTATGATGGTCTGGATATGGATGTCTTATAAGATCGAAACCTAATTTATCTAATAAGTCGAAAAACCTTCCAGGATTACCTAGCCCTGCAACAGCGTGAACTTGGTTATGCATTGGCCAGTTCTCAACAGTATAAGATTTACCTGATTTAAGATGAACAAATTTAGAAGGGCTTATATTCATTAAATATTCGCCCTCTTCTGTTGGGCCACTATTATTGATAATAAAATCTACGCTTTCTAGTCTTTTCTTTGATTCTCTCAATGGACCGGCTGGAAAAGTTAAGTTATTTCCAAACCTTCTTTTTCCATCAATTACAGCAATCTCAATATTTCTCCCCATTTGGTAGTGCTGAAGACCATCATCTGAAATAATAATGTCACAGTCATGATTAGCCACAAGATTCTTAACTGCTCTAACTCTATTTTTGTCTATATAAAATGGAAAATTTAACTTCGCAAGAATTTGTGCTTCATCGCCTGTCTCTTTAACTGATGTCTGATCAGTAACCTGCAAAGTTTCTTTAAACTTACCCCCATAACCTCTACTAACAATACCAGGCTTATATCCTTTATTTGATAGCTCAGTGGCTATATATTTTACTAACGGAGTTTTTCCTGTGCCTCCTATAGTAAGATTGCCAACGACAACAATAGGAATTTCAGAAGAATAAGCCGAAATTTTATTCTTTAAAAATTTCCTTCTGCGTCTCGATGTTAGATAAGAAAAAATTAAAGAAAACGGATATAACAGATAAAGCCATAAGCTTTTTTTATACCAACTATCCACAACAAAACTTGACGAAGCTTCATCTTCATATTCAGGCATAAACAATTGAACCGCATTAGATTTAGGCTTAATAGTTTGGGGTGAATCTTCAAATTTATTTTTATATAACGAATGATATATAGATTTATTTTCAATTAGAATATCATGTGTTCCTGTCTCAACTATTTCCCCCTTATCTAGTACGATAATCTTATTAGCATTTTCAATTGTTGAAAGCCTATGCGCTATAACAATTGTTGTTCTATCAGTTATGAGCTTTTCAAGTGCTTCTTGAACAATTAACTCTGATTCTGTATCCAATGCTGAGGTGGCCTCATCTAAAATAATAATTGGTGAGTCTTTATAAAATGCTCTAGCAATGGCTAATCTTTGTCTTTGGCCACCTGATAGCAAAACACCATCATCGCCGATCTCAGACTCATAGCCTTCTGGTAAATCTTCTATAAAATCAGAGCAACCAGATAGTCTTGCAGATTCTTTTAACTTATCAACGTCTATTGAGTCATCTCCATAGGCAATATTCTTTGCAATGGTGTCATTAAATAATGAAGGTGATTGATTCACTATTGATATAGAGGATCTTAGATGGCTTAAAGAAAATTCAGAAACCGCTTTGCCATCAATTAATATCTCACCAGAAGTATGGTTATAGAATCTTGGAATTAAATTAGCAATTGTTGATTTACCAGAACCTGATTTTCCTACAATAGCTACAGTTTCATTCTTATTAATAGTAAAGTTGATATTAGATAATATTTGATTGCCAGTGTCGTAAGAAAAGTTAATATCTTTAAACTCTATATTACCTTCGATTTGATCCTCTTGAAGACCTTTATCTTGCTCAATATCTTGATCTAGTTGATCAAAAATTTCAGTTGCTGCAGCCAAACCTTTTTGAACAATCATATTAATATTTGAAAGTTGTCTTATTGGTTTAGCCATAAGACCAGCAGCAGTAAAAAAGGCTACAAATGTTTCAGCATCTAGAGATATTCCAAGGCTTGCACCTAAAGCAAAGTATGCAACTATAGACAAAGATATAGATACTAAAACTTGAATAATTGGAGTGGCCATGTTGCCAGTTGCTTCTAATTTAAGATTTTGATTTTTATTTGAAGTGTTAGCTTTTAAGAATCTAGAATTCTCATATTCTTGAGCATTAAAGCTTTTAATTTCAACATGACCATCTACAGCTTCTGATGCAATATGAGTAACATCTCCCATAGCAGTTTGTATTTTTTTAGCAAGTTTCTTCAATCTTTTACCTGCAAAATAAACGATGATAGCAATTAAAGGCGCTGTACCGATTAGTAAAAGTGTTAATTTTGTATTTAAAATTAATAAGTAGATAAATAATCCTATTAACAGGAACCCTTCTCTAATTAATGTCTTAACTGCATTTGATGCTGCTCCTGAGACCTGTGTAGTAGTAAAAGTAATTCTATTTATTAGTTGCCCAGATTGATTAGCATCAAAATAAGATTTGGGTAAATCATGAAGTTTTTGAAATAACTCAGCCCTTAAATCATGCACTATGCCAAATCCAACTTTTGACATAAAGTAATTTCCAACAAAAAAACCAATCCCTCTACCAAGTGCTATAAATATCAACGATAAAGCGAGCAATGAATTAAAGTCTTCTTCTTCTGAGTTTATAAATCCTATGATTCTTCTGATCCACTCTACTGCTGCAATATCTGCAAAAGCAAAACTAATAAACCCAATGACACTAATAAAAAATGACCATTTATATCTAAAGGTATAGCCTAATAATCTTTTTATTCCATTCTCTTTCATTTTTCAATTGTTCTTATCTGAACTTCATTAAATCCATATTTGTTTAATATATCCATTATAGAGATCACCCAAACATGTAATGAGTCTGATTCTGCACTTAAAATAATAGAATCTCCATTATTTTCTAACTCAAATATAGCTTGCTCAAGCTCATCAAGATCGTTAATGTTAAAAACTCTATCATTGACATAAATATTTGCATTATTAGTAATTATGATTTCATTGGTTGATTGGACAGCTTCATATTGAAATGATTCAGTTTTTGGTAAATCAAGTGATAGAAATTGAGAATCTCCTACTTTTGAGGTAACTACAAAGAAAATTACTAATAGAAAAACAATATCTATTAACGGGGTTATTTCTATTGAAAAAGAAGGTTTATTGTTGGATATAAATTTCATTTATTAATAACGTCTATAAAGCCAGAAACTTCCTTTTGAAGATTGATTAAATGATAATTTATTTTTTGTTCAAAATATTTATGAAGAACCAATCCCGGGACTGCTATCATTAAACCAAAAGCGGTCGTGATTAATGCCTGTGAAATACCAGCAGCTAAAAGATCTGGGTTTGCTCCAGATGTTTCTGTTAACCCTGTAAAAGCAGTAATCATTCCAACTACTGTTCCAAGAAGACCTAATAAAGGGCTTATTGTTGCGATAGTCCCTAACATTGTTAAGTTTTTTTCTAGACTATATTTAACTTCAACAGCTTTTTCTTCAACCTTTGATTCCAAATTATCTCTTTGAAGATCTTTGTATTTGAGACAATTTATTAGCAAAAAACCCAATGAAGACAAACTTGATATTTCAATTGCCTGTTTTTTTGTCATTAATTCATTTTTAACCAAATTCATAATCTGATTAGATAAGCCTTTTGGGGATACAAGTCTATTTTGCAAAAACCAGGATCTTTCAATAGAAATAGTAATTATAAGTACGCTACATGCCAATAATGGCCACATAAATGGTCCACCTGCAGTTATAAATTCACTCATTTATCTCACCCAGTTTTGATTCAAAAAGTCTATAAACTTGTTTAAATGACTTGATAAACTCATTATCGTGAGTAGCGGTAATTAAAGCAATACCATATCTATCAGACAACTCAAATAAAAGATTTTGAATGATTGTTGCATTTTCTTTGTCTAAGTTGCCGGTAGGCTCATCTAAAAATAAGAATTTTGGATTATTTATTAGGGCTCTTGCAATGGCTGTCCTTTGTTTTTCACCACCAGATAACTTCCAAGGTAGATGGTTCTTTCTATTAAAAATACCAAGGGTCTGCATAATTTCTTTAATTTTTATTTTTTTGTCTTTATCTAACGAGTTTTTTAATAACAATGGAATTTGTATATTTTCCTCTACTGTCAAATCATCTAGAAGATGATGAAATTGATAAACAAATCCAAAGTTTACTAATCTTATTTTGCTTAATGAACTATTAGAAATTGATGAGAGGCTTTGATCATTAAAAATAATTTTTCCTGATGTGGCCTGATCAAGCCCAGCCATTATATGCAGTAAAGTAGATTTACCAGCCCCTGACTTCCCGGTGATAGCCACCCTATCGTTTTCAGAAATAGTAATATTAATATTTTCAAGAACAGAAAGTGACTCATCATCTATAGAAAAGGACTTGCAAATATCCTGACACTCAAGTTTATTCATGTCTTAATATTTCAACCGGATTGAGTTTAATTGCTCGGAAGGATGGTACTAATGAAGAAATAATACTAATGACAAATGAAATAAAACAAATCATAGTTATTTGAGCGTAATCAATATGATATGGAAAATAATTAATAAAATAAGCTTCTAGAAGGTTCCTTCCTAACAAATTTTCAATAATAGTTATTAAATTATTAAGATTTGAAACCAATATAAATCCAAAAATAATTCCTGCAATTATTCCTATTAAGCTAACTATTAATCCTTGAGTAAAAAAAATTAAAACTACTTGCTTTGAGCTCGCTCCAAGAGTTAAAAGAATGCCTATTTCTCTTTCTTTTGACTTTACAGTCATTACAACTGTTGATAAAACAAGTATTGAAGCAACGCCTACTATTAAAAATAGCATCAAACTAATTAATAATTTTTCAAATTTTATTGCTTCAAACAATGTTCCATGAGTATTTTTCCATGATGAGTAGTAAAGTAATGGATTATTTAGTTCGTCTAAAACATCTTTAGTTATTAGATCTGCTTCAAATAAATTATTTGTTTTCAATCTTATTGAGGTGGTTTCATTAGGATTTATATTTTTTAGCTTTTGGCCAGTCTCATGGGAGACTAAAGTCATAAATTGATCAATTTCAGTTTTTAATTCATATATACCCACTATTTTTAAATTAACTGAAGTTGGATAGGATCCAATAATTGATGTCTTTATGTCTGATGTCGTAATATTAACTTGATCGCCCACATATGCACCTATATTTGCTGCAAGCAAAGAACCAATTACAATAGAATTTTTTATACTTAAATCATCTAGATTTCCAACAATCATGTATTCCGGAATAATAGACATATTTTGTTCGATTTCTGTATCTATACCAATTATTGAAATACCTTTAGTATCGTATGATGAGGAAATTATTCCTTGAATATTTATATATGGAGCTGCATCAATAACATCATTATTCTCTTTAATTTCACTTATTAAGTTTCCATAGTCCATAATTGCATCGTCAGATGTGATTACAGAATGAGGAATCACTCCTAAAATTCTATCTTCGAGTTCTTTTTCAAAACCATTCATAACAGAAGTTACGACTATGAGACTAGAAATACCAATCATTAAACCAATAACGGCTAATAGAGTAGTAAAAGAGAGGGAGCCTCCTTTATTAGATCTAAGGTATTTATAACCTAATTTCAGAGATATAGAGGACACAAAACTATTTCATTAATTGTTTTAATACTTTTTCAATGTTGCCTTTATATGGTGGTCTCACTGCATCAAAGAATTTATCTAGTTTAAAACTAACATCTTTATAATATGCTCGTGGATTAGAGAAATTTTTAAACCCTTCAAACGATTTATATCTTCCCATTCCAGATGGCCCAACACCACCAAAAGATAAATCATTTTGTTGAAGGTGGCTGATAACATTATTAACAGTTACGCCACCTGAGGAAGTTTTATTTAAAATATTATCTTCTTCAGATTTATTATTACCAAAATAATAAAGACCAAGAGGCTTGTCTTTAGAATTAATTAACTTAGTAGCTTCATCTATTTCGTCATACTCAACAACAGGTAGTAAAGGCCCAAATATTTCTTCTTGCATAATCTTCATGTCATCTGTCGTATTAGTAACAATTGTTGGAGGCATCTTATAAAATTCCTGTTGAGAAAAATCTTCATTTGCAGGATTTATTTCATCAACATTTGCACCCTTCTCAATAGCATCATCTAAGAGCTCTTGAAGTCGATCATAGTGTTTTTCATTGATAATTGATGTGTAGTCATCATTATTTTTTAAATCTGGAAAATATTCTGAAACGGCATCTTTTGTTTCTTTTATAAATTCATCTTTTTGATCTTTATGAACAACAACATAATCAGGGGCCAAGCAAATCTGACCCGCATTCATAGTTTTACCAAACATAATTCTTTTTGCAGATATTTTTAGATCTGCAGTTTTTCCAATCACTACTGGGGATTTGCCTCCTAATTCTAAAGTACATGGGACAAGGTTTTTTGATGCTGCATTCATCACATGTTTTGCAACCTGACCACTACCTGTATACAAAAGATGATCAAAATTAAGGTTTGTGAAAGATTCGCCAACCTCTGGCCCACCTAAAAATGTTGCAAATTCATTTTGATCATATGTCTTATCACACAAGTCTTTAAGCAAAGATGCTGTAATGGGTGTATGTTCGCTCGGTTTATGCATAACTTGATTGCCAGCAGCAAAAATTGAAACAAGTGGAACAAAAGCTAAGTTTACTGGGAAATTCCATGGAGATATCATTCCAACTGTGCCTAATGGCTCATATTTAACATAGGATTTAGCTCCTAATAAACCAAATGGGAAATTTGAGGATTTTTTCTCAACTTTATTCCATTTTTTTACATTCTTTATTGCTAAATTTATGGCAGGCATGATCCCATAAACATCAGACAACATAGATACATTTTTTGATCTATTTCCAAAATCAGCATTTAAAGCATCAACAAAATCGTATCGATTATCCATGATTAAAGATTTTAATCTTTGTAGTCTGTCTATACGTAATTCAATTGATGGAGCACCGTTTTTTATAAAAAAATCTTTTTGTTCTTTTAGGGCTTGATTCATTTCATCATAGTTACTCATATTATTTCTCCTTAGGCTCTATCTGCTTTATCTTTATTATTTGCATCTCTAATTAATTTTCTCATATTTTCCCAATCATCATCAGATAACTTATCTAACTGTGAAAATGTACCTCCACCAGTTAAATACTGAGCGCCATCAATTCCAATAGTTTGGCCAGTTAAATAATCACATCCATCAGCCATTAGAAAAGTTGCAAGATTTTGTAATTCAATCATTTCACCAACTCTACCTAATGGAACAGTGCTCATCATCCCATCATCATTATTATCATCTGGATTGAGTCTCTCCCATGCTCCTTTTGTAGGAAACGGACCAGGAGCGATCCCATTAACCTTAATTCCATATTTACCCCATTCTGCTGCTAAAGATTTAGTCATTGCATTAATTCCAGATTTAGACATTGCAGAAGGGACAACATAAGGTGAACCAGTCCATACCCATGTAGTAAGGATATTAATTATAGAAGCTTTATGTGAAGCTTCTATAAGTCTTTTTCCTACAGAATGTGTCATATAGAAAGTTCCATGAAATACTATATTTGCTATTGCATCAAATCCTTTATGAGATAGGTCTTTGGTAGGAGAAATAAAATTACCTGCTGCATTATTTACCAAGCCATCTAATAAACCTTCGTCAAAGATGGACTGAACATAGTCATCTACATCTTTAGAAGCTCTAATGTCTAAAGTTTGATAATGAACCTTAGTACCGTGTTTATTGGAAATCTCATCTGATGTTTCTTTGAGAACATTTTCTCTTCGCCCACAAATATATAATTCAGCACCATGTTCAGCAAAATGGTTAGCCATTTCTTTTCCCAAACCAGTGCCACCACCAGTAATTAGAATTCTTTTTCCTTCCAATAGATCTTTCTTAAACATTTTTAAAATCCTTATTTAATAATATCAATAATAGCATCTGCCCATGAATCTGAGTAATTAAGTGATTCAACATAATCTAATACTTCACCACCGGTTTCTAGAAATAGCTCTTTATATTCATCGCCTATCTCGATAATTGTTTCTAAGCAATCAGCAGTAAATGCAGGAGAAAATACTAATATTTTTTTATTGCCTTCTTTAGCTAGATTCTCTAGAACTTCATCTGTGAATGGGTTTAACCATTTATTTGTTAGTCTTGATTGATAGGTGACAATATAATCATCAGGACTAATATTTAGTCTTGAAGCAAGAATTTTTGTATTTTCATAAGTTGTAGCTTTATAGCAATACTTATTTTTTTCTGTAATACCAATTTCACAATCATGGTCACTACAAACTGAATCATTATAGACATTATCTACATGACTATTTGGTATTCCATGATAACTAAATATGATTTTGTCATAAGAATCTAATTGAAATTTAGCTGTTTTTTCAACCCATGCATCTATAAACTTTTCATTATCATAAAACTGATTAATAAATTTAATATTTGGGACAACCCATTTCTTTGAAATTATTCTAGAAATTTCTTCATAAACTGACCCAGTAGTTGCGGCTGCATAATGAGGAAAAAGAGGAAGAATAATAATTTCATCAGGGTTATTATCCAGAATTTCATCGATGACACTTTCTATGGATGGATTTTGGTATCGCATTGCATAATAAACATCTACGTCTTCAAGTTTAGTTTCTAATTTTTCACTTAATTTTTTTGTGTTATGAAGTAATGGCGATCCTGTTTCATCATCCCAGACTTGCTTATAAATCTTTGATGATGAGAATGATCTTGTTGGACAAATTATAAGATTGACCAGAAGAAATCTTAAAAAAGGATTTATATTTATTACACGGCCGTCCATAAGGAACTGTCTGAGATACTTAAACACACTAAAGTAAGAAGGACTGTCAGGCGTTCCTAAGTTTATAATTAATAATGCTTTTTTCATAAAGATTCTGTATTTCTGATCATTGGGTGAAATATTATAAATAATATTAACCCAATACATAAGATTGAACTGAAATAATACAAGTACGAGGGATTAATTGCATATATTGGCATTGCTATGAATGGGGTTGTCATATGGCCTATTGGAATAACAGATCCAAGATATCCCGCAGCTGAACCCTGGTTTTCTGGTGTTTGAGCAATTGATAATGCTGAAGATAGTGCTGGTCTTGTCATTCCAAAGCCTAAACCTAAAACAATAATAGATAGATAATAGATGGATATTTTAGGGAAAAATGCCATTGTAAAATATGAAAAAACTAAAAGAATAGTTCCAAACAACAATAAGTTAAAATTATTCAATGGAAAGGCATCTGTGAATATGTATTGGCTAACAATTGTTGATATAGATAACAATGTAAAGGTCATGCTGATTAATATTAAAAGATCAGGTGTGTCTCCAAATGAATCAGTGAGATAAAATCCAATGGATTGTAACAGTGAAGACTGACAAAGGCTTAAAATTGCTGCAAGAACTAAAAATGGCCAAATAGTTTTTGAATACCAGCTTATTTTTTTAACATTATCATTATTTCTTATTTTTTGAATGTTAGTAGATTTAAGGTTTATATATATGCCAGTTGCTGCAACGAAAGCTAAAAATGAAAATACGTAAAATGGAGTTTCTTTAGTTACTAAGAACAAAAAGCCTCCCAATAAAGGTCCAGCAACAGTTCCAAGTAAAAAGCTTGACTCTAATCTTGCAAATTTTAATGTTCTTTTCTCTTTGGATGTTATATCTGCGGTATATGCAAATGACGCAGGTCTAGTTGCTGATCCTAATAATCCATTTATAAGCCTTCCTAGAACAAGTGCTGGGAACAAGAATGCAACATCTAATATATTTCTTTCAACTAAAAATAGTGGCGTTATCAGTGCTATCAATGAAACTGCATATCCTATCAAGCCCAATATAGCAATATTGCGTCTCCCATAAATATCACTTGCCCTTCCCCAGTATGCGCTTGTAATTGCCCATGCAAATGCTGAAATCGCAAATATTAACGATGTTTGAATAACACTTAATCCAAGATCTCTTGCAAGAGGCGGCACAAGAACAAAAACAAAAGACTGCCCTAGACCAACAGTAAATAGGCCAAACTTTAACCAAGATGATCCAGATATAGACATTAAGAGATTTTATTTATTCCAATTTTTTCTCTTATCTTTAAGATTTTTTCCTTTGCTATTATTCTAGCTTTTTTTGATCCATCACTTAGAAGATCATTTATGTATTCTTTATTTTGAGAAAGCTCTTCATATTTAGATCTAATCGGCACAAGCTCACTGTTAATCACATTAAATAATTTTTCTTTTGCCTCACCCCAAGATATTCCTTCATCATATAATGTTTGAAATTCCTTTACTGAGTCTTCACTTGCAAAATTTTGATATAAATCAAACACAGTGCAATTTGATGAGTCCTTAGGCTCACCGGGCTCCAATGAATTAGTAACTATTTTCATAATCGACTTTTTTAATTTTTTTTCGGTATCTAATAACGGTATTATATTCCCATATGACTTACTCATTTTTCTTCCATCTAATCCTAAAACAACCTTCTCATTGTCTTGAATAATAGGTTCAGGGATAGTCAACAATTCTGAGTATAAATAATTAAATCTGGTAGCTATGTCACGAGTCATTTCTAGATGTTGGATTTGATCTGAGCCAACTGGCACATGAGTTGAGTCGAACATTAAGATGTCTGCTGCCATAAGTATGGGATAAGAGAATAAGCCCATTGTTATGCCCTTATCTGGATCATTTGTATTTAATGAGCTGGCTGCTTTATATGCATGCGCTCTGTTCATTAAGCCTTTTGCAGTTATGCAATTTAATATCCAACTTAATTCTAGGATTTCAGGAACATCAGATTGTCTATAAAAATAACTTCTATCTGGATCGAGTCCACACGAAAGCCATGCAAGTGCAATACTTTCGACAGAAGTCCCAATTTCAGTAGCATTTTGATTCTTTATTATTGAATGGTAATCAGCAAGGAAGAAAAAAGATTCATCTGAGCTGCTAGCCATCTTAAGCGCTGGTCTAATGGCACCAATATAATTACCTATGTGAGGTATCCCAGTTGTAGTAATTCCTGTTAGAATTCGCTTTTTCATTTATTATAATTATAAACATCATATAAAAATATTGTGGAAACTAGTCAACATTTATTTAAAGAGTTAGAAGAAGCTGAAAAGTTGTTTTCAGATGGCGCAATTAAAAATGCTCAAAAGAAAGTTAGAAATGTTTTAAAGCAATCAAGAGCTCTTTCAAAAATACCAAATAAATTAAGACATAAGATTAATGCTGCAACTAGCAAATCAAGATATTTTGATGAAATTTCATCTTTTGCTGCAAATCCTAAAAGAGATAGTCTTATAGATGAGATTAACACATTAATAAATAACCCATTGGATAACCCTAAAAAACATGCTCATGTCATTCATGATATTCAAGCTCAATGGCAGTTATTAGATATTTCAAGTAAGCCTGCTTCAAAACAACAGTGGTTAAAATTCAATGAATTAACAAATAAAGCATGGGAGCCATGCAAAGAGTATTTCGAAGAAATAAAAGAAATAAAGCTTAATAATGCCAAAGAAAGAGAAATATTAATTAATGAAATAAATGAGTATGTTAATCAAAATGAAAAAAAATGGAGAAATGCTAAAGATCTAATAATATATCTTCAAAAAATTTTTCAAAGGTGGCAAAAATTTACACCCGTTCTTGATGATGACTTTATTGTGCTGAAAAATAAGTTTTTTGAAGCAAAAAAACCAATAAATGAAGAAATTAAAAAACAGGAAAATAACAATGCAAAGGCAAAAGAATTACTCATTGAGAAAGTAGCTCAAATCGATAATGAAGATAGCCAGATATGTATAAATGAATTTAAAAAATTAAAAGATGAGTGGATGAAAATTGGTATAGCCGGTAAAAAGACAGATAAAATTTTATGGGATAAATTTAATAAAAATGCTGATAGATTCTTTGAAGAAAAAAAACAGATTATTAATGATGAAATTGAATTAATAAAAAATCTTAACAAAGAACTGAATGAAGGTGCTAAGTCGATTAGCATAGTAAATGATGAACTCTTAAAGATTCAAAATGTGAAAAATACCCAAGAATTCAAAAAAATTATTTCTGATATAAGGAAACAATCAGATAAATTAAAAATAGAAAAAAAAGAAAAGAAAGCTGAGACATATAAAAATATATACGCATCTTTAATTAAAAAAGATGGCGTTGACAATATACCAAACATCTTTTCTAGTTCAGTCACAAACTCATATACAAACAATAAATCTAATGAAAGTGAGCTGTACTACGTTTGTATTAAACTAGAGATTCTGGCAGGAGTTGATTCTTTAAAAAAAGATTTAGAACTTCGTAATTCTATTCAATTAGAGTTGCTTAGCAATAAATTTAATAAATCTAATAAATCTATGCCAAATGATCTAGAGTCACTTTTACTTCATTTTATTAATCATTTTTCAATTAAAGATGAAAAAGATATCCATAAAAAACTTTGGAAAAGAATTGAAAAATGCATCGAGATTTTAATTTAGTTTTTTAATTCAAGTGCTTTCATTATTTCTTTGTGCTTTTTAGCAGACAAAGAATACTTATAGAAAATAATTAAGGGCACTATCATTAGTAGAGTTGTTACTGGTCCTTGGACAAAAGCAAGAGAATAAGCTTGTTCAGCTGTATGGTTTGATCTATCAAAATTAATAATATTTAAAACTTGTCCTGCAAAAAATGAACCTAAGCCTGCATTTAGTTTTTGCATAAATCCAACTGTTGCAAATAAAATTCCCTCTTGTCTTTTTCCACTTTGAAGCTCAACCTCATCAGCAATATCTCCAACCATTGAGTCTCTGACCATTATTCCTGTAATGTTAAATGTAATTAAAAAGAGTAAGAAAGAACTGATAAAGAATACTAATTGTAACGACCCTTTTTCAGGTGTTAATCCAAGGTTGTACATAATAAAAGCAGCTGGTGATAACACCCCTACAGCCCCAATACAAACAAGTACAATCAGTCTCTTGTCATAAAGGTCAACCAGTCTAGGCGTAAGATAGAACGCAAATAATGTAGCTACTAAATATATAGGTAAAAAATATTTTATTTGAGTTGCTTCAAACTCCCAAAAATATGTATTAACAAATAAGGTTAGAGTGTTTGCCAAGCCCCAAGACAAAGATAAAAAAAGATTACCAAAGAAAAAAATTAAAAAAGATTTATTTCCAAGTGCAATTTTAAGTTCTTTAAGAATATCTCCTAAAGATATAGAACCAGACCATTTTGACAGAGCCTTTACTTCATTTTTTGTACTAAAAGATGAATACAAAACAGTGATTACCATCACGATAGCTCCTGTTATGGCAAACGGCAACCATGCATCAGGATTTAACTGACCTTGTGGATATTCTGGAGTTGATGCAAAAAAAATGCCATAACCTAAAAACGCATTACTTAAGCCTGCTACCCAAGCAATCATTTCTCGCCATGACATTAATAGAGTTCTTTCCTCATAATTTTTTGTTACTTCGCCACCAAAAGCTCTATGAGGAATATCAAATAATGTCATCCCAATTCTTGTTAAGATTGTGAAGATTGTCATCCATACAAATAAGTCATTTTGAGACATATCCCAATCTTGTCTTGGTGCAAATAAAAATATATAGCCTAGAGACATAGGAATAAAGGAAATAAACATATAAGGATGTCTTCTTCCAAATGATGAATTTGTTCTATCTGAAATAGTGCCCATTAATGGATCAGTAAATGCATCAACACAAAGAGCAATAAAAATTGCAGATCCAGCTAATCCTGGATTAAGTCCAATAATATTGCTATAAAAAAATAGTAAGAAAAATGTAAAAGTATCTGTTTTGATGCCATTAGGTATCGCACCAATAGAATAATTTATTTTAAACTTATTGGTTAACATTAACTTAACTAGTTAAATGATTAAGGAGATCATCTTTGAACTGAATAAATACAGGAGGTTCAATTAAATGTCTCATATCCGGTATTATTTTTAAATTGCTATCTTTTATTAATTTATTAGTTTTATATGCATTTTTTACTTTTATTAATGGATCCTCTTTTCCATGAATTATTAAGGTAGGTGCTTTTATTGACCTTACTTTATCAAGTCTATTCTTAGAGCCTAGGATTGCAGTAAGTTGTCTTCCAAAACCAGTATCATCATTACCCCCTCTTTCGATAGAGGCAGCAGTATTGTTATAAAATTCATCTGTATTAAGATCTATTCCAGGGTAACCAATCTCTTTAAAGATTTTTCTTGATCTATTCACTCTTTCGTCAATAGTTGAATTAGGATTTTTGGTTCTATCCATTAATAATTTTCTTACTTTTCTTGTGGGCCCATTCAATGGTGATGGCGTTGATGCTGTTGATGCTATCAGAGTAAATGTTTTTGTTCTGGCAGGATGGCTGGATGCAATAATTTGAGCAATCATACCACCCATTGAAATTCCTAAAATATGAGCTTTATCAATATTTAGTTCGTCTAAAACTGATATAGCATCATTGGCCATATCATCAATTATGTATTCTGATTGAATGGGTAATCTAAGATAGTATCTAATGTAACTTCTAATAATTGTATTTCCTCTTTTTTCATCAGTGAATGAATCACTTGATATTCTTGAAGACAGGCCTGTATCTCTATTATCAAAAACAATAGGTCTGAAATTATTGTCAATTAAAAACTCTATAAGGTGTTCTGGCCAATTAATTAATTGTCCTCCAAGTCCTTGAACTAACAGAATCGGATCTCCATCTAATGGACCATAGTCACGATAATATATTTCTACATTATTATTTTTAGCAACACCTTCTTCAAAGGAAAATAATTCAGAATTTGTAAACATAAGTAATATTAATATTAGATTTTTATATAAAGGCATTTATCCTGTCTTTAATGTTCTGCCTTAATGTACCCCAAAAAAGCATGACATCAAAGGAATGAAGATCACCATTAAAAAATTTCATTTTTTGAATGTTTTCAATTAATGGTCCCTTCGCTTCAACCAAACCCGTCTCATTATTTAAAGATGAACTGAAGCCTTGAATTCTGGTAAGTCCTATGGATTTTTTGGAACCAGTATGTTCTTTACGAAAACGGTCGGTAAAATCATAGTCTTGAGCTTTATTAATAATAGATAAGTTGTTCTTGTCTTCATGCCATAAAGAATCATTAGTCCAGGAAAATGGATTAGTTGAAACGATTTTTTGTATCATTGGCTCAACTGACCATCCATCTGGTTTCCAAAAAAGTGTTTTTTCTCTATTTCTCTTAAAACCCTCTACGACTGTGGACCAAGAAACTATGCAGTTGATATCATCAAAGGATGTGGATTTGGGAATATTAGGAAATACATCCTCATAGTATATTTCTGGGATCATATAGCCAATTACATATGCGCATACAAATCTTTTTTGTAAGTCAGTATTATTAATTTTTTTATTAATTAATCTTTGAGCAAGAAGTCCTCCCTGGCTGTGACCAGCGATTATAAATGGCCTATTATCATTTAGACTGTTAATAAAAACATCAAAGGAACTTTCTATATCTTTATATGCTAAATCTAAAGCCTTCTTACCATTATCTTCTCTGTCAAAAAATGAAAAATACGTTGCTTGTCTATACTCAGGTGCAAATATATTACAAGAATCATTAAAAACAGAAGCCTGATTCCCAAGCATAATTTCAGTTCTTTCAAATGCAGATTTACTTTTATTCATATCAGAGTTCCATTTTTTCTCATAGAACCCTGTAGGATGAATATAGAAAACGTCTACAGCATTATTATCTTTATTAACACTATGAGTTGAACTAGGAACATAAAATTGTTGTCCATCTATTGCAGGAGTTGCAGCCCAATTATCAATATTTTCGTAATCAGGTGTTGATGGTATAGATTGATCACTAAAAGGCTCTTGAGGCTTCACCAGCTCAAGGAACTTCATAAAGGGGTTATCTGGCATTTATGATTGTAGATATATAGATCTTTTTGGTTTTTTAAAAAGGTCTTTAACCATTGGAATAAAATATTCTAGGTCAAGTGTATCGTAATCAGGATCAAAACTATTTTGATCGTACTTTTCACAAAATTCTCTACAACTGTCAAAGAAAGGCTCATCAGCATATTTATCTCTCATATTTTTATCTAGTCCTAAAAACTCAAAGAAGTAATATCCTTGGAATATGCCGTGATGTTTAACTATCCAATAATTTTCATCAGAAACAAATGGTTGCAGAATAGTAGCAGCAAGTTCTGCGTGATTAGCTGGAGCTAAATTGTCTCCAATATCATGTATTAGTGCACAAACTACATATTCATCATCCCTGCCATCTCTATGAGCTCTTGTAGCAGTTTGTAATGAATGTGTAAGCCTATCTACTTGGAAGCCACCATAATCGTTCTCAAGCATCTTAAGATGATCTATAACTTTATCAGCTAAGTGGTTGTAATCTTCAGCATTGCTAGCTGCTATGATTGAATAATCTTCAGCATCACCATCAACCATTTGTGTAAATTTAGCTCTTTTTTCGGTCATCCAAAAATTATATATTAAAAAAGAATTTAGAAAAATTAATATTAAATATTAACTAATTTACTGGTTGAGGTCGCTACAGCAATTACATCATCATTTTGAAGCAGCTTGCCGCTTGCAAAGGCTATTGAGTTACCTTTTTTTACAATTTTACTTATTGCTATAACCTTTTGATCAGGGGAGCATGATTTCAAAAATTTTACATCTAAATCAAGAGTTAATGGAGCCTGCTTGCCTTTTGATAGAAATATAAGGTATTGAGACATTGTGGCATCAAGCATACCTGAAACAAAACCACCCTGGACTATAGTTCCATTTGAATGCGTTAGATCTTTTGTAGGCATAAATTCAACAACCCATTCCTCGCTTTCTTCATTTAAATATGCATCTTCAAAACCAAGTATTTTTAAAAAATCAGGTATTTGTTTAAAGATATGTTTTATATGGTCTTTCATATGCTAATTGGCGGAGGGAGTGGGATTCGAACCCACGGTGCCGATGAAGGCACGACGGTTTTCAAGACCGTTACAATAAACCAGACTCTGCCATCCCTCCTATTTATGAAGCCCTATTCTAAAGGGTTTCCGCTAAAATACAATGCGTTTCATTTTGCCCTTAATATATATATCCGTATATTATCCGTAGCGTTTTTAGGGCATGAATCATTTTGCGTTAGTTTACTTGTTTCAATCCTATATAGGATGTTAATTATTAACATTTAGCTCTTGTCCTTCAACTAAATATAAATAAATGCTCAGGTCATCGAAGGGAAATTCATGTGTAGGATAAAAAAAATAAAATCCAGCTGGCTTATTCCATAAATTTATACAATATTTAGATATTTTAAAATGAACGTTATTTTAAAAATAATGTATTATTTATATTTATAATTTCGGAGTATAAAATCATGAAAAAAATTTTTTTATTAATAATAACGATAATATTTTTACCAAATATTAATGCTGTCCATAATGAAGATCATAAATTTCTATCAGTTGAATATCACTTTTGTAGTTTTAATGAAGGTATGGGAATGACTGATTTAATGAGTGTAGTTAAAAAATTTAACAAATTTTTAGATCAACATTCTGATGAGCAATCTTATCAGGCCGCACTTCTCGTTGCCAAATATGATATGGATAATGAGTATGACTATATTTGGTATGGAGGATGGCCTTCAAGAAAATTAAAAGCACAAAGTTTAGATAATTGGAATGAGAATGGTCAAGATATAGCTGCAGAATTTAGTACAGTGTCTAAATGTGATTCAGCTTCTGGTTATCAATACGTAGCAAGAGACGGCGGCATTACAGCATCAAATACTCCTTCACCAGTATATTACAGATGGTGCAATATGAAAGAAGGCGTATCAAGATCAGATGTCAGAGAAACTATTGATGAATGGACTGCTGCTGTTACAAAAGCAGGATATAAAGGCACATCAAGAATATTCTACCCAACAATAGGCTCAAGAGAGTCTTTTGAGGCAGACACTATCTTTGTTGACATACCTGGTTCTCATATGAACGATTATGATAATTGGCAATTAAGAAGAGATAATCCAGAGTGGTGGGAAAAGACAGGACCAAAATTCAACAAGCAACTTGAGTGTGGAGAAAGTGTTGTCCAATATGATGCTATATCTTTAACAGACTAAAATTTAGTGTTATTTTAAAAATCAAAAACCCTCTTTTTATAGAGGGTTTTCCTTTATCAATAATCATGAAATATTAACAACTCATGGTTAATTAGATCATTTTATTAAGTAAAAATCTTGACCAAAATATAACCAAAAAAAGGCGGAAAAATAATATGGATTATTAAGGGTATACCAAGAACTTTGGTTTCCCATAGCCAATTTGAAAGATTTTTCATATATAAATATTAATTTAAATAGTACTTTTTTTAGCAATTAGCTTATTTGGATCAAAAAATGGTTTTTTAGTAATTATTGCATCTACCATTTCATCATCTATTTTAATTTTTAACGAAGTATCAATATCTGAATATTCAATATCAACTATTGCTAGAGCAATATTTTTTTCCAGTCTAGGCGAATAAACTGCTGAAGTTACTTGACCTACGTATTGTTGATTTTTATAAATATCCCATTTCTTTGTATTAGGTCCTTTTAATTTTTCACACTCAATAATTAATCCAGCTTGCTTTCTTTGAATTCCAGATTTTTTGATCTCAATTAAGGCGTCCTTTCCTACAAAATCAAATGCTCCATCTAGATCAATAAACTTATCTAAGCCAAGCTCAAGTGGATTGGTATTAATATCCATATCAGAATGATATGAAAGCATACCACCCTCAATTCTTCTAATTGTTGAAGTATGACCAGGATGCAAACCAAGCTCTTTGCCCTCTTGCATTAAGGTCTCATATAACTCATCTCCATCGCTAGTCTTAAGAAGAAACATTTCATATCCAAATTCACTTGACCAGCCTGTTCTAGAAATTAATAAATTTATGTTTCCTAATTTAAATTTTTTAAACCAATAATATTTGAGTTCTAAAATTTCATTACCAAAAATTTTGACCATAATATCTTTAGATTTTGGTCCTTGAAGTTGAATTGGAGATACATCAGGCTCGGTTATTTCGACATCATACTTTAGACTTACATTAAGACCCTGAGCCCAAAATAAAATATCACTATCAGCTAATGAAAACCAATAACAGTCCTCTTCTACCCGCAACATAACTGGATCATTTAAGATGCCACCGAATTGATTTGTAAGAATTACATATTTACATTGACCAACTTTCATATTTGAAAGATCTCTAGGTGTCATCATCTGAACAAATTTAGAAGCATCTGGACCTTTAACCTGCACCTGCCTTTCAACAGCAACATCACAAAGTATCGCTTCGTTAATAAGATTCCAGAAATTTTGTTCAGGGTCACCAAAATCTCTAGGTATATACATATGATTGTAAACAGAAAAATCTCTAGCACCCCACCTTACTGTGGCATCAAAGAATGGACTTTTTCTAATCTGGGTACCAAAACCAAAGTCATTTAATTTACTCATCTGAGCATTATATAATCTAATATTGATATAGCCTTATATAAATCAAGAAATAATAATGGATTTAAAGATAATTTTGTTAAACCAAAAAGGTTCGATATTGAAAAAATTAATTGAGGGTATTGAAAATTTAGAAGGTTTTATATAAATTTAATGGAGAATAAAAAAATTACTCTCCATTAAGTATTCTAGTTTATGACGACTCTGGTGAATATATCTCAGCACTATTATAAATATCTGGTCCTGTACAAGTAGCAGTTTTGTTAAATTCTGCTTGAATTGATTGCCCTGTTTCAGCCCAACTTTCATTTCCAGCTTTCATTGAATCCATGTCACCATGCCAATTAAGCCATAAGAAATCTTGTTCAGCTTCATACTGAGGGAAATATACACCGTAGGCGTAGTCATCATCAGAACCATATTCAGCAACCCATTTGTTATATTGCTCAATATTAGCCTTTAAATCATCCGATGATTTACCTTCGTTATAGTTACACTCAAGAGTTCCTGTAGCAAATGAAGACCAGTCTTCAAACATAGTTTCGCCAGGAAGATAAAAATCCCAACCTAATACTTGGCTGTTATCGCACTCTAGGATGCTATTAGTGCTCTCATCCCATGCCATAGCCTCTTCATCAGCCATCCACTCTTTCCAGCCTGCTTCAGCAGCCTCTTTTGATTCCCAATTGATTTCCCACCAACCATTAACACCAGCATATCGATTTTGACCTTCAACTGGAGCATATCCTCCTACCCAGGTAACACCTTCTGAAATATTTAGTTGATTAAAGTCAGCAATCATTTTTGCGACGTTTTCTTGATTGAAGTCTGGGCCGGCTTTACATGCAAGAAATTCTGCATAAAAAGGTCCAACATTCGGTTCGTTTGTTTCAGATGTTTCAGTCATCTCATTATCAGCACATGAGGCTAAAAATAAGATAAAAACAAATGAAAATATTTTGTTTATATTTTTCATAAAATAACTCCTCTAATTAATACTAACATTAGTTACACGAGAGTTATTAGAAATTAGATTTAAAATGTAGATATATTTTTAAATAACTTTTGATAATGAGTCTAAACAGTATTCTATATTTTTTTTATTAGATGATTGGCCCATAAGACCAATTCTCCAAATTTTACCTGCTAGAACACCAAGTCCTGCACCTATTTCAAGATTAAAGTCATTTAATAATTTTTTTCTTGACTCAAGATCATTAACACCTTCAGGGATATAAATTGAATTCAATTGAGGCAATCTATCCTCTTCATCAACTAAGAATTTAATTCCCATATTTTCAAGCCCACTTCTTAGTTGAAGGTGGTTGTTTTTATGTCTTTCCCATGAATTTTCAATTCCTTCTTCTTTTAAAATTATAAGAGCTTCATGTAATCCGTATAGTGCATTTATTGGTGCGGTGTGGTGATATGATCTTGCTCCTTCACCTTCCCAATAAGACATAATTAAATTTAAATCTAGAAACCAGCTCTTAACCTTTGATTCTCTGTTCTTTATCTTTTCTTTTGCAGCCTCGCTAAAACTAATTGGTGATAAGCCTGGAGATGCAGACAAGCATTTTTGAGTACCAGAATAAATCGCATCAATACCCCACTCATCAACCATAAGAGGGACTCCTGCTAACCCAGTAACTGTATCAACAATTGATAGGCAACCATGATCATGTGCTAATTTTGTAATTGATTGTGGGTCTGTCAATGCACCTGTAGATGTCTCAGCATGGACTGAGGCTAATATTTTTGTATCAGGATGTTCTTTTAAAGCATCTTCTATTTTATTCAAATCTACCTTTTTACCCCAATCATCATCTATTACAATTGGAATACCACCAAACCTCTCAACATTTTCTTTCATTCTTTCGCCAAAGAAACCATTTTTACAAATAATTACCTTATCGTTTGGCTCAACTAAATTTGCAAAACAACATTCCATTCCAGCCATCCCTGGGGCTGATACCGCAAAAGTTAATTCATTTTTAGTTTGAAATGCATATTGTAAAAGCTTTTTTATATCATCCATCATTCCTATAAATAATGGATCTAAATGGCCTATTGTTGGTCGAGCCATCGCCTTTAGGACTCTTTCAGAAACGTCCGAAGGTCCTGGTCCCATAAGTGTTCTATTTGGAGGTATAAATGATTCTTGTTTCATGTGTTTATCATACTAGATAATTTAATAATGTTAATAACCAGATGCATGTCCATCTTTTCTGCTTTCTGAGGCTCCAATTAATACCTCATTTTTTTTCATAATTGCCTGATATCCACCAAAAGCACCTTTCATATATTCGTCATCATTTTTATTTTTAATTTCATGACCAATTTTTTCTAATTTTTTTAATTGATCTTTATTAAAACCGTCTTCAAATATAAGAAATCCCCCATCAATCATTACTTCACCTGTTGGCTGCGATGATCCAACATGTCTAAATCTTGGCGCATCACCAGCTTCCTGGAGATTCATTTTAAAATCTATTAAATTAATTACAATTTGAGCATGTCCTTGAGGCTGCATTGCACCTCCCATAACTCCAAAACTCATTAATGGTTTATTATTTTTAGTAACAAAGGCAGGTATTATTGTATGAAAAGGTCGTTTTCCTCCAAGTAAAGAATTTCTATGAGTCTCATCAAGATTAAACATTTCACCCCTATCTTGAAGCATAAAACCTGTGTTATTTGGAACAACTCCTGATCCCATTCCTCTATAATTACTTTGAATAAGCGAAATCATGTTTCCATATTTATCTGCTACAGTTAAATAAATCGTATCTCCATTTTCGATTTCAACAAGATCAATAGATTTAAGAGTTCTATCTTTATCTATGAGTAAATTTCTTTCATTCGCATATTCTTTTGAAATTAGTTTTTTAACTGGAACATCTGCAAATGATTTATCAGCATAATATTTAGCTCTATCTTCATATGCTAATTTTTTTGCTTCTGTAAATAGATGAAGATATTCTGAACTTCCAAATCCCAATTCTGAAATATTGTAATTTTCAAGAATATTTAAAATTTGAAGTGCGGCGATTCCTTGACCATTAGGTGGGAGTTCCCACACATCATATCCTCTATAATTTGTGGAAACAGGATCTATCCATTCAGGCTCAAAACTAGAAAGATCGTTTAGTGTGAAAAATCCACCAGATTCATTTATTGAATTAACAATTTCCTTTGCAATATTGCCATTGTAAAAATCATTTCCATTAGTCTTTGCAATATCTTTATAGTTTTTTGCAAGCAATGGATTTTTGAATATTTCACCTTTAACTGGTGTCATACCATTTTTCATCCAAACATTTGAAAAATTTTTATAGTCTTTAAAAATTTCAGATGATCGATTTAAATAATATGCTACTAATTCAGATACAGGGAATCCTTCTTCAGCATAATTAATAGCATCAACAAACAATTCATCAAAATTTAATTTTCCAAATTTGGTATGTAAAGCTGTCCATCCAGCAACAGCTCCAGGAACAGTAACTGGCAGAGGTCCGTAAGGAGGTATTTTTTCTAAACCCATAGACTTTAACTTTGAAATTGATATATTTTTTGGTGCAGGGCCTGATGAATTTAAACCATATAGTTTTTTATCCTCTTCAATCCATACTATTGCAAATAAATCACCGCCTATTCCGCATCCGGTTGGCTCAACTAAACCAAGAACTGCATTTGCTGCGATGGCTGCATCAATAGCGTTGCCCCCTCTTTTAAGAATAGAAATTGCTGATTGAGTTGCCAGCGGGTGGCTTGTGGCAGCCATACCATTTTTTGCAAAAACTTCAGATCTACTTGCAAATTCTAAGCCGGTAATCCTGTCATAACCATTAGATTTAAATGGAAGTAAAAATAAAAATGATAGTAATATTATTCTCATATTTTTTTCAGTATTAAATATGCTAATAATATATACTCATTTGATGCGTAAGTTAATAACCCTTTTTATTTTGTTAAATAGTTTGCCTTTGCTAGCAGACTTTGATGATAAATGTTCTGTATTAATTACACTAAGATTTCAAAATAATGAAGATGCTTACCAGGATGCTCTGAATAAAATTAAACAATGTGAGAAATATGATATTTTGTCTGTAACAAGTTTTCTAGAACTTTCCATAAGTAAGGTTTACATAACAGACTTAATACAAAGTTACTGCATGTTTAATCATGAGATTATTACTTTATTAGATGAGAAGACTTCAAATCTAAGTTGTGTTCATAGAGGGAAAAAAAGAATCGAAAGAAATTTTCAATAATTTCTTAACAAAGTTGTTGCAAAATAACTTTAAAAATTCACATAAAAGTAATTATTTTGTATCAACTTTTTAGTTTAATAACTATTCTTTAAATGTAGTAATACTGTGAGAACGTTGGGCATGGTTAGTTATCCCCTAGTAACCATGCCCTTTTTTATGAATATCTTTAAGATGTGCAAAGATTCAAGCCCATCATTACTAAAATAACTATTGATGGAAGCCAGATTACCGGCCTAATTAATGGAAATCTGTATAAATTAACCATATGGCCTAAAAGATAAACGATTCTTAAACCAAACCATGATTTTGCCAACATCAGGTTATCAACATCAAGCACCACTGACATCATTGCAAATGGTATGAATATAAGCATTGATTGTCTTAGATTGTCAGTTGCAATAACCATTCTTTTTGATAAATCAGTTATTCCAGAATCATCACCACCAGTGTATGTAAAATTAATAAATGGGACTTTGTGTAAAGAAAATGACATCCTTAAAAAAAGATGTAATGTATAAAAAAATGTTACGCAAATAATTAAGTTAACCATATATGTACCTCATGTTTATTCTGTAATCCTATATTACTTTATGAGCTGATTAAAGTAATATCTTCAGGCTTTAGTAGATCTTTATCTAAAACATCGATAAGTGGTTTAAGGTTTTTTGCATAAGGCTTCCATCTATCCATACCAGATTTATTTATTGGTTTTCTAACTTGTTCTGAACTTGCAGTTCTAACAGATCTATCAGTTTCATAAAATGTTATACATGACTCCTCAAAAGGTAACTCCAAGAAATCAAGCATTTTTATAACTTGTCCCTCAAGATCATCAATTATATCTTCATTATTAACTCTGAGAATTTTATTTGGGAGTGCTTTGTCCCAATGATTCATTAATTTAACGTACATATTGTAATAACTGCCTGCTTCTTCAAGTCCATATGTAAATTCCTGACCTTGAGCAAACAATTGTTTGAACATACTAAAACAACAATCTAATGGATATCTTCTGGCATCAATAATTTTTGCGTTTGGAAGAATTAAGTGAATTAAACCAATGTGACGAAAATTATTTGGCATTTTATCAGTAAATCTTGGTGCTCCTTTTCGATGCATTTGAGTATCTTCAATAAATTTCTTTCCCATATCAATTCTTTTCTGATTAGAGAGGTTTTTCATACTTTTTGGATAATTTCCATCTTTTCCGTATTTATAATCTCCTCTTAAACTTTGTGCCATTGATAAAATATTTGGAAGTTCAAGGGTTCCATCAATTTTAGAGTGAGATGCTAAAATTTGTTCTATTAAAGTAGAGCCTGCTCTAGGAAGGCCTAAAATAAAAATTGGATCACTTGCATCATGTCCTCCAGTACCTAGTTTTTCAAAAAATATCTCATCGCAAGTATCAATTTGAGATTGAAGTTCTTTGTCCATTTTCTCAATAGAATATTTACTTTGATTTTTTTTAATTTTATTACCAGCATTGAAATGATGAAAAGCTTCTTCATATTCACCAATAATTTCACATCCTTGAGCTAATGCAAAATGAAAATAAGCTTTATCTTTGAGCGTTAAATCAACTCTCTCAAGTTGTTTTCTCATAATGTCTAGCTCATCCACTGAGAACTTATAAGTCTTTAAATTTGATAATGAAAAAAATGCTTCGCCATGGTCCTGTTTTACTTTATATGCAGATCTATAACTATCAATTGCTTCTTTGGTCTTTCCTAAGGTCTTTTGAGCATGTCCTTTCGAAGTATAAATACTAAAATTGATTGGATTTTTCAGTAGAATTTTTTCAAATAGTTTTACCGCTTCTTCATGATTGCCATTTTGCATTATTTCACTGGCTTTCTGAGCTTGATATGAAAGGTTATCAGGATACATTTCACATAAAATATTTACCTGTTCTAATGTTTCAGCAAACTTTTGTTTTTTTCTCAAAATCATTGCATATTTCATTCTAAGATCACCATTGTTAGGTTTAAACTTGACTGCATTTTTTAATAAAAATTCAGCATCATCAAAATAGCCAAGCCTATCTGCTATTTGAGATAATAAAGACATTGCATATGTATGAGTTGGATTTTTCTTTAGGAACTCCCTACATTTTGTTTCAGCAAGTCCTAATCTTCCTTCATTTAAGATTTGACTAATGTATAGTAGGTTTGCTGGTATTGATTTTAATGTTTTAATTTGGTCTAGTGCATGATCTGCAGCAGGCTTGTTTTTAGTCTTAGTAAAATAATTATATAAAGAGTTCCATGATGATAATAGTGCTGGGTTCAGCTCACACGCTTGTCTATAATAAGTAATTGAAGAATTTTCATTACCAGAATCTCTGTTTAAATGTCCAAGTTCTTGATAAGCACGTCCCATATCAGGACTTATTGCTAGTACGGTCTCAAGGTATTTTTGTGAATCTTTATAATTTTTAAGATATCTGGAACATACTGCTGCCAAATATAAGCTATCAATATGTTGAGGATCTTTTGATAGATTACCTTCTAATAAACTAAGTGCCTCTACAAACCTGTGGTCCTTAATTGATTGTGAAGCTCTTGATACGTCTAATTTAGATTGAGTCATACATTGTTATATATTTTAGATTAAAACTTGTTTCAGTACATTAAAAAAGGGAGCCAAAGCTCCCTTTATAAGTAAAGAATGAAAGATTAGAAATTCTTCTTAACTCTAATACCAACAGTCATAGGCTTAATAACTGTTACACGTTGTCTATCAAACACAAAGTTATTGCTTATTTCAGCTCTTTTGTCTGTAACATTATCAATATAAAGCTCAGCAACAACATCATCATTAGACATCCCAACTCTTATGTCGAGGTAGCTATATGAATCTTGTGTAGCCTTGTTTGGCTCCATGATATCCGAGGTTGATTCTGCAGAGTAAACCATTTGAATTTGTCCATGTCCTACATATCCATTTGACATACCAAACTCTTGTCTTATTCTGATATTACCTTGATATTCAGGTGCAAATGCCATATTTTCTCCAACAATGACATCATTAGTAGGTAACAATTTTTTTGTTATTTCGCTATCTAAGAATGAAAATGCGCCTGCCACTGAAAGACCATCAATATCTGTGAGATATGTAAAGTCACCTTCTAAACCTCGGATGGTTCCATCAGCTGCATTATCTGAGAAGAACAAGTTAACATTCATAGCCGGATCTAAAATTGTACTTTGAAGACCTTCTACGTCAACATTAAAGATACTACCGTTAAGTCTTAATTGTCCATCAAGTAGAATAGTTTTCCAACCAAACTCCATATTCGTAATTTCATCAGACTCAACTTCTGGTTTAACTCTATAAGCATCAGTACCAGCACCAACTGGTCTATTTAAAAGACCGGGTCGGAAACCTTCTGACCAAGTCACATAATACATGACATCATCTTTGGGGCGCCATGAATAGGTTACTTTACCGATAACACCATCAGTTTTTGCTTTGTCAGGATAACCATTTGGATTTCCTGGTGCATACTGAACAGATAAGTTTGTTCCATATCTTTGTTCATCAGGGTTACCAAAACCATTACCAAATGATGAGTTAGCGCTACCTTCAAAATCAACTTCGATATCGTACCATCTAGCACCAACAGTAAGTTCCGTTGTATCACTCATAGCAATATTTAACTCACCAAAAACACCTTTTTGGCTGTCAGTTCTTCTTATATCATTAAAGAAAATCACTGGTTCTGGGAAAGGACCAGCTGAGTACCAACCTGCGCCTGCATTACATGCAGATTTACCACTACAAGTTGTTCCTGTAACAGCAACATCTGTTAATGCATAGTTTGAAGCGTAAACGATATCATTTGCAAGTGAACCAGGATAGGTGAATAAATTCAACTCTTTTAGTTCTGTGTCACTCGTAAATAATCCAGCTGTCAATGACATAGTGTCATTGATGGGAGCATTTACACGTACCTCATGAGTTTCAACACTTGTATCAGTTGTAGAATCTACAAATAGATCAACTGAACCACATGTTCCAAATGGCGCACCTGTAGGTGAATTTGATGTATAAGTTACGTAATAATCACAAATATAATATGGGATCCAATCACCAACAAATAAATAGTCTGTGTAATCAACAACTTGATTAGTTTCTCTGTCTGTATATGCACCAGCATATACAACCTCAAGATCACCAATTGAACCTTCTAATGTTAAACTCATATTAGAATATTCATCATCAATATAATCATCGGAATATCTTTGTATCTCAAGGTCGCCAAGACCAGGATCTGTAAAAAACACACCATCTGCTTCAATTGTTTGTTCAGCATATACTAGAGTAGCCTTAAAGTTTTCGCCAATATCTTGAGCAAGAGTAGAACGGAAGCCTGCATACTCAGTACCATTAACATTATCTTCTTCAAGAGCACTTGTTGGAGTCATTATAACTCCAGAAAGATCAGCTCCACCTTGTCTACCCTCTCTATCAACAGAAACAGGTAATCCGTTATCTCTAACAGTGCCAGCTGCTCTAAAACTACCTGAAGATGATGCATCAAGGGTGCCAGCTACTTGATCAATGTAACCGCCTCTTCTATCTTTGTAACCAACAAATCTCCATGTAGTGCTATCACTAATAGGAATATTTGTCATGAATTCAACTTTTGATCCAGTGTCACCTTCGGGCATAAACCTTGATTCAATCTCCACATTACTTTCAAAAACACCTGGTTTTGGTTTGTTTGTAATTAATCGTACAACACCAGCTTGTGAACTAGCTCCAAATAGAGTTCCTTGTGGACCAGCTAAAACCTCAATTCTATTTATATCAGCTGCATAAACATCTAAATTTCTTCCAGGTTGAGCAAGAGGTTGTTCATCCAAGTAGAAACCAACATTTGGTGCTAAACCTGCAACACCTGCAGTTGTTAAGTTTGGTGTAGTGGAAGCAAGACCTCTAATATAAATAGTACTTTGACCCGGACCTGAACCACCGGCAGTTACTCCCGGAAGTTGGAGAAGATAATCTTCGAATACATTAATGCCTCTTTCTTCAAGAGTCTCTTCATTTAATGCACTTACTGACAAAGGCACATCTTGTAAGCTTTCAGATTTCTTTCGAGCCGTAACAACAACTTCTTCAATAGTTGCGTTTTGAGCTGCTATAAA
>ERZ802822.191-NODE-191-length-47285-cov-14.101021_pt1 | contig 47285 bp, 47 predicted proteins | sample MGYA00345649_ERZ802822 | MGnify/ENA primary metagenome ERZ802822 (study PRJEB30503, sample SAMEA104212359) | marine metagenome | biome: Westerlies Biome; feature: [SRF] surface water layer (ENVO:00010504) within the epipelagic zone...; material: water...
GATTTTGTTGAATTTGATGGTATGACTTTAGAAGAAGCAACTGCAGCATTTAAAGCAGATGAGGCAGCACTTGCAGACGCAGGTATGTGGTGGACCATGAATGACTACACATTAAAAGATGGCGTTCCCGTCAACGCTACTGTTACCAATGGGACGTATAGACCAGGAATGACAAAGTTTAAAGATCAGTTAACCATAGACACTGATGGAGACGGAGTACCAGATGCAGCTGATGGAATTATTAATGACGATGACCGTCATATTATTGGAAATACGCTGCCAAAGCATTTTGGTGGAATGACGCAAAATATTTCGTACAAAAACTTTGACTTCTCAGTACAAACAGCATGGTCTTATGGAAATGATGTGTACAACAAAACGATGCGAAAAGGAGCCAATACTGCTGTACCATGGAGAAATAAATTTGATATTGTGAAAAATGCTTGGACGCCTGACAATCCCACAGGAACATGGACTGGATTTAGTGGTGGCGGACCAAGTGGAGATGTTGGCTCTGCAGCTTATGACGTGTTTATTGAAGACGGTTCATTTTTTAGAATTGCAAACATGACTCTCGGATATAAACTACCTAAAAATATTTTGAAACAAATACGAATGAGCTCCTTACGTTTATATGTGTCTGTTGATAATGTTCATATTTGGACAAAATACAGCGGGTGGGATCCAGATGTGAGTGTGGGTAATAACCAGCTAACACCAGGTCTTGATGCCGATGCATACCCTAGAGCAAGAACATTTAGAACTGGAATTGTCGCACGATTTTAATAATACTTATATAATACAATTATGAAAAATTTAATTTCTTTTAAACTAATACTAATTAGTCTTTTGTTCATCGGTTGTCAAGAAGATTTTCTTGAAGAACCAACATCAAGTATAATAGATCCAGAAACGCTGTTAACAAGCAAAACAGGAGCTGAAGTGTATACTGTTGGCGCATATGACGCAACACGTAATGTAATTGCTTCCAACTGGCCAGGCTGGCTTAACATATGGGGTGTCATCGCCGTAGATGAAGTTGTACTTCCTGGTTGGAGTACTTTTAAACCTATTTACTTGCATACGCTTTCTCCGTCTGATAATATTATTAGAACATTATGGGAAAACATGTATGTTTCTCTTAATAGAGTCAATAGTGTTGTTGATCGCGTGGGTGCCATGACCGAAGATCAGATTAGTGTTGCTGACCGTGATAAACTTGTAGCAGAGGCGCGTTTTCTTCGTGCCATTATTAATTTTGGATTGGTCAGTTCATGGGAGAATGTTCCGTTAATGAAAAATGAAACTGTCTCTCTTGAAAATCTCGAAGTTGGTCAATCAACTCCTCAAGAAGTTTATGCATTTATTGAAGAAGATTTAATTTTTGCAAAAAATAATTTAGAGGCTACTCAAGGAGGTGGAAAAGCAACAAAAGGGGCTGCACAAGCGCTGCTTGGAAAAGTCTATTTACAAATGACGGGGCATCCAATTAATGATGCCTCTTATTTTGCAAAAGCTGAAAATGAACTTAAAGATGTAATAGACAGTAATGTCTATAGTCTTGTGCCGTATTATCCTGATATTTTCACGCAAGACAATGAGCAAAACAATGAGATTATTTTCTCTTTTGGATTTGATGGACCTGGCATGGACCAAGGAGGTAGAATTGGAACTTTGTATGGTCCATTGGGAACCTCAATTAATGGTGGTGCAAGTGGTAATAATTGGTACGTAAACTGGGAGCTGGCTGGGCCAGCTACTGGCCCAGGTAATACAGGTAATTGGGCCAAAGGAAAAGGTGGTAAACCTCGAAACAATCATCCTTTTGCGCAACCATACTCAGATGATGACATTCGCTCCAGGAATAATATTGTCAAAACCCATGTAAATAGAGGGTACATGAATGGCGCAATATGGCCGGATGACGCAATGTTTGGATCTATACGTAGAGAATGGAAAGGAAATTGGAAGCCTTGGAAATGGCATAATATTAGACCTAGTAATTGGGGGAACGATACGCCAATAGACGAAGCATATATACGATATGCCGATGTGTTGTTGATGTATGCAGAAGCACTTAACGGTCAAAGCAAATTAACGCAAGCAGATGCGGATATGACTGTTAATATTTTAAGGGAGAGAGCACGTTTATTCCCCGATGAGGTTAAAGACGAAACCCTTTTACCAAATCTAACAGTCGGAACACAGCAATATAATGCTGATGAAATATTAAGTGAACGCAGAAAAGAGCTGTGTTTTGAGGGGTGGAGACGCAATGATCTAATTAGAAATGGGGTTTATCACGAGGCTATTAATTCATCTCAACCTGTATGGTCCAATAGTGGAAACCCTCAACCACAATATACACCTCATGAAATTAGATGGCCTATCCCAGCTTCGGAACTACAAATAAATCCTGAATTAGTTCAAAACGAAGGTTATAACTAACATTTATCATTAAAAGTAAATTTGAACAAATCCCCACTACTTGTGGGGATTTTTATGTTAGATAGAAAGATCTTCTATCTGAAGTTTTGTTCGAACCTTGAACTGGCCATTGATAAAGCCCTTACTTTGTCCGAATCTCTCGAGAAGATTTGGGTAGATGGAGATTTAAAACAAAGACAAAAACTACAACATTTAGTCTTTCCATCCGGATTGGGTTACGACAAGTCAAACGACCAAGTTCGAACCCCAAAAGTGAACGCTATTTTTGGCTCAATCCCGATTTTATCGAAGGAAATCTCAAACATAAAAAAAGGAGAACCAATTCCTGTGAATCAATTCTCCGATTTAGTGACCCAGGGAGGATTCGAACCCCCAACCCTCAGAGCCGAAATCTGATATTCTATCCAGTTGAACTACTGGGCCAATGGTTCGCAAAAATACACTTTTAAAAATGTGTTAAGACAATTTTTGACGTACGATAGCCGAAATGGTTTTCCCATCCGCTTTACCTGCCATAGCCTTGGATGCCATGCCCATAACCTTACCCATATCTTTCATCCCCTCGGCATTCGTTTGAGTAATAATACCTTCAATGATTTTAGCAATGGCGGCTTTATCTAATTGCTCGGGCAAAAACTGTTCAATAATTCTAATTTGTGCTTCCTCAGGTTCAGCTAAATCTTCGCGTCCTTGCTGACGAAAAATCTCGGCGCTATCTTTTCGTTGTTTTACCAATTTCTGAACCAACTTGATTTCATCTTCGGTGGTAAGGTCTTTGGCACCAGCTTGTGTTTGTGTCAATAAAATAGCAGATTTTATGGCACGAAGCGATTCCAACGCAACGCTGTCTTTGGCTTTCATGGCGGCTTTAAGTTGTTGGGTAACTTGTTCTTGTAAACTCATATCAGTCAACGTTATCGTGTAAAAAAGAATTATTTGTGCGGAATTGCAACTCGTCTTTGCTATCTGTGCTCAGGCTTGTTCGTGATGCAGACGCACCGTTGTCTGGCTCGTCTAGTTCGATCTCTTGCCGTTTGTAAGCAGGTTCGCGTTCCAAATCCTCTACTCTAGTGTTTTGATTAAAGCGATAATTAAATTGCTTTAGCTTTTCTTTACGCTCCTCTGTTCTTCGGGATAAACCTTCTTCAATAGTGCCGTCAATTGGTGAAAACATCTTTTGTGTTTCCTCAATGGGCTTTTCTTCCTTAGCTGTCTTATGCATTACTGGTGTTGAGTCAGGCTCTTCCTCCATTTCCAATACGAAACGTTTAACTTCACCTTCTTTGGATTGTGTATTTATTGGTTGGCTATCATCATCCAATTGGAACAATACCGCTGGTGCTTCTGATTGTGGTGGTTGTGCAGTTAAAGGCGTATCCAATGGCGATTTTTTCTGCGGTTCGGGAACAACTACCTCAGCATCTACTACTTCAATATCATCTACAGATGGTGTAATGTCGTGAATTTTAAACGACCCCATTTCGGTAGTTTTTGTAGTTTCTAAAGAGGAACTGACTTCTTCAAAAGTAACACCTAATGTGCGTAAAACTTCCGTGGTAGCCACATAGCCTTCAAAAGAAGTCATTTCTTCTGTTTTTTCTTCCGAAGTAGTTGAAGACAACACAGCTTCGGGTTCAAAAAGTGGAATCTGACCTACAGACAAATCGTGCGTAACCTTTTGATCATCATCTAAAGAATGAATGATTTTTTGTGGGTCTGCGTGTACAATTTCCTGCTGCATATCAGGTGCAAAACCCGTTGCAATAATCGTAACTGTAATGGCATTGTCAAGAGTTTCGTCCTCGCCAATGCCCATGATAATATTGGTGCTATTGCCTGCCTCTTTTTGTATAAATTCATTGATCCCGCTAATCTCGTCAATGGTAACTTCATCGCTGCCAGAAACGATTAGCAATAGTACGTTTTTAGCACCCAAAATCTTATTGTCGTTCAATAACGGAGAGTCTAAAGCTTGTACTATAGCTTCGTTTGCGCGTTGGCTTCCAGATGCCGTTCCAGAACCCATTATCGCTGTTCCGCTGTTAGCCAAAACGGTCTTGGCGTCTCTTAGGTCAATGTTTTGGGTATAGTGATTTGTGATAACCTCTGCTATACCGCGCGACGCATTTGCCAATACTTCGTCTGCTTTTGCAAACCCTTGCTTAAAGCCTAAATCGCCATATACCTCTCGTAGTTTATTGTTGTTGATAACAATAAGCGAGTCAACGTGTTTACGTAAGTTGTTTAAACCTTGCTGCGCCTGTTCATTTCGGGTTTTACCCTCAAACTGAAAAGGCATTGTAACAATTCCAACAGTTAAAATCCCGAGTTCTTGCGCAAGTTTTGCAATGACGGGTGCAGCTCCAGTACCCGTTCCGCCGCCCATCCCAGCAGTGATAAATACCATTTTAGTATTTACGTGTAAGGCGTCAGAAATTTGATCTAAATTTTCAATAGCAGACTGCGCGCCAACTTCTGGGTCTGCCCCTGCGCCTAATCCTTCGGTAAGCGAAACGCCAAGCTGAATTTTGTTTGGAACAGGGCTGTTTTCAAGTGCTTGAGCGTCGGTGTTACACACCACAAAGTCCACGCCGTTAATACCTTGACGGTACATATAATTTAAGGCATTGCTACCGCCGCCGCCAACTCCAATAACCTTGATGACGTTGCTCCTGTTTTTCGGTAAATCGAATGTGATATTATCAAATGAATCCATAGGAAAATTTTATTCTGCGCTTTCTAAAAATGTTTTTAATTTCTCTGTAAATCGGTCAATTACTGAACTGCGTTTTACAGGTTTATCTGGCAACGGTTTTGCTGTCTCACCTTCTCCAACTGGCTCTTCAGCTTCGTCTAAGGGTGGTAATTGATTTGCTGCAGCATTCATCACCAAACCAACAGCCGTAGCATAAAGCGGGCTTGTCATGGTTTTGTCTGTGTCTCCTGCAAGATGCTCGTTTGGATATCCAATTCTTGTGTCCATACCTGTAATGTACTCAACCAATTGCTTGAGGTGCTTTAACTGACTGCCACCACCTGTGAGCACAATACCTGCGATAAGCTTTTTCTTCTGCTCTTCATGTCCGTAGTTTTTAATCTCAGCATATACTTGCTCGATGATTTCTTGAACACGTGCATGAATAATTTTCGATAAGTTCTTCAACGTAATTTCTTTGGGGTCACGTCCACGCAGACCGGGAATTGAAACAATCTCGTTGTCTTTGTTTTCACCTGGCCATGCCGACCCAAATTTGATTTTTAATAATTCTGCTTGCTTCTCAATGATAGAACAACCCTCTTTGATATCCTCAGTTATCACATTCCCTCCAAAAGGAATGACAGCCGTATGACGAATAATACCGTCTTTGAAAATAGCTAAGTCGGTTGTTCCACCTCCAATATCGATTAACGCCACGCCCGCCTCTTTTTCTTCTTGGCTTAAAACTGCGTCTGCAGAAGCAAGTGGCTCTAGTGTGATGCCTCCAAAATCCAATCCCGCAGATTTTACACAACGCATAATGTTACGGATAGATGAAACTTGTCCAACAACTACATGAAAGTTTGCCTCCAAGCGTCCGCCGTACATACCAATTGGTTCTTTGATTTCCGCTTGCCCATCAACTTTGTACTCTTGAGGAAGCACGTGAATAATTTCTTCTCCTGGAAGCATGACCAACTTAAACACCTGATTTTTTAGACGCTCAATATCTGCCTCATCGATTACAGCATCTGGATTGCTACGCGTAATGTAGTCGCTGTGCTGCAAGCTGCGAATATGCTGACCTGCAATACCTACAACTACACTATCAATTTTCTTGCCTGACACTGCCTCGGCTTCTTGAGTGGCAGCTTGAATAGACTGGATAGTTTGTGTGATGTTATTCACCACGCCTCGGTGAACCCCTTGGCTTTTTGATTTTCCAACACCAACAATTTCTAACTTACCGTACTCATTTTTTGTGCCTAACATAGCCACTATTTTGGTGGTTCCAATGTCTAATCCAACGGCTAATTTCTCGTGTTCCATATCATATTTATTTTGAACAAACAACTTGTCCGTGAAACGAAAGGTTTACTTGTTTATAGGTTTTTAATACTGTGCTGTCTTGCATTTTAGCATAAAACGCTTTGTAATTTTTAAATTTTTTCTCAAGCTGATTCGGAGTACCCAATACAATTTGATACGATTCTTGACGCGGCTCCATAGCCAATCCCTCTGGAAGCCATTCATAAGCAACAATGTGATTTGACATAAAAGTGTCTGCAGCTGTTTTTTGTGCAGCATCTACTATCAAGAGGCGTTGATGCGCTGTAGGGTTACCATAAAAAATAGGTACCGCTACCGATTCATTTTTAGAAAGAGGAAAAGGTACTCCACTTGCATCAATATAATAACTACTATCGCCTTCTACGCGCACAATTGGTAATTTGGATGTAACGTGAACGCCTATACCTCCGTCGATCGATACGTAACTCTGGGCATTTTTAACCCAATTGTTTTGGTTAAGCGTTTGTTCAATGTTTCTCAAATTTAGACCACTTTTAAATGCAGATGTACTGTCGCTGAGCGCAAGTTTCAACAATTTATTAACGGAGTCTTGCGCAATTAGTCTAGGACGATTTTCAGCCCATCGAATTCCATCAAAACGAACCTCGCGTAGCCCATTTCGATGATGCATAATAATACTCAGTATTCCCAGCATAACAAACAATATCGCAGCCAAAATCATTTTATTCATGGGCTTGATTTTTAAGGGTTTGCATAATGGCGGAAACTTCAAAAGCAATATCTCCAGCACCCATTATAGCCACAACTTCAGCTGTTGAATTTGCCACTTTTTGGTACAGTTCTTCTTTTGAAATGAGTGCTGTGTTGGGGTGCAATTTTTCTATCAAAATGTGGCTCGTAATACCCACAATAGGCAATTCACGAGCTGGATAAATATCCAAAAGTATCACTTCGTCAAAGCGAGCGAGCGCCTTTTTAAAACCTTTTTCAAAATCGCGTGTTCGTGAAAATAAGTGTGGTTGAAAAACGCCTAGTTTAATTTTGTTTGGGTAAAATGTTTCAATGGCGTCAACAACAGCGTTGATTTCTGTGGGATGGTGGGCATAATCATCAATTAAAACCTTAGGTGACGTCATACGCACACTGAACCTGCGGTCAACCCCCATAAATGTTGCGAGGGCTTCTCGTAAAGACTCCGGATTACAATTCGCCTCCAGCGCCAAGGCTAACGCTGCGGAGGCATTCATCAAATTATGATGACCTGGATAAGGTAATTTAAGGTTTGTAATTGTGGTTTCTGGCGTTTGAAAATCAAAAATATAACAACCCTCTTGTGTGCGTAAATTTACCACACGATGCGTCCCAACATCCAATCCAAACGTATTCCCGTCAACGGCTAATCCATGGCGAATAAATCGTTTTTCAGACGAAACTTTTGCAGCAAAAGCACTAAACGTTTTGGCAAGCTCATCCGATGACCCATAAATATCTAAATGGTCTGCATCCATAGACGTAAGCGCAATAGTCGTTGGAGATAAATGCATAAATGAGCGGTCAAACTCATCAGCCTCTACTACCAATACGTCTTGGCCTTCATGCAAAAAATTACTTCCAATGTTCTGAGCAATTCCACCTAAAAAAGCTGTTATTTTTTTTCCACTAGCGCGCAACAAATGCGTAAGTAGCGAAGTTGTTGTGGTTTTTCCATGGGTCCCCGCGACTGCCAAACACGGCATAGTAGCGCTGATTTCTCCAATAATTTCTGCTCTTTTCTGAAGTACAAATTCTCCCGTGCGAAAAAAGTCCAATAAAGGCGAATGAGCAGGAATTGCAGGAGTGTAAATCACTTTGGTTTGGGCAGCGTCTCTAAATAATGGAGGAATAGCTGTAACATCTTCACTATCTGTGACCGTTGCACCTAGTGTCACTAACTTTTCGGTGAGTGGGGTCAAGGTGCGGTCATAGCCCGCAACAGCGTGGCCTTGAGCCAAGAAATATTGCGCCAAGCCAGACATTCCAATGCCGCCAATTCCCACAAAATATACCGCTGTCTTATTCATGAGAAATGAGTTGGGTTAGTTTTTCTACAATGTCTTTTGTCGCATTTGGGTGCGCAAACGATGTGATGTTTTTGCCAATCAATTCTCGAAGCTCTTCATCTTCGATTAAGCCTTTGAGGGCAGGCCAAAAATCATTATCTGCCTTATGCTCCACCACCATTTTTGCAGCCTTATTATCTACTAGAGACTGTGCATTTTTTTCCTGATGGTTTTCTGCCACATTGGGGGAAGGAATAAATAAAGTGGGCTTACCCATTAGACACAACTCAGAGATGGCTAACGCCCCTGCGCGAGACACCACAAGGTCTGCGGCTGCATATGCCGCTGGCATATTGTCGATGAACGGAACCACATGGGTGTTTTCGTTTGTGAGGGGTTGGTATTCAGCAGCGTAAAGATTTCCGCATTGCCAGATGAGTTGAACGTCGAGTTGTTGGATATCATGCAAATGATTTTTGATGAGTTGATTGATTTTTCGCGCTCCCAAACTTCCTCCCATAACCAGAAGGATAAATTTATTTGAGTCGATTCCTAAGGTTTTACATGCGTCATTCTTTGAAATGTGCTGAAGTAGCGTTTCACGAACAGGATTTCCAGTAACAACACTTTTGGATGCTGGAAAGAATCTCAATGCTGCAATACTCCCCAAACAAATGGCATGAGCGCGCTGCGCAAGTTGTTTGTTCGTGACACCAGGAAAAGCATTTTGCTCTTGCAATAAAGAAGGAACACCAAGCATTGATGCTATAAAAACTAAAGGACCGCTTGCAAAACCACCTGTACCAACCACGGCATTAGGGCGAAAACGGATCACAATAGTCAAGGCCTGAAATATACTCCATCCTAGCTTTAGAGGAAACAACAAATTGCGTAACATATTTTTTCTATCAAATCCCGAAATCCACAACCCTTTAATGCGGTAGCCCGCCTTGGGAACACGCTGCATTTCCATCCGATTATAAGCACCTACAAAAAGTATAGATGCCTCTGGGAATTGTATCTTTACTTCATCCGCAATAGCCAATGCCGGGAAAATATGCCCCCCCGTTCCGCCTCCCGAAATGATAAGTTTAGGCTTCATCGCTAAGGGTTGCTAATGGGTTAGACTCATTTTCTTCTATTGCTGCTTTTCGATTGGCGCTGACGCTCAGAATAATGCCAACTGCCAAAAAAGTCATCCAAAGCGATGTACCGCCGCTACTTATTAGTGGCAAGGGTTGTCCTGTTACAGGTAACAACGCAACTGCAACACCCATATTAATAAAGGCTTGTGTAACAATGGGGATTCCCATAGCCAGTATCAATAATTGCCCAAAAAAACTTTCTGATTTGTTAGCATTAACCAAGATGCGAAGTAATAATAACAGGAACAAAAACAGTAAAAACAGTGCACCAATCAACCCGTATTCTTCAGCAATAATGGCATATATAAAATCAGATGAGCTTTGTGGCAACACATTTTTCATCATACTTTTTCCAGCGCCAATTCCCACAATTCCGCCCACAGCGACCGCTGCCTTTGCACGTTCAATTTGGTAATCGGTGGTGTTGGTTCCATTGCCCGAAAAACTTTCAATCCGACTCATCCATGTGTCTACACGATTTGGAAACGCATCTGGATAAGCTTTTGCAAGCAAAACAAAAATGACCAATCCAAGAATGGCAGCGCCCAACATACTAAGCAAATACTTTAGTGGATATCCACCCAAAAAAGCCACCACCGTAACCATAAATAATAAGAGTAATGCAGTGGATAAGTTTGCAGGTAGAATTAATGAAACGATAAGAAATACAGGAAGCCAAAGAGGTAAAAGACTTTCAATAAAACGGATTTTAACTTCACGCTTGGTCGCAAAATAATCCGCAACATATGCCAATAGTACTACTGTAGCCAGTGTAGATGTCTGGAACGACATTCCTAAAATAGGAATATTCAACCATCTACTTGCATTTGCCCCATCAATAGTTGTTCCTTGCAAAGCTGTTATTGTCAATAAAATAACGACTATTGGAATTCCAATTTTGGCAAGCCCTGAAAAATAACGGAACGGCATCAAATGCACAGTATACATGATTACCCAACCTACACAAACAATAGCAACGTGCTTAAGTAAATGTCCAAAGACAGAGCCCGAACCCACAACATAAACCAGATTAGAACTGGCACTGTAGACAGGTAAAAAGGAAAAAATGGAAAGCAATACCACTATTCCCCAAATGGATTTATCTCCCTGTAAGTACTGGCTTAATTTCATATTTACAGTTTTCGAACGGCAGCTTTAAATTGATTTCCCCTATCCTCGTAATTTTCAAACAAATCGAAACTTGCACACGCAGGCGAAAGCAATACTGCATCGCCTTTGCTAGATAACTTATATGCTGCTTTTACCGCCATGTCCATGCTTGCTGTTTCAACAAGCACACCCACTACTGGAGAAAAAACATCCATAATTTTTTGATTATCAACTCCCACGCAAACTATTGCTTTTACTTTTTCATGTACCAAAGGCAACAAGCTCGTGTAGTCATTTCCTTTGTCAACTCCTCCAACAATCCATACGGTGGGTTTGGTCATACTGTCAAGGGCAAAAAAGGTTGCGTTAACATTTGTGGCTTTAGAATCATTGATATAGTCCACTTTTAAGATCTTCACCACGTGTTCTAAACGATGCGGTGCTCCTTGAAACGTTTGTAAACTGGCTTGTATTTCTTGATTACTCAATTGAAATAATTGTGCTATTGTGGCTGCAGCCATCGCATTTTTTGTATTATGGCGGCCGCTAAGCGATGGGTTATCAATTGCAAACATAGGTGTTGAATTAGCGTTAGCGTACGGGTGTTGTTTGGCTTTCACATCGTGTCGGGCTAAGCCCGAAGCGATGGATTTATCTTCAGCATCGTACAAAAAATGATCGGTGTCAGTTTGGTTTTTAATTAGGTTAAACTTAGCATCGCAATACGCCTCAAAAGAGTTGTCGTATCGATCCAAATGATCTGGAGTAAGATTCGTAATTACTGCAATATGCGGATGGAATTTTTGAATGTGTTCTAACTGAAAACTGCTGATTTCTAACACATACACTTCGTGTTGGTCTGCAATAACAGCTTTAGCAAAACTACTGCCAATATTTCCTGCCAGTCCTGCATTCACGCCACTTTCTGTAAGCAAATGATGTGTGAGCATGGCAGTGGTGGTTTTCCCGTTACTTCCCGTAATGCCAATAAGCGTTGCTTTGGTATAATTACTTGCAAATTCAATTTCTGAAACAATTGGAATTTGTGCGTTTTCTATGGCTACTATGACAGGAATATGGTTTGGAATACCCGGGCTTTTTACAACGAGAGATGCTTGCAAAATGGTATCCAAAGAGTGGCCGCCTTCTTCCCATACAACATTGTGCGTATCAAATTCTTGCTTTGCAACATCGGTAAGTTTTCCTGCATCAGACACCAAGACATCCCACTGATTCCGCTGTGCTAACAATGCTGCGCCTATGCCACTCTCACCTCCACCAAGTACAACCAATTTCTTCATTATCTGACTTTTAAGGTTACAAGGCTGATAATGGCAAGCATGATGGCCACAATCCAAAATCTATTTACAATTTTACTTTCGTGATACCCCATTTTTTGAAAATGGTGGTGCAAAGGCGCCATTTTAAAAATGCGCTTTCCTTCGCCAAATTTCTTTTTGGTATACTTAAAATACCCTACCTGGACTACTACAGAAAGGTTTTCAATCAAAAACACGCCACACAAAATTGGAATGAGCAGTTCTTTTCGTACCGCAAGTGCCAACACGGCAATAATTCCGCCAATGGTAAGACTACCCGTGTCGCCCATAAACACTTGTGCCGGATACGTATTGTACCATAGAAAGCCAACTAAGGCCCCTACAAAAGCAGCTACAAAAACAACTACCTCACTTATCTGGGGGATATACATTACATTGAGATAATCGGCAAAAATGATGTTTCCAGATACCCATGCAAAAAGCCCAAGAGTAAGTACCGAAATGGAAGCCGTTCCTGCAGCTAACCCATCTACACCATCGGTAAGGTTTGCGCCATTAGAAACTGCGGTAATGATAAAAATAACAGCAGGTATAAAAATCAACCAAGCATAATCTGTTGCGCCCTCTCCTGCCCATGAGATAAGCTCGCTATAATCAAATTCATTGTTTTTTAATAACGGTATAGTCGTTTTGGTAGATTTTTCTGCTTGCATAAAAGCACCTCCGCCATCTATTTGTTGCTTAATCGTGATGTCTGGATGAAAGTAAAATACCGCCCCAACGAGTAGCCCCAGACTTAGTTGCCCAACAATTTTAAACCGGCCTTTAAGTCCCGCTTTGTCTTTCTTTTTGATTTTCAAATAATCATCTATAAAACCTATTAACCCCATCCAAACGGTAGTCACTATCAATAAAATGATATACACATTGTCGAGTTTCGTAAGAAGTAAAACTGGGATGAGTGTGCCGAAAATAATCATCAGTCCCCCCATCGTTGGCGTACCTGCTTTTTCTTGTTGTCCTTCTAGTCCCAAGTCGCGAATGGTTTCACCCATTTGGTAGCGTTGAAGCATTGCAATAATGCGTTTTCCTAATACTGCTGTGACCAAAAGTGAAAAAATGATAGCTATCGCAGCACGAAAAGAAAGGTATCCAAACAAAGATGCACCTGGAAATTGATATGTTTTTTCTAAGTATTCAAACAGATAGTAAAGCATTATTTCTTGGTTTGAAGGAGTTGTTCTAGTACAGCTGCATCATCGAAAGGATAACGAGTGCCACTTTGTTCCTGATAGGTTTCATGGCCTTTGCCCACTACCAAAATAATATCTTGATCTTGCGCCATAGTACATGCTGTTTTTATGGCTTGTGCTCTGTCTATCACGGTAAGGTGCTTGTGATTTACTTCCATAGAGACCCCGGTAAGCATCTCTGTAATTATCTCTTCTGGGTCTTCGTTTCTGGGGTTATCAGATGTGAAAATGGCTAAATCGCTTTTTTCAACAGCAGCTTTTGCCATAAGCGGGCGCTTGGCTTTGTCTCTATTTCCACCACAACCCACTACGGTAATAAGCTTTTCATTTCGTGTACGCAACACAGCTATAGTATCCAGCACTTGCGTAAGCGCATCGGGAGTGTGTGCATAATCTACAATGGCCGTAACAGGCTTGGTTACAACTGTCTGAAAACGCCCAGCTGCACCTTTAATCATGCTCAATACTGGCAAAAGTTCTGTTTTATCTATGTCTAGTAATGCCCCTATTGCATAAACACAAACAAAATTTGCAGCATTAAAAGCCCCTACAAGGGGAGACCAAACTTCATCGTGTTGTAACTTAAGAAGCATCCCCGAAAAACTTGTTTCCAAAACCTTAACATGAAAATCTGCCATGCTTTTCATGCCAAAAAACTGCTTGGTAGCCTTTGTGTTTTGCAACATAAACGATCCGTTTTTATCATCTGCATTGGAAAGCGCAAAAGCTTCTTTTGGAAGACAATCGAAGAATCTTTTTTTAGTGTCTCTATACGTTTTAAAATCCTTGTGATAATCGAGATGATCATGAGAAAGGTTTGTAAAAACTCCACCAGAAAACTGAACATCATAAACCCTGTCTTGGTCAATACCATGTGATGACACTTCCATAAAGCAATGTGTAACCCCATCGTCAACCATTTGACGTAAAATCTTGTTGATGCTAAGAGCATCTGGCGTCGTGTGCGTGCTTGGCAGTATACTATTTCCAATCCTAATTTCAACTGTTGAGAGTAGCCCTGTGGTATACCCCATGTGATGAAACAACTGATAGGCCATGGTAGCCACAGACGTTTTGCCATTGGTTCCCGTAACCCCCACTAACTTGAGTTCAGCACTTGGATGGTCATACCAATGATTTGCCACGGTTGCCAATGCGCGACGTGAATTGATGCACGAAACATAGGTCACACCATTTTCGCGTGATGCGGGAAGTTCTTCGCATAACACAGCGGTTGCCCCTTTTTGTATGGCATCAGCAATGTGTGCGTGGCCATCGTGTGTCGTTCCTTTTATCGCCACAAACAACACATTCTTTTTTACATCTCTTGAATCAAAAGTTACATCACTTATTTCGATAAGCGTACTGCCCGAAACCGTCTCTATCGGCACACCAAACAACATGTCTTTTAATAGCTTCATGTTAATGTCAGGGTTACGGTTTGATTCTTTTTAAGCTGCATGCCCGGTTTTTGAGACTGGCGCAAAACTTTTCCTTTCCCTTTGAGTGTCACAGAAACACCTAAATTTTCAAGTACGGCAACTGCCTCCATTGCAGTCCACCCGCGAACGTCTGGCATGCGTTCGCTATTAAGCAATTCGGTTGAATTCGGTATTTGATTTTGATGTGTTAGTGCTGCAATTTTATGCAACTCAATTGTACTTTCATCTGGTATATTATGGATAACAGCCTCCGCAATTTTTTTGAATACGGGGGCAGCCACTACATTTCCATAATATCCGATTTTTTTGTTGGGCTTATGCACTACAACAATACAAGAATAGGTCGGGTTTTCTACTGGAAAGTAGCCTACAAAACTTGAAATATACTGTACATTGTCTGTTGTATAATCTACCTGGCATGTACCTGTTTTTCCAGCAATAGAAAGTTTTTTGTCGTAGATATTGTGAGCAGTCCCCCATTTGTTTTTGACCACACCTTCCATAAGTTTGTGCAGTTTCGAGCGTGTTTCACTTGAGCAAATAGCCGGGTTTAATACCTTTTTTGGGAACGACTTAACCAACTTGCCGTCAAGGCTACGAACAGAGGATACAAATCGTGGAGACACAAGTTCGCCGTTATTGGCAATTGCGTTGTAGTAGCTAAGTGTTTGAAGAGGAGTAAGCGAAACGCCATATCCAAATGCCATCCAAGGCAGATCTAAGCCGTCCCAATCTGCATCTTTTGGGTGTGGAATTTTTGGTGTTCCTTCTCCTGAAATTGCCAAACCCAAAGGCTTATCTAAGCCCATTGCCAAAAGTCTGTCTGTAAATTGGGCTGGATTCTCTTTGTAGTTTTCATGAATAAGCTTCACAATTCCGGTATTTGAAGATCGTTCAAAAACCTGACTTACAGGTATAACTCCATAGCCACCACGTTTAGAATCGCGCACGTGATATTTGCCGTAAAAGGTTAATTTTCCTTTTTCGGTATCTACCATAGTAGTCGTATCAATCACCTTGTCTTCTAGTGCAGCCATGAGTGCAAATAGCTTAAAGGTAGATCCAGGCTCATGTGCTTCGCCTACGGCGTAATTCAATCGTTCGAAGTATGTGTTGTTTTTAGTCCGACCCAAATTTGCAATGGCTCTAACGGCTCCCGTTTTGGTTTCCATGACCAAAACTGAACCGTGCTCGGCTTCATATTCCTCCAACGCACCCAGTAGCGCGTGGTGTGCTACATCTTGCAAGTTGGTGTCTATTGTTGTCCATACATCTAAGCCATCAACGGGCTCTTGCTGGTAGTCGTTTGTTAGCGGTTTCCACTGCCCATTAGCAATACGTTGTCTCAATTGACGCCCCGATTGACCCCTTAGAGGAACTCCATACGCTCCCTCTAGACCCACTTTTACATACGTGCCATTTGGATTGCGCTGCTCATAACCAATAGTGCGTTCTGCCATTTTTCCAAGAGGTAAATCCCGAATGAACTGACGTTCCACAATAAAGCCCCCACGCACACCACCTAACCTAAACATGGGAAATTGTCGAATTCGCTGATATTGAGGGTATGATAGTCGACGCGCAATAAGTTGATAGCGGCTACGCTTAGAACGGGCGTTGCGTAGCATTTTTGTGTAATAATTACTCGAGCTGCCAAGGAGTATTGATAACGAGTCGCTTAAGGCACTTAAGTGTTCTTGAAAAACACTTTCACTAACTGTAACAGCGTCAAAGTGAATACTGTATTTAGAAACCGAAGTGGCTAAAAGACTGCCGTCTTTGGCATAGATGTTTCCACGAACAGGAAGCACTTCAACATTTTTAATACTTCTTTTTTCTGCCAAGCCACGATATTTTTCTCCCTGCGTAAGCTGTAATGATACCAAACGATATCCAACTGAAGTGCCAAGAATAAAAAGCACAAAAACAACTAAATAGCCGCGTGACAACATGTTTTTTTGCTTATTCATTTGCCTGAACAATTATTTTTATTGCTGCTTTGTCGGGTGGAAAAACGCCATATGCTTCCAATTTGTTTGCCAATTGGGTTTCCATTCGCTTATGCATCACTTCCTCGCGCACCGAAACAAACTCACTGCGCACAGCCTGTAGCTCTTTGCTCGCTTTTGCTATTTGAACCACTTTTTGATCAACCTTGTGAGAGGCTGTTATCATTAGTCCAGCAAGAAAAAAAACAAATAAGATGAATCGCCAATTTTTTGATGCGCCCTCCTGCACCAAAAATGTACCTTTAAGCAGATTCAATATTCTTGTTTTCATACGCGTTCCGCTATACGCAATTTTGCGCTACGTGCTCTGTTGTTATTGTTGATTTCATTTGGTGAAGGCACTTGCAGCCCTCCACACTTTTTAAAATACCTTTCTGGGTTTCCAAAGGCATCTTTGATGGGTTCGTTTTCAAAATTTCCATTCTGTATAAATCGTTTGACTAAACGGTCTTCAAGAGAGTGATAGCTTATAACACTTAACCTACCACCAACGCCTAACACCGTTTTGCATTGCATCAAAAAATCCTGCAACACTTCAACCTCTTTGTTCACTTCCATGCGCAAGGCCTGATACATTTTAGCAAGAATTTTATGCTCGTTACCCTGAGGTAAAAATTTAGAAAGAAGCGTGTTAAACTCTTGGGTTGTGGTGATTTCCTGTGCCCTGTTTTGCACAATGTGATGCGCAATTTTTCGGGAATTTCGCAACTCGCCATACTTGAAAAATATTTCGGACAACTCCGCCTCCGAGTAGGTGTTCAAAATGTCTTTGGCAGTATGTGTTTGCTGTTGATTCATACGCATATCCAAAGGGCCGTCAAATCGAATAGAAAAGCCACGTTGTGGAGTGTCAAACTGATGCGAAGAAACGCCAAGATCTGCTAAAATCCCATCTACTTGAGCAACCTTATGAAAGCGCAAAAAGCGTTGTAAGTACTTAAAATTGTGAGGTATTAGAATAAATCTAGAATCTTGAATGGAGTTTTGCTGCGCGTCTTCATCCTGATCAAAGGCAAAAAGAAGGCTATTACTGTCAAGTTGATTTAAAATTTCTTTGGAGTGACCACCGCCGCCAAAAGTCGCATCTACATAAATCGAAGCTGGTTTAATATTTAACCCTGCCACAGATTCTGAAAGCAACACTGGTTTATGATACATCGTCCCCATCATCTCCCATTACCTCTTCAGCCAAAGCTGCAAAATCAACTGCAGCTTCGTCAATTGCTTTTTCGTAGAGACCGGCATTCCAAATCTCAATAATATTTACAGCAGCAGACAATACTACCTCTTTTTCAATGCTAGCGATTCGCGCCAAATCACGAGGAATCAACAGCCTGTCTGTGGCGTCTAACTCTACAATTTTTACACCTGCGGTAAATCGTCGAATAAAGTCGTTATTATTCTTTTTAAACCTGTTAAGCTTATTTACTTTTTCCATGAGTGCATTCCATTCTGCCAATGAATACAGCTCTAAACACGGCTGAAAAACAGCGCGCTTAACAACAAAAGCCTGTTGACGCGCACCTGCTAATTGCTTACCTAAAGCAGCTGGAATTTTTATCCGGCCTTTAGGGTCGGCCTTGCATGCATATGTTCCGATTAAGTGCGACACGACTGTGAATTTGTGTTTAGATATAAGTCAAAACTAAGAAAATTTTACCACATTTTACCACATTTTACCACATTGTTAATAAGTTTTACCACCTAAAAAAAGACATATTCATTCTATTGAATATCAATTTATTACATAGTTTTATTAGCTCCTAAAGCAATATGTATTTATATTTTTAGGCTTCAATTGGTAAATAAAAAAACGCGTTTAGCATGGAATAGAATTACCTATCTTTGCGTTTCATTTTTATACACATGCAAGATTCACTTACAGAGTCAGGACGCTTTAGATATTTTGAAAAAGGCGAAGGCGTACCGCTAGTAATCTTACACGGTTTAATGGGCGGTTTAAGCAACTTTGACGGAGTTGCAAATCATTTTCCGAAATTAGGATATAAGGTTATAATCCCTGATTTGCCTCTGTACGACTTACCGCTTCTCAAAACCAATGTAAAGGAATTTGCGCATTACCTACGTGATTTCATTACCCATTTAGGTGAACAAAAAGTGGTGCTTATAGGAAATTCTTTGGGTGGGCACATTGGTTTGCTTCACACCAAGCTCTTTCCTGAAAAAGTAAAGGGTTTGGTTATTACAGGAAGTTCTGGATTATACGAAAATGCTATGGGTGAGAGTTACCCTAAACGCGAAAACTACGATTACATTCTAAAGAAAACACAGGATGTATTTTACAGTCCAGAAGTAGCCACCAAAGAAGTTGTTGACGATGTTTTCGAAACCGTTAATGACAGAAAAAAACTCATCAAAATTCTCACAATTGCTAAAAGTGCTATTCGACATAATATGGCAAAGGATCTACCCAACATTAGCACACCAACGGGTATCATTTGGGGAAAACAAGACAATGTTACCCCTCCAAATGTTGGCGAAGAGTTTCACAAGCTTCTACCTAATTCTACGATGTACTGGATTGATAAATGTGGTCACGCTCCCATGATGGAGCATCCAGATTTATTTAACAAATATCTGACAAGCTGGCTAAGCGAAAATAATATGTAGCCATGCGCATTAAAAACGCAAGGTTTGTGGTTAGTAATTCTCGTGTGGCACAATGCCCAAACACGGCACTTCCAGAGTTTGCATTTATTGGTCGTTCCAATGTGGGAAAATCTTCTTTGATAAACATGCTCACCAACAGGAAGCGATTGGCGAAAACGTCTGGAAAACCTGGAAAAACACAGCTTATTAACCATTTTTTGATTAACGAAAGTTGGCATCTCGTAGATTTACCAGGCTACGGATACGCACGTGTTTCCAAAAAAGATAAAAAAGAATTCCAGCAATATATCAGGGACTATTTTAGCGAGAGAAAACAACTCGTAAATGCATTTGTTTTAATTGACATTAGACTCGACCCCCAACCCATTGACCTGGCATTTATGGAGTGGATGGGTACGCAGGAAATACCGTTTTCAATCATTTTCACAAAAGCAGATAAGCTTTCAGCGCGCACTATTGAGCCAACTGTCACAAAATACCTCAATACACTTCTGGAGGACGCATGGGAAGAGGCACCCCTGCACTTTGTGACTTCATCTACTTCAAGAATTGGACAAGATGCCGTGTTGGCATACATTGAAAAGTTACTCTAATTTGATTTTTTGACCTCTTTTAAATTTCTTTCTGAAGCAAAAAAATCACAAAACTGCTGCATCGCCTCAGCCATTTGAGCATCTTCAGTAGCCCTCAAATAAGACTCCCGAATTCCCACAAGAGTCTGATGTACGAAAACTTGCATTTGATCTACAGGCATCTCTTTCGTCCATAGATCAATACGCGCACTTTCTTGCGATTCTTTGTCCCAAGTACTCAGAAAAAAAGCCTCCATGTTTTGCTGCTTTACACCGCCATCTGGAGCAGACCATTTCATCTGCTCAGGGGTTTGGTTTTCGTCAAGTGTTATACTTAAAGTAATGTCTGTTTTACGTTGCATATTATGGATTATATCTAGATTTTTTTAAGATTTCTTGTGCATTGGCTGAAAGCACTTTTTCAAGGTCTGCGCCAGTGCGTTTTTGGTAGGCCTTAACCATGCGATAACCTATCCATTGTCCGAGACGTCCTGGTGAATTATCATCCAAATATGAATAAAATTTTGAATAAGGACTAGGTGTTAAAAATCGGAAACGCAGGGTCTCGTCCGTGGAAAAAAGCAATTCGTTATCTACAAAATAGCGCCATACATCAGATTCATGGGTCATGGCCCAATCCCATTGACTTTGAGTATACTGAATGTGTTGATTCCCTTTTAAATGGGGTGCTAAGTGATCGTGAAGAAAAAGTCGTTTACCGTGCATGACCATACGACTCAAAAATGCTCTGTTGCTCGCTTGCGGAACATATCGCCCAGAAAGCGCATCAATAAGCTCGGATTCCAAATGAATGGGAACAAGTTTGTTCTTCATGTATTGCGGAATACCGTCGTATAACGGGTGGGATTCACCAAGATAGGTGTCAACAGAGATAAGTAATAAGCTATCGGCATCGACAGCGCGGAGTGAATAGTCGACATCCGTAAGTAATGTGATGACTTTTTCTGGAAGTTTATCGTTGGGGAAATAATAGTTTGCGTGGCGAAGCACATTGGCAGTTCGCTGTTTCAAATCGTTTTTAAAAACCGATTGGGTTGCGCTGAAAAGGGCTTGCTGTAGTGTGTCAATTCTTTTCTTTTGCCAAACCGAATCGGGTGTTTGAAGAGGAAAAAAATAAGGATATTGGGATTTTAACTGCTCAAGTGGGGTGTCCAAGTTTCCAAAAAATAATTGTTCAAATCGAATAAGCTCAAAAGAAAATTCTGGTAACTCTTGTGGTTTTGGATGTGGTGAGGATGTGCAGCCAGCCACATATAAAACAATCCCAAAAAGTATTGCTTTTTGTTGACAAAAAAATCTATTAATTTTACAATGTCTATGTGTACTCATTATGGCACTAAAGATACAAATGCTATGAAAAACAACGAAGTAATCGACCACATTGTCAATTGGTTAAAATCCTATGCCGAACAGAGCGGTATGAAAGGTTTTGTGATTGGTGTGTCTGGAGGTATTGATTCAGCACTCACCTCAACGCTTTGTGCGAAAACAGGATACCCAACACTATGCCTCGAAATGCCTATCAAACAGCAAGAAAACCAAATTGATAGAGCGCAAGAGCATATTGCTTGGCTTAAGAAAAACTTTCCTAACGTTTCTGGAAAAGTAATAAATCTTAATCGTGTTTTTTCTTCTTTTTCTGAAGTAACAAGTCAAGAGGATGTTTCTGATGCGGCCATGCTATCGTTGGCTAATAGTCGTTCCAGACTACGAATGGTAACGCTGTATTACTATGCTGCACGTCACCGGTATTTGGTAGCTGGAACGGGCAATAAAGTTGAAGATTTTGGTGTAGGCTTCTATACCAAATATGGCGATGGGGGCGTGGATCTGAGTCCAATTGCCGATTTAATGAAAACAGAAGTACGGTCACTCGCTAAAGCGATAGGAGTCAACGATGCTATTTTACAGGCTCCACCAACTGATGGTCTTTGGGACGACGATAGAAACGATGAGGATCAACTAGGTGCTACTTATGAAGAGCTCGAATGGGCAATGGGTCAACATCAGGCAGGCAAAGTATCAAAAGATTTTGTAGGAAAAAACGCATACATTATGAGTGTCTTTTTAACACACCACAATGCAAATAAGCATAAGATGAATCCTATCCCTGTTTGTGAAATTCCTGACCAGTTGCTTTAGAATTAATTTTTGATTCATCAAATTTTACCTCTTTTATAATCGATATTTTTATACTTTAGTGAGCAACAATCAAATCCATGATACGCGTATACGTAGCCGATGCACATCCAATAATATATAAAGGAATAAAAGCGGTATTCCGAAATTCCACTGAAATAGATATTGTAGGAAAAGGACTTCATTACAGGGAGCTATTCGACTTTTTAAATGCAAAAAAAGTTAATGTCGTATTGTTGGAGTTGGAACTGCCTGGTTTCGAGGGCATTCATTTAATTCAGGAGCTCAAAGAAATGCACCCAAAGGTCCGATTTATGATTTTTAGCAACTTAAAGGAAGAAATTTACGCTATCAATTCGCTTAAAGCTGGTGCTTCAGGGTATTTATGTAAAACCAATCCCCTTAGTAGGCTTAGAGAGGCAATTCTTAAAATTAGCTCTGGAGGGGTTTATATCACAAATGAATTAGCTGAACTTATTGCTTTTAAACAAACAGGTGCTAATCCAATTTCTGCGATTGAAAAATTATCACGCCGTGAAATTCAAGTACTAAGGCTGCTTATTAACGGCAGAAAGAATACAGAAATTGCCTTAGCGCTGAGCATAAGCGATAAAACCGTAAGCACCTATCGCACAAGAATTATGAAAAAGCTCAATGTCAGTAACATTATTGACTTAGCACGTAAGACGCAAGATGTAGATTTAGATCTCTATTAAACTACTCTATTTAGTCGTCCACTTAGCAGTGTTTTAAGTTTGTGGTATTGCACAATTTCCTCCAATAGTTCTTTGTGATGTGCTTCTTGATCTTCTTCCGTTTGTTCTTGAAGAGTCGATACTTTTTCGTCAATCAGTTGGCACCTAAATCGCAAGATTATTTCATGTACCCATTTCGGTAACGACTTTGATTTGTCGGCTACAAAAATATTTTTACGTTCCCAATCATGGAGGGTATACTGCTCGTCTTGTAGCAGCAAATCGGATACTTCTGTTGCCAATTCGGCAGGTAAGCTGGTAACAAATGAGTCCATTTTCATTTCACCTTGACCGCTGAGCGCGTTTAATATTTTGGGATAAAGGGACTTAAACGCACTTGTGGTAAAGTCAATTTCGTCTTGTTGCAGATCTAGATAAATCTTTTCAAAAACACGAGACTTTACCTTAGAGCTAATCGTTTTTAAATCACCTGACGTCTCATCTGCTTGTAATATGGGCTCTTCAAATTCCACTTCCTCGTGCCCGTAAAGCAAAAGGATTTTAATGATATTTTTTTCCAGCTCAAAACGCGTACTCACTTGTGGAATACGCTTGTCGGAACTGACCACAGTCATCGGTTGGGTTCGATTTTGTACGGGGTTGGTCTTTTTTTTCTGGGATACTTGGGCTAAGGTTGCAAATAGCGCTTCTTCGCTAATATCCATTACCGCAGCACACGATCGCACATATACTTCTTGCTTAATTCTATCTGGGATTTTGGATATACTATGTACCATTTCCCGAATAGTGTCCGCCTTTTTTATGGGGTCTTTAGCGGCTTCATCTACAAGTAATGCGGCTTTAAACTGGATAAAATCTTTGGCGTTTTGAGACAAAAACGCTTCCAATTCGTCTTTGCTATGCGTACGAGCAAAACTGTCTGGATCCTCACCCTCAGGAAATGAACAAACACGAACATTCATTCCTGCTTCTAATATCAAGTCTATACCTCGAAGTGATGCGCGTAACCCAGCTGCATCACCATCAAAAAGAACGGTTATATTGGGCGTTAGCCTACGTACTAAACGAATTTGTTCTGGTGTTAGGGCTGTTCCAGATGATGAAACTACATTTTTCACTCCACATTGATGCATTTGAATGACATCCGTGTACCCTTCTACCAAAAAGCAATTATCCTCTTTGGCAATACTTTGTTTGCCTTGGTAAAGCCCATAAAGCACCTTGCTTTTGTTGTAAATCTCACTCTCGGGTGAGTTCATGTACTTTGCTGCTTTTTTGTCTTGAGTGAGAATACGACCACCAAAACCTAATATACGCCCCGACATACTATGTATAGGGAACATCACACGCCCTTTAAAGCGGTCAAACTTTTTGTCTTCCTTGACAATGGTGAGGCCCGTTTTTTCTAAAAAATCTAACTGATACCCAGCCTTTAGTGCAGCATCTGTGAAGGCAGTCCACTCATTTGGTGAATACCCCAATTGAAAATCTCGAATGGTTTCGTCAGTAAAACCACGTTCCTTGAAGTAACTAAGTCCAATAGCTTTGCCCTGCGTAGTTTCCCATAGTGACTCTTGAAAATAGCTAAGTGCAAAAGAGCTAACCAAATACATACTTTCACGAGCACTAGCAGCAGCTTTTTGCTCGTCGTTTTGTTCGGTTTCTTCAATTTCAATATTGTACTTTTTGGCCAAGTAGCGAATAGCTTCTGGATAAGAAAAGTGCTCGTGTTCCATCAAAAAAGCAATGACATTACCGCCTTTTCCACTCGAAAAATCTTTCCAGATTTGCTTTACGGGCGATACCATAAAACTTGGGGTTCGCTCATCAGTAAAAGGGCTTAAGCCTTTAAAATTAGATCCCGATTTTTTAAGCTGTACAAAATCCCCTATAACCTCCTCCAGTCGGGCAGTTTCAAAAACAGTATCTATGGTAGATTTATGAATCACAACTAAAAATAAGCTCTAAAATACGTATTTCGTTGAAGTTATTTCTTGCGTTCAATTACATAACGCACCATTTTTTCTAGTGCATCTCTGAACTCGTTTTGTGGAAACGTGTGTAATTGTGCCAATGCTTTGTCTTTAAAGTTGTGCATTTGCTTAGTAGCGTAGTCCAATCCTCCGTGTTGTTTCACAAAAGCAATTATTGCTTTTACCCGTTTTTTATCTTTATTGTGGTGACGAATCGACTCAAATAACCATTTTTTTTCTTTACCACTTACTTTATTTAAAACATAAATAAGAGGTAACGTAATCTTTTTTTCTCTGATGTCAATGCCTGTTGGCTTTCCAATTTTAGTTTCGCCGAAGTCGAATAAGTCGTCCTTAATTTGAAATGCCATCCCAATATTTTCTCCAAATGCGCGCATTTGAGCAATGACTTCGTTGTTGGCATGCACCGATGCCGCGCCCAAAGCACAGCATGACGCAATGAGTGTTGCTGTTTTTTGCCGAATGATTTCGTAGTACACAGCCTCATCTATATCTAATCGTCGGGTTTTTTCAATTTGCAATAGCTCACCCTCGCTCATTTCGCGAACGGCAACAGAAATAATTTCAAGCAAATCAAAATCTTTATGGTCGATACAAAGGAGTAATCCTTTTGATAGGAGGTAATCGCCAACTAACACAGCAATTTTATTTTTCCAAAGTGCGTTAATAGAAAAGAAGCCACGTCGTTGGTAACTTTCATCAACAACATCGTCGTGAACAAGTGTTGCTGTATGGATAAGTTCAATCACAGACGCTGCTCTGTAGCTTCGCTCGTTGACCTCATTCTTACCGTGCATTTTTGCCGCTAAAAACACAAACATGGGGCGCATCTGCTTGCCCTTTCTGTTTACAATGTAATAGGTGATACGGTTTAGTAGTGCTACTTGAGAACGCATGGCTGCAGAAAACTTCACCTCGAAGCGTTCCATTTCAGTAGCAATAGGTTGTTTAAGTTGTTCTACAATTTTCATTGGGGAATAAATATACGATTTCACGCATTAGATACACGCTAAATTACTGATTTTGAATATTAGAGTGTTGATTTATTTGCCAGTTGACCACAAGCAGCATCAATATCTTTTCCGCGGGAACGCCGAATAGTGACTGGAATCTGATGCTTGGAAAGCTCAGAAACATAAAGGTCAATGGCAGCATCACTGGCCTGTTCAAACACATCATTTCCTACTGGGTTGTATTCAATTAAGTTTACTTTGGATGGAGTGTGTTTGCAAAATTTAATCAACGCTTTGACATCGTCTTTATGGTCATTAATTTCATTCCACACTACATATTCATAGGTTACTCGCTCTTTTGTTTTCGAGTACCAATACTGAATGGATTGCTGTAAAGCAGTTAGAGGGAAGTTTATGCTAAAAGGCATGATTTTATTTCGGGTTTCTTCAACAGCGCTATGTAAGGAAACAGCAAGTTTAAAACGCGGGTGTTCATCCGCCATTTTTACAATCATTTTTGGAATCCCCGAAGTGGAAACGGTAATTCGTCTTGGTGACATACCCATGCCTTCTGGGCTAGTGATTTTCTCAATGGCTTTTATCACATTGGGGTAGTTCATCATGGGTTCGCCCATTCCCATAAAAACAATATTTGACAACGGCCTATTGAAGTGTTCCAAACTTTGGCGATTCAGGGTAGCTACTTGATCAAAAATCTCATCCGGATGTAGGTTGCGCATGCGTTTGAGCTGTGCCGTTGCGCAAAACGAGCAATCTAAGCTACAGCCTACTTGACTGGAAACACAAGCTGTTGAACGCGTTTCAGTAGGAATTAAAACAGATTCTACGACCTTACCGTCATGCAGGCGAACGGCATTTTTTAACGTCCCATCACTACTTTGTTGCACTTGTGCTACATCAGTATGGTTAATACTAAAATGATCTGAAAGCAACGCGCGATGCGTCTTGGAAAGATTGGTCATTTGAGAAAAATCCGTAACCGCTTTTTGCCACAACCACTCATAGACTTGATTGCCATGAAAAGCAGGTGCTCCGTGTTCCACAAAAAAAGAACGGAGTTCTTCCTTGCTACGTCGGCGAATATCTTTCCGAACGTCGCTCATGTACGTTTATAAAATAAGCATCGCATCCCCGTAGGAGTAGAAACGATACTTGTGACTTATCGCCTCATCATAGGCTCTTTTCATAAAATCATGACCCGCAAAGGCCGAAACCATCATTAATAAAGTTGATTTTGGTAAATGAAAATTGGTTACTAAGGCATCTCCAATTTTAAAATCATATGGTGGAAAGATAAACTTGTGGGTCCATCCTTGGTATGAGTTCAGGGAGTTGCTTGACGAAACAGAAGTTTCGATAGCGCGCATAGAGGTGGTGCCAATAGCACATACACGATTACCCGCTGCTTTTGCTCGGTTTACTAGTGCTGCTGCGTTGTCGTCGATTGTTAGTTCCTCCGAATCCATTTTATGTTTGGATAAGTCTTCAACCTCAACAGGGTTAAAAGTTCCTAATCCCACGTGAAGCGTGATTTCTGCCAAATCAACTCCCTTAATTTCCAATCGCTTTAGCACATGCTTTGAAAAGTGAAGACCTGCCGTGGGTGCCGCTACCGCTCCCTCGTGTTTGGCATAAATAGTTTGATAGCGTTCTCGATCAAAACTTTCTTCTGGACGCTTGATGTATTTAGGAAGTGGTGTTTGACCTAGTTTTTTAAGTTTTGTTCTGAATTCGTCATAACTACCATCAAACAAAAAACGCAACGTTCTCCCACGAGAAGTGGTGTTATCAATAACCTCTGCCACGAGTGTTTCATCGTTACCAAAATAAAGTTTGTTTCCAATTCTTATTTTTCTTGCAGGATCAACTAACACATCCCAAAGACGTTGCTCTTTGTTGAGTTCTCTGAGCAAGAATACTTCGATTTTAGCTCCCGTTTTTTCTTTGTTTCCCATCAATCGTGCAGGGAAAACCTTGGTATTGTTAAGCACCATTACATCGCCATCATCGAAATAGTCGGTAATGTCCTTAAAAAGCTTGTGCTCAATGGTTTCTGTTTCACGATGTAACACCATGAGTTTGGATTCGTCGCGGTGCTCAGCTGGGTTTTCGGCTAATAAATCTTCGGGAAGGTTAAAATTAAAGTGTGAAAGTTTCATATCGTATCAAGAAAGGCGCAAATATACTATCTGCATAGGGGGCTTGTCAAGCATTTCGGCCATTAATTTGGTTTAATTAATAGAAAACCCCAAACTACGAAGGTCATCCCAAAAGGTTGGGTATGATTTACTTACCACATCAGCATCATTTACACGCATGGGAACTCTAATTCCCAAGGGAGCGAATGCCATAGCCATTCGGTGATCGTGATAGGTGTCAATAGCCACATCCTCGAGAATTAGATTTTGACGCGCTGCCAAATGCAACGAATCGTTGGTTACGCGAATATCTGCGCCCAACTTACTGAGTTCTATATCAAGAGCTACCAAACGATCTGTTTCCTTTATTTTCAGCGTATGAAGCCCTGTCAAGTCGCAAGAAATACCCAGTCCAAAACAAGTAACGGCTATGGTTTGTGCAATGTCAGGAGCTTTAACCAAGTTGAGGATTATGTGCGACTGTACATTTCCTCCTTTTATTAGATGCAACGTATTGCCATCAAAACTTGAGGATACGCCCATCTGTTTATAAATGTCTACCAAAACACTATCGCCCTGTAGACTGTCAGAAACATAATTTTTTATAGAAACTTGTGCGTTTTTTGCCAGTGCTACCATACTAAAATGATAGGACGCCGAACTCCAATCAGACTCCACTTCAACTGTCTTGGGCGTAATTTTTTGTTGTGGAAAAACTTGAATGGTTTGTCCTTCAAATGTTGCCTGAACACCCACTTTCTGTAACAACGAACAGGTCATGTTGATGTATGGAATTGAAGTTACCTCGCCAACTAAATGAATAGTTAATCCTTTTGGCAACTTGGGTGCGATAAGCATCAATGAGGTGATGTATTGGCTACTCACATTGGCAGCTAACTCTACACTATCTGTTGTTATTTCTTTACCTGAAATTCGTAATGGCGGATAGCCTTCATTTTTGACATATTCAATATCAGCGCCAATGGCGCGCAAGGCATCAACCAAAATTTTAATCGGTCGCTCTTGCATGCGCTTGGATCCAGTTAACACTTTATTCGCACTCGGGGTTGTGGCAAAATAAGAAGTCAAAAAGCGCATCGTAGTTCCAGCATGACCAATATCAATGGTTTCTTCTAAGGAAGATAACCCACGTATCATGGCTTGTGTATCATCTGAATTGGAAAGGTTTTGGAGTTCCAGCTCTGAAAACAAGGCTTGAAGGATAAGCAATCGGTTTGACTCACTTTTTGAGCCTGTGACGGTACAAGTTCCTGCGAGTTGCTGCGATGTATGCGTAAGGCGCAAAGTACTCATGAACGAAGTTTTGGGTTGTTATGGTGACGCTCGTGGTCACGTTGGGCTTTAACGTCTAGTTTTTTATCAAATGCCGCTTGTAAATCAATATTTGTCTGATTTGCTAAACACAAAAGCACAAAAAGTACATCTGCCAATTCTTCGCCCAAATCCTTTCTCTTGTCGCTTTCCTTTTCAGATTGCTCGCCATATCTGCGTGCAATGATTCGAGCTACTTCACCTACCTCCTCGGTTAGCTGTGCCATATTGGTGAGTTCGCTAAAATAACGTACGCCGTGGGTTTTAATCCATGTGTCAACAGCTTTTTGGGCGTCTATAATATTCATAAATCTTTATTTTTTGAATCGACGATAATGGTTACTGGGCCATCATTTGTCAAATCGATTTGCATATCTGCACCAAAAATACCGCTCTGCACGGGTTTTCCCATAAGCTGAATGGCTTTTTGTAAAAATTGCTCATAAAGCGGAACGGCTATCTCATGCCCAGCTGCTCGTATATATGAGGGTCTGTTGCCTTTTTTAGTTTGGGCATATAGCGTAAACTGACTCACTACCAGTAACTGGCCACCAACATCCATTACACTTTTATTCATCACAGCAGATTCATCGTTGAAAATACGCATGCTGATGATTTTATTGAGCAGCCAATCAAGGTCTTCAATAGTATCGGACTGCGTTATGCCCAGTAGCACCACCAGACCGTGTCCAATACTTGCCTCATGGGTTATATTTGCCGTTACTTTGGCTGCCGATACACGTTGTAGTACGGCTCTCATGAATCCCAAAAATCGGTTCGATAGTGTTGATCTTCCCCCGCCAGCATTTGCACATAACTCTTGTAGCGCGATGCAGCTATTTCACCGGCTTCGACTGCTGTTTTTACAGCGCATTTGGGCTCTTCTAGATGAAGACAATTGTTAAATTTACAGTTCTCTTTACGTTCAAAAAATTCACGGAAATAATCGCCAATTTCTTCTTGTTCCATATTCACCACACCAAAGCCACGAATTCCAGGAGTATCCACAATACGTGCATTAAAATTCAAATCGTGCATTTCGGCAAAGGTAGTCGTGTGTTGCCCCTGTTGGTGTTGGGTAGAAATGTCTGCCGTCTTGATGTTTAGCTCTGGCGCCAAGGCATTTACCAAGGTCGATTTTCCTACCCCACTATGTCCAGAGAGCATGCAGGTTTTTCCTGTCATCATCGTTTTTAAGTCCTCAAGGTTTGTACGTTTTAAGGCAGATATCTCTAAGCAAGTATACCCGATGTTTTTATACAGCTGCTTTAAGGCACGCATATGCTCCGTATCAGCAGCACTATAACTATCCTCTTTGTTGAAGAGCAAAACGGTTTCAATTTCATACGCCTCAGCCGTGGCTAAAAATCGATCTATAAAAGCTGGATAGGTGGGCGGATTGCTAATGGTTACCAATAAAAAAGCGCAGTCGATATTAGCAGCAATAATATGAATTTGCTTAGACAAGTTAACAGACTTGCGCACAATGTAATTCTTGCGCGTTTGAATATCAGTAATCACCCCTTGCTGTCCGTCTTGAGTGTCTATGAGCGTTACCTCTACCACATCGCCAACGGCTACAGGATTGGTGCTGGTGAGTCCCTCTATGCGGAACTTTCCTTTAATGCGGCAAGGGATCAGTTTCCCTTGGGCATCTTTTATGTGATACCAGCTACCCGTTGATTTGTATACGACACCTGTCATACAGCCAAATTAACGGGTTTTTGGTTTATACGCATTAGCCGTTAATAATCTGGTCTTGGTGATTGATAGATTCTTGGTGAATCGCCTTAAAAATTCTAAGGATAAACTCTTCACTAAGTCCTTTCTCGTCGCCGTCTAAAATCATTTTACCCAAAATCTCGTTCCATCTTTTAGATTGCAACACCGCTACATTGTGAGATTTTTTGAGTTCACCAATTTCATTGGCTACTTTCATACGCTTACTCAAACTCTCAAGCAAGCTCGCGTCAATAACATCAATTTGCGTACGCATGGTGTTAAGCTTGTTTTTGTAGTCGGCATCGTCATCGGTTTCTTTGCGAATTTTCAAATCATCCATCATTTGAACAAGTGTGTCTGGTGTAATCTGCTGCGCAGCATCACTCCAAGCATTGTCCGGATCCCAGTGTGTTTCAACCATCAATCCATCAAAATTCAAATCCAATGCAGTTTGGCAGATATCTTGAAGGATATCACGACGGCCAGCAATATGCGACGGATCACAAATAAGCGGTAAATCGGGGAAACGATTTTGCAGTTCCACTACGATTTGCCACTCTGGATTGTTGCGGTATTTTGTTTTCTCATAGGCAGAGAATCCTCTGTGGATAACCCCAAGGTTTTTGATGTTAGCCGTGTACAAACGCTCAATACCACCTAACCAAAGCGATAAATCTGGGTTTACTGGGTTTTTAACCAATACAATCTTATCTGTTGCTTCAAGCGCATCGGCGATTTCTTGCACAATAAACGGACTTACCGTTGAGCGTGCGCCAATCCATAGGATATCAATATCATGCTCTAACGCCAGTTGTACGTGGGCGCGGTTGGCAACTTCCGTACAAGTAAGCATTCCTGTTTCTTCCTTTACTCGTTGTAGCCATTTTAGTCCAATAGCACCAACACCCTCAAAGTTACCTGGTCGGGTTCTGGGTTTCCAAATTCCTGCGCGAAAAGCAGTAGCGTCTGTATCTTTCAGTTGATGTGCAATTTTTAGCACTTGTTCTTCTGTTTCAGCGCTACAAGGTCCTGCAATTACTAGCGGATGATCCAGCTCAAAATCGTTGAGCCATTGGCGCATTTTCGGGTTATTCTCCATGGTTGTATTTATTTGTGTTTTAAGATTGATTTTATTCTATTAATATCTTTCATATCAGCAAGCAGCTCTTCAACTGCTTCTGCTTCAAGTTTTTCTTTGAAGGCGTTCAGGTTGGAAATGTACTCATTTAGTGTTTCCAAAACGTTATCCTTGTTTTGTATAAAAATGGGCATCCACATTTCCGGTGAACTTTTTGCAAGACGTACCGTAGACGCAAATCCACTACCTGCCATATCAAAGATGTTTTGCTCGTCGGTTTCTTTTTCCAAGACTGTTTTTCCAAGCATAAATGAGGTGATGTGCGACAAATGCGACACATAGGCAATATGCCTGTCGTGCGCAATGGGGTCCATATGACGTACCACCATATTGAGTTCTCTTAAAAGATTTTCGGCGCGCTGTAACAAATCTGGACGTGTATGTGCTACTTCGCAAAGCATCATCGTCTTACCGTCATATAAATTTGAAATCGCCGCATCGGGACCTGAAAACTCGGTACCCGCAATGGGGTGAGCTGCCAAAAACTGATCGCGTTTTGGGTGTGTGGCTACCGCTTCGCAAATAGCTGTTTTGGTCGATCCGAAATCCACCACCAAGGTGTTCTCGCCTACCTTATCTAAAATTTGCGGAAGCAGTTTTGTAATTGCTTCAACGGGGATAGAAACAAACACCATATCCGCATTTTCAATACTGTCTAATGTACCTTTTTGATGAATAAGCCCGAGCGCCATAGCACGGTCAAGCGTGGTCTCTTTTCGGCTGATGCCTTCCAAAAGCACGTTTGGGTAAAGGCGTTGTAAATCCAACGAAAGCGACCCGTTCATTAGTCCGATCCCTACAAAACTGACTTTCATAACGTAATTCGGTTTAATGCTTCTTTAATTCTTTCCTCGGAGACGCAAAGCGAAAAACGGATATAGCCTTCGCCTGCCGTTCCGAATATGGTTCCGGGTGCAATAAAAATACCATGCTCGTGCAACAAGGCATCGATATAGGTTTCGCTGTCTGCTGCGCCTTCGGGCAATTTTGCCCAAACAAACATACCGGCGGTATCTTTTTGGTAGGTGGTATTAAGCGCATCTGCGATTTTCCACACCCACTCACGACGTTTTTGGTATACGTCATTTATCTGCGCAAACCAATCTGAAAGTTGGTTTAAGGCTGCCATAGCGCCTTGCTGAATGCCAAAAAACATCCCTGAGTCCATATTGCTTTTTACCTTTAACACCTGCGTGATTAGGTCTGCATTTCCGCATACCATTCCCACGCGCCAGCCTGCCATATTGTACGCCTTGCTTAACGATTGAAACTCCAACGCAACCTTATCTGCCCCTTCAACAGCGAGTAAACTTAGCGGGGTGTCGCTAAGAATATGCGCATACGGATTATCGTTGATAATAAGAATATCGTGTTTGGTCGCAAAGGCAATCAATTCCTTGAAAATATCCAACGTGGCTTTTGCTCCCGTAGGCATGTGTGGGTAGTTGATCCACATCAATTTTACGCCAGACAAATCTAATTTTTCAAGCGCCGCCAAATTTGGCAACCAATCGTTGGTCGTACTTAATGTGTACGGAACGGCGCGCGCACCTACCAACTCCGTAACCGAAGCATAGGTTGGGTATCCCGGATTGGGAATCAATACGCCATCGCCTTCGTTTAGGAACGCCATAGACACGTGCATAATCCCTTCTTTAGACCCCATGAGCGGAAGCACTTCATTTTCGGGATTTAGCGAAACACCAAAAAACGTTTGGTAGTAGCTTGCAATGGTTTGACGCAACTCGGGCGTACCTTGGTAGCTTTGGTATTTGTGTGCCGTGGGTTGCGAAAGGCTTTGCGTTAGTGCCTCCACCACTTGTTGCGGAGGCGCAAGGTCTGGACTTCCAATACCCATATTGATGATGTCCTTCCCATTTGCTACAAGCCCACGCACTTCGCGTAGCTTGCGAGAGAAGTAGTATTCTTGAACGCTATTTAATCTATTGGCAGGTTTCATGCGTGCAGTTGATTTTTATATGTTCCCAATACTTTTAACGATTCCGTCATTATTTCCAATAGCTGTACCGCTTTGGTGTAAAAAGCTACTTCATCAAACGTAACATCTACAAAAAAGGAGTATTTCCAAGGCGTTTCCACCACAGGCATGGACTGAATTTTAGTTAGGTTGAGCTTGCAATCGCCGAGTACATTAAGCACCGCAGCCAAGCTTCCACGTTTGTGATCTAACACAAATTTTATGGATGCCTTATCGATATCTTCAGACGTATTTGCTGCTGTTTTGACCACTACAAAGCGTGTGGCATTGTTGGCAATGCTGTGAATGTTAGGCGCAACAATATCCAAGCCGTAAAGCTGGGCAGCTGTTTTGGAAGCGATAGCCCCTAATCCGCTGATGTGCTTTTCGGCAATACGTTGGGCAACCTCCGCCGTATCGGCGTCTTCTATAAGTTTGATGTGCGGTTGGTTAGCAAAAAAGTCTTTGCATTGCAACAACGCCATGGGGTGCGAAGCCACTTCTGTGAGGTCTTCAATTTTTGTGCCTGGCAGTGCCAAAAGCTGATGCTCAATACGGATATACGCCTCGGCAACAATGTGCAAGTCGTTTTTGTCCATAAGGGCATAGTTGGGAATAATAGAACCGGCGATGGAATTTTCAAGTGCCATAACGCCGTGGCTAACGGCACCCGAAGTAACCGAAGCCACCAAGGCATCAAACGACAAACATTCGTCTAGTGCTACGGCTGCGCCAAACAACTGCGCGGCCACCTCGTGGTGGTACGAGCCTCTGATTCCTTGTATGGCAATTATTGGTTCCATGGTTTGTTATCCTGTTTTACGCACATAAAAAAACCCCGAACGTTAGCTCAGGGTTTTAAATTCGTTTATAAAAACTAACATACACCCTGCTATCTCCCGTTATAGAAGTAGTAAAAAGATGTATAATAGGTGTTTGTTTTCATTACGGTGGCAAATGTACACCCAAAATCGAAATAAACAAATTTTTTGTAGTTTTAGACTTGAATTAGACCCAAATCTGTTCTTCACACATAAAGCCTACGCTGCCCACAGGGTGTTTAATGCTTGGCGTTGGCATAGGCTTTATCAAACACGCCGTGCATATTGGCGCTGTTATTGGCATGGGCGTTGGCTTTATTGCCATGGCAGCTATCTGGGCGTATTACCGAGGAAAATAAATCAAATCCTTTTATCTTTGTAAAAAAAAGATGCAGCTATCCGCTTTTAAACAAACGCTTGGTCAATTAGACACCCTACAATTTCAACTCCCAAACGGGCAGTTTGTTCCTGCGCATTTTCACCTTACGGAAGTGGGGCATGTAACACGAAATTATATCGATTGTGGCGGTACGCTACGACAAGAAAACAAACTCAACCTACAGCTTTGGGTGGCTTCAGATACCGATCATCGCCTAAAACCCGATAGCGTTTTGGAGATATTGCAACTAGCCGAAAAACAATTGAGCTACGCCGATATGGAAGTAGAAGTGGAATACCAAGAAAGCACCATTGGACGCTATCGCTTGGCATTTGACGGAAGTGCATTTCAACTTATCAATACGCAAACGGCTTGCTTAGCTCCTGACCAATGTGGCATTCCGCAAGAAAAACCACGGGTACGTGTTACGGCCAGTGGTGTAAGCTGTGATCCAAACTCGGGTTGCTGTTAAAACAGTTGTATTTGATGTAGATTTGATGCATATTTACATCAAAATTACGTCATGTCACGACAAAGTATCACCTTTACCAAACCCAACGATGAGTGGCTAAAAACCCAAGTGGATAGCCAAGAATATAGCAGCAAAAGTGAAGTTATAAACGATTTGATTCGTCAAGCTCGAAAGCAACATATCGAACTGGACTGGATTAGGGCAAAACTGGACAAAGCCGAAGAAAGCGGTTTTACAAACGACACCAAAGCAGATATAAAAGTGCCGCAAAAGTGCCAAACACGGCAGCCATACCTGTAGCAAAAGCATAACCATCTTCAGCGCCTTCCATCTTACAAATTTTCTCAACAAATTCGCTAGTATTTGGATTTGTAAATCTACTGTATATGTTACCTTCTTTTTCTTCAGCAAAAGAGGCACGCATATCTTCGGCGTCGTCAAAAACGAAGCTCGAAGTCAGAAATAATGGCACGCTATGCTCGCCTTGTTGCGATCGTTCTAGTTGTGTACGGATAGCATCCGTTTCAAATTTTTTATTTCGGGGCATTAAATGGAGTATTATTTATAATTACTGAAAAGCTTATTTCGGCAGTGGCTGCCATTGTAAGCGAAACTGAGCAGTACTTTGTAAATGACAATTCAGCCGCGCGGTAAATTTTTTCTGGCTTCACGTTTCCTGTTACACGAACTGTTGCGTGCACTTTTGTAAAAAGTGATGGTGCTGGTTTATCGATACGCTCGCCATTAACATCAATTTCCAAGGAATCAAAAGTTACTTTTTGTTTGTTCAAAATCGAAATGATATCAATACTCGAACACCCAGCCACGCCCATAAGCAAAAGCTCCATGGGGCTTGCACCTTGGGGGTTGTCTACAGCTTTATTGTCAATAGCTACTTGATGCCCTCTATCGTTTTCGATAGTGGCGTGATAGCCTGCTTTATGCGTAAGTTTTACATTCATTTTCTAATTGATTAAAAACACATCACTTAGCAATGCGTTGAGTTGGTCGTGTTCAATAAGAAAAGCATCGTGTCCATGAATAGATGAAATCGTTTTAAAAAACACATTTGGCTTTACGTTCATCAGTCTACGATAGGTTTCGCGGTTGTCTTCGTGTGTGAAAAACAAGTCGGTATCAATTGAAATTAAATATATATTACCCGTAACCTGCTCTATCAATTGCTCAAAAGACACTCGATCTTGACAAATATCAACAGTCCCAAGCAGGTGATTCATAGCCATGTAAGCACGCACATCAAATCGATCTGCCAATTTATCGCCATGATGCAACAACCAAGTTTCAACATTGTATTTGTCAAAATTGGGATTAATCGTACGTCCAAACCTAGACTTAAAGGACTGCGGTGTTCTGTAGCATAACATCGCGTGAATACGCGCATCCTCAAGGGGATTATCAGAGTTATGTAATAATCGATCTTGTAATAGCACATTCGCCAAAATCCAGTCAGAAGCTTCCCAATGACATGCAATCGGAATTACGTTTTGGATAAACTGTGGATATGAAACTGCCATTTCCCAGGCCAGTGCACCTCCAATAGAACCACCAATGGCTGCATACAATTGGGCTATACCGAGATTGTCTAACGTAATTTTAAATGCTTCAGAAATATCGCGTAAAACCCAATCTTTATAATCAATAAGGAAATTATCGTCAAAGCCATTTCCAGGAAAATTAAAGGCAACAATGCTATACACTTCAGTATCTATCAGCTTTTTTGGACCGATAATAGCATTCCACCATCCGTCTTCACCAGAAACATCAGAATTACCGGTGAGTGAATGATTTACCAACACAACGGGGGCACTGTCGATAGGCTTTCCAAACACTTGGTAAGAAAGTGTTAAAGAAGTTACCTTGCCGCTTTGCATCCGAAAAGAGGGTATGGTATGCTTTTGAAGTAATGACATATTGGCTTTACGCTTTTAAAGTTTACAACGTATCAAACGCCGCCTGTAGGTCTGCTTTTAGGTCTTCTATATTTTCCAACCCAACAGACAAACGAATAAGATCTTTGGTAACGCCCGTGTCTTCTTGTTGTTCGGGTGTTAGCTGTTGGTGCGTGGTACTTGCGTTGTGAATAATCAATGATTTGGAATCTCCAAAATTGGCAAGTAGTGAAAATATCTTGGTGTTATCGGCAATTTTCTTAGCCGCTTCAAACCCTCCTTTGGCACCAAAAGTAACAACGCCACTTTGTCCGTTGGGAAGATATTCATCTGCTAAAGCTTTGTATTTACTCGATGCTAATCCAGGATAATTGACCCACTCTACTGCTTCGTTTTCGCTAAGCCACTGTGCTAATTCAAGTGCGTTTTGACTGTGTTTTTCCATTCTCACTTCAAGTGTTTCTATGCCTTGAATAATTTGAAAAGCGTTAAACGGACTAATCGCGCCACCGAGGTCACGTAATCCTTCAACACGAATTCGTGCAATGTAAGCTGCTGGACCTAAAGCTTCGTGGTAATTTAGCCCATGATATGACGGAGACGGTGACGTAAATTCTGGGAATTTACCACTTGACCAATCAAAAGTACCGGCATCAATGATTACACCTCCCATAGACGTTCCATTTCCGTTAATGTACTTTGTAAGGGAGTGAATAACGATGTTAGCTCCGTGCTCAATGGGTTTTAAAAGCGCAGGAGTAGCTACCGTATTATCTACCATAAAGGGAATTTTGTGCTTTTTAGCTACTTCAGAAATAGCTTTTAAATCAAGTACATCTAATTTTGGATTACCAAGCGACTCCGCAAAAACCAAACGTGTATTCTCTTGTATAGCAGCATCAAAATTGGATACATCGTTTGGGTCTACAAAAGTGGTTGTAATACCAAAACGTGGAAGCATGGACTTCAGCATATTATACGACCCACCATACAAACTATTCGAAGATACAATGTGATCGCCAGCCTTTAAAAAGGTTAGAATTCCAGTAGAGGCCGCTGCTGTTCCAGAACATGTAGCCACAGCTGCAATACCGCCTTCTAGGCTTGCCATACGCTGTTCTAAAACATCATTTGTTGGGTTGTTTAATCTTGTGTAAATGTAGCCTGGCTCTGCAAGTGCAAAAAGGTTAGCAGCGTGATCGGCGTTGTTGAAAACAAAAGAAGTAGATTGGTACAATGGTACCGCACGTGTTCCTTGTGTTTTGGTTACATCGTGCCCTTCGTGAAGGGCTTTTGTAGCAAATTTAGATTGACTCATAATGTATAATTAAAATTGTGTTTTGAATGTTTCTACCAAGTCGAGTTTCTCCCAAGTGAATAATTCCACCTCACAGTCTATACGACCATTATAGGGAGACTCAAATGATTTTTTTACGATTTTGGGTGTTCTGCCCATGTGTCCGTAGGCTGCGGTTTCAAAATATATGGGGTTTCTGAGTTTTAGACGCTGCTCAATACCGTATGGTGTTAAGTCAACTAACTTGGAAATTTTTTCAGCAATTTCGGAATCGTTAAGATTCGTTTTTGCTGTGCCATACGTATTGATAAAAATCGATGTTGGCGCAGCTACTCCAATAGCATAGCTTAACTGCACTAAAACTTCATCACATATCCCGGCGGCTACCAAATTTTTGGCAATGTGGCGAGCAGCATACGCGGCACTTCTGTCCACTTTGGACGGGTCTTTTCCGCTAAATGCACCGCCGCCGTGCGCACCTTTTCCGCCATATGTATCTACAATAATTTTACGCCCTGTTAATCCAGTATCGCCGTGAGGACCTCCAATAACGAACTTCCCTGTCGGATTGATATGATACGCAATATCTTTTCCAAACAAGCCTTGAATTTCTTTGGAATAGCTTGACACAACTTTAGGAATGACCAATTCGATTAGGTCTTTTCTAATTTTAGCTAACATAGCCTCGTCTGTATCAAAAGCGTCGTGCTGGGTAGAAATCACTATAGTATCAACGCGCAGCGGCTTGTGGTCGTCACTGTATTCTAGGGTAACTTGTGATTTGGCATCGGGTCTTAGGTACGGAATTTGTGTTTTTTCTCTTCTAAAATCTGACAAAACATGCATAATCTTATGTGCAATATCAAGTGCTAACGGCATGTAGTTTTCAGTTTCATTATTTGCATAACCAAACATAATCCCCTGGTCACCTGCCCCTTGATGTTTGTCCTCTTCACGTTCTACGCCCTGATTGATGTCGGCAGACTGTTCGTGAATAAGTGATATAACTCCACATGAATCACCAGAAAATTGGTATGCATCTTCAGTGTACCCTATGTGATTTATGGTATTTCGTGTAATGGTTTGTAAGTCGAGATAAGTTTTACTTTTAACCTCACCTGCAATGATGGCCTGTCCCGTGGTAACTAATGTTTCGCAGGCAACTTTACTGGCTGGGTCAAAAGCAATAAAGTAATCTAAAAGTGCGTCGCTAACTTGGTCTGCTACCTTGTCTGGGTGACCCTCTCCTACTGATTCTGATGTGAAAAAATATGACATAATCTTGCTTTTGTAAAGAATAGAGACCGATTGTACTCATCAAAAGCAAGCTGTTTTAGCAGTTTTTTTGAGAGGTTGCAATCAGTCAAATCCTTCCTCTGTGGTTGCAAATATACAATAGCTCATATAAATCGCAAGACTTTTCAACAGAAAAAAATTGTGTGTTGAGCAACTCTTATTTACCTTTTATGTTATTCTGTCAAAGAAAATATTTTAGCATAAAGTAAATATACCTTGGTTGAATTATGTACAAGGTTGTGGTCTGAGCAATTCCAGAAAAATTATCCCGGTTTATACTTTCATTATCAAAAACATTATTTGCCTGAAGACTAAGCTCCCACGGGCTGTCCTTTTTGTTGTAAACAAGAGACATAGTAAAATCATCGTACTTGTTGAGCGATGCACTACCGCGACGATAATCAAAAAAGCTATACTCTGCCAAAAAGATGAACCCTTTAAGAAAAGCAACGTCAACTGCTACAAACGGACGTTCGGTTATATAATGCAGTACACTGTCCTCATCTTTAGAGCGATTAATATTGTAACTATAACCTAATTCTACATTTGGCGCAGCCTTAAAGTTAGTAGCAACGGTAGCGCTACCAAATTGGGTGAAATAATCAAATCGTCGTAAGTCGTCATTTACAATATTATAGGATGTGTTTTTGTTCGCTCTGAGAGTGAAGCTTGTTTTTACGTTATTAAACCTTTTTTGTAACCTTCCAGTTAGATTAATGCGCTCTTCTGATTTGGGAGAATTAAAGGGGGAAGACTCCCTGTTAATTCCACTGATACGGTTAACGGTTTTAAAGGTGTCAAACTGTTTTCTATAGTTTAGCCTCACAAAGATATTTGTGAAATTAAACATGTTAAAGTTGAAATAATTCAACGTGAAGTTGTTGAAATAAGCAGGTTTCAAGCTGCTGTTTCCTAAAAACAAGCGGTTATAGCTATTGAAGGTGTATGCATCACCCAGTCTACTTAAATCAGAATATTGCAGCTGTGCTCTGTAGGTAAAGCGTAGCGATTCAGATTTGCGCATTTGATACCTAATCCAAATATCGGGTAAAATTCTAGCTTCATTGGTTTGAAGGGTACTCGATTGAATGGTTTTAATATCGTATTGATGAAGCGTAAGGCCAGGATTAAAAACAAATTTTCCACTTTTTAATCGATAACGCAAAGCGGTATAAAGATCAGAAAATTCAAGACGTGCGTTATTAATTAAGTGGGTTTCTTCAAAAATATCCAGTTCGTCATCCACATAGTTCCCCATATTAGAATCATATTCTTGACGCACTTGTGTAGTGCCCGCCGTAAGATTGATACTTGATAAATCATTCAACATATAATAATACTCCAAGCGTCCATCTAGCTTATTGGTTTTGGTAAAACGGTTCTGTTGTACCAAATAGCCATTGGACTGCGTGGGAATAGGGAGTATGTCTGGAAATAAAATACGCTCCTTTTGAAGTTTATACACTGGGTTTTCCTCCTGCCACGTATGCTGTATTTCAAGGGCAAAAATGTGCTTTTCGTTAAGCGTATAATACGTGTTTAAATTTTGACTTAATTGCTGAGGAGTTTGCATACGGTTTGACGATATATCTTCTTGTCGAGTAGCTGTTGAGGTTATTTGGCTAAACTCGTCCTCCTGTGCAGTTCGATAAAAAATATCATATTCTAGTTGAAAATTAGGATTGGTGTTATACAGCGTGCTAAACTTATATAGCTGTGAAGTATTGGTTTGATCAAAGTCATTGTCTGTAGTTTCTGTAAAATCTGTCGTAGTAAACGTTCTCTCTGTGATGGACTTGATTTGAGTATTGTTTTTTGACACAATGGCAAAGCCCGAAAAATCGATTCCCTTTTTTGGAGAATACGAAAAATTGGTCGCGGCAAAGTCGTTTTCGATAGATGCGGCATTATTGTTTTGTAGGTTGGTTAGTCCCACATCATCTGTTTGTATTTGGATAGAAGAACCACTGCGATTGCTTTGATTTTGAAATCCACCTGTAAAACGGAAATAGACAGGGATCTGATGTTGTCTCTTCTGTTGAGTGGGGCGTCAAAACATATCCAATGAGTCTATTTGGCTATTTTTTCCAGTATCCAGTTTTGCGCTTCCTGCCACTGATCAATTCGAGCTGAAGCGCCTTCTGCTGCGCCAATAAGTTTAGATAAGCGTGGATCTGCAATCATATGAATGCGTCCAGACATGGGGACATATTCCGCAACTGAATTGATATTATGGGGAATGTCATCGAGAAAAAACAAGGGCGCATTAATTTTATCGCCGAGGCTTTTTACCGCCGGGCCTTTTAGGCCTGAGCCGACAATAACCGGATAGTCCATACCATGTTTTGACAAATTAATTTGCCGTTCTTTCTTTTGGGCTAATGGTAAATTGGTCAGAATAATGACTTGAGCTTCTTTGCTGAGTGCTGTCAAAGCTTCAGCAGCGCCGTCGACAGGAGAGAAGTTCAAGGTTTCGGCAGCAAAAAAATCATCAATGATATTTCTGTTCGTCATGTCGACGACTTCATCACTGCCTTTATATTTTATGTTGCCTTGCAACTTGAAACTACTCAAATCAATCCACATTTCATTTCGGTCTAGATAGACCTCAAATTGGCGCATAAATTGAAGGAGAACTTCATCCGCATCCGAAATAACTAGCGGGCGATCAGGGTCAAGCTCCAGAGTTTCAATCTGGTTGGATATTTCTTCGGAAAGCATTACTCATTTTACTCCGTAATTAACCCCACTCAGGCGCATCGCCGCCAGGTAGAAAGCGTCTGAATTGAACCGGTTCTTCAGGGTTCATACCATTTTCTTCACAAAATTGTGTAAGTAGCTCTTCACAACTGAGCATGAAATCCATTACACCCGCGAGAAGTTCTGCCAAAACTTCAGGATTGCCAACTTGATCCAGTATATCCTGCACTGCCATTCCGCTTTGTAATGAAAAACTGTTCATCGCTTCCTCATTACCAGCCATCCATGTCAGCATATTAAGGGCGAGAATTTCAGCTGTTTCTTGTTGTGCCATATTTTGTCTTATCGAGTCGGGGGTCTAAAAACATACCTTAACCCAGATAGCGCGAATTCACGATGAAACAAAATATATGAGAAGAAAAGAATAATAAAAAAGCCGGTCTAAACCGGCTTAATGTTGTTTGTAATCAGGGTTGGAAATCAAAATTATTTGATTTTACCTTCTTTGAATTCAACATGCTTGCGAGCAACCGGATCATATTTCCGAACAACCATTTTTTCAGTCATGGTACGGGCATTTTTCTTGGCAACATAGAAGTATCCTGTGCCAGCCGTGCTTTCGAGCTTAATCTTAACTGTTGTAGGTTTCGCCATAAGCTTTCCCCGAGATGTTTACCTAAATCCGATTTCGGGAAACTAAAGATTTACACCGGAAAGTCAAGACTATTCAGCTTGCCCGCAGATTAGAAATGATAAATCTGCCATATTCAAAACGATAAAACGGCACCGGGCGAGTATATCGGCGCGTATCGGGGTATTGCAGTCGTTCCTCAATACATTTGACAATTTCATGCGTAATAATCGGAAGGTCGAGTTTCAGTGCTTCCTTGAGGCTAATCCAATGTAAGTCAAGTAACTCGCCACTGCCATTTGTTATGTCGCTTGGTTTATTATGAAGTTCTGAAGCATCGGCCATGAAAAAACGCGTGTCAAAGCGTCTATTCCGCTTTGTTGGGGTTATAGCACGGGCGACATAATCAAGGTTACCTAGGGCCGGTTCAACACCATGTTCCAAAAATGTCCGCCAAACAGGATGCCGCGAGGTAACATCTGATGAAGTCGGTCTTCCCAATACGAGCCCTGTTTCTTCATAGGTTTCTCTGATTGCAGCGAGCGCCAACCCTCGCAGGCGTGCAGGTGTCATATTTTTTTTGGTTTCTGCCCGGAGATGCTTAATGACAGGTGTTCGCATTTTTGATGGCACGATGAGACGGCTATCACAAGGATCAACACGACCGCCTGGAAACACAAATTTATTTGGCATGAACTTATGTTTTGAAGATCGTTTTCCCATGAGAACTTTCGGGGTTTTAGTCTGTCGGTTTACAATAATGAGCGTCGCGGCATCAACCGGACGTATATAGGGTAGGGTCAGGTCAGCACGTTCATCCACGCTTTTCTCGATTTTGGTGTCGAGTTCAGAAAGTTGTGTTGTCTTTTGCATGTTTGTCGCCTCTTAGCCGCCTTTAGGTTTTTCTAGCTTCTTTGCTTTGCGACGACCAGCCCTTGAGGAGCTTTTTTTTCTGCCCTTATATGATTTTGACTTCTTGGAGATCGGGCGTGATTCTTTTTTATCACCTCCCTGTTTTTTTCCCTGGGTGTTTCTTCTGAAGCTTCCACGACGTTGTGTCGTGCCTTCCGCTTCACCCTGTAAGACGGGTTCCATCAACATGCCGCCGGCAATAGGGTTTGTCTCAAGAAGCCTAACGGAGATAGCCTGGCCTATACGATAAGTTTTACCGGTTGTGCCGCCAGTAAGTGACATGCCATCTTCATTAGCGAAAAACCGCTCCCGCCCAAGGTAAGACATCGGCGAAAAACCCTCTGCGCCAGTGTCGTCAAGGCGGATAAACAGTCCTGATTTTGTGACGCCAGTGATATGTCCTGCAAATTCATTCCCAATACGGGTGGACATAAAAGCAGATAGATAGCGTTCCTTTGCGCTTCGCTCGGCCAGCATTGCACGCCTTTCTGTTGATGAAATATGAGCGGCTGTTTCATCAAGGATTTCAATTTGACTGTCAGGTAAACCGTCAGAACCAAATTTGAGGGCGCGGATCAAGGCGCGATGCACAATTAAATCTGCATAACGCCTTATCGGCGAGGTAAAGTGGGCATAGCGCGATAAGTTAAGCCCAAAGTGACCAATGTTTTCAGGGTCATAAACAGCTTGAGATTGAGTTCGTAAAACCGCCTCTTGAACCATAAATCCATATTCCGTCTCGCGCGCACCTTCTAACAGACGGTTAAACAGTCTTGGTATCATGGGCTGACCGAGGTCAATTACCACGCCAAGAGGTTTTACAAAACCGGCGAGCGCGTAAACTTTCTCTTCACTTGGAATATTATGAACCCTGTAGATCAGGGGAGTTTTATGTTTTTCTAGCGTTTCAGCCGCGCAGACATTAGCGCTAACCATCATCTCTTCAATCAGTCGCATGGCCTCAAGTCGTTGCGGCGTGAAAATATCTTCAATCCGCCCATTATTCATAATGATTTTTCTTTCAGGGATATCAAGGTCAAGTGGCGCACGTTTTTCTCGCGCCTTAGTCATTAATTGATATGCCGCCCATAGAGGTTTGAGAACGGTTTCGTAAACAGGTGCGGCGGCTTCATCAGGTTGGTCATCAAAGCCTGTTTGAGCTTGCTGATAACTTAACCGTGCTGCCGACTTCATAATCGCACGAGAGAATTTATGAGTTTTTCTATTCCCGTTTTTATCAATTGTCATCTTGACGACGAGGCATGGGCGTTCTTCATCTGGGCGCAAGGAGCAGAGATTATTTGAAATCTTCTCCGGCAACATTGGAACCACGCGGTCGGGCAGATAAACGGAATTACCTCTCTTGAGCGCTTCTTTGTCCAGTGGTGTTTCCGGTGGGACATAAGTCGCTACATCGGCAATAGCGACCCACACCAAATAGCCACCTTCATTGTCAGGGTTATCATCTGGGCAAGCATAAACAGCATCGTCATGGTCACGCGCATCTGCAGGGTCAATGGTGATGAGCGGCAGTTCTCTTAAGTCTTGGCGGCCTTCCATGCTGAACTGACTCAGAGTTTCCGATTGCTGAATAACAGCATCAGGACACTCGATTGGTATACTCTGTTCAGCAATGGCAATCAGGCTGAATGCATCCGGTGCTTCAGGTGAGCCAACGCGTTCGGTCACCTTTACCTGTTGCGGGTGATGTCTTTGGGCCGAACGGACGGCTGATATTTTTTCAGCAACAACAATATCGCCTTCCGCACAATTATCAGGCAATGTGCCGCTAATATTGAAAATATGCCGCGCACGCCTCTCAATTGGTTCTATGTAAGCTGAAATTTTGCCTTTTTTATCAGGCTCAAGGCTCCCCTTCAGAATTCCAATAACTTTTTCACTTCCGGCGCGGGTGATAACCTTAATTGTATCTGCCCGATACACACCCGGTGAGGTTTCATTGAGACGCGCGAGTATCTGGTCACCCATTACAGGCTGTTTCCGCTTGGAAAAAATAATAATGTCAGGTGTGTTTTGTAACTCACCATGCAATATAATTTTGCCGTGAAGAGCGCCTTCTTCATCGCGGGCTGTAATCTCAACAACACCAACAGCGGGAAGCGTTCCCGCTTTTCTGACGCCATCCTGACGATTACCTTCGATAAGCCCTTCTGCAGTCATTTCTCTGAGAAGTTGCTTCAGATAAATCCGGTCAGAACCTTTAACATTAAAGGCTTTGGCGATGTCGCGCTTTCCGGTTTTGCCTGGGTTTTGGGCGATAAAATCAAGTATATCCTGACGCCCGGGTCTGATTGATTGGCTACACACTTAGTTGTCCTTTATGCATTCCCTGACTTTCGCCCTTATCATCCGGCGCATTATCGTGCCATGCGATACGGAGGAGAAATGACAAAAAGCTTAATCAAACGCCTGCTTAAAAAGCTGGGATTACGATTTCTTTGCTTTTTTCTTACCGGCTCCCGCTTTTGCAGCGCGCGCAACGATAAGCTCTAAAGCTCGTTCTAACGTAACAGAGTCGGGTTCTTCGTCTTTAGGAATTGTCGCGTTAATTTTGTTATGCTTGACGTAAGGTCCATAACGCCCATTCATCACATTGACAGGTTTGCCGTCATCTGGATGTTCACCCAGTTCTTTAATCACAGAACTACCGCGTGCAGGTGCATTGGATTTCTTTTCAGCAATAACTGTAACAGCACGGTTCACACCAATCTCGAAAAGTTCATCAACTGTTTCAAGGCTGGCTGATTGCTTGCCAT
>ERZ802822.192-NODE-192-length-47029-cov-38.280883_pt1 | contig 47029 bp, 52 predicted proteins | sample MGYA00345649_ERZ802822 | MGnify/ENA primary metagenome ERZ802822 (study PRJEB30503, sample SAMEA104212359) | marine metagenome | biome: Westerlies Biome; feature: [SRF] surface water layer (ENVO:00010504) within the epipelagic zone...; material: water...
CCTGCGAATGAACGCCCTCATGTGATTCAAATGTTTGAACGCGGTAGCACTGCATTGGGTCAGCGCGGTAGCGGGATCGGCCTTGCCATGGTGCATGACCTCATTCTGGCGATGGGGGCGGAATTGACGATTGCTGATCGCGAGGATGGAGGTGCCGACTTGCAAATGCGCTTTAAGGTTGATCCTTGACCAGTCGTGCCATGACGCCCACTCCACGCACGGTGTGCAGCAATTTTGGGAGTCCAGGCCGTTCGAGCTTTCGGCGTAAATAACCCAAATACACATCCAAAGTGTTTGGATCCCCTAAAAAGGGTTGCCCCCAAACGGCTTCAAGAATTGTTTGTCTTGGCAGGACTTGTTCTGCTTTTTGTGTGAGATAAACAAGAAGATCAAATTCTCGTTGGGACAGATTGATTGTTCGTTCACCGCGTTTCACACGTCGGCTGAGGATGTCGATCTGTAGATCACCCAGCTCGAGTGTGCGCGGTGCTTCTTTTCCCTCCTCAATGCGGATGCGGCGCAGCCTGACGCGGACGCGTGCATGCAACTCCTTCAACTCGAATGGTTTGGTGAGATAGTCATCTGCCCCTGCATCCAATGCCTGCACGCGTTCGTCGACTGCATCTCGAGCTGTCAGGATCAAAGCCGACGTGGTGTCACCACTGGAACGGAGCCGTTGGCAAATTTCTACGCCAGAAAAATCGGGCAGGGTCCAATCCAATAGCACTAGATCAAAGTTTTCCTGGCGCAGTTTGAGGAGTGCATCCTGGCCGTTGTTGCAGCAGCTGCATTGATGGCCAGCATCGCTCAGTTCATCCCTCAAGAACAGCAATAGTTTGGGGTCGTCGTCAACGATCAGCAGCCTGCTACAACTCTCCTCCGGCATGGGGTGAACTGGGATTTCATTGGGTGAAAGATACGGCGCTTTGCAGGGGAATGCTTCAGCTAGTTGCGTTTGCATTCCTTGGTTTGTAGAAGGTTTTGTCGCCACCGATCCCAGGCTGGATTTGTGTTGCCCTTGGCGCTCACTGCTTCAGCGGTGTTGCTGCTCGGGAGTGCTTCGCTTCATACGCTCAGCCTGCAGAAGCGCTTGCGGGTCCATGCCTCTAGTCAGAGAGAGCAAGGTGCTGATCAGTTGCGCTCTGCGGCCCAGGCATTTGCAGCCGCTGCTCGTGGGGAAGAAGCCTGTTTGCTGAAGTGGTCATCGCTGGATTGGCCTGCTGTTGTTCACGGATGCTCAGGTTCTGCCCCCTCCCAGCTGAGCGGTGGTGTGGTGGGCGAGATGCCTTGGTCCTTGCTCGATTGGCAGCCATTTACGGAAAGCGGGCAGTTGAAAGTGCAATTGGCAGATGGCAGAACCGGAAGTTTCCGGCTTTCGCTTGATCCCCTTGCACCTGCGGTCCTAGGCATCAGTGAGGTGCAGCTGCAGGCTCGCGCTCCTCAGGTGGAGGGGGAGTGATGAGCTTGCTTGAAGTGGTGGTGTCGTCTGTTGTGTTGGCCACAAGCAGCAGTGCCGCCCTCGGAGTGTGGAATCAGGCTGCTACTGAAGTTCAACGCGCCACCCAGTTGGACGCGCTTGCTCTTCAGTTGGAGACGGCACGGATCTCGACTGAGCGATGGCTTCAGTCGGATGCGGCAGCGTCTGTCGTGATCGATTCCAGCTCGCCTGATTGCAGGTTTAACCCTGAAGCTTTAGAGGCAGCTGTGGCTGAGCGCTTGCCGCTTGGATCTGAAGTGATCAGCCGCTGGAGTGCCGATCCCCAGGGCCTTGGCCATTGGCTTGAGCTCAGTGCTCCGTCTCAGCCAGCAATGCCTCCTGTAATGAGGCGTTTGTTGTTTACCCCTGCTGCCTATGGCCTCTGCAAGCAGGCAGAGGTGCGCTCATGAGCTTGATCGAGCAACTCACAGTGGTGAGCTTGGTGGGAATACTGGCATCGATTCCGATCGTGACGGGAGGCAGCGACCGGCATCAATTGCAGCTCGATGCCAGTGCGCGCCGTTTGCAGAGCGGATTGGACCGGGCTCGCAGCATTGCCAGGCGTGAGCAGACCGCTTGCGGAGTTTCCCTGAGCGAGGAGGGATTTGCGGCACCTGATGAGGGGGGGCTGCTTGGTTCTCTTCCTGCCTGTCCTGGGCTTGGGATGGCCTTGCAGGAAGCTTTTGAGCAGGGGCCAATCGAGTTGAGCACCAACTTGCCGCCCGTGTTGCGCTTCACCGCCAATGGTTTGCTTTTGGACGGGGGCATTGCCGTGCTCAGTCATCAGCACTCAGCGAAAGCGCGGTGTTTGGTGGTGAGCTTGCCCTTAGGCGTGAGCCGGATTGGCTTCTATCAGGCTCCCCTTCCTTCCGATGGTGGGCGACTGCGCAGTAGCCGTTGCCTGCCTGATGTCGCTTCGGGCTAAGCCGATGATCAAGCGAATTCCCATAACACGAGTTGAGAAAGGTTTCACGTTGATCGAGCTGCTGCTCTCCTTCAGCCTTGGCAGCTTGCTGTTTGTTGTGTTGCTGCAGCTGATCGGCGCTGATCTACGCCTAGGCAATACGATGGCGAGCCGTTTGCGTGAATCGGCGCAGCAACGCCGCACTTTGGAGCTGATTCGTGATGAATTAGCGATTGGCTCTGGCTGGGAGGTTGATCCCACTCCGTCCCATCAATGGTCCTGCGGCATGTCTGGCCGACAGCCTGTGCTCGCCATTGGCCTGGATTCCAGGAACAGCCAGGCTGCGACTCAAACCATTGTTTACAGCGTGGGAGCTGCACCATCACCGATTTGGCGCGGCCAGGTGTTGATGCGCTGCGGGCCTGCCTACGGACTCGATGGTGTGATCAGGCCAGAAGGGAAGGCTCAAAATCGCGTCTTGATTGATGGATTACCCAAGGAGGGTTTGGGGTTTCAAGCCCGCCAGGATGCTCACTCAAGAGTGCTTCATCTTGAGTTGGAGCAGGAATCGTTGGCTGGTTCAAGTCGGCTGCGCTCTGCTGCAGTGTTTTGAAATTTTCCATGTGGTTACTCGTCCAAAATGCCTTGATTCTGATTGTCACTTAGCGCTGATTTTGCCTTGTCACATCAATGTCATCCTGCATCGAGTTCTTCTGCTTGTTCAAGCTTTTTCAGATGCTGGTGCAGGCATAAAGAGGAAGTAGGCCTCCACACTCGCAGCCGCTAGGGCGAGGAAAATGTGATCAATCCAGCCATTGCGCACTCCCATACCCATGAAGGCAATCCAGGTGTTGATCACCACCATTACGCACAGAAAAATACTCAGAATGAAGCCAGTGAGCTGATTCAAATGCTTGCGTTGGATCCATAGGCTTGCGAGTAAGGGCAATAGGACCAGGGTTGAGGTTGCATGCAGAATTTGCATGCTTAGATCACTATGTAAATGGGGTGTAATAGCAGCCCATAAATTCACGGGAATGAGCAATGAACAAAAGATTAAGTAAAAGATCATCATGATTTAGTGCTTGAAGTTGTAGGTGGTTTTGGCAGGATCACGGAGAAGCAACTGCCCTCTCCTTCTTTGCTTTGAACGCGAACTTCTCCGCCCATGGCAGACATCAGCAGGGCCACAACAGAAAGCCCGAGCCCCGTGCCGCTGCTTCCAGAGCTGTTTTTAGCCCGATGAAAGCGTTTGAAAATATGCGGTAGATCGCTTTCGGGAATGCCGATGCCTTCGTCTTTCACATCGATGGCGATCCCATCTGTATGAGGATGAAGCAGCAGCGTAATTAGAGAGTTTTGCGCGGAGTATTTGGCGGCGTTATCGATTAAATCCAAGAGCACTTGTTGCAGGCGGCCAGGATCAGCGAGTGCCTCACTGGATTCAACGTTAGGGATGTTGTTGCGCACTTCAAGCCTGCGATCCGTGAAATTGCTTCGGCTTAGATCAGCAACTTTGTCCACTAATAGCCCAAGATCTACTAGTTCTTGGTTGAGTTGGAGTTGGCCGGAATCACCGCGGGAGAGGTCGAGGAGATCGTCGAGCAGCATGCGCATGCGAATGCTTTCCTCTTCTGCTGTTTTCAGTCCGCGACGTTCGTCGTCGCTTAATCCCTTGCTGCGCTTAATCGTGCGCTGCAGATACCCCTGAACGATGGTGAGTGGTGTTCGCAACTCATGGCTCACGGCACTCACAAAGCGACGCTGATCATTCCAGGACAGGGCCAGGCGTTCCATCAATTCGGCATAGGTCCTTGCCAACTGGCGCACTTCCTTTGGTGCCGCCGTCATCTCTGGAATCGGATCTTGATTCAGGGTGTCGGCGGTAAGGGCGGCACTGCGCTCACTGAGTTGCAACAGAGGCCTCACGATCCGCCTCACCATCACCGTGATCGTGACCAGCGAGAGCAACATCGATCCCACCCCGATCAAGATCATCCAACCCAAAAATTCGTTTTGGATGCGTCCGGTGTCTGTGGCTTTTGCGCTGCTCCATAGCCTTTCCCCTGTGGGGTAGGAGCGACTCAGCAACGTGAGGTACTCCTGGCCTTGAACAGTGATGAGCCGGGTGTTCTGATCCTTCTTGTGAGCTTGCATGGTGGCTCGCATCATCTGCATCGGGATGGCGATATGGCCAAACGTCGGCAGTACGAGGCGTCCATCTGCCAGCTCGATCCATAGGGTGGTTCGCACGCTGGAGTGATCGCGTAGCTCCCGACTCACTTCTGCCTGAACCGTTGGGCTCCAATCTTTGGCTGAGTGCCCTTGGCCGAGTTGGTCCTGCGCCACCAGGTTGTTGCTCATGTGCTCCGCATTGGCCTGTAATTCCGCCTCCCCGTTGCGGATTTGATTGCGGTTACTGAGCCAAAGCCCCGTGGTGGTAGCCCCGGTGAATCCGATCAGCACTGCGGTGTAGGCGGCCAGCTGCAGTTGGCCCTCAAGGCTGCCGAGAAGTTGCGATCGCCAGTTGGACCCAGATGCCACGAAATCGGTCCCCAGCGTTGATGCCTTGCTGTCTTCGATTTTGGCAGCTGGACCAGGGAGAATGAAACCCTTCACTCGTCCTGTTGCCTTGAGTTTTGCGGTTTCGCCCTTAGGCATCGCACGCCCCACCCTCTCGGCCCGCATGGCCCGATGGGGTCTTGTGATTGTGGGGATCTACATCGCTGTTGCCCTGCTCACACCTGCACTGATCAGCGTTGGCTTCCTTCCGGATCCCAATGCCGGTTTGGACAATGCGATCTATGCCGCGCCGTCTCCGCAGCATTGGTGTGGCACCGACCGGCTTGGCCGCGATGTGTGTGTACGCACATTGCAGGGGAGTGGTGTGGCCCTTCAAGTGGTGCTGCTGGCGGTCGTTCTTGCCCTGGTGGTGGGAGTGCCGGTTGGAATGTTGAGTGGCTATCTGGGGGGCGGGGTCGACCGGGTGCTGGTTTTGCTCATGGACACGCTTTACACCTTGCCGGTGTTGTTGCTGTCTGTGGTGTTGGCGTTTCTGCTGGGTCGAGGGATTCCGAACGCAGCAGCAGCGCTGTGTGTGGTGTACATCCCGCAGTACTTCCGGGTGGTGCGCAATCAAACAGCACAGGTGAAATCGGAGCTGTTCGTGGAGGCAGCACAAACCCTCGGGGCCGGTCCAATTTGGATTCTGCGGCGCTATCTGTTCCGCAATGTGATCACTTCAGTGCCCGTACTGCTCACCTTGAATGCTGCCGATGCGGTGTTGGTGCTCGGAGGCTTGGGCTTTCTGGGCCTGGGCTTGCCAGAAACGGTGCCGGAATGGGGAAGCGATCTCAATCTGGCGCTTGCGGCTGTGCCCACTGGCATCTGGTGGACGGCTCTCTATCCAGGCCTGGCGATGTTTGTGCTGGTGCTGGGTTTGTCGTTCCTCGGTGAAGGGCTCGAGGCTTGGGTGAGCAGTACGGGTCGCGACGCGGCAAACTAAAAGAAATTGGTGTCTCACGCATGACGCTTTGGGCCACATTGATCTTGCTTGGCCTGATGACCTACCTGTGGTTGGCAGGCCGCAGAAATCCCGACGACGTGATTGGTCTCCTAGAGCAAATCCTGGCCATCACCCTCGGTTTGGTGGTGCTGTTTATTGGCCGTAGTTTGCTTTTGGAATTGCTGGTATTGGTGTTTGCACTGCGTTTACCCGCTGCGCGTCGCAATCATCCTGTGGTCGCACGCTCCAAGGCAGGAAAAGACATGTTGATGCCGTTCTAACGGCACGTGTTGATGTCAGGTTGACGTCAACACTTGATCAGCAGCGCAGTTTTGCGCTGCGCGGTAAGTCGCCTTGAATCTCACCCTCATCGTTGAGCGTTGGATAAGCACGCTCTTGCTCGCGGCACCACAGCGCTACGTCCGGATAGGCCCACTCGAACAACAGATTGTCGTAGTCCTCTGCTGGGATTCCCTCCCCATCGGATGGGGCAAGTCCAGCCGCTTCCCGCTGACGTAGTGCCTCAAACAAAAGGGTTGCAGTGGCCACCGACACGTTGAGCGACTGCACCATTCCACGCATTGGGATGAACACGTCCGTGTCCATCAGCTTGGTGGCGCTTTCGCTTAATCCCCATTTTTCTGCCCCTAAAACAAAGGCGCTGGGACCGGTGAAGTCACAGTCGCGGTAATCCACAGCATCCACGCTCAGATTGGTGCCATACAAGTGAAATCCCTTGTCTTTGAGCTTTTTTACGGCTGTCTCGATGTTTGGGTGGCCGTGTAACGGCACCCAGCGTTGACTGCCTTGAGCCGTGCTGTTGTAGGTGCGCGAGCGGCCACTGAGACTCACAGCATGGGCTTCAAGCACGCCAACGGCATCGCAGCTGCGCAGGATGGCGGAGAGGTTGTGGGGTTTGTCCACGTGCTCAACCAACACGCTGAGGTTGGCCATGCGTTGGTTCAACACCGCACGCAACCGCTCGAAACGACGGGGAAGGATGGGCATGGCGCATCGTTCTCTGTCTTGAGGGTATGGGATGCCGCTCTCGGTCACATCCAGACGCATGGCGAGGCGGGTTCAGTCATCGATGACCTGCTCTGCTTCAGAAGGATGGAGGTGTTGCTTCCTCTGCCATGAAACGCACCTGGTTTGCTTTGTCTCTGATGTTGCTGTCGGCAATGCCTGTATCTGCCAAGCCGTACACGGTTTATGACTACGACCCCGCCTATTTGGATCAGCGTTATCGCAGAGCGCCTCGCCATTCCCAGGCACGCTCCAACCGCGATGTCTACGTGAACAACCAAGACACCAATAGTTGCCTGGAAGGCAGTGTGATCGGAGGTTTGTTGGGTGCTGGCCTTGGTGCTGCCTTATCTCGGGGCAATGGCCGCTGGGTGGGTGTTCCCGTTGGTGGGGCCGCTGGTGCTCTGCTGGGCTGCCAAGTCGATGGGGGCTGATGCGTTCAGCGATCCCCTGTAGAGCCAAAATTGGCTTCCAAAATTGCGGCTTGCAAGAGAATTTGCATCGTGTGCAGATTCTCTTGCTCGTAGGGCTCACCACCTGGCCAACGCTCGAGCCGATAGGTCACCGCATCCAGCAGCAACCTGAGGTCTGCTGGGCTTAGAGACAGATCGATTCGTAAATCACCGTTGTCTTGGGTTGTCATAAGGCCTGAAAGAAAACCTGATCGTTGAGGTGAGTCGCTCGAACTCTTGAAAGGATGGCTTACTAAGTCACATTGGCTTGAAACGAGCGGTTAGTGGTGGGTTGCTGTGATGAGCGGGTTTGGCATGCAGTCAGCTTGATTCCTCATGGTCATTTGGCCACCTATGGCCAGGTGGCTGACTGGATCGGGGCCTGGGGCTGTGCGCGTCAGGTGGGATGGGCTCTACGCCGGCTGAGCTTGCCTTCTGAAGTGCCTTGGCAGCGTGTTGTGAATGCCAAGGGACGGATTTCGATGAGCCTCAGTCGCGAGGGATCTGATTGGATGCAGCGCCAGCTTTTGATTGCAGAGGGAATCCCTGTGGATGCAGAAGGCCGGCTCCCTTTGAAGCGATTTCTCTGGAGGCCGGACCTCGAGGCGCTAGCTCTAGAGATCAATCAATTCGCCATTGCCCGTGAGTGAGCCCGAAGTCAACGGCGCCAAAATTGGTTTACCGGCGCGTCGTTTGGCCTGGGAGGTGCTGGAGGCCGTTGCTGCGGGTGCCTATGCCGACGTCGCCTTAGAGCGGGCGATTCGCCAAAGTTCCCTGTCTCCAGCGGATCGTGGTCTGGCCACAGAGCTCGCGTATGGATGCATTCGCTGGCGTCAATGGCTCGATGGTTGGTTGGATCGTCTCGGCAAAGTTCCAGCCCACAAGCAGCCTCCCCGGTTGCGTTGGCTGTTGCATCTCGGCCTATATCAAGTACTACGCATGCAGCGCATCCCAGCAGCTGCCGCAGTGGACACCACGGTGGAGCTGGCCAAGCGCCACCGGCTCTCCAAGTTGTCTCCCGTGGTGAATGGGGTGCTCCGCTCGGCCCTACGCGCCAAGGAGGCCGGCGAGACCCTGCCTGTGCCAGACCAACCCTCCGAACGGCTGGCGTTGTGCCATTCCCTTCCCGTTTGGTTTGCTGAGAGCCTGTTGAGCTGGTCTGGTCCTGAACAAGCTGAGCGTGTGGCGATCGCCTGCAATCAAGTGCCCCCCTTGGATCTGCGCGTGAATCGCTTGTGCTCCACTCCTGAGGTGGTGGCGGTTGAATTAGCGGAGGTGGGGGTGCCCACGCAGCCGATTGATGGTTGCCCAGATGGCTTGCAGGTGCTCGCACCTGCGGGAGATTTGCGCCTTTGGCCTGGTTTTGAACAGGGGCATTGGAGCGTGCAGGATCGATCGGCTCAGGCTGTTGCTCCGCTGTTAGCGCCTCAGCCTGGAGATCGGATTCTTGATGCTTGCGCTGCTCCTGGTGGAAAGGCAACCCATCTGGCGGAGCTGATGGGGGATGTGGGAGAGATCTGGGCCGTGGATCGCTCCGCTGGTCGCTTAAAGCGAGTGGCTGCTAATGCGGCTCGCTTGGGATGCGGTTCGATCCATGCGCTGGCAGCGGATGCGGCCGACCTCCTTGCACAACAGCCCGAATGGCGTGGCTTTTTTCAACGCATCCTGCTCGATGTTCCTTGCTCGGGGCTGGGGACGTTATCTCGGCATCCTGATGCCCGTTGGCGCGTAACCGCTGCAACGGTGGAGGAGCTGTTGCCGCTGCAAGCGCACTTACTGGAGGCGATGCTGCCCTTGCTCGCTCCTGGCGGGCGATTGGTGTACGCGACTTGCACGATCCATCCCGCGGAGAACGGCGCGCAGATCAACAAGCTTGTTCAGGAGCATGCTGACTTTCAGTTGGAGTCTGAGCAGCAGAGCTGGCCTAACCCCGATGGGGGTGATGGGTTCTACACCGCAGTGATCACTGCGCCGGCAAAGGCCTAAAGAATTCATCCACCGGCGGGCCACCAGACGGGCTCACATAACGGGGCGTGGGTGTAGGTCGATCATCTGTTTCACCAAGCAGATCACGATCTGGAAGGGGCCCGTCACCAGGCTGCGGATTGTTGGGGTCACTCGCTTTCTTTTTGCCAGGACGTTGAAGAAACGGGCGTACAACTTTGGGCTTGGCTGGAAACGTCTGTGCCGGAAATTCAGACTTGATTTGATTCATGAATTGCTTCCAAGCCCACGCGGATTCGCCACTGTTGCTCTTGGTTTCCGCGTTGTTGTCGTGACCGAACCAAACGGCGGTGGTGAGTTGGGGAATGGAGCCGATGAACCAGATATCGCGGCCCCCCTCGGATGTTCCAGTTTTTCCTGCCACCGGGCGATCATCCAGCTTGGCTGCAATTCCAGTGCCGCCGCTCACCACCCGCTGCAGCATCCAATTCATGGTGTCGGCCACATCACTATTCATGGCACGAATTCCGCGGTTGCCATCAACTCTGCGGCTCCAAAGCACGTAACCCCCAGGACCACGGATCTCTTCAAAGGCGGAGGGTTTCACGTACACGCCGCGGTTGTTCACAGCGGAATAGGCGGCTGTCATGTCCAGAACGGTTTGTTCATAGGCACCGATGGCCATCGGGTAATACCGGCCGAGAGGACGTTGGTTGCCAATCCCGAGATTGTTGGCCATCGCAATAATCGGGTCAAAGCCCACCTTGTCCTGCAATTGCACCGCAACGGTGTTGAGCGAATTCTTTAAGGCATCGGCGAGAGAAATCTTGCCAAAATATTTTTTGCCAAAGTTTTTGGGGCAGTAACCGTTCCAGCAGCGGGGTTTGTCTAAGAAAATATCTTCTGGTTTAACGCCGGCATTAATCGCAGCGCTGTAGGGAAACAGTTTGAAGGTGGAACCTGGCGATCTAAGGGCCTGTGTGGCGCGGTTGAACTGGCTGGAGTAAAAGTTTTTTCCTCCCACCATCACCCGTACTAATCCGGTGCCTGGCGCGATCGAAACGATGACGCCCTCAGTGCCATTCGGTGCGATTTCACGCACCACCTTCTGGGCTTTGCGTTGCCAATCGAGATTGAGACTGGTGCGAATCTTGAGTCCTCCCACCTCCAGTTGTTCTGGGGTGAGCAAGGCGGGCAGCTGTTGGGCGACCCAAGTTGTGAAATAGGGAGCGGTGCTGTTGTAGTACTTCGGTATGGCTGGTTTAAGGGCCAGTGGGCTGTTGCGAGCTGCTTCCGCTTCGCCCGAGGTGATGAACCCCTCCTGCTCCATGCGGCTGATCACGATGCTGCGCCTTTGCAGGGCGATCTCAGGGTTCACCAGCGGCGAATAGAGCGAGGGTGCGGGTGGCATCCCAGCGATCAGAGCCGCCTCTGGGAGGGTTAGCTCCTCCGGTTGCTTGGAGAAATACACCCACGCCGCATCGGAGACGCCATAGGCGCTGGATCCGAGATACACAAAATTGAGGTATTGCTCGAGGATCTGCCCCTTGCTCAGTTGACGCTCGAGCTTGTAGGCCAGTGCTGCTTCTTTGAGTTTGCGCGTGACCGTCCTGTCCTGGCTTAAGAACACCGTGCGGGCCAGCTGTTGGGTGATGGTGCTCCCTCCTTCGCGAACAGCGCCCTGCTTCAAATTCGTGACGACGGCCCGTCCGATTCCCCAGAGATCAACGCCGTCATGGTCAAAGAAGCGGCGGTCTTCAGCTGCAATGAAGGACTGCATCACGAGCTTGGGCATTTGCCCTGATTTGATCTTTTCCCGGGTGGCTGGCCCGAGTTTTTGGATCACCTTGCCGTTGCTCGAAAGGAGCGTGATCGTTCCAGGCCTGTTGAAAAGATTGATCCCCCTTGCATCCGGCAAGGTTGAATCAATCGCTCGTGTGATGGCGGCCTGCCCGAGCGCAGCACCACTACCAATCGCAACGGCGACGCCTGCAACCAGGATCCAGTGACGACGGGTGCGAATCACATTCCCTGCGTCAGGGGACTGTGGCCGATTGCTAGGGCTGTGACCAGCATTCCAAGCACAAGAAAGGGCTGGGCACTGGCCTGATATTTCACATCGAATTCCACTGGATCGCGAAGCAGCCAGATGTCTTGAAAAGTGATCTGAGGCACGATCAATAACACCAGCAGTACGGCTGCAAAATGCTGCCCGATTGCGATCAGAACCGCAACCATCAGGAGTTGGAAGAGGTCGATCATCCCAGCGCTGATCCAGCTTGCCGGCCCAATCCCAAATGCAACAGGGAGTGACTGAAGGCCGAGGGCGCGATCACCTTCCACACTTTTGAAGTCATTGACCACAGCAATGCCCAAGCCAGCAAGGCTGTAAGCAAGCGTGAGCAGCGCCGTCGCCCAGGTGAGCTGACCGAAGAGGGCCTGGCCCGCCCACCAGGGCAGTGCGATGTAACTGGCACCGAGGGCGTAATTGCCCAACCAGCCGTTTTGTTTCAGCTTGAGAGGAGGAGCTGAATAGATGTAGCTCACAAAAGAGCCGCCAAGGGCGAGCAGGAACAACACGGGAGTGCTGTGTCCAGCCCAGACATCCAAACCCCAAGACACCGCTAAGCCGGCGATCAGCAGGCCCCAGATCTGAACCTTGACCTGGCCGAGACTGATCGCTCCTGACGGGATCGGCCGGTAGGGCTCATTGATCGCATCGATCTCGCGGTCGTAGTAGTCATTGATGGTTTGGGTGTAACCGGCGAGCAGAGGGCCACTCATCACCATGCAGGCCAACGCAGCGCCCACATGGTCAAGACGCCATTCGTAATTTCCACTGGCTGCCGCACCACACACCACTCCCCAGATCAAGGGGATCCAGGTGACTGGTTTCATCAGCTGCAAGCGCAGCTTCCAAATGTTCGAGGTGCCACTGGCACCTTTCATTCCGAGCAGCTGACGGGCGTCACTCACTAGGTCAATCCTCAGCCGGGCGCGATTTCGTCTTCGAAGAACCAGCTGGTAGAGCCATCACTGAGCTGAACGACCACGCCGATTCCTTTTCCGTCAACAGTGCGGAAATCAACCACGGTGCCGGTGGAGTCTTTCTTGAGGAGTTCCACCAGGGCACCGGGAATGCGATCGCGGACCCGGGTGACCCGGACCTTTGAGCCGATGTCGATCGTGACTGACGTCTGCTGTGACATGGCCTGCCAGGCTTGAGAAGTGGCCGCAACACTAACAGCCTCTTTTCAACTGTCATGGTCGCTCTTCGTTTGATTCCCTGCCTCGACGTGGCCAAGGGCCGGGTGGTGAAAGGTGTCAATTTTGTGGGCCTGCGTGACGCAGGCGATCCAGTGGAATTGGCCTGTCGTTACAGCGAGGCCGGCGCTGATGAACTGGTGTTTCTCGATATTGCGGCCAGCCATGAGGGGCGCGCCACTTTGGTGGACCTCGTGCGTCGCACGGCGGCGAGTGTGACGATCCCGTTCACCGTGGGCGGCGGAATCGCTTCCGTGGAGGGCATCACTGAGCTGCTGCGTGCCGGTGCCGACAAGGTGAGTCTGAATTCGTCAGCTGTTCGTCGCCCTGAATTGGTGTCCGAGGGGGCTGAGCGTTTTGGCTGTCAATGCATCGTTGTGGCGATTGATGCGAGGCGTCGGTCGAGCGGTGGCTGGGATGTCTATGTGAAAGGCGGCCGCGAAAACACCGGATTGGATGCGGTGGACTGGGCGCGTCGGGTTGCGGCCCTAGGTGCAGGAGAAATTTTGCTCACTTCGATGGATGGCGATGGAACCCAAGCGGGTTATGACTTGGCGCTGACGCGAGCGGTGGCGCAGGCCGTTGCGGTTCCGGTGATTGCATCGGGTGGGGCCGGCTGCATGGATCACATCGCTGCAGCCCTCGATTCCGGGCCAGAGGGCGGCCAGGCATCGGCGGCCTTGCTGGCTTCACTCCTCCATGACGGAGTTCTCAGCGTTGAGCAAATCAAACTGGATTTGCAAGGACGCGGTTTGCTGATCAGGCCCCTAAACACTGAGATTGCGTCTTAAATTGGATACACTTAAAAGAGCAATTTTTGACAGGTGCTCTGCCATTTGTGACGCGTCAGCAGGCCTTGCCTGTGGGAATCGTTTTGGTGGTGGTTGTGATTGCGTTGCTGGCCTGGGCACTGCAATTGATGCAGTCGGCGATCGACCAACAGGAATTTTCATTGATGCTGGCGGGCTGCTTGGTGTGTTCTGCCGCCGTTGGTTTGGCCACGGTGATGGTGATGACTTTGAACGGATTGCTTCTTTGAGCTGCTTGTGAAACCTCGTGATCCTGCTGCGGTGGAGGCGTTGTTTAACGCTGTTGCTCCCCGTTATGACCGCCTGAATGATCTGCTGAGTTTGGGGCTGCACAGGCAGTGGAAGCGTCAACTCCTGTCTTGGCTGAGTCCGCAACCTCGTGAGCGTTGGCTTGATCTGTGTTGTGGAACGGGTGATCTCGCTCTTGCGTTGGCAAGAAAGTTGAGGCCGGAAGGTTCGGTTTTGGGGCTTGATGCGGCGGCGGAGCCCCTAACCCTGGCGGCGGAGCGAGCAGGTCGCGAGCCTTGGCTGCCGGTGCAATGGCTCCAAGCGGATGCCCTTGAAACCGGGTTGCCAGATCAAGACTTCGATGGTGTGGTGATGGCTTATGGGTTACGCAACCTGGCGGACCCGTTCTTGGGTTTTCAGGAGATGGCAAGGGTGCTGAAGCCTGGCGGGCGCGCCGCTGTTTTGGATTTCAATCGGTTGCCGCAAGGCAGTGCAGCGGCAGCATTCCAGCGGACCTACCTGCGCCGGGTTGTGGTTCCTGTCGCTGCTGGCATGGGACTCGCCGACCAGTACGCCTATCTCGAAACGAGCGTGGAGCAATTCCTGACTGGAGCGGAGCAGGAGCGTCAGGCTGTTGCTGCTGGATTCACCGCGGCACAGCATCGACGATTGGTCGGCGGACAGATGGGTGTGCTGCTGTTAATTCGTTAAGGATGTTTGAGGCCTGTTGAGATCCTTGCGGCGCGACGCAAAAAGGGATTAGGAAGAAAACATTAAGAAACGGAGGTATCCGTTTGGCCTTCCCGCTCCCATCATTGTTGGCTTCGATTGAAGATCTCTTGGTGGAGGTGGCATGGCTAGACGGGATGATCCTTGTTACTGAATCTCAAACAGCTAGGTTTTTGCCCGCCGCTCAAGTGAATCCTGTGCTGGCCAGGCTGCGATCGAAACCGCGAGGTGTAGAGGTCGCGGACAAGCTCAGCCTGTCGCTGCTTAAGTCCCAGGGGAAACGGTCGAGCAAGCCTGTGCTTGTTGTTCAGGGAGGCGGACGCTTTTGGTTGGGGATCATTAGCCCCAGCCTGTCCCGTTCTTGCTCGCGTCAACAGCACGCCGTCGCTCATCTGGATCGCTGCTTTGCGAAGGGGTAAGACCAGACGTTGCGGGCTGTCCTCTTGATCGAACAACTTGATTGGAGCAAGATTTGATCTTTGCCTCAATCTTTGGTTTTGAACTGATCTGAATGGATTGAACTTGGATCTTTGTTTGTTGCCTAGATCATTGATTCTTATCTATTTTTTATAAGACTTAATCTCCGATCGATTTCAAAAAGAGGGATAACGATTATCTGAGTGAGAAAATACGTTTTAATTTCAATAAATTGCTCTGACACTCTCCAAATTTTGAGAAGCTAATCTCTTGCCTTTTCTGAGAATGAAAGAGGGGTAGTCCAGTCCCTCTTTGGTAGCGGTCTCCGTCTCCGAAGAGCCTTTTCCGGCTGTCACGCTTCTGGTCTGGATGCCCTCGGGTCTTTGTGGATGAGGGCAGGAGGATGCCAAACGGTGAACCAGCGCTGTTGAAGCGTCGGCAGTACTTGCGCCGTGAGCAGGCTGAGCAGCTCTGGAAAGCTTTGCGCTGTCAGGGGTGGAGGCAAACGCAACCTGTGTGGGGCCCTGGTTGTGAGCCATAAAAAGAGAGGGCTCTCAACCCCTCTCAGCGCGTCTTGCTTTCGCTCCATCACTTTGTCTTTTCCGTCAGCGGAGGTATGACGAGATCGTGAGCAAGTCGCTACTAAATCTGCCTGAGGCGCGAGCGTGCTTCTGTGTTCAGGCCAGAAGCCTGTGCTCGACTAGCCTTCTGGCTCCACAGGTTCTCTGCGTTGCTGGCCGGTTTCGCCGTCGTCTGATGTGTGTTCAAAGGCCTGTAACAGCTCAGAATTCAGTGAGCATTACCAACCGTTCCCATTAGGCCCCTGCTCGGTATGCACTTCCAGGACATCATCAGCACGCTGAATCGCTTTTGGGGAGAGCAGGGCTGTGTGTTGTTGCAGCCCTACGACACGGAAAAGGGTGCTGGAACCATGAGCCCGCATACGGTGCTTCGGGCGATTGGACCAGAGCCGTGGGCGGTTGCTTATCCAGAGCCGTGCCGGCGCCCCACCGATGGACGCTATGGCGATAATCCCAATCGGGCACAGCACTACTTCCAATATCAGGTGCTGATCAAGCCTTCTCCCGATGGCATTCAGGAAACCTATCTGGCATCCCTTGCGGCCCTAGGAATTTGCGCTGCGGATCACGACATTCGTTTCGTGGAGGACAACTGGGAGTCCCCAACGCTTGGTGCCTGGGGTGTGGGTTGGGAGGTGTGGTTAGACGGCATGGAGGTCACCCAGTTCACCTACTTCCAGCAATGTGGTGGTATCGACTGCAAGCCCGTATCCATTGAGATCACCTACGGCTTGGAGCGCCTAGCGATGTACTTGCAGGATGTGGAAAGCATCTGGGATTTGAGTTGGAATGCTGAACGCAGCTATGGAGATATTTGGCTTCCTTTTGAGAAGGGGCAGTGTCAATTTAATTTTGAAGCGTCTAATCCTGATCGACTCAAACAGCTCTTTGCCATTTACGAGGCAGAAGCCGCTGATCTGATTGAACAACATTTGCCAGCTCCTGCTCTCGACTTTGTTTTGAAGTGCAGCCACACCTTCAATCTCTTGGAAGCCCGTGGGGTGATTTCGGTGACGGAACGTACCGCCACGATTGGACGGATTCGCAACCTGGCCAGAAAAGTGGCTGAGGCTTGGTTAGCCGAACGGGAGGCTCTGGGGTTCCCGTTGCTGAAACCAACAGCGGCGGCGGTCGCAGATCGTTAGGACTCTGATTGATCAGGAAACCTGTGGTGATTTGATATCGCAGTGAATGTTTTGTGCCTCAATATTTCATCTATCGGTGTTTAATGGCTTGAATGAATGAAGGGTTCTGTTGGAATTAACCTAAGTTTTGCCTTGCTGATCCTGATTTGAATTAGGAAAACCTTTCGATGATGAGTTTTAGAGCATCGTCGCTCTTTCCAATTTCAAGGGGAATGCTTCAACCAGCTCGATGGCCCTGCGTTGATGAACGTTGCTCTTTGGCTGGTTCTATTAATGCTTGGCACTCAGCTTGGGGCGGCCTTATCCCAGGGGATTCAGCACTGGTGTGTGGTGTTGGTTGGTCTTGCTGCGGCTGTTCTGCTGATCTGCCGCCAGTTTGCATTTCCCAGCTGGAAGACGTTTGTTCTTGTTGTCGTGCTGTGTGGCTTGTTGCTGCGCTCGTCTATGGGGCAAGAGGCAACGCCCACACCCCTGGATCCACTTCAGTTTGTGCCAGACGGTTCAGATCAGAAGTTGCTGGTGATTGAGGGCCGTGCTCTCGCTGATGCACCTGTTCGTAGGGGGCGCTGCCAAGCCCTGCTGCAGGTGAACCATCTTGCTGGTCAGGTTCTTGATGGTCGCACCGAGCTGGTTGTGGAGCCGTGTCTTCAGATGTTGCCCAAAGGGGCCTCGGTAAGGGCTCAGGGTCAGCTCGTGACTCCTGCCGTTGCAACCCATCCCCTGCTTCCCAATCCAGCTAAACGCTTGGCGGCACGGGGGAGTTGGACCCAATTCCGCACCAAGCAAGTGGAGCTCATCCATCAAGATCACACGCCTCTGGCTGATGGGCGCCGGCAGATCGCCGCTCAATTTCAAGACTTAGCCGGAGAGCACTCAGGTGGCCTTTTGGCGGCGTTGGTGCTTGGGGGTGCCCAAGTTGAGCTCAGCTCGGAGCTGCGAGAGGCTTTTCGTGTGGCGGGTCTATCCCATGCCTTAGCAGCTTCTGGATTTCACCTTTCTGTGTTGTTGGGAGCCACGCTTGCGCTCACGCGCAGGGTTGGCATGCCCTTGCGCTTGGCGGCTGGAGTGGGCGCGATGGCTATTTTTCTTGCCCTGGCGGGCGGGCAGCCATCGGTTGTTCGCGCTGTGTTGATGGGAGCTGCCGCTCTCTTGATCCGAGAGCGGGGCTATCGCGCCCAACCCTTGGGCGTGCTGCTCAGCACATTGGTTTTGATGCTGTTGGTGAACCCTTCCTGGGCACGCTCCATTGGCTTCCAGCTCAGTGCCGCTGCAACGGCGGGTTTAGTGCTCAGTTCGCAGCCCTTAGAGCAGTGGTTCCTCAAACGTTGTCCTCAGCGGTGGATTCGGGTGTTGGCTCCTGCCCTAGCGGTGCCTATGGCGGCGCTGCTCTGGACTCTTCCCTTGCAGATCCTGCATTTTGGATCTGTGCCCTTGTATTCACTGGTCAGCAACTTGATCGCTGCACCTCTGCTGGCGCCGCTCACCCTTGCGGCGATGATCCTGGCGCTGCTCACGTTGATGCTGCCAACGGCGATCGCTGCACTGGTGATGCCGGTGTTGGTCTGGCCGGTGCAGCAGTTGGCGTCGTTGTTGATTGCTTTGGTGGGTTGGATGAGCGTGTGGCCCCATGCCCAGTTGCTCACGGGACATCCGCAGCCTTGGGTGGTGCTGCTTGTCATCCTGGCTCTGCTGCCTTGGGCCTTGCCATCACTGCAACGCTGGCGCTGGAGGGCTTTCCCTCTTCTGCTCTTGGCCACGCTGGTGCAAGCGAGTGTTCAGCTCAGCAATGACGTGATGTTGGTGCAGCAGTGGGGAAGGCAGTGGCTACTGGCCCGTCACCAAGGGCGAGCTGCGCTGATCAGCAGTCATGGAGATTTGCTCAGTTGTCAGTTGGCTAAGCAGCTTGGGCACGGTTACGGACACCGACGCTTGGATTGGGTTGTGGTGATGGATCCAGTGGCAAGTGATCACATCGATTGTTGGACGGAATTAGCGCATACCGTGCGGGCTGAGCATCATGGCCTGCCTCCATTGTTTCCAGGTCAACGTCTACAAAGCCCCGGGTTGATGCTTCGCCGGCTGCGAGGCCAAGACAGGCATTGGTCTTTGCGCGTGAATGGGCAATCCCATCCCCTCAAGCAATCAAGCGGTGGAGCTTTAAGATGGAAAAACGCTGGATAAGCGTTTGGAGAGGTGGCAGAGCCCGGTTGAATGCGCACGACTCGAAATCGTGTAGGGGTAACACCCTCGTGGGTTCGAATCCCACCCTCTCCGTTCTAAGCAAGTCCTGAAAGGTCTTCTGATGTCCCAAACCCGTTGTGGTGAGGGACTTTTTAGTGTCTGTGTATTTGTCTTAGTCCTTGCCAAGAGGGGAGCGCCCTCTTTTTTGCAAGTTCAGTTGGTTTCAGTAATCGATGCTGGGGCAGCACCCTTGCCTGACATCTCCTTGAGGGAGTCGGCAGCGCAGATTGCTGATAGAGCAATGGCGACAAGCGCGACGGTGTTGATGACCTTGAGGGTGACGGGCAGATGTTTGTTGACCATCTTGCGGACCTTTTTCATCAGAAAAGTTTGTAGTGAACATATTTATGGTGCGTCTCCTGTCAAGGCAATCCAAGCAGGAGCGGTCGTCAGGATTTCAGGAGGGAAGAAGCAGAGGTTCTGTGGAAGGACTTGCTGAGCAAGGGATGGAAGAAAGTTCCTCCTGCTTGGGGACTTGAATCACAAGAACCACAAGTAGGTGTTTGCCCTTACATCAGAGTTCGTCCTGGATGTATGACACTTTTCATGTCCAGAAGAAAGGACAGCACGCAAGGAGGAGGGTTGTGAAAGACCTTCCTTTTTTATGTTCTGCGGTTGTTGCCCGAACTCGCGCGACACGAAAGCATTTTTTTGCTCAAACCTCGTGAAATGGATTCTGTTGGGGTTTCAGGAGGTCCTGAGAATAGTGCTGGGGGAAATGCTGGGGGAATGCTTCATTCAGATGAAAAGTTCGTCCTAAATGGTCTCTATTAGTTCTATGAGGACCTCAACTGAAAGAACACCCTCTCCGTTTTAGATGAGTCCGAATAAGCGCTCTTTTGTCCCAAATCCTTGTCATGGTCTGAACCGTTGGGCGGTTATCCCTGCTGCAACGTGCCTCGATGGAACATTCCCAGTCCATAGGGTTTCTTAAGTTATTCCCTTCCTATGTCCGACGAGAACGCAAGCAAAGAAACCAGCAGCACGAAGAAAAACTGCGCTGGTAAGAAGAACGCGATGCTTGCCTATGGCGTTATTCAGATTTCTGCCACTGTCCTCTCTGCTATCTCCTTGGCAGCAATCGCTCTTGGCTTCTGCGCTGTGAAGCAAGAGAGCAAGGCGTTTAACGGCTGTGTTGAAGAAGTTATTGCCGAGGGCAAGACCAATGCGCAGGCAGTTCGCTTTTGCAACGGCGGCAACTGAACGGATCGTTCTGCAAAACAGGACGAAACAACCTTTGAGGCACTCGCTTGGGGTGCTTCCTAGGCTTTTGGTGTGAGGGGGAGACCTCTTCAGGCGTGGTTGCTTGTTTTGGTGGGTGGGGTCACGCCTACTGCCTCTCTCACACCTTTTTGATGAGAACTGAACCAGGAGCGCCGCTAGCGGCCTGACTCTCGGGTGCTTGATGTCGGCCCAGATGGTCCCATGAAGGGTGTGAGTGGAAGTCATGACGTATCTCACTTTTACCTCCTAATTCGCTTCAGGAAGTCCTTTTGGTTTTGGACCTCAACTGGAAGCTTGCCCTCTTCGTTTTCACTCGTTGGCAGGACAGCAAGGGTCGTTGTGATTTGAGCAACCTCTGTTCCAAGGAGTTCGCTGCAGTGAGAGATTGCAATCTCTAAGGATTGATAGCAGGCTAATAATCATTAATCCTCTTTTAGCCGAAAAGATTCTCTCTTCTGCGAGCAGCACTGAAAGGGGGAAAAAGGATTGGGGTAGAATTCGGAGGCATTCTGGTTGTTTCTTCAGGCCTTGCTACGGACCATAAAGCAAGATCGTTGCAAATTTGTTTTTTTAGCACTGAGTCAACTGCGATTAGAGGTGTGATGAAGATGGGTCGTCCGTTTAAAGGTTTGTTTTTGCAGAAAACTGGTGCTCCCTTCTTTTTCTCATTTGTGACGTATACGCCACAGACGAAAGAGCAGATGATTGCCTGTGGAGACCTTGCTGAGGGAGAAGAATTTTTGAGTCAGGTTGTTTGTGATTTCCTGTTGTTTGTCTCAGAAGGCATTCTTGGCCGAGCTTTAACGACTGATTTCCCAATTGCTTACGATGACGTCATTGTTGTTTCTTCTCGGCAGCGGGGAAATGGTGTTCAGCATGAATACCTGATTCAGATTATCGATCGCAGTTGGACTCACGAAGGTCAGACACTGCTTCTCGGTGACTTGGCTTTGGTTTTGTCGCATCCGCTTTGGGATGGTGCAATGTTAAGACGTGATTGATTGATGCTTGACCGGTTTGATTGGAAGGATCAAGACCTGATTTGATCGCTTTGAATTGCTGCTAGCAGGGTTGTTGTTTATGGTTCCTTTTGGATCTAGTTTTTATCTGATCGAAATCATCACATAAAATAGAAGCATTAATGCGGTAAACCCACCTAGCCAATATTTTACGACGATGAGCAGATGCTTTTCCAAATTGATTGCTTGGTTTGGGTTATTTAATGCGTTTGCCTGGTGAATTCCTTGATTGATTAAGAATGAAACAGGAGGACTAGCCCTTCGCTGACTTGGTGGAATTCACGCTCTTCCCGGCTTAGATCCAATCCAATCTCTAATCCTTCCTTCAAAGCATTTTCAAATGGTGGAGTGGAAGGTGGTGACGCGTCGATCGATAGCGCCGCGATTCCAATCGCAGTGGCGTGCCACCGAAAGCCCCCTGTTTCTCCAATGGTTGGTTCTTGGAGGGCTTCTTCGAGAAGGGCGCTGATGGACGTGTCAGTGGAAGGCATACCCCAGCTTCGGAATTCTTGCTCTTTGCCGCAATTGGCTGAGAGACTTCTTGACCTGTTTCTGTCAGCAAATGCTGTTATCAGTAGATGCGATGGGTGTGCGCAAGCGAGTTGAAATCAGCAGTTCTTCCTGTGCCGTTGCGGTGACTGGCCCTTTTATCCTTTTTGGCGTGCCCTGTTGCGGTTCAGTGGGTTGAGACTCAAGGGTCAATTGATGCAAGTCAGTCTGCGTCGTTCGCCGTTTCAGGCCGGAGGATCCAGGCTGAGTCGGCGCGCGACGAAGCGGCATCTCGAGTTGTTGTCAGCTCCTCCTTCCGTGCTCACGTCGGTGGCGCTGGTTCGAAAGCAGAGCAGGTTGGGGCGCACGCTGAAGCGAACTGGTGATATTTCCTTCTCTTTGCTGGCTTTGGGGCTTGGATCGCCGGCTTTTTTGTTGATCGCCGTCTTGGTGAGCCTTAGTTCGCCAGGACCTGTGTTCTATCTGCAGAAACGCGTTGGGCGTGGATATCGCCGTTTTGGCTGCATCAAATTCCGCACGATGCGCGCTGATGCCGATGCTGTTCTGCAACGGGTGTTGGCTGAGTCACCAGAAATGCGTGCTGAGTTTGAACGTGATTTCAAGCTCCGCCAAGACCCTCGCATTACTCCGATTGGTCGTTTCCTAAGGCGTTCGAGCCTGGATGAACTCCCTCAATTCCTAAATGTCCTCCGTGGTGAGATGAGCGTGGTTGGGCCACGGCCAATCGTGGATAAGGAGATGGAGCGCTATGGCCCCTTTATGGATGAGGTTTTGGCTGTGCGGCCTGGTTTAACCGGGTTGTGGCAGGTGAGCGGTCGCAACAATCTCAGCTATGCCAAGCGGGTGAGGCTTGATTTGGCCTATTCGAGAGGTCGTTCTTTCCTTCTGGATTTGGCGATCATCCTGCGCACATTTGGAGTGCTTCTGCTGCCCATGGATCGTGGTGCCTACTGAAGGAATGACCACCCAGCTGCCACCACCAACCAAGCACCTTCAAGTCTGAGGCCAAGGTTCAACAGTTTGCGCACTCCTGAAGCCGATGCCTTCTCGGATCGTCCGGAAAGCAGCGGTTTGTTGATCCAAGTGTTGCCGTAGCGATTGAGCCCACCCATCTGCACATCGGCGCAGTGGGCAAAAATTGATTCCGAAAGTCCTGCGTTTGGAGATGGGTCAGGTTTCCCATCTGCGACGGCGGCACGCACTGTTGCTTGCCACTGGGTCAAGCTCAAGCTCACGAGTGGAAGTGTGATGAGCACCAACCGGCAGGGCAACCAGGTCAGGAGATCGTCGAGCCGGGCACCAGCCGTGCCGAGCCAACGCAGTCGGCCATGCTTGTAACCAAGCATCGAATCGAGGGTGCTGCTTGCTTTGAACGCCCATGCCAATGCCAGGGGGCCTGGAGCTTGGCTGAACCCCGCCTTCCACAGGCCTGCTCCGATCAGCATCCAAAACAAGGGGGCAAACAGTCCATCCACCGCATTTTCACTGGCTGTTTCTGCACTAGCCCTGAGGATGTCGTCTTGATTCAATTGGCTCACATCCCGGCCCACAATCCAACTCAGGCGATTCCTTGCTGTGGCGAGGTCGGGGAGGGCCTGAAGGACGGCCAGCACGCTCTCGCGAAGGCTGCGTGCGGCAAGAGAGCTCGACAGGGCAATCACGACTAGGAGTGCCGCTATGGGATGGGGCAACGGAGACTGCGGCAAGATCAGCCGCTCAAGCAGCCAGCCCGTTCCGCCGCTTCCCAACACCAAAACGAGCGTGATCAAGCCACCACCGGCGCGCAATCGAAAGGGCCGGTCTCCGGCCCAAGCTTCGATCCATTGACGTAGTCCAGTGATTACTCGACCCATGGCCACCACTGGATGGGGGCACCAGCGCGGATCGCCGACCAGCAGGTCAAGGCCTGCGGCGACGATCACCAGCAGAACGGGATCGCTCAGGCCGCCTTGAGCCAGCTGAACATCGAACGCAGACCTTTGCCAACTTTCTCGATCGGATGCTCGGCATCACGAGCGCGAACTTTATTCATCTCAGGTTTGCCGGCTGCGCATTCCGCAACGAAGTTCTTGGCAAAGGTTCCGTCTTGGATGTCGGAGAGGATCCTTTTCATCTCCGCTTTGGTGTCGGCGGTGATCAAACGCGGGCCACTCACGTAGTCGCCGTATTCCGCCGTATTGGAGATGGAGTCGCGCATGGAGGACAGACCACCCTTCACCATCAGGTCAACGATCAACTTGACTTCATGCAGGCACTCGAAATAAGCAAGCTCAGGCTGATAGCCGGCTTCCACAAGGGTTTCGAAGCCGGCTTTGACCAGCTCCGAGAGACCGCCGCAGAGCACAGCCTGTTCACCAAAGAGGTCGGTCTCGGTTTCTTCCTTGAAGTTGGTTTCGAGGATGCCCGCGCGTGTGCCGCCGATGCCTTTGGCGTAGGCCATGGCCAGCCCGCGCGCGTTCCCTGAAGCGTCCTGTTCGATTGCGAATAGGGCTGGAACCCCCTGACCGTTCTGGTACTCCCAGCGCACGGTGTGCCCGGGCCCTTTAGGAGCGATCATCAACACATCCACGTTGGCCGGTGGCTTGATCAGCTCAAAGCGAATGTTGAAGCCGTGCGCGAAACTTAAAACCTTGCCGGCGTTGAGGTGCGGTGCGATTTCTTTCTCGTAGACCTCTTTCTGAAACTCGTCGGGCAGCAGCACCATGATCCAGTCGGCCTTAGCGGAAGCATCCGCCACGCTCAACACTTCCAGGCCGTCGGCTTTGGCTTTCTCGGCTGAGCGGCTGCCGTCATAAAGACCAACAACTACATCTACGCCACTGTCTTTGAGGTTCAGGGCATGGGCATGACCCTGAGATCCATAACCGATGATGGCTACCGTCTTGCCGCTCAGAAGCGAGAGATCGGCGTCTGAGTCATAGAAAAGCTGAGCCATCCGGTCGGAACCTGCTGAGGACAATAGTGAAGTTTACGGATTGGCCGGATTGGCCCTCAAGCTTCGTTGGGGTGGGAAATCACCCGATCGATCAATCCGTAATCCTTGGCCTCAGCCGCACTCAGGAAATAATCCCGGTCGGTGTCCTTCTCGATTTTTTCAAAACTCTGCCCTGTCATATCGGCCATCGAGCGGTTGAGCATTTCCTTCATCCGCAGGATTTCCCTGGCTTCGATTTCGATGTCGCTCGCCTGCCGTTGTGCCGTGCCACCGAGAGGCTGGTGGATCATGATTCGGCTATGCGGTAAGGCCAAGCGCTTGCCTTTTGTGCCTGCCGTCAACAAGAAGGCACCCATCGATGCGGCCAGTCCTACGCAGATCGTGACGACGTCACTCTTCACGTATTGCATGGTGTCGTAGATCGCCAAACCAGCGGTTACAGATCCACCTGGGGAATTGATGTACAGGTAGATGGGCTTGCTGCTGTCTTCGGAATCGAGATACAGCATCTGGGCGACGAGGCTGTTCGCAACTCCGTCATTCACATCAGAGCCGAGGAACAAAATCCTCTCAACGCCAAGGCGGGTGTAGATGTCGACCCAGCGCTCCATTTGGCTGCCGGGGAGGCGGTAGGGAACGCTGGGGGTACCGATCGGCATGGGTCCTTAGATGGGTTGAAGGAGATAAAAAAGATGGTCTGTTGAGATAGCCACGGCTGGTTCAACAGCTTTGGCGATTTCAACTACAAACGCAGTTGATGGTTGGATGCGTGATTAACCCGCTGCAGCCGGCAGGTCCTTGCGACTGTCCAGGACCCTGTCAATCAGGCCATAGGACACGGCTTCTTGAGGGGTGAGATAACTCATTCTGTCTGAATCTGCAGAGAGTTCTTCCACGCTGCGACCGGTGTTGGTCGAAAGGATTTCGAGCATGGCCCGCTTGTTGTGCAGCACCTCTTTGGCGCGGATCTGAATGTCAGTGGCCTGGCCGCGAGCGCCGCTGCGGGGCTGATGCAACACGATGGAGGCATGGGGTAGGGCCGCCCTTTGACCTTTGGTGCCAGCGGAAAGAATGACGGCAGCCGTTCCCATCGCCTGACCGATGCAAATCGTGTGCACAGGTGGCTTCACATAGCGAAGCGTGTCGCAGATGGCAAAGGCTTCTGTTTCGAAGCCAATCGACTCTCCCGAATACCAACTCGTGCCTGTGGAGTTGATATAGAAGTAAATCGGTTTGTCTGGGTTGTCGAACTCCAAAAAGAGGAGCTGGGCAATGATCAGTTCAGTGACGTCAAGACCGAGCTGACGCTTGGTGTCTCCGTCTGAAAACAGCGGAAGGCCCAGGTACACGATCCGCTCTTTGAGCATCAAAGAGGGCAGGTCAGGCGGGGGTGTGCGCATCACGCCTGAGTCGCCGTAATAAGGCGCTGATGTGGTCATTCCGCTAAGCATCCCTGTCGTAGAGCGAGCCTAGCGGGGTCAAGTGGATGGCTGCTCTTCAGGGCTGTCGGTCCGGCTGTCGCTCCGTGCAGCCTTGCTCTTGCTGCCCTTGCTGCTGCGGTTGTTCTTGTGCCCGTTTTTGTCACGGCGTGCAAACACCATGCGCCCTGTTGGGGTCTGCAGAGCACCGGTCACCACGACGGGCTGACGGGATCCGATCAAGGTCCGGCCCTCCTCAACCACCACCATCGTCCCGTCTTCGAGGTAGCCCACTCCCTGACTCTCCTCTTTGCCTTCGCGAACGATTTTGAGCAACAGCTCATCACCAGGCTGGACCTCAGGGCGTAGGGCGATCACCAATTCGCTCAGATTCATCACTTTGATCTCCTTCACTTGAGCGACCTGGGCCAGGTTGAAGTCGGCGGTCACAAGCGTGCCGCCCGTGTCGCTTGCGAGGAGGAGCAGACGGTCGTCGGTACCCGTGCCTTCGTAACGGGTGCTGTTGATCACCAGTCGGCGTCCGTAGGTGTCGCGTAGATCGCGCAGAAGTTTGAGGCCACGACGCCCTTTGGCACGCTTCTCCAAGTTGGTGGAGTCGGCCAATTGCTGCATCTCGTCGATCACGGTTTGAGCAACGATGGCCTGACCTTCCAGCAAACCGCAGGCCAACATGCCGCGGATTCGACCATCGATAATCACGCTGGTATCGAGGATCTTTGGTGTTGCAGGGGTGAGAACACCGTCTGCGACCAGCAAGGCTTCCGTGCTTGTGGGGTTGAACAGGCGCAGGAGTGTGCGTCCGTGAACCTCAGCGAGGTTGTATCCCAGAACTCCAAAAAACACATTGCTGAGCACCGCAGCCAAGGGTTTGACCAGGGTTACGCCACCGGCAAGGGGGAGCAGGAGGATGGGCGCCAGCAATAAGTTGGCCACCAACAAACCAAGGATCAGTCCCACCGAACGACTGATCAACAAATCGGTGGGCATCGTGCGCACCTGCTGCATCAGTTGCAGCCGCAGCCGCTTAAACACGAGGCCAGCTACCAGGCCTATGCCGGTGCCAAGACCTGTGAGCCCGAGGCGCACCCGTTGGACATCGGTGACATCGTCCAGCATCTCTTGTGGAAGGAGATGAACTCCCATCCAGCCGGTGGCTCCACCGGAGATCAGAAATAGGACCAGGATGAGAACTTCAACCATGGCTGTAGGTCGTGGCCGTTCACTCCGTATGCAGGCAGCATGCACCATCTTCCGTCGCTCTGCCTGCGCAGATGACCGCATCTGCACCTCGCAGCGCCTATTTGCATATTCCGTTTTGCCATCGGCGTTGCTTTTACTGCGACTTCGCCGTGGTTCCTCTGGGCGATCGGGCTGATGCATTTGGAGGGTCTGGTAGTGGCTCGATCGAGGCCTACCTGGATCTGCTCAGCGCAGAGATCAATCTGTCTCCCCAAGGACCTGCGCTGGCCACTGTGTATGTGGGGGGTGGCACGCCATCGCTGTTGAGGCCCGATCAAATTGCAGCGCTGCTGCTGCAGCTCAGAGGCCGATTCGGGTTCCAGGACGGTGCCGAAATCACCCTAGAAATGGACCCTGCCACGTTTGAGCGAAGTGATCTTCAATCCCTGATCGCTGCAGGCGTCACCCGCGTGAGTTTGGGGGGGCAAAGTTTCGACGATGTCAGGCTCGCGGCCCTGGGGCGCCGACATCGAAGTCAGGATTTGTTGGAGGCCTGCCATTGGCTCCAAGACTCTTTGCAAGTTGGTGAACTGCAGAGCTGGAGCTTGGATCTGATTCGCAACCTCCCAGACCAAGGAGATCAGGAATGGGAGGCACAGCTGGAGCAGGCCGTCGCTGTTCAAGCTCCCCACATATCGATCTACGACCTCAGCGTGGAGCCAGGCACTGTGTTTGCCTGGCGTGAGAAGCGTGGCGAGCTGGCTCTCCCCGAGGAAGATGCCGCCGCCGACCGCATCGCCTTCACCACCCGCAGGCTCCGACGCGCCGGTTATAGCCGCTATGAAATCTCAAATTTCGCTAGGCCAGGCCATGCTTCCAGGCATAACCGCGTGTATTGGAGTGGTGCAGGCTGGTGGGCTTTTGGCCTGGGTGCGACCAGTGCTCCCTGGGGGGAGCGAATGGCCCGTCCTCGAACCCGTGAGGCCTATGCCTCTTGGTTGAAGGATCAGAGTCAAGAACTGGATTCCAGCTTGCTTCAAGGGTCTGCTGGGAGTTTGCCTCTGGATGATCGCTTGCTCGTAGGACTGCGCTGCCACGAAGGCGTGGACCTATGGGAGCTTGCGAGAGGCTGCGGCTGGGACGAACGGCGCTGCAACCGTGATCTACCTGGCCTAGAAGCGCGTTGGCAAACCTACGTGGTCACTGGCCTTATGGAACGTTTTGGCCGTCGCTGGCGCCTCAGCGATCCCGAGGGGATGGCTGTTAGCAATCAGGTGCTTGTGGAGGTGGTGGAGTGGTGGGAGTTGCTCCCTGATCCCGTTGCTCCTTGAGCCAGCTTTTTAGGGCGGTGATGCTGAGTTCACGGCCTTGCATTCGCGCCGTGGTGAAGGGTGGTTGGCTTGGTGTTAAGCCCAGCAGGTCTGCGGTCACGCTGACCTGTCCATCGCAATCGGCTCCGGCGCCGATGCCAATCACCGGGATGGACAAGTGACGTCGCAAGCGACCGGCGAGTTCGCCAGGAATATGCTCCACAACCAGAGAGAAACAACCGGCGTCCTGTAAGGCTTGCGCTTGACGATGCAGTTTGTCTTGGCTGCGCGGATCGCTGGCTTGACGCTGGTAGCCGAGGCGATGCACGGCCTGAGGGGTAAGTCCGAGATGGCCCATCACTGGGATGCCCATGCGGACGAGGCGCTCCACAACGGCAACCACCTCGGGTTCTCCGCCCTCAAGCTTGACGGCGGCGGCATCCGACTCTTTGAGAATGGTGCCTGCAGCGGCGACGGCGCGATCGAGGCCGCACTGATAACTCAGGAATGGCAGATCGCACACCACCAGCGGTTGCTGGGCGAGAGGTTTGCTCAGCCCACGGCATACGGCCTGGCTGTGATGAAGCATTTGTTCAAGCGTGACCGGAAGGGTGGTGGCATGGCCAAGAACCACCATCGCGAGTGAATCACCCACTAAAACCACATCGGCGCCTGCCTCTTCAACCAAGGCCGCACTGAGAGCATCCCAGGCCGTGAGCATCGTGATGGCTCTTCCTGATTGCTTGAAGCGAATCAATTCAGCTGGGCGCATCCGCCCTTCCGCCGTAAAAGAGGTTCATTGCTAACATTGCATTGATTCGGATCCATGCGGTCCAGACGCCCAAACCTGGTCAGAACCGGAAGGGAGCAGCCACACGGGATGCTCTAGGCAGGCGTGGACTCCGGGTCACCAACTTTTAGTTGTCGTTTTGGCGTTGCTGCCGCTGCCTGAGGAAATCAGGAATCCTGGCTCCGGTTTCAGGGGCGATGTTGGTGCTTGAACTGGGCTGGAATGGTGACACGGCTGACCTAGTGCTGCTGCGCTCTGAGCGATAGGGATTTCCATCAGTAAAGCCCGTAGCAATCACAGTTACGTGAATCTCGCCCTCGAGGCGTTCATCCACTACAGCGCCAACAATGATGTTGGCTTCTGGATCCACCACGTCGTAAATCACCTCTGATGCGGTGGTCATGTCCTCCAGGGTCATGTCCCGGCCGCCGCTGATGTTGATCACGCAGCCGCTGGCACCATCGATGCGAGCTGCTTCGAGCAAAGGGCTGTTGATAGCTGTTTGTGCCGCTTCAACCGCCCGTGATCGACCTGAACCCACACCGATACCCAGCAGGGCAGTACCGGCTTCAGTCATCACGGAGCGCACGTCAGCGAAGTCAACGTTGACGAGGCCTGGGAGCGTAATGATGTCGCTGATTCCCTTCACTCCCATACGCAGTACGTCATCGGCACTACGGAAGGCTTCCTGCAGAGGTGCTCCAGCGATGGCATCCCGAAGCCGATCGTTGGGAATCACGATCAAGGTGTCAACGTGCTCTGCCAGGCGAGCAATGCCTTCATCGGCCTGCCGCATCCTGCGGCGACCCTCAAAACTGAACGGTTTGGTGACGATGCCAACGGTGAGAGCTCCGCTTTCCTTGGCAACTTCGGCCACAACAGGAGCTGCACCAGTTCCGGTGCCACCTCCCATCCCCGCGGCGATGAAGACCAGATCTGCGCCTTGTAATGCCTGTTGAAGATCAGCCCGCGATTCTTCTGCCGCTTTTTGGCCAATGCTGGGATTGCCGCCAGCTCCAAGTCCACGGGTGAGCGTTTGGCCCAACTGCACCCGATTGTTGGCAGCGGATTGAATCAACGCCTGTGCATCCGTATTTAAAACGCGGTAAGCAACCCCATCCAGATCGCTCAAAATCATGCGATTGACGGCGTTGCTGCCTCCACCTCCAACACCGATCACTTCGATGCGAGCTGATTGGCTAGGCGAGATGCCCTCTGGGTTCATGGATGATGACATCTCACTGCTGACACTCTCCATATATCTGAGCTTGAACCGCTGTAATCGGTTGCATTATGGAGCTGTGAGTGGGTTTTGCCGACAAAACTGATACAGGAACTTGATTGTCACGATCTTTTGTGGCCTGAGAGCGTCAACGATCGCTAGCTTTTTTTGCGTTTTTCGGATTAGGTGCTGGGCGTAACTTCAGTTCAGGTTGGCTTGGATCACTGAGATCCAGGCCTTCATTAGAAGCGCCACGCAGGTTGGGAGGGAGGCTTTGATTCAGTTGCGCAATGGTCTTGAATTGCTGATCTAACAGGGCTTCATTGGCGCCGAGATAGACAAGACCAAGGGTTTGAATGCGCAGACTGACGCCACCGGCGGGCTCCACCACAATGGTTTTCAGTGGTTGGCCCAGCAGGTCTCGTTGTTGAAGAATCTGGGCAATGACCGCTCGTCGATTGGAAATCCAGCCGTCTACTTTCACCGCACTCGCTGGCTTCTCCCCCCGACTGGCCATGTCCATCGGCATCCACTGAGCCTCGCGGTCCACCATGCCCCGCTCGATTCCTTTGGGGCCCCTACGGGTGGCAGCCGCGATTGGTCGGCGTTCGACGAGTTGGATGTCTAGCCCTGGAGGGAATAGATGCCGCTGAACGGACACCTCTTGAACAGGAAGCTCCCTCATCAATTGGGCCTCGATCTGACCAGGCTCAAGGCTTAAGAGTGATTGTGGAAAGGAGAGGCCTGCCGCCTTCACCACCACCTTTTCGTCCATCCGCTCGCTTCCGCTGATCTGGATTTGTGCTTCGGAGTGCAGGCTCCAGCCAAGGGTGAGCAGAAGCCAGCTCAATCCAGTGGCGGTGAGGAGAAAAAAAACAAGTCGCCACAATTGAATCAAGCGCTCTTGCCTGCGCTCTTGGCGCAGTCTTCGACGCCGTTCCACACCAGGAGGCAGCGGCCCTTGGCTTTTGCGTTTGCCGAGCTTGAGGCCTTTCTTGCTGGAAGCGTCCGGGCTCACAAGTCGCAGCGTGCACGAGACATGAGCTGATCCATCCAACGTCGGGCACGGTCAGCATCAGCAAAGGGCACGTCGAGCTGACGGCCATCCCCAATCAACCTGATACGGCAGCGACCTTGAGATTCACTGGCCAGGGGTGCCTCCCCTGACGCCAAGGCCATCAATTCCACCAATTCCAGGCCCTTGATCACAAAGTGCCCCTCGTCTTGAAATGACCCAGCACTGAAGCTGCTCCAGCGCAGTTCTCCATCCTTGAGCAGTGCTGCGCCGCAGCCATCGAGTTTTGCTAACTCAGACCCTTCGCTCCAGGTTCGGAACAGATTTTGACGACGGCGCTCAAGCCACCCAAGTGCTACGAGCAGCACAAAGGCGACAAGGAGTGGAAGCCAGAGCAGACCTTCAATCATCGCTTGTCTGGATGTTGATTCATTCTCGCGCTGTGTGGACCAGCTGGGCCACTAACTCTGGTAAAGCGATACCACTGGCCTCCCAAAGCATGGGATACATGCTTTGGGAGGTGAATCCAGGCAGGGTGTTGATCTCGTTGAGCCAGATCTCACCGCTGTGCTCATCGTAAAAAACATCCACTCGGGCCAAGCCATAGGCGTGAACAGCCGTGCAAGCCTGCAGGGCAATCGCTTGAACCTGAGCGCTCACCTGGTCGGGAAGTGGGGCTGGAATCAGCGTTTGGCTGCAGCCTTCGGTGTATTTGGTGTTGTAGTCATACCAATCGGCATCAAAGCTGATTTCGCCCACCACGGACGCCTTGAGCTGTTGCCGTCCGAGTACGGCGCATTCCAACTCGCGTGCGGAGACCCCACGTTCCACAACGAGGCGGGTGTCATGGCGTGCCGCTTCTTGCAGGCCCGCAAGCAGTTGGTCTCGGTCACGAGCTTTGCTGATCCCAACGGATGAGCCCATGTTTGCCGGTTTGACAAAGCACGGATATCTCAATTCCGATTCGATCCTGGCGATCAGTTTGTTTTGGCGTTCAGGGTGATTGAGGTCCGCAGCGTTCATCCCCACATAGGGAACTTGAGGTAAGCCTGCGGAGGCAAAAGCAGCTTTCATGGCCAGCTTGTCCATCCCTACGGCTGAACCGAGCACGCCGGAGCCCACATAGGGCTGCCCCATCAGGGTGAACAACCCTTGCACCGTGCCGTCTTCTCCGTTTGGACCGTGAAGCACGGGGAACCAAACATCCACGCGGTCGTTGTTGATCGGCAGGGAACGGAAGCCCGCTGGTGGTAGGGGCTGGGGAAGGCTGTCGTCTGCAGGAGGCTGTTTCTGCTCGAGCACGCCGTTTGCAATTTGCTCAGGCCACCAACGCCCCGCCTGATCGATGTAAATCGGAATCACCTCGAAGTGATCTCGATTTTTCCCCTCTTGAAGGGCGTTAATGACCGTGATCGCCGAGCGAATTGACACGGCATGCTCACCGGATGCTCCTCCGAACACAACGCCAATGCGAACGGGAGAAGAGGGCATGGTGCGGCCGTTCATTCAAGAAGCGAACCTGAAAGGTATCAGTTGATCACAGGTGTGCCAGTGAGCGAGAACGAGCGAACTTGATCGATTCGAACATCGACCAGATCTCCTGCACGATGTGTGATGCCGTTAGGGGATTCAGCTGAGAAGAAGGTCAGCCTGTTGGTGCGCGTCCGCCCCATGAGCTGGCTTGGATCTTTGGGATTGATCCCCTCTGCAAGCACTTGCTCGATCCGACCGGCATAGCGAGCATTCCGCTCTTTTGCCGTGGTTTCCACAAGAGCATTGATCTCTTGCAGGCGTGCCACTTTGACCTCTTCTGACAGCTGATTGTTCCAGTCCGCAGCGGGTGTGTTGGGTCTTGGTGAATAGGCAGCTGTGTTCACTTGGTCAAAGCCAATCTCTTCAATTAACGCCAGGGTGCGTCTGTATTGCGCATCGGTTTCGCCGGGGAACGCCACGATCACATCAGCACTGACGGCTGCATCGGGCATGCGATCGCGAATGCGATCAATGATGCGGCGATAGCGCTCAACGGTGTACCCGCGGGCCATGGCTTTTAGAAGTTCGTTATCACCGCTTTGAAAGGGGATATGAAAGTGTTCGCACACTTTGGGGAGGTCAGCGCAGGCATCAATCAGGCGCTCGGTGAAATATCTCGGGTGACTCGTGGCAAAGCGCAGGCGTTCGATGCCTTCCACGTGATGCACCTCGTAAAGGAGATCCGTGAGGGTGTGTTGGCGTCGGCCCTCGGCGGTAATGCCTGGTAGATCGCGGCCATAGGCATCGATGTTTTGGCCGAGCAGGGTGATCTCTTTGAACCCACGCGCTGCCAAGCCTTCCATCTCCAAAATGATCGAGTCCGGCAGCCGGGATTGCTCCTTGCCACGGACCGAGGGCACGACGCAATAGGTGCAACGTTCGTTGCAGCCGTAGATCACATTCACCCAAGCGCAGGTGCTGCTATCGCGCCTGGCGGTGGTGAGGTCTTCGAGGATGTGATGGTCTTCAGTCGCGACCACCTGTTGTCCTGTTTGGACTTGTGTGAGCAGGGTCTCGAGGCGATTGGCGTGCTGGGGTCCCATGACCAAATCCAGCTCTGGCACTCGGCGCAGTAAGGACTCTCCCTCTTGTTGAGCGACGCAGCCAGCCACCACCAAGGTGAGATTGGGATTGGTTCGCTTGCGGATGGCCTGGCGACCCAAATAGCTGTACACCTTTTGTTCGGCGTTGTCGCGAATGGTGCAGGTGTTGTAGAGAACGAGATCGGCGTCCAGTTCAGCATTGGCTTCCTGATAGCCCATGGTTTCCAGGATTCCTGCCATTCGCTCGGAATCGGCTTTGTTCATCTGGCAGCCAAACGTGGTGATCCAGTAGCTGCCGCGCTGCTGCTCATCTCGAGGGGAGGATGCAGGGTTGGTCTTGGTAAGACTGGGATTGGCGGGACTGGAGAGAGCCAAAGCGGGTGGCGATCCTGGAGACCGACGACGGTGAAATCTTCTTTTAGTTTGAGTCACCGTCAGCTTGTGGCGGCTTGGGGATCGGCGTATCAGGACGATGGGCTCGTTTCTTCGGCGCTTTTCTCTTACCAAAGCGGTGCCGCTGGCGATTGGCCGCGGAACCACGGCCCAGGTGGAACATCTCGAGCTCACCTTTGGTGCATCGGCCTGGTCACTCCACGATCGCGCGACCACGAGGTACAGAGACCATTCACTCTTGTCAAGACGCCCTAAGTCTTCCCTGCGACGACCCCATCATCGATCGAGCAGACGACCTACCAAAGGTCTTTCTTAATCGTTGAGGGCGGATGAGGGGATTCGAACCCCCGGATGGCGGCACCACAAGCCGCTGCCTTAACCACTTGGCGACACCCGCCGTGTCGGGTAAGAATCTACCAATTGGCCTACTTGTCCTGGAGATGCTCATCGGTCTTTTCCGTAAGCCATCGGCCAACGCAGTGGCCGCCGTTCTGGCCTTGGCCGCCTCTGGTGTGGCACTCACCTTCACCAATCCCTCTTCTGAAGACTTCAAAAGCTATGCGGGCGGCCAACTCGTCTCCTTGATCAGCGACGAGTTGTGTGATGGTGGTTTGCCGATGGTGCTGCAGCTTTGGGTGAAAGATTGCCCGCGCTTGATTCTTGATCAGGAGCCAGCGTTGGCGGAGCTGGCTGGTCAATTCAGCCGTCGTCTCAACTTTGGCTTCGCCAGCGTTTACACCACTGAGATTGGTGGACAGGACCTACTCCCCACCTTGCGACTTCCGCAGTATTCGGTCACGACCCTCGGAATCGCCGGTCAATTTGTCATCCTTCACTCCAGCAGTGACGCCGGCAAGATCGAATGATTCCTCGTGTTGGAGATGGCACGCTCAGTGCCTGGATTCCAAGGGGATTGGTCGAGCTGGGTCATGAACGCGTTGGGACGCCAGCGCCGATCACGCGCGCCGATGGCCTTTGTGCCCTGCAGGTGTTCTGGCGTGAGGGACGGATTGTGCAAGTGCAGCCGCTTGATGAGGGGGCAGCGGAACCGGATGGGATGTTGCTTCCCCGTCTGCTGGAGCCACATGCTCACCTTGATAAGGCGTTTAGTTGGAGCCGCTACCCCAACCTCAGTGGGACCTATGCCGGAGCGATGGCGGCCAACTTCAGGGAACATCAGAGTCGAACCCTGGAGGTGGTTCAAGAGCGCTTTGAGCGCGCCATGCAGTTGGCTTGGCGTCATGGTCTGCGTGCTGTGCGCACCCACATCGACAGCCTGGGGCCTGGTGCCCAGTGCAGCTGGGACGCCATTCTTGAAGGAGCGTCCCGTTGGCAAGATCGGGTGAGGGTTCAGCCGGTTGCCTTGGTTCCGGTTGCGCATTGGAGCAGCTCAGAAGGGGAACAGCTGGCGGCTCGGGTGGCCGCTTCCGGTGGCTTGCTTGGCGGTGTGATCACCCCCCCCTGCGCTGGGCGTTCAGATCGCCAGGCGCTGCGGAACCTTTTGGCGCTGGCCGATCGGCATGGATGTGGGGTGGATTTGCACATCGACGAAGCCAGCTCTGATCCTGCTGCCGGGATGTTTCAGCTGATGCGCGTTCTCAAGCGGATGACCGTTTCAGTGCCGATCACCTGCAGCCATGCCAGCAGTCTGTCGCTGCTCAGAGCGTCTGCTTTGCAGCGGCTTGCTGAACGGATGGTGCGTCACAACGTTCAAGTGGTGGCGCTGCCCCTGACCAATGGCTGGCTGTTAGGTCGGCAGGATTTCAGGACGCCTTTGCAGCGACCTTTAGCTCCGATTCGTCAGTTGCAGAGGGCCGGGGTGTGTGTGGCCGTCGGCGGTGACAACGTGCAAGATCCATGGTTTCCGGCTGGCAACTTCGACCCCTTGGCTTTGATTGCCGCGAGCCTGGCTCAGGCTCAGCTGGCTCCCTGGGAACGCTTGGGTCTGTCGCCGTTCACAACCGCGGCAGCTCGATTGATGGAGATGGAGTGGGACGGGGTGATCCGGGTGGGTGCACCCGCTGATGCGATGCAGCTTCCTGTTCAAAGCTGGGCGGAAGCCTTGGCGGCCCCTCCGCAGCGTCGGCTGTTGGTGCGTGGGGTGTGGGTGCAGGATTGAAGCTGAGGATCACCTCAAGTCAGCCCTGAATCGCCATGGTCTTCGATGCTTTGCACAACGAGCTGGCAGCCATTGCCGATCTCCGCTTGCTGACGAGTCCAGCGGATTTGGATCGCTATTCCCGCGATGCCTACGACTACTCACCAGTGCTGCGAGAACAGCTCAGCCAATGCCGCGCTGATCTTGTTGTCAGTGCGGTTTCAGTGCCGGCGGTACAAGCGGTGGCCGCGGCGTGTCATCGCCATGGCGTACCGCTGACCTTGCGTGGAGCGGGAACGGGTAATTACGGCCAGAGCGTCCCCTTGAAAGGGGGCGTAGTGCTCTTGATGGATGCGTTGCGCGAGGTGCGTTCCATTGATTCGGTGTCTGGTGTGGTGACCGTGGAATGCGGTTGCTTGATGCGCGACCTGGACCGCGCCTTGGCTGTTCATGGCAGGCAATTAAGGCTGTTCCCAAGTACATGGCGCAGTGCCACGATCGGTGGCTTTATCAGCGGCGGATCAGGGGGGATCGGTTCGGTGCGTTGGGGATTTTTGCGCGATCCGGGCCACCTCCTCGGCCTGGAGGTGGTGACGATGGAGGCCTCACCGCGGCTGTTGCAACTCGAGGCTGCGGAGGCGGAAGCCCTGAATCACGCCTATGGCACCAATGGCATCATCACGGCGCTCACGCTCTCCACGGCGGCGCGGGTGGCGTGGCAGGAAGTTGTTGTGGATTGTCCCGACTGGACGACGGCGGTGGGACTGGCCCAGCGCTGCGGTCAAGCAGCGGTTGAGTTGAACCTCTGCACCGTTTTGCAGTCGGCGATTGTGGATCGTCTCCCGTCGTGGAGTGGTCCCGCACGAGGGCAGCACCGACTGCTGTTGTTGGTGGCCCCCGATGGGGTGAGCACGATTGAACGCTTGGCGAGCTCTGTGAAGGCGGAAGTGCAGGTGCTCGGGCAAGAGGAGAACCATCAGGGCAATGGCCTCCGCGAGTTGAGCTGGAATCACACAACCCTGCATCTGCGTAATCACGATCCCAACTGGACCTATCTGCAGATGCTGCTGCCTCAGCCTGAACTGGTCTGCATGGAGGCGCTCCAGCAGCGCTGGGGCGCTGATCTCGTGTGGCATCTCGAGGCCGTGCGTCAGCAGGGGGCCTTTCGCTTGGCGGCTCTGCCGGTGGTCTATTGGAGAGGAGCGAAGGCTCTCCAAGACTTAATCGACGACTGTCGAGCCCAGGGAGCCTTTGTGTTTAACCCCCATGTGCTCACCGTTGAGGGAGGCGGCCTGGGAGTGATCGATGGCGATCAAGTGGCAGCAAAGCATCGCCACGATCCTGACGGTTTGCTCAACCCAGGAAAGCTGGGGGGATTTTCCGCGTGATCAGCAATCCAGGCTGTCGCGTGTTGCAATACCGCTTGTGGGATTCACGCCATCAGCGTCCTGACAAAGCCGGCGTTGATCTTCCCGATCCAACAGGGCATCACTGAAATCAGCCCCTTCGATGTCTGCACCGGCAAAGCTGCTTCCGGAAGCGATCACGCCGATGAGCAAGGCATCGCGTAGATCCGTTTTGGAGAAATCAGCGCGATCCATCAAGGCATCACTGAGGTCGGCGCCATGGAAATTTGCCCCAGAGAATTCTGCTTGGGTAAAGATCGTTCCTTGCAGGTTGGCGTCGCTGAAATCTGCGCCTTTTCCGGTCGCTCCAGCGAAGGACGTGTTGAAGAGGTTCTGGCCATGAAAATCACCACCGCTTTGGTTGGTCAGGGTGTAATCCACGCGCTCTTGGAACAAGGCTCGATCTTGGAGCCCCACACCGGTGGAGGTATCGAGAGCGATGACAGGGAATGGCAGCGCTGTCATGACCGCCAGCAGAACCATCGCGAACAGGGAGCGCAGAATCTGGTTGCGCATGACGGATGCATTGAAAGCTGACCTCACTCTGCCGTTCGTGCACGCTGAATGGATCGTGGCTTAGCGACTGGCCATAGAGGATTGAGTGGAGCTCTTTATCCCTAGGGCTCTTTCAGAACTCCTTCTGCCAATAACGATCCAATCAAATACAAGGAGCCTGCAATCACAGGCGTTGGCTTCGGTCTGTCTGCATCGTTCTTGAACAGGCTGATGAGAACGTCCTCAATGCTTGAGGCGCTCTTCAGTTGATGTGCATGCGTTGGGCAGATCTCGCTCAATTGATCGGCTGTCCAGCTCCCATGCCCTGGCACCGGCACGATCCAGGCTTCATCGTTTGGCTCCAACAAAATCCTGAGCATTTCCGGGGCTTGCTTGTGGGCCTGAATGCCAAGAATCCAGATCTGTTGTTGCCCTGACTGGTTCCAGCAACGACGCTCGAGCGCGAGCTGCTCAGCCGCATCAGGGTTGTGGGCTCCATCCACGCGCACAAACTGGTGGTTCCAGTGCAGTGTTTGAAGCCGTCCAGGCCAACGGGCCTGGGCCAGCCCTCGCTGGATCTGCTCCTCTGTGATCGAATTGCCAAGTGCATTCATCCGTCGTAACGCTGCACGGGCAACGGCTCCATTACGCCGTTGAAGATGTCCAGGTAGCCCTAGCTCCCATTCATCTGGGAGGGGCTCCACCCACTCCAACGTTGCGCCCATCTCTTGGCTGCGCGCTTCCAAGACCTTGGTCACCGCTTCGTGTTGAGGGGCACTGATCACATGGGCTCCAGGGCCGATCACCGCTGCTTTTTCGCCGCTGATGGCGGTTAAGGAGTGCCCGAGATGCTCGCAGTGATCCATTCCGATCGAGCCAATGGCGATGAGCGGTCGATAGGGATGGGCCGTTGTGGCATCCAGTCGCCCTCCAAGGCCTGCTTCTAGGACGAGCCAATCCAAGGCGTTGGCTTCAAAATGGACAAGGGCAGCGCTGATCAGCTGCTCGAACGGGGTCAGGTTGTGATCCCGTGCCACCGGTTGGAGTTGTTTTAAACGTTGGCGCAGTTGAGCTAGCTCAATCTGCTTCTGGTTCACGCAAATCCGTTCACACCAACTGGTGAGATGGGGAGACGTGGTGAGGCCAGAGCGCAGACCTGCTGCCGTCAGCCCGCTGTGAATCATGCAAGCGATCGACCCTTTGCCATTGGTGCCGACCACCTGCACGGCGGGAACATCAGCGCAGGGGTTGGCTAGATCGTTGAGAGCCGTCTGCATCCGTTCAAGCGATAGATCCATTCCCCGCTGCTCGAACGGCGAGAGCAAGTCCGCCAATTCATCGATGGGATCGGCTTTGGGATCGACCTTGGAGCGGGTCACGCGTTCAGCAGTTCCAGCGTGCGTTCAAGGCGGGAGAGCAGCTCTTTCACCTCTCGGCGATCGATCACTAAGGGAGGAACCATCCGCACCACTTTGGATCCGGCAGGAACGAGCAAGAGTTTTTGAGCTAGAGCTGCTTTGACAACGGCAGCAGCATTGAGATCGCAGTCCTCTCGAATGACCAAACCCTGCAATAACCCCCAACCTCGGGCGTCCTCAAGTTGTCCAGGAAAGCGTTGAATGAGCTGGTGGAGTCCAGCTCTTAATTGCTCACCCCGTTCGGTCACGTTGCGGAGCAGCTGTCTCCGTTCCAATTCGCGCGCGACGGTAAGACCAGCGCGACAAGCAAATGGGTTGCCGCCAAACGTACTGGCGTGATCTCCGGGCGTGAATAGGTCGGCATGTTGGGTTGTGAGAAGGGCACCGATCGCATGGCCACCACCGAGCCCTTTCGCCAGGGTGATCACATCCGGTTGGACATCCAGTTGCTCGTAGCCCCAGAGCCTGCCGCTGCGACCCATCCCCACTTGAACTTCGTCAAAGATCAACAGGATGTTGCGTTCATCGCAGTGGCGACGAATCGCACGGAACACATCGGGATCTCCCGGATTTACACCACCTTCGCCTTGGAGTGGTTCGATCAGCACAGCGCAAACCCGTGGACCATCGGCCTCTAGGCGATTTAAAAGCTGTTCAAAGCTATTGATGTCGTTGTAAGTGAAGGTCTCAAACCCCTCCACCATCGGCTCAAACCCCACGTGATAGCGAGGTTGTCCAGTGGCGCTCACCGCAGCAAGCGTGCGCCCATGGAAGCTTGCGGCTGCCGTCAAGATGACGGGCCGTTCGATCCCCCGCCGTTGATGGCCATGTTTGCGGGCCAATTTGATGGCCGCTTCATTGGCTTCCGCACCGGAATTGCAGAAGAACACACTGTCAGCGCAGCTGTTGGTTACGAGCCAACGGGCCAGCTCTTCCTGCTCAGGAATTTCATAGAGATTGGAGACATGCTGGAGGCGGCTGAGCTGATCCTTCAGGGCCCGCCGCAGTGCACGGTTGCTATGGCCGAGGGTGCAAGTGGCAATTCCAGCTACGGCATCGAGGTAGCGATGGCCTTTGTGGTCACGGACCCAGCAACCTTTCCCACGCACCAGGGTGAGCGGGTAGCGGTTGTAGGTCCCCATCACAGCAGTTGAGGACGACTCCTTGATACCAGTGGTTTTGGGGGATGTGTTTACCATTTCGCCCGACTGTTGACCAGTGGCCTTCGTTCTTCTATTGAAGCTGACCGCCCTTGATGGCATGGGTCACGGATCAGCAAATTGCCCATTCAATGGGTGGGATCATCCCGGTTAGGTCATACAGGTGGTCGGACTTGAACCGACAAGGGTTTCCCCGCCGCATTTTGAGTGCGGTGCGTCTACCAATTCCGCCACACCTGCTCGTTCGCGTCTCCAGACGCTCAAGGGCCTTCAATGGATTGAGGACTCTCTAAATACCCTACACGTTTTGGACCTGAGGCTCACTCAGGGTGTGCGCCTGGTCAATTTGGCTCCAGCACGGCCAAGCTTCGCTTCGATATCGGCGTAGCCACGGTCGAGGTGGTCGAGGCCGCTCACGTGCGACTTCCCTTGCGCCACCAGTGCTGCCAACACCATGGCGGCGGAGGCTCTGAGATCGGTGCCATTCACTGGAGCCCCGCTGAGTGCGGACACACCTTCCACAACAGCAGTGTTGCTTTGAACCCTGATCGAGGCACCCATGCGCTGTAGCTCTGCGACGTGCTGCATCCGGTTTTCGTAGATTTTTTCCGTGATCACACTGGTTCCCTGAGCCGTGGCCAGTAAGGCCATGAACGGTGCTTGAAGATCGGTGGGAAAACCAGGGAACGGTTGGGTGGTGATGTCGATCCCCCGGATCTCCCCGGGAGTGATCGTGATCCCTTCCTGATCAATGTCAAGTTTGCAGCCACAGTCGCGCAGCTTTTGCAGAACGGCAGTGAGATGTTCAGGGATGACGGGAGCCACTCTGAGCTTGGAGCGGGTGATGGCAGCAGCAAGTAGGAAGGTGCCGGCCTCAATCCGGTCGGGGATCACCGTGTAATCACAACCCCTGAGTTGATCCACACCTTCAACAGTGATGGTGGGTCCACCGGCACCGCTGATTTTTGCTCCCATGGCAATCAGCAAGTTGGCGAGATCTTGTACTTCAGGCTCCTGAGCTGCATTGGAGATCACGCTTGTGCCTTGAGCCAAAGCTGCAGCCATCAGAACGGTTTCTGTGGCGCCAACACTGGGACAATCAAAGACGATTGATGCTCCTTTAAGGCGTTGTTGACTGCCTGGAATGGAGGCTGAAATGATGCCGTGCTCAACATTGACAACAGCGCCTAACGCTTTCAATCCGCGGATGTGTTCGACCACAGGCCGCGCACCGATTTGGCATCCACCTGGGAGAGGCACTCGTGCATATCCCATTCGAGCGAGTAGAGGGCCAATCGCAAAAAAACTGGCTCGCAGGCCATTCACCAATTCATAGGGAGGCTCGGCTCCTGTCATCCGATCGGCACGAAGTTGCACCACTTCGCCGTTGCGTTGAACGTCCACGCCCAGGGAGGTGAGGATCTCGGACATTCCATCGATATCGGTGAGCGGTGGAACGTTGTGCAGGGTTAGGGGGGCTTCGGTCAGAAGGGAGGCCGTCATCAGCACGAGGGCTGAGTTTTTAGCCCCGCTCACACGCAGCTCTCCACTCAGGATTGTTCCTCCATCAATCTCTAGGTGCGGCTTGAGAATGTCTTGAGACGCAAGAGCCGCTGCCTTCATGCCCGTGTTGCCTAAATTCTCGACCATCTTCACCAACAAGGATGAGACCGTCTAGACGGCCGGCGCTCAAACTGGTTCTGTTGAGTCCAGATCGTGTCTGTCACTCCAAAGCTGATGACGTATGGTCGTCAAGTCACGTTTGTGACGCCAGCGGTTGTGGCGGAATTGGTAGACGCGCATGTTTCAGGTACATGTGTCTTCGGACGTGGGAGTTCAAGTCTCCCTAACCGCATTAACGTGATCGGGTCAGGACTCCCAACTCCTTCATGATTGTGCTCAAGATCTCCAACTCATCGGAGGTAGTGGCTTCCAAAGTTGGTAAGTTTCTCGAATTTTTGACTCCCGATTCCGTGGATCAATCCACGGTGGAAGACCAAGTGATTAAGAAGCTGATTGAGAATTTGGCCGCTGAAGGCATTAAAGGTGAGATCGCTGCGGTTCAAGGTATTGATCTCGATGCTAAGGATCTCAAGCTTCACGACGGCATGAAGGTGCGTAAGCACACGAGCTTCTGATTCTGTGTCGTTGGAAGATCAGTCAGACGAGCTGATCACGAGTCGGCGCAACCCTTTGGTGCGAAAACTTCGTTCGCTGTCAACCCGTGCAGGACGAGACGAACATGGTGTTGTCTTGCTGGAAGGAACCCACCAACTTCAAGAACTCCAGAACCGTGTTTGGCGTGATTCTGTTCCACTTGATGTTGTTGCCACTCCTGCTTGGTTGCAGACGCACGCTGGCTTGATTCGCACTTTGCCGGGATCTGTGCGTGTGCAGAGAATCAGTGCCGAAGCGTTGCAAGCCGGTTTAACGACGGTTCAACCCGATGGTGTGGCCTGTTTGCTGCCGTTGTCTTGCTTGCCTTCCACGGTTGCGGCTCCGGACTTTGTTCTGGCGCTTGATCGCATCCAGGATCCAGGCAACCTCGGAACGCTGCTGCGCACCGCGCGGGCCGCAGACATCCAGCAGGTTTGGTGCGCCTCCGGTGCTGATCCGTTGGCGCCGAAGGTGGTGCGATCGTCGGCTGGAGCGATCTTGAGCCTGCCGGTGGAGCGCTTTGGCCCTGATCCAGCTGAAGGGGTCGTTCAACTCGCGGAACGACTCTCGCAAGCCCGCGATGCTGGCCTTCAAATTGTGGCCACTTTGGTGCCAGACGCAGCAGCAGATCGAAGCATTCAGCCCTATTGGGAGTTGGATTGGACCCTGCCCACGGTGCTCCTGCTCGGAAACGAAGGGGCGGGCTTGGATCCGCTGTTGCAGGCCCGTTGCTCCCATGGTGTGACCTTGCCGCACAGCTCAGCTGTTGAATCTCTGAATGTGGCTGTTGCTGCGGTCCCTCTCCTTCTGGAGAGGCGACGGGCGAGAATGACGTCTTCAACGCAGAAGATTGGGTGAGCGACGCCAGTTTCGACTTCGATGTGATCGTTATCGGCGCCGGTTATGGCGGCTTCGACGCAGCCAAACATGCAGCCGATCATGGTCTCAAGGTGGCCGTCCTTGAATCCCGCGATATGGGTGGCACCTGCGTGAACCGTGGATGTGTTCCTTCAAAAGCCCTATTGGCTGCCAGTGGTCGCGTGCGCGAGCTGGCTGATGCTGAGCATCTCGCAGGGTTTGGAATTCATGCGGCTCCAGTGCGTTTTGAGCGCAAGAAGATCGCTGATCACGCCAACCAACTGGTGGCCACAATTCGGGCCAATCTCACCAAAACCTTGGAGCGGGCAGGGGTCACGATCCTTCGCGGTCAAGGCCGGCTTGAGGGGCCACAACGCGTTGGGGTGCGTGAGCTCAGCGGCGTGGACCGGGTGTTAACGGCACGGGATGTGATCTTGGCCACTGGCTCTGATCCCTTTGTGCCCCCAGGCATCGAAACGGATGGACGCAGTGTGTTCACCAGTGATGAAGCGGTCAACCTCGAATGGTTGCCGCGATGGATTGCGATTATTGGCAGCGGCTATATCGGATTGGAATTTGCCGACGTCTACACAGCTTTGGGCTGTGAAGTGACGATGATCGAGGCCTTGGATCGGGTGATGCCCACCTTTGACCCCGATATCGCCAAGCTGGCAGCCCGCAAATTGATCGAGGGCCGCGATATTGATGCGCGTTCAGGGGTGCTGGCGAAATCGATTCAACCCGGATCACCGGTGCAAATTGAGCTGGTTGACATGCAAACCAGAGAGCCCGTCGAGACGTTGGAAGTGGATGCCGTGCTCGTGGCGACCGGGCGTGTTCCCAGCAGCAAGCATCTCAATCTTGAATCTGTGGGAGTGGAGACCAATCGCGGATTCATTCCAGTTGACGACAACATGCGCGTGTTGGTGAATGGTGCTCCTCAGCCCAATCTCTGGGCTGTTGGTGACGTCACCGGCAAGTTGATGCTTGCTCACACGGCCGCGGCTCAGGGTTCGGTGGCTGTCGACAACATTCTTGGTCACCCCAGGCAAATCGATTACCGCAGCATTCCTGCAGCCACCTTTACGCATCCTGAGATCAGTTCTGTGGGCTTATCGGAAGCCGATGCCAAGGAGCTCGCAGGAGAAGAGGGTTTTGAGCTGGGTACGGTGCGGAGCTATTTCAAAGCCAATTCCAAAGCGCTTGCCGAATTGGAAAGTGATGGCGTGATGAAGTTGTTGTTCAACAAAACCAGCGGGGAGGTCCTGGGGGCCCACATTTTCGGTTTGCATGCCGCTGATCTGATCCAGGAGATTGCAAATGCGGTGTCTCGTCGTCAAAGCGTGACCCAACTCGCCAATGAGGTGCATACGCATCCAACCCTGAGTGAAGTGGTGGAAGTGGCCTACAAGCAGGCGGCTTCAGCGGTGGGAGCTTGAGTCATGGAGATCCGTCGTCGTCCGCCCAATCCCAAGGTGCAAGTGGCGCATCTGGAGTTCGCCGTCCCTGATCAGGACGGCGAACCTCGCAACATTCTTGAAAAAATCGTTTGGGAAAAAGATCGCGAGATCGCTGTTGCGCGTGAGCGCATGCCCTTAGAGCAATTGCGCCGCAAGGTGGCTGAATTGCCCCCAGCCCGTGATTTTCTGGCCGCTTTAAGCGCTGCAGCGGTGAGGCCTGCTGTGATTGCTGAGGTGAAAAAAGCAAGTCCCAGCAAAGGTGTGATTCGAGAGGATTTCGATCCAGTCGCGATTGCTAAGGCTTATGCGTCAGGTGGGGCGAGCTGTCTTTCGGTGCTCACCGATAAAGCCTTTTTTCAGGGCGGTTTCAATGTGTTGATTGAGGTGCGCGAAGCCGTGGATCTCCCACTGCTTTGTAAGGACTTCATCCTTAGTCCTTACCAGCTCTATCAGGCGCGGGCGGCTGGAGCCGATGCCGCTCTTCTGATTGCGGCGATCCTCAACGATCAAGACCTTGCCTATTTCGCCAAGGTGGCTGCAGCACTTGGTCTTACGGTTTTGGTTGAGGTGCATGACGCTGAAGAGTTGCAGCGGGTGTTGGCCCTAGGTGGATTCCCTTTGATCGGAATCAACAATCGAGATCTCGCCAGTTTTGAAACGGATTTAGCAACCACCGAAACGCTCACGGCCCAGTTCGCTAAGCAATTGGCGGAACAGCAGATTCTTTTGGTGAGCGAATCGGGACTGTTCCACCGCGCGGATCTCGATCGAGTACAAACCGCTGGAGCACAGGCTGTTTTGGTGGGAGAAGCCCTGATGCGGCAAGCGGATGTGGAGGCAGCACTCCAATCGTTGATCCATGGTTGAGAGGGAGGTTGTGACGCTTGGATCCGCACCAACAACCCCTGAATCGGTTGGCTCCGATCTCTGTCCGGCAGAATTGCTGAATCTTGGGATCGCGACTTGCTGATCAGTGTTCTGACGGGCTTCGCGGCAGGTGCTGTGCACGTTGTTGGGGGTGCTGATCATTTGGTCGCGATGGCCCCCTTTTCCCTGAGGCGTCCATTGCAGGCCGTGAAGTCAGGAATGGCTTGGGGCGGTGGCCACTCGCTTGGGGTGGTGTTGCTTGGCGTTGTTGCGATTTTTTTTAAAGATCTGATCCATGTCGAAAGCATGTCGGCATGGGCTGAATTTCTAGTGGGGGTGTCGTTGCTGGTGATTGGTGCTCTTGCTATTCGAACCGCGTTTGGCTTGGAGTTGCATACCCATGACCATCACCACGATGGTTCGGCTTTGCATCGCCATCTCCATCTCCATCTTCGCGGGCAGAACAACCATCGCCGCCATGCGCATGCGGCATCAGGTCTTGGCTTGCTCCATGGATTGGCGGGTGCCGGGCACATGTTGGCTGTGATCCCAGCTCTTGCCTTGCCGGTTCATGGTGCCGTTTTGTATTTAGTTGCTTATTTGTGCGGGTCGATGGGCGCCATGCTCGCCGTGGTGAGCACACTCTCCATGCTCACGATGCGCAGCAGCGCTCGTTTCCTGCCGCTTCTAGTGGGCTGCACCGGTGGATTGTCGATCGTGACAGGAGCGATTTGGCTCCAGAAAACATCAACGGCCTTGTTTTAACGGCGTTGCGA